>Ga0315314_1000122_pt1 | contig 103502 bp, 110 predicted proteins | sample TDP9_MG_FD_203631 | JGI IMG/M metagenome (GOLD analysis project Ga0315314, IMG submission 203631) | Freshwater sediment microbial communities from Lake Towuti, South Sulawesi, Indonesia - TDP9 | ecosystem: Environmental > Aquatic > Freshwater > Lake > Sediment | place: Indonesia: South...
GCCTTGCAGGTCTGGTCGATGGGCTTACTGTCCATAGCCATAAGCACATCCAAGGCTTTGAGGATCGACAGGGCTGCGGTGGTGAGCTTTCTGATCCAGTATCTGAACATATTCTACGTCCTCATATTTGTGGTCAGGTTCTTCTAGCCAACCACAGAAAGGGAGAGGGCTTCTCCCTCTTTTCTTGGGTTACTGCTGTTAAGTTTCTCTTATGTTAGACCTGCGCTTGAAAAAGAAATGAGAAAGTGTCTTGGGAGGCACTGTGGTGCCGCAGAGGAGATTTAAACCCTAGACAGATGGAGATATCGCCCGAAAACTCCACCAGCCCGCAAATCTCCGCATCTTTTTTAGTATGTAAACCCGCGTCCGTGTGGCTAGCTTTGCATCGAACTCAACACTCTCTAACATTTCCTCTGGTTTCCTTTAAATTCCTGTGGTTTCCTGTAGATTCCTGTGGATTCCTGTAAAATCCAGCGAGATTTTCAGTTTCCACTCCTCTTTCATGAAAAGAATCATTTTCCGAAGACGTTAAAAATTAAAAAAATATTTTGGAGGGCCAAGTGAAGCTTGATAAATGTATCATTGTCGAAAACCTTGCGTCAAGAAAACTGTGGAGTTTTAGGAATTCGAAAGTTTGCTGTTGGACTGTATTGGTAGTTTTCTAACTCACCGAGCCTTCAGTCTTTTGACTATGGGCGGCCTTAGTTTCCTGAGAACTCTGAAGCCACAGTTTGGACACTTTACCTCAGGTATCCTCGCAAGTTCTTCTGCGGTTACCTTCGCCTCGCATTTTAGGCACTCATACATTACTCCGCTCGGTTTCTTCTCTTCTGCCATTTCGTCGTCTCCTGTTCTCTTTTGGTGTTGTTTTACCTGAAGTTAAGCTTTTTGCCGCATCTATGGGTAGTTATTCTGGTTACTATAGTGTTTCGCCTTCGCATCCTAGGGCTTTATTCTCGGGTGCGTTAGATGGACGTGGGGTCTCTTGCTTGATTATCTCCAGAACCTCTTTGAACTCATCTGTTCCTGCCTTCTCCAGCATCTCGTAGATCACCATCTCTGTTGAGGCTATGACAACTCCTTCGTGTCTCATCCTTTCGATGGCTGTCGTTAGGTCTTTCTCTGTTCTTGAGGATGTTGCGTCCACAATGACATAGACCCTGAATTTTTCTAGACCCTTTAGAGCTGTCTGGGTCACACAGATGTGTGCCTCAATTCCCACCAGGATGAGCGTTGTTGCACCAGTCTCTTCGAGTCTTCTTCTGAACTCCTCCGAGAGAAAACAGTTGAACGATACTTTCTCGATCGGCTTGAGGTCTGGGATGAGTTCTCTTAAGTCATCTATGGTTCGTCCTAGCCCCTTTGGGTACTGCTCTGTTAGAACCACTGGTATTCCCGCTATCTTAGCGAACTTAACCAGCTTCGCGATGTTACCCACCACCTCTTCTCTTCTGACAATCTTCGACATCAGTTTCTCCTGGGCGTCGATGATTATCAAGACAGCCCCCTTTCGTCTCATCAGTCTTGAAAGGTTCATCTACGACACCAGCGAATACTTGGTTCTCGTTCCTTGATTAGTCTTTGGATGGCTACCGCTCGCGCGCGAACAAAGCATCAAGGAATAACGAACCTCGGGTCTAGAGCGTAGCTTTGGATAAAAGGCCCTAAAGGCAACACAGAAAAAGGTTGGAGCAGAATATTGAAAAGGATGTGGTTTAAATTCTTCAATCTAGAAAAAATGGGTCTAATCGCAAGGTTTCTTCTCTTTTTTCTTCTTTTCACACATTTTTATTCCTCAGAGTTTTATTTAATATCAAAATTCTATTGAAGGCTTTTCTTACTCAATTTTCGATCGAAGATCAAAATCAATGCGCGTTTGCAGTGTGATCGCCTCGACCTTTAAATAATAGGTGGGTCATGGTGGCAAGGAAACTCTTAGAAGAAATGTTGGAAGAAGAGTTAGGTTCCGAGAAAGCAAGGATGGTGCCAAAGTCCTTTGACGTTATCGGCGACATAGCCGTAATAAGGTTTTCAAAGGAGGTCGAGGGATACGAAAAGACCATAGCGGAAGCAGTTATGAGGACGAACAAAAATGTTAAAACAGTCCTAAGTCAGACAAGCCCGGTCCATGGCACACTTAGACTCAGAGGCCTCGATTGGGTAGCTGGAGAAAAGAAGACAGAGACGATCCACCACGAGTACGGGTGCGTCTACAAGATAGATCTGGCGAAGGTGTACTTCTCGCCGAGGCTGTCATATGAGAGAAATCGAATAACAGCGCTTGTCAAGCCGAGAGAGGTCATCGTAAACATGTTCGCCGGAGTGGGGTGCTACTCGATAATGATCGCGAGAAACAGTGAGGCAGACAAAATCTATTCGATCGACATAAACCCGGATGCGGTCGGGCTGATGGAGGAGAACATCAAGCTGAACAGGGTCGGATACCGCGTGATCCCGATCTTGGGGGACGCGAGAGAGATCGTTGAAGGCAGGTTGAAAGGCGTCGCGGATCGCGTGCTTATGCCACTGCCAGAGATGGCTTACTATTACATTGAGATTGCCAAAGTAGCCCTAAAACCAGAGGGTGGATGGATACACTACTACGACTTCACTCACGCTAAAAAGGAGGAGGATCCGAAGGAAGTGATTGCTAGGAAAGTTTCAGCTAGGCTGGAGGAGCTTGGCCTAAAATTTGAGCTAAATTTCTCTAGGATTGTCAGGGATGTCGGTCCAAACTGGTCTCAGATTGTCCTGGACATCCTGACCTTTGGAACGACTTGAACCGCGATCTTTTGCGCGCGCATATAGTTGGAGGGTGATCAATGAGTAGTCCTGTGATCGTTTGCGATCTCGAGTATGCTGTCCACCATTTACCAGACTTATCTTCAAAGGCTGGGTTCAAACTCAAGAAGACGTTCCTTGCGTTGATCAAGCCCAATATCTGCGGGCTCTACCATCCGTCTTTAGATCTCCTATCAAGCATCGCGGAGTTTCTCTTGTCTGGCGCCAAATCTGTGGTGATAGGCGAGACAAGCAGCATGATGCACGACCCCAAGGAACAATTTGAGAGGCTTGGTGTCAACGCTCTCGCAAAGCGTTTCGGTGGACGTGTGAGAGCTGTCGATCTTTGCCAAGATGAATGGGTTAAGGTTCGCGTTCCTAGTCCCCACGCGCTTAAGGAAATCGATCTATCAAAGACGGTTCTAGATTCTGACATTCTCGTTAACGTTCCGAGGGTTGGCACACACTCAACGACACATTTAACGTGTGCCATAAAGAACCTATTTGGCCTCCTGCCCCAGAAGCACAAGTTTAGGGTATACCATCCCTTGGGCGTGGATAAGGTGATCGCCGATATAGCCAATGTGATAAGGCCAGATTTGAATGTCGTTGATGCTGGAAGTAAGGTGATCTTGGGTGTGGATGTCTTGGCTGTAGATGTTGTCGCCTGCAGATTTGTAGATGTAGACCCAATAAAGGTTGAACACTTGAGGCTGGTTTCAGAGAGTCGAGGTGAGAAACTTGAGTTTTTTGTGAAAGGGGTAAAGGTGATAGAGGTTTGACCCTTGCGCGCGTGAACCGTGGCGCTCGACCGAAAGACTTATATAGGGGAAGTATCAACGTTTTTGTTTCACTGGGCCAGAGTTTCACACACTCAGTCTAATCTGAATTGCGCATGCGCGCAATAGATTGATGAAGATTTTTCTGAGCATTGCACTTTAGTCCAAACCCACTGGTCAGGCTATGCAATCTGAGGTGAAGTGGCCATGGAAAAGAAGAAGGAAGAGAATCGCTCCTATAGGCGTCCCACTACGTGCCCAGAGTGCAGTAGTCATGATCTTATTGAAGACTATGAGAGGGGCGAGATTGTATGCGGGCGCTGTGGCTTGGTGATAAGAGAGAACGTCATGGACATTGGACCAGAGTGGAGGGCTTTCACGAAGGAGGAGATGGAGGAAAGGAGTAGGGTTGGGATACCGTTCTCACTCACGCTCCACGATAAGGGTCTCTCGACAGTGATAGACAGGGCAAACCGAGATGCGTTCGGTAGAAAGATACCGGCGTCGACTAGATTCCAGATGCTCAGATTGAGAAAGTGGCAGATCAGATCAAAGGTCCACTCCTCAATCGACAGAAACCTCGCCCAAGCGATGGCCGAGCTCGATAGGCTCTCAGACAAGGTCCGGATTCCAGACTCCGTCAAGGAAAAGGCAGCCTTAATTTACAGAAGAGCGTTGGACAAGGGACTGGTAAGAGGACGTTCCATTTTGGCCATAGTTACAGCATCCGTCTACGCAGCGTGCAGGCTCTCACAGACACCCAGGACATTGAATGAGATCTCGGCCGCCAGCCTGGCCGAGGAGAAGGATGTAGCCCGATGCTATCGCCTACTATTGTCGGAGCTTAATCTTAAGATGCCGATCATAGATCTTAAAAGGCGCGTCCCGAAGATCGCATCGAAGATCGGTGTCAGCGAAAAAACCCAGCAAACTGCGATGAGGATCATAAGGATGGCCGGGAAAAAGCGTGTGGTGGCTGGAAAAGAGCCGATGGGCCTGGTGGCCGCGGCGCTTTACATAGCGTGTGTCTTGGAGGGTGAGCGAAAGACTCAGAAAGAGGTAGCAGAGGCGGCTGGAGTGACTGAGGTCACTGTGAGAAATAGGTATAGAGATCTAAAGGATAGTCTTGACCTAGATGTCTAGGTCAAGTCCATGCGGTCTTAAGATAGGAAACTTAGCTGGCTGTCGGGAACTTAGCCACGTACAGGGATTTACGAGTCGTAGTGTTTTTCGTTCGTAGCGTTACAGCTCTTCCCAGTCAGGATGGGGTTAATGGATTTCTATATTCTCCTCTTGGAACCCCAGTTGAGTTAAATATTGTTTCACCCTTTCTCTGTGATCGCCTTGTAGTATGATTTGGTTGTTCTTTGCTGTTCCGCCGCAAGCGCAGAGGGTTTTAAGTCTTTTAGCGATCGTCTTCAGGTCCTTGGCTTTGCCAGATGCTCCTTGGATTACTGTTACTGTCTTGCCCCATCTTCTTGTCTCGCGTCTGACCGTTACTCTCTGTTGTTCTCTGGTTATTGTGCCACAAACACATATTTCCTTTGGAAGTCCGCAGACTGGACAGATCTCTACCATTGCTTAGACTTCTTTGCTCCTTTGCTCGTAGAAAAGGTTATTACAGGTATTATTTAATATTTTCTCTTTTCGGGATTTGGCCTCTTATAAGTTTGTTATGAACGTATATGAGGCTTTGGTGGTGTTGGGATGCCAGGTTTGAGGATGAAGTGTAAGATAGTGACTTTTGACGAGGTCCACGATATGGTCAGGCGTGTTTCTGAGATGGTGAAGGCGTCTGGCTTTAGGCCTGACACGATTGTCGGGCTGGCCCGTGGGGGATGGCTTCCCGCCAGGTTGATGTGTGATTTTCTCGGGGTGACCGACCTAGTCAGTTTGAAGGTCGAGCATTGGATTGAGACTGGTAAGACAAAGGATGAGGCCACAATAAGGTATCCGCTTGTTGCGGATCTTCGAGGTAGAAGAATACTTGTTGTTGACGACATTACAGATACTGGTAAGAGTCTGGTCACTTCCACAGATCATCTAAGTAAGCTGAACCCTGAGGAGATGAGGGTTGCCGTGATGCAGTATATTCCCGAGTCTGAGTTTAGACCTGACTACTTTGCTGAAGTGGTGAAGGTCTGGACTTGGTTCATCTATCCGTGGAATTGGATTGAGGACACGAGTACACTGATAGTCAGGCTTTTGGATACTGAGAAGGATCGAATATGGGGCGTGGATGAGATAAGTGGTGGCTTGATGGAGAGCTTTGAGATCGAGTGGGACAAGAAAATGCTGGAATACATCTTGAAGGTTATGCTTGAGAGGGGACAAGTTGAGAGATTCAGCGGGCCTAAAGGTGTCTCTTACAGGTTTAAGAGCGGAGCTGTCGTCAAGTTCTAATTCTCGTCATGTTTTTATGTGACGCTTTATATTATGTGGTCAGGTGGTATCGGCGTTTGAGTGAGGATAAGTGGATCGCTGGTTGCAGGAGAATTCTCAAGGATTTGAAGGAGAGAGCCTCGAGGAAGGACAGAGATAGGCTGGACCTAGTTAAGTCGATAAGATATTCCATGAGGGCTCTGAACAGGAGCCTGATGGGTTGGTGGCAGTGGGTTAACAGTCCTGAGATGATGGCCAACTTCACCCGTGAAGAGTTGGAGGACATGGACAGGACTCTGAACAATCACGTCACTTCTTTCATTGAGTACGACATCAAGGTGACGAGGGTTGGTTCTAGGTTCAGGAAGAAAGAAGAGGTTGAGAGGAGGGGTGTTGAGGGGCTAGTCGTCTGATAGGGGGCTATGCTTAACGCTTATTCGATCGATGTGATTACAATAATGAGTACGCGCGATTCAGGAGGTTGTTTTTCAGCTCTTTTCCGAGGGATGGCGGCTTAGTTCTCTCAGTCATGGAGCATTCACCAGATCCGATAAGACGCGTTTTATGATGCAGAATGTGAGGAAGGCGAGGGCCATCAGCCAGAGGGGACCACCGAGAAGAAATGAAACGAGGTACTCCAACCGCCTATTCAACCAGATCAGGCCTCCAGATCGATCGTTATGTTTACTGTTGGATTAGTTCCATTATCCTTTTCTTCTCCTTAAGGGAGTCGATGAGCAGGTCCGGTTCCTCTTTTCTCAGTTCTTCACCCGTGTAGGCGCCTGAAGGAACGGCTACGCATCCCATGCCAGCTGCCTTTGCGGCCTTCACCCCGAATATTGAGTCCTCCACGACCAAGCATTCTTCTGACCTGACTTTCATTCTTCTTGCGGCTTGCAGGAAGATTTCTGGGTTTGGTTTCGGTTTTGGGGCTTCGTCAGCCGTAACCACTACATCGAAGTATCTTCTGATGGACTTCTCCGAGAGTAGTTTGTCGACGACTTTCCTGGGGCCCATCGTCGCGAGTGCGATCTTAACCCTGCCATGTAGAGCCTTGAGCAGTTCAACTGCTCCTTCAAAAAGGTCTACAGCTCCTGTCATCTCGGCTTGATACTCGATCTTCCTTTCGACAAGTTTTTCCAATGCTTCTTCATCGAAGTCAATACCGCATTCTCTCAATGCATCCTCCATGATTTTTCTTGTCCCAACGCCGATTCTTCTCTCTATGAACTCGTCGCTGATCGTGCAGCTGGCTTCAGACAAGACTCTTCTAAATGATTCCATGACCGTCTTCTTCGTATCGGCTACGGTTCCGTCCCAGTCAAAGATGACCGCCTTAAACATTCGCATACTGAAATGACCCCTAGTGTGATCAGAGCGTGTAGCATACAGCGCCTAAGTTATTACTCTTCCTTTCCTCTCAAATCAAGGAGAGATGCACATATCTCTTTTGGTGCATCGATCGTTCCTAACCGTCTTTATTGCTTTTTGATTATTCGACTCTTTAAGATTAGATAGTCTTCTGGGTCGCACGCACATTCCAAGCCAACGTTATAACGTTTTTTGATTATTATCAAAGAAGATTAGTCAAAAAAGAAAGAGATTCGTTATGTCTAACTCTAGTCGATCATTTAGTTTTATCCGTGTAACCGCAATTACGTGTGCGCGGAACGTGTATCGCATGGGAATGTTTTTAATGTTTGTAATCTATTTTCATATGGATGGGGAAGGAAATGGGCATATTCGATAGATTGCTTGGACCTTCGGAGGTAGAGAAACTAAAAGAGAAGAAGGATGTTGAAGGTCTAATAAGAAAGCTTGAGACTGGAAAGCCTAGGGAACAGGCATCCGCGGCCTATGCATTGGGAGATATTGGTGATGAAAGGGCGACCGACCCTTTGATCAGGCTTCTTGAACGGATTCAAACCGACGGTAACGTCTGTGTGGCTGCTGTCCAGGCCCTGGGAAAAATCGGTAACGAGAGGGCGATAGAGGCGCTGGTGAGATGCCTTTCCGACAACGTTAGGGGGAGAACCAGCCCGATCGGAGTTACGGAAGTTCCAGTTGCCTTGGCTGCTGCGCACGCCCTCAGTTCGATTGGCGAGCGTGCCATAGATCCTGTCATCGAGGCTCTGGGAAGCGAACTCGGGAGAATGAGAGTATACGCGAGAAGAACGCTTGAGATGATCGGAAAACCAGCGGTTGAATTATTGACCAAAGCCCTTACGAGTGAGAATGAACGTATACGCGAAGAAGCAAGGGGAATCCTCAAAGACATGAAGGTAGAACCCACAAGACCTCCACCGGCCACAACACCTAAGAAAAAATACTGTATTAAATGCGGGGCAGAGGTATCAGTCGAAGCCAAATACTGTCCGAACTGTGGATCAGCACAGTGATCTTGTGGAATTGCGCACGCGATTTGAAAAAACTGATATGCAAGAAATAAAAGGTGGGAAGTAGAAAAGAGAAAATTAGAGTTAACCCATATGGAAAGGCAATCGGAAGATGGGATTCTTTAGGAAGTTGAAAGAAACACGGAAACAACAAGAGCAGCATAAAGCATATGTGAAGGAAGGGGAGAAGTGCGAGTCTTCCAAAGACCTTGAAGGCGCGATAGAGAGCTATACCAAGGCTATCGAGATGAGGATTGATAAGGATAAGCCTGACTACATGGTGCACTACAAGAGAGGATGTGCTTATGAGAAGAAGGGGGAGATGGAGAAGGCGGCTGATGACTTCAGAGTCTTCCTCTCGGCAGATGACCGGAGCTATGGGCAGGCTTCATCCTTGTCAGGAGCCTTCGGAGCAGCTAAGATCGGCTGGCAGCGTGGAATGGCGCAGTTCCGCCTCACCGAACAGACCTTCGAAAGGGTCCTCAGCACCTATGTCTTTGACATCGATTACTCCAACAAAAGGCTCTATAGTTGGGGGCGCAAGTTTAAGGAGGCCAGTAAGATGCTGAAGGAGAATCCTCAGGAGGCCACATATCGTATGGGCGTGGTTCGCCTCCTCGAAGGGAATCACAAGGAGGCAATCCAGCGCCTTGACAAGGCGATTGAGATGAACTCTGAGGACACTAGGTCCTATCTCTTCCGGGGCATAGCACACGCCCTTCAAAGTCGTAAGGGTGGAATATTTGGCCCCAGCCGCAGTGCCAAAGAGCTCAGCAAGACTAAGGCTATGAGTGACTTTGAGCAGGCCATAGCCCTGAGGAAAGACGATGCTGTAGTCGAACAGGCAGGCAAATGGAAGAATAGCCTAGCGGGAGAGTAGTTGGTTTCAGATCTTGAGAACAGTCGCTCGAAAAGCTGGCTAAGGCGCTCCGCATACTCGGTTTCCTCATCGATCGATACGGCATGATCCACCAGTCAACAAGTCAAATCACGATCCTAAGGCTTAGTAGGACTTGGATTCAGCTCCTGACAGTGTATGTGCTCTCGAATTTGTTTGTCATCGGCCTACAAGGCCGGAGAGAATCCGCTCATATCGTCAATGATCTTCTTGAACCTCTCCTTTACCTCCATTAAAAAGAGTGCACGATTCAACAGAATTAGAAAAACTGGAAAATGAGTAGCTTGTGTCTCTTTCACAGATCGATTAAACGCATACTCTGATACACTAATAAATGCGGCTCTGACATAATGTTAAATGATAGAATGGAAGGAGGCAGAGCAATGGGTAAGTCATCGGGGGCCATTCCTTTTGAGACGGGTACTTTGCCAAAGGACGGAATCGAAGCGATCCTGAACACCCTCCCGGTAGACATTACTTTTGTGGATGAAGAGGACATGGTACGATACTTCAGTCGATCTAAGGACAGAATCTTTGCAAGAACGAAGGCGATAATTGGCCGAAAAGTTCAGCAGTGCCATCCCCAGAAGAGTGTGCATGTCGTCGAAAAGATATTGAAGGCCTTCAAGAGTGGGAGGAAAGATGTGGCTGAATTCTGGCTCAACCTAAAAGGCAGGTTAATTCATATTCGTTACTTCGCCGTTCGCGATGAAAAGGGAGAATATCTTGGATGCTTGGAAGTGACGCAAGATATTACAGATATAAAGAAGATTGAAGGAGAAAGAAGGCTCTTAGACTGGGAAGACTGACCTCTGCGTATGAGAATTTTGCCGAAGAGACGATAGCTGTCAAATCTATTACCAGCACACGATTTCCACTCTCCTATAGTTGGATAGCCCCGAAAAACAGATTAATTTCTTTACCCAGTATTTTCGAGGAGGTTGGGAAATGGTTTTGGATGTCGTCTGTAATATGGATATAGATGAGAAGGCCTCTAAGTGGAAGTCTGAATACAAAGGGAAGGTCTACTACTTCTGTGCACCTATGTGCAAGCAGAAGTTTGACAGAAACCCGGAGAAGTACGTCAAATCCAAGTAGAAGCGGAGCTGTAGCCCCGACCTAGAAGTAACGTATCGTAAAGGCGCACTGACAGGGAGCAAAGTATTCAAAGAAAGGGCGAGGCGTGTAGTTTGATCGGTCTTAGATAAATGTTTTGTCTATCCAGTCTTTGATTTCGTCTCTCACTTCTCTAACTTTTTCTAGTATCTCGCTTTCGGTGCCCTTGAACGCAGATGGGTCCTTAAAATCCTTATGGAGGATTATTTCTCCCGGAAAGAATGGGCATGCCTCTTTTGCACGGTCGCAGACTGTGACAACATAGTCGAAGCTCTCTCCGCGAAACTCTTCAATGCTCTTTGAACGGTGCGTTGAAATGTCTATTCCAGTCTCCGCCATTGCCTTCACCGCGTGAGGATTGACCCTACTAGGTTCTATCCCAGCACTGAAAGCTTCATACCTGCTTCCTTTGAGAGCGTTCAAGAGGGCTTCCGCCATCTGGGAACGTGCAGAGTTATGAGTGCAGATGAATAACACCCTCTTCCTCATCAAAACACCCAAGACTAAAATGATCTCCTGACATGTGATTAAAGCCTAGGGTCACGATTAAACGAACAATCTTAAAAAGTGAATCAGTATAAATTCACGCTTGAGCGGTGGTAGCCCGGAGGAGATTCGAACTCCTGTCAGCGGGTGTCTCAAGAAGAGCCTTCTGGTTGCTTCCTCTTCCAGAGCCCGCCATGCTTAGCCACTACAATCGGCGGAGAGTTTCTCTACTCCTCCACCGGGCTGTCTGTCCGGGCCATTAGGAAGTATTTCCAGTTTCATCAATAAATCTCTTATCGCTTCATATTGGGCGAGGGAGCCTTTTTGCGCGATGCCGATTACTCAGAATGAACTCGAGTATGATGCAGATCGATTAAACATTTTTTTGGTAACTTCGGGAAAAATGTTTCATTTTTTTGACATTTTGAATCACCGAGGTTCTAGAAAAATGTCAAAAGGAATCATTTCTCGGCAAAACTTTTACTATAAGAACATAAAATCATTTCTTAATTGCGTGCCTCGTTGCTTAATTATCTGTAGGAGCTTTGGTCTAAAACCGAAAGCCTTTGGGTTTCCCAAGGGCGAGTAGGCAGTCCTGATGGGAAGATCTTGCGGAGTGCCTACCTCATGCGCGGAGGTGGGATTCGCGTTAGGATCGCCCGGCTCGAAAGGGCCAGGAAAAACTCATCGAAAGAATGCGCCCTCAGACCAAGATGAAGTTGAGACAAGGTTTAGGGCGAGACCGAGTCGAAACGTAAATCAAGGTCAGAGGAAGAGGTGTAGGGTTGGGACTCCTGCAAGCTCCTACCGCGCGCGTTTTTCTTTTTCTCTTCTAGTTTCTCCAATGGTTCTTTAGCATTTTTGTGCCCGAATGCTGATTGTGTTCTCTCAAGGTGAGATGTCTTGCTATATACGGTCAGAGGGTTGGAGGATGGTGCTAGGGGTGTAACGATTCGTTTGCGCGTGCTTAGGAAGGAGGATGCTCGGGTTGTGAAGACGCGGGATGGGGAGGAGCACCGGGTTGTTGATGTTATGGTCGGTGATGGAACTGGGATAACAACTCTTGTTCTTTGGGATGAAAGGGCTGATCAAGTATCAGAGGATGATGTCATAGATGTTAGAGACGGCTACGTAAACAGATTCAAAGGCAGACTTCGTCTGAACGTGGGCAAGTATGGTGAATTGGAGAGGGTTGAAGACGCCAAGTTCCTGAAGGCGGAGCTTATTCTCAAGATGAGGGAAAAAGGAGCTAAGCATCGCTGATCTTCTTAAATATGACCGTAAAAATGGGACGTTTCATATATTCTGATTTTTTAATAGAAATATGCCATCGCATGCTCTGTGTTGGGCCGGGTGGGAGTCGCCCCCCATTGGTGGAGATGTCACGTAATTATGGTCGCAAAAAATATTTTTTAAATGCGATTTATACCGTATAATCATGTATCTTTTCAGGTGATTTTTTGGCTATTTGTAGGAGTTGTGGAAAGGAAATCCCATCGGAGGCTATATTCTGTCCAAAATGTGGAATAGTAGTCAAGAGGGATGTTTCAGCCACTAGATCTGAGGGACAGGCGAAGTGGTATAAGACAGCGCCTCGCAGTTTCGTTGCACTATTCTTTTTGGGCTTCGTAATTGCGGTGACAGGTTTCTTGGTGATTCTACTCCATGAGTTGGCAGGATGGTTCACGTTGGGTATGGCTCTCACTATAATGTTTGTATGCATCGTAACCTCTATCATGATATGGATCGCATCATACCTCCTCATGCGCAAAAAAATTTGAAAGTAGAAATTAAACCACATCCACCGTCATGAAGAAAAATAAACCGTAGTAAATGAAACACGATCTGTGTTATTTCATTTTTGGAAACACGTATTCGAACGTAGAATTGGGTTTTGGAGGTCTTGGAATATTAAAACAATGATCGATGAATTCTTATCTCATACATCATAAGACTAGAAAGAAGAGATTTGAAGAGATCACGGGGATATTTCCACTCGTCAGCGGTTTAAATCTCTCCAACAACACGCTTAAAGTTTGATTCGATAAGGGGGGAACAGCAACTTATGATTTACAATGTCATACTGCCACTCTTCATTCTGTCAGCAATATATGTTTTCGCCATCTTTGGTCTTATTGTGATTCTCAGCAAGATGGGGGTCTCTTCGAAGAGGAGAATCTTCTTAAGTTTTCTTGTATTTGGGACTGCAACGGGGTTTCTGGTTGCGTGGACATGGCCGAAAGACATAGGCGTACTCATTAACATGTATACAGTGTTTCTTGGCGACGAAGTCTATAAACTCTCGATCTTATATCTTGGTGAGCCTCACTCCCCCCAGGCACATTATACCATCCCTTGGATTCTGAGAATTCCACAAGTCTACCCAATCATCTCTATCATATTCTGGAGCCTCCTCGGCCTGCTAATCCAATCCATATGCAATAGAAAGAAAAAACAAGACCTGCTTACATCTTCCAATATACTTATGTACGTTAGTTTTATCCATTCATTCTATCGGTCGATCTTGTAGACATACTCCCCAGATCGATCGTTCTTTCTTCTATTTTCATCGTAGAATCTTATAATCATATTAGATCACAGGTCTCAATAGAGATCATGTGTGGTGCAGGAGGTAATTTGAACCCCTCCACAGTGAAGATATCACCGGTAATCTTCACTTCTCTGGAGGTAATGATAGTCTGGGCTTTTATAATATGTTCTCCCATAGTCTAGATAGTACACAAAGGAGGAGACGAGAGAGTGGGGATTTTTGATAGATTATTGGGGAGAGGAAAAGAGATTCGTTGTGCGGTTTGTGGGAGAGTATGGAAGGCGCCTGCAAAAATTGACAAAGAACCAAGAGTTATCATATCAGTTCCTAGGCCCGATCTGCCATCTGGACAGTGCCCAGCCTGTAATAGTGTGTATTGTCAAGGTTGTGCAACGTTGGGAAAAGGCGGTTTCTTCTATATGTGCCCAAAGTGTAATGAACAACTCATATTGACGCATGAAATTTCAAGCATCCTTAGCGAACATGCACGACCATACACACCTAAGTGACAAATACCCAACACAATTTAAGCAGGTTGATGTATAGAAAATTATGTCCAGAATAGACGCAGATAGAACACAGAACCAAATAGGAAAAGGGGGGCCAAATCGGTTTGCCTTCTAAAAATGAGTCGCGTAGGGAAAAGTATGTTAAACTCAAGAGTCTTGATGACCTAGTCAAGATCGTGGCCTCTTCGCCCGTAGCCTTCTTCCAGCATTTTGAGTTTGAAGGTGAGCACATATACTTCGTTGATGTGATGTTCTCTGACGGTGGATCCCTCATCTACTATGTTAAGAGGGACGACAGAATCGACTCGAAGTATGTGGTCTTCAACGTGATCAGCGGAAAAGTTTGGTTTAGCGAAACTGTGACCACCGATGCAAATTTGAAGTACATCCCGATTATTGAGATCGAGAAGCAGAATATCCTTAGCAGAGAAGTCCTTGAGTCCTGAATCATAGGAGGGCATCTTTTCTAGGTTTCCGCCATATTTCGTGCGATCGAGAAATTGGCCAGCTAATTGTTGAAGATGGCTATTGAAATGATGAGCAAAATCGATCGATTCGTAGTGGAGATGTCTCCCGCAATCTTCACTTCCACTCTTTTTTCGCGCACCGATCAGTAACGTAACGCTAGTATGTTGCGTACTGGAGATGACTATGGAGCAATGATTTTGTATCCTTAGCTCTTAGAGGAATTCGATCGCCTAGGCGCTGCTCAAAAACACCAATAGAATACTGCCGACAAGACATCAAAAACTAATAAACCTTAGTCCAGAGCAGATTTCTATCCTTTTTTAAATTCTTACATGTTTTGAGAAGAAACTAAGAGGAAAATTGACCTATTAGTAGCAACAAAAGTTGTTTCAAACGTTATGTATATGCTGTAGACTCTTCTTCTACTTTGTATAGACTGCCGATATTCTTTTTAGTTTCTTAATAAGTACTATGTATTGGATTTAATTAGGTGTCTGCCGAATCCAAGCCAAATCGCCCAAGTCTGTGCTTCATCGCCCGTGTTAATCGCCCAGGTCTTTCGCCCTCTCGCCCATCGCCCAGGTCAAATTGGGCGCGCGCGATCCGTTAATGGATATTCTAAATTCGTGGCTTTCATCGTAGGGTTACTTTCCCATTCGCAACGATCTCTTGGCTTCTGCCGTCTTGGTAGAGAACCTTTATTGTTGGTTTGTCAACTAGGAAGTCCATGTGGTTCGTTGAGTTGTTTCTCCCGCCAGTTGGGAAGTCTGTGTTCCTTCCAAAGGCGATGTGCGCCGTTCCAAAGACTTTCTCGCTTTCCAGAAAGTATCTTACAATCCTTGCCTTTCTGTTTATTCCGATCGCCATTTCTCCGACAATCGATGCCATGACATCCGTGCTTAGCGTCTTTTTCACCTGATCCAGAACCCGCCTGTCTCTTCCATTTACGCTCATCGCCTTGCCGTTCTTGCAATCAATCGTAATAGGCTCTTCTATTGGACCTATTCCGCCTACGGCGAGATCGCAGACCAGTTTGCCTTCAAGGCTGTTTTCGATCGGTCCCGTGGTCACCTCTCCTGTTGGGAGGTTCCCCCAATTCTGGTTCGTTATCTTCATGTCTGTGAAAAAACCTCTCCCATGTATGGACATCTCCACATCTGTTCCGCCGGGCGCGGTCATCAGCATTTTTTCCGCGTCTTCTGTTGAAGCAATGATCCTGTCTGCTATAAGCTCCATCTTTCTGTATTCCTCTGTGCTCAATGCTAAGGCACCCTCAGTCAGCATATCAAGGGTTATTCCTGGTCCGTGTCCCAGTCTCCTGTCATTGTTTCTAGTTTCGATGTGAATCAGCCTTATGCGGAACGGTGTTTCCTCCACGCTGTCTCTGAGGCAGTTGACAACCAGATCTGGCTTGCCGTTCACAATACTTTCCGTAAGAAACTTCGGGACGTTCTCCCGGAATATGGTCGGGTCTGTTTCTAGCGTCACCATCCTTGTGTACAATTCCAGTTCCAAGCCTGCGCGTGCGAAAGCCTCTCCGACTTCTCTCTTCACATCGTCAGACACGACGAGGAGTTTTTCCCCGATACAAGCGTCCATGACCTCTTTGAGTGCGTTACCCGCGTGTTTGACCGCTGCATCCTTCATATTCTCAAGCCACCTACAACATCTATCGTGCACTAAACGATTAGGTGACCCTAGCCCCGTTTTGAATCTCCTTATCCGTAGTCAACAAAGCCAGTCCATTGTCTATCTCTGCGGCTAGAAGCATCCCCTCCGAAATCTCACCGGAGAACTTAGCTGGCTCCAGATTTGTAAGAAAGATTATTCTTTTGTTGACAAGCTCTTCTGGGGCGTAGTATTCAACTAGACTTGAGATGGTCTGCTTTAACCCCACTTTGCCAAGATCTACTTGGATCCTATAGAGCTTACTAGTCCGGGGGACAGGCTCAGCCTTGACGACCGTACCAACTCTCATATCTAACTTCTTAAAATCGCTAAAACTGACTTTACTCATTTCTGGTCATCAAAGTGTAGTGAGCATTGAATTGCATATAAGCTATTCATAGGTCTCAAGATGCATGCTTTGATAGGCCCTAAAACTTTTATGGGAGGCACCGCACTAAAGGATGACTCTGGGCGTAAGAATGATGAAAGAAAAAGAAAGGTTAACGCCAGAAAGAAAAAAGTATCGGTATTTTGTTGGTGAAGAGGGGAAGCTTGCCTATCTCAGGAATCCTGTTGGGGTTCCTGTGGTCATCGATGTTTTCAGGGCTTCTTCAACGATAGTTGCAGCCTTAGCCAATGGGGCTGAGGCAGTCTATCCTGTCGAGAGTGTTTCCAAGGCTCGCCTGCTTGCTCGAAGGCTTGACGCTGTATTGGTTGGTGAGAGGCGGGGGGTAAAGATCAAGGATTTTGACTTTGGGAATTCGCCGGCCGAGATGCTGAAAGGCGACGTTAAGGATAGGAAAATAGTCTTGACCACAACCATAGGAACCAAGTTGATGGTTGACGGTGGGGTCATCGCCAGCACTCTGAATGTTTCTAGAGTTGTAGGCTCCTTGGAGGATAGATATGTTGATTTCTTGATTGGCGGCATGGGTCACAATCTCACCTGCGTTGATGACCTTGCGCTCGCAAAGGTGATCGAGAAGATGCTTATTGGGTCAGACTATTCTGAATGGTTGGGTCTTCTCCGCGATTTCGGTCCTTCTGAATACCTTCATGGTTTAGGATATGGTGATGATGTCGAATTGATCTGTAATGGTGTTAACCGGTTTCCCATTCTACCCGTACTTAGGGGTGGGAAAATCACGAAGTCCCAGGACAAATAGTCTCTTCGTCAGGAAAAGGTTGAAAGTTAAGTCAGATACGCTATGTTGTTCTTTTTTGCAGATCGCCGTTTCAATTTCTCGACTTCATGCGCTATGATCGCGGCTGCAAGGGCTGGGGAGAACACGCTTAGTATGGTGACAGTCAGCGATGGCAACAGTGTTGAGGTTGCAGCTACACCGTTTTTTATGAGCCTGTCTTCAGCGAGATTGTATGCCAAAGGCTCAGTTGGGGCTAACAGTCTTGGCGCTATCGTAATCAACAATACTCCCAAGATGATCGCTGAAACTGCGTAGTAGGCTTCTTTTCTGAACATTTTCTCCATCCTTCATTATCTGGCCCCTGACAATATAATTCTAGACTTTAGAACAGAATATTTGTTGTGAGGAATAGCGTGTGAACACGTGCTAGAAGAGCTTATGGCCTTCTCTTCCAGATCCTCATCGTCTCATACCAGAATGCTATGGAAGCAAATGCTCCGAAGAGCATTACGACGATGCTATCTATTGTTGCAGCTCCGTATTGAATGATGTAGGTGAACAGCGCTGTTGTAAAGAATACGGCGTAAAAGAGGAACCTCGGCAACGAGAACCTTCCTATGTTTGTGAAGAATTGGAGGACGCCTACCTTTACCCTCTTCATGACGGCGTACTTCCCCCACCTGTCCTTTGTCAGGAGCCCCAAACCGCGTAGTTTTTCCAAGTGGTACAGGGCCACGCTTGGGCTGGAGAGTCCTAGAGTCCTCTGCACTTCCCTTACCCCTGCATGCTCTTTGTCTGCTTTGAGCATCTCCCAGTACACGAGCAGCGTTGTTCCCTTAAGTTCAGACTCGATCCTATCCTCTATTCCTACGGTCTCTCGGCTCATGGATTTGCCTCAAATTGATATTATCAATTAAGTTTTTAATGGTTTCAGTCCGAAGTATGCGTAACGATTTGCCCTTGGCTTTGTTACCAACAGCGATTCTTATTTTGATAAGATGAGTTAATGGATATGAGTGGTTTATGATGATGTGGCTGAACAGCCCGAGAAGGCGGTTACTGGTCTCGTTATTGAAGTTAACTGCCAAAGGACCAGCTGGAATCGATATTATTTCATCCGATTCCAGCGTTCCTTTGGAGGTTGTTGATGAATTTCTTGCGCGTCTTGCTGAAGAGGATTTAATAGAGGTGGTGGAGGGGGCTGTTAAAGCTTCTGTTGAGCAAAGGCTGAGGCTGTCCACTTTGGCTGTGAAGGAGGGTGTTGATCTTGAGCACGCTTATAGGTATCTGGGTTGGGGTGAGTTCGAGGATGCAGCTGTTTTTGCTTTAGAGGCCAACCACTTTTCCACTAGGAAACATCTTCGATTCAAGACCTCTGCGAGGTTTGAGATTGATGTGCTCGGATTCAAGGAGCCTCTGATTCTCTCGATAGACTGTAAACACTGGAGGAGGAGTTGGGTTAGGGCAGCTTTTGCAAGGGCCGTTAAGAAGCAGGTAGGCAGGTCCCTGGAGTTTGCTAAGTTCTTATTCGAGTCTAAGAAGAGTTTTCGCATCAGCGGCTGGAAGCGGGCGATGGTTATGCCTATTATACTGACACTTTCAGATACGCCTTTTAAAGTATGTGAGCAGGTCCCAATCGTGGCCATCTTCCGTTTTCAAGACTTTCTCTACAATCTGCCTACCTACGTGAGTAATTTGGCCTCTTTTGATGTCAGATTGGAAACGTGTTAGCGCACGCTAAAGCTTGGAGGGGAAAGAACTTTTAAAGAGGTGGAAGATGAGAGGGGAAGCCTACAGTATGTTGGGTTTCATTTTCCTTCAAATCCAGGGCGTCTTTGGTCTTTGCCGACTTTGTAGCCAGGCTTTAGGTAGATAATTTTTCCGGTCTTCAAAACTTCTAGTGCTAGTGGGTGCCTCTCTTCCAACATTTTATCAAACTCTTTCCTTGTGTACCCGAATGGCTGGATTTCGTATCCAAGTTCGTTATCTGCCAAGAGTGAGAAGCGCTTGGAGAGATCTTCTGGAAGATGTTCAGCGACAACCAGTACGTCAATATCGCTTCCGAACGAGTAGTTGCCCTTAGCGTAAGAGCCGAAGAGTACCGCCAGCAAGATGTCTATCTCAAGCTTCAGCTTGCCGACGTATGTTAAAACGAGCTCTTCAACCTTTTCCTCTGGAAGCGCGTGCATGATTTTCACAGAATCTGATGATCTCCCTCGCAATCTCAACAGCCTCCTCAGCGTCTCTCTCCGTGTAAAAATCCAATGGTGCTCCCTCAGGGTGGACATTTGGGTATCTTGCGACTATATAGTGCCTGTCGAGTGTCTTTGCCATGTCAATGAGCTTTTGAGGTGGAGAATATTCTTTTGGAAGTTTCTTCAGCAACATGGAGACTGAGTGGCCAATGGCCTCAGCGCCGATATGTTGGAAGAGAGCTTTAACTCCCTTTTCTGCTGCTTGCTGAGCCGAAAAGCAGCTCCACTCGTAGTCTCCGCCGGCCAAGCTCTTCTCAGCATGGCTGAGATCCTTCTTCGCTTGCCTCATCCAGTCCTGAGTTCTCTTCAACAAGATTCCCTTTATTATCGTCTTGGAGTGTTCAGTATTTCTTTTTATTTCCTTAATTTACTAAATGTAGTGCGCAATTGCCCGTATACATATTTAAATAGTCTAGCTTTTTTAAGGTTAATTTAGATGGTGAACTACCCCGCAATATCGCATGGGTCTTTCTGCTTCTGCCACTAAGTTTGCTGGTGTCGCGCACGATTCAGGGTTACGGTTGAAGGAAGAGTTTTAAGCCTAACAGATGTAGGATTTCGGCTCTAAACAAGTGTCTAGACGAATATTGTATTGGTTGTGTGGTTCCACGATTTTCGATGTTAAAATGAGAGAGTGTGGATCATCGCACGCTAAATGTTTTTTAGTGTGTTTAAATTTCAGTTGTTATGCAACCTAATTATCTAAAAGTATGATCACCTCTGGGATGATCCATGTCAGATCCCTTTCTCTCTGCCTAGTAGAGAATAATAACCAAGAACAGAAAACCGGTAATTAACATAGCCTCGAAGAACGTTAAGATACTGGCTTCAAGGCATCACGCGCGATCTGCTTACCCATAAGTAATGTAGGTATACGGTGAAGGCTTTGAAGAAGTCTGATGGTTTGTAGATGGCCGGTTTTTCGTTGTAGACACATGTGATGGGCACTTCAGCGTATGGGAGGCCTAGGAGCATGGTGTTTATGGCGACGCCTGGGACGAATGGGTGGCCGTCGTGGTATAGTTCCAGTTGCTCTATCGCTTTTCTGCTGAAGGCTCTGAATCCGCATAGGGGATCCTTCAGTTTCTTGCCAGTAATGGTTTTGACGATCAGATTTGTGCCGAGGTTAAGGATTCTTCGGATCCAAGGCATTTTTGACTTGTCGTATTCTCTGTAGGAGAAGACGACGTCGTAGCCTTCTTGAGCTTTGGATAGGATTCTTGGTAGTTCTTCCGGTAGGTGTTGACCGTCGCTGTCCATGGTTGCGGTGATGTCTGCGCCTCTTTTGTACGCGATTAGGAGGCCTCTCCTCGTTGCATAGCCTGGGCCCCTATTCTGACGGTTTTTGAACACTTCGGCGCCGGCTAATTCCGCGACTTCCGCCGTGTTGTCCGTGCTCCCGTCGTCTATGACGATGATGTTGTTCGTGTTGTTCTTGAGTCTCTTGATTACTTTGTCTATCCTTTGGGCTTCGTTGTAGGCCGGCATGACCACGCAGAGTCTCATATCTAGACGCCGTTCACTTTTCACTTGGTTAGTTTAGGATGTTTTACGTGTCTATTCTGTCATGAAATGCCTTAATTAATTGGTGGTATTCCAAGTTTACGAGCGCGAGTTTCATCCTCTATGCTTGTGTGGGATTTACGCCTACCTTGGGATGAAGAATCCGACGGCCTTCAGTGTTGTGGCGATGAGTAGGGCTAGCGGGATGGAGAGGGCGACTAGGATTAGCGTCTTCTTTCCTTCACTCCAATCTTTTTTCGTTACGATTTGAAATGTGAGAGTGAAAAGAGTAATGTTTAGGAACCAGCCGATGGAGTTGCGTATAGGTCCTACAAAAAGGCGGGCTTCGGTCGTTGACCAGTGCCACCACCCGTACTCGTTGGCCATCAGCTCGATGATGAGGTCGAGACTTACCCCTAGGGTTCCGTATATGAGGGGGTTCCATGTCAATTTTCTGGTTTGTGGTATGAGGTGGTTTGTTAGCCACATAGTTGAGTAGATGATGGCGCTCCAGCCCAAGCCGACACATAAGGGCGCATAGAATACGAAGACGACGAAATTAGAGCCGTAGAATAGTCTGTTGTTCATTACGACGAGGTTGTCAACGATTAGGCTGAGAATCGTCATTGGGATGAAGAGTTGAGTCGTTTTCCAAATCCCCTTCGCTAATAGGGAGTGAAAAAATGTTAAACCCGAAATCAAGAATATTATTAACTCTATGGTGGACATTCTAGCTCTGCTACCAAAATTTGATTATTTTATCTGTTCCTTCCATCTTCTATTTTATTCTTATTGCAAGTATCAGATTTTCCCTTTTCCAACGATTCTCCACAAAACGAATCGATTTAACTATATGGGAAAATTGTAAAGGTTTCGTTAAGAAGATATGTATCAAAGTCTCTTTTAGGGTAAGAAGTGGAAGATTGATGAACATACTCGTGGTCCAAGAAACGAATTGGCTTGAAAAATTTCCCTTTGAGCCTCACCACATGTTTGAGATATTGTCAATGAGAGGCCATAAAATCACGGTTATTGATTATGAGGATCATTGGAAGAGAAGAGAAGCTTCTGACTACGGAAAGCTTCAAACTGCGGTCTATGAGAAGGTAAAGAAGCTTTACTCAGGGGCGTCGGTTACTGTTAGAAGGCCAGGAATGATAAAAATCCCGGGCTTGAGCAGACTTTCTGCTTCTTTAACTCATACATTTGAAATCTTGAGGACTTTGACGGAAGATGTCGATGTAGTTGTTTTGTACTCCGTCCCCACCAACGGGCTTCAAGCATTGGTTGCTGGAAAAATTCTTGATGCTAGAATAGTTTTTCATTCACTGGATGTGCTTCATGAAGTTGTGCGGCCTAGGATTCTAAGGCTTCCCACGTTGGTCCTTGAGAACATGATTTACCGCTATGTGGATAGGATTATTGCCATAACTCCTGGTCTGGCAGAGTACGTGCAAATGCAAGGCGCCAAAGCGAATAAGGTGGTGATGATCCCAGCTGGTGTGGACGTTGAAAGGTTCAATCCCAAGGTGGACGGTAATGATGTGCGTGAAAGATTTGGGATAGCAGATGATGAAAAGGTAGTTTTGTTTACCGGGTGGCTCTATGATTTTTCAGGTCTGGACCTAATAGTTGAAGCTATGCCGAAGATTATTGAAGAGGTCCAAAAGATGAGGCTAGTCATAGTTGGTGAAGGACCGCTATCTTCTAAGCTACAGAGTCTAGTGAAAAAACTTGATCTTGGAAGTAGAGTGCTATTGCTAGGAAGACAACCCTATAGTCTTATTCCAAAATTCATGGCTGCTTCAGATGTTTGTATAAATCCTTTTAAGCCTAATGAGGTGAGTAAAAACGCCTTTCCAGTAAAGGTTCTGGAATATATGGCATCTGGCAAATCTGCGATAGCCTCTAGGCTTCCAGGCACTGAAGCCATTTTAGGTGAAGACTCTGGAACCGTTTTGGTGGAAAACGAAGAGTTTGTAGATAAGCTGATTGAGATCCTCAAAGATGAGCAACTTATCAAGGAACTTGGGGAAAAAAGTCGTAAGACGGTTGAAGAAAAATTTTCCTATGATAAGATAACAGATCGATTCGAAAGGATCTTGCTTGAAGTAGCAAAACATGACGCATATATTAAATAGCGCGCGCGATTTAGTGTTGACGGTGGTTTGTTAAGTTGTTTTCTCACAGGGTTCTGGTTACTGGCGGAACAGGTTTTATCGGGTCCTGGTTAGTGAGGGAGTTAATCCAGAACGGTTACGAGGTTACTGTTTTAGACTGTAATCCGACTGGCGAGCTTCTTGAGCCGGTTAAGGGTCGCTACGAGTTTGTTCAGGGTGATGTGCTCGACAGTGATGGGATTAGGAATTGCTTAAAGGATGTTGACGCTGTCTGTCATTTGGGCGCCATGGTTGGCAGGTTGATCTCTAAGGAGAGGCCATATGATAGCGTGAGGGTGAACGTCGAGGGCACGATGAACGTCCTCGAGGCTTGTAGGGCGAATGATGTTGAGAGGTTGATCTTTGCTTCGACTAGTGAGGTTTTGGGGGAGGCTATTTATACGCCTATGGACGAGGAGCATCCTCTGAACCCTGTTACGCCTTATGGGATCGCCAAGCTCGCGGCTGAGAAGTTCTGTCTGCTTTATCATAGGTGGTATGGTATGGAGACGATCTGTCCCAGGTTCTTCAACGCTTATGGAGTTGGTGAGCGGCCCAGTGAGTATAGGGGGGTTGTGACGCAGTTTGTTTGGAAGGTATTGAATGACCAGCCACCTATAGTTGACAGGGGTTGCAAAAGAACCTTTACTTATGTCACTGACATAGCTCGAGGTTGCAGGCTATTGTTGGAGAAGGGCAGAGCTGGTGAAATTTACCATTTGTCCGGGAAGGAGGTGACGAGAATAGAGGATTTAGCAGATTTGGTGATAAGGCTGTGCGGTAGGGAGGGGAAGCTTGAACCTGTCTTCAGGGATCCGACGCCGATGGATGTTAGGGTTAAGGTACCTTCTTACGAGAAGGCTCGGGTAGAGTTGGGTTACGAGCCGGAGATGAGTTTGGAAGAAGGGCTGACGAAGACGATTGAGTGGCAGAAGAATCTTCTTTAAGGTTTGTTGTGTTTTTCAGGTTCGCGGGCACGTCGTTTTCGTGAGGGTTAAGATCCCTTCTTATGGGATAGCGCCTGTTGAACTTGATTTATGAGCCGAGTGTAGGTCTAAAGGGAACGGTTATCAAAGACGATGGATTGGGGGAAGAATGCTTCTTTAGGCTTTTTATCCGATTCCGATGCAGTGGAAGCCGCTCTTCTCTAGCAGGGCTTTGTCGAACATTCCTCGACCATCAGCGATGACAGCATCCTTTTCTGTTATTTTCTTCAAGTATTCTGTGTCTATTCCCTTGAATAGGTCGTGGTCCGTTACGAGGACGACTAGGTGGAACTTGAAGGGTGTGCTATTTGGGTCGTCGAGGATTTCGACTCCTTCAAAATCGTCCACAAAGGGGTCGTATGCTAGAACGGTCAAACCATTCTTCCTTAGTTCGTCAATTATTGGTTCGGCCGGGCTGTATCGTTTGTCGCTCACGTTTCCTTTATAAGCCAAGCCGAGTACCAGAGCTTTTTTACCATGCGGATCTTTATGAAGAGTTTTCATGAGGCTGATTATTTTGTTTACGAAGTATGCTGGCATGCCATCATTCAGCCCTCTGGCGGCTTTTATGAGGTCAACGTTCACGCCTTTTTTGAGGCATACCGCCTGGAGTAGAAGGGGGTCCTTTGGGATGCATGCTCCTCCTACGCCGCAGCCTGGATTCAGAATCTTAACTCTTGGGTGGGTGTTGGCAATCCTGATGGCTTCTCTGGCATTGGCTCCAAGTTTCTCACAGATTATGGCGAACTGGTTGGCAATCGCGATGTCGATGTCTCTATGCGTGTTTTCGAAGAGCTTTACTAGTTCGGCTGTTGAAACATCGGTGATGTGGATTTTACCCTTGATGAAAGAACCGTATAATGTGGCTGCCTTTTCCGTCGATTCCCGGCTGATTCCGGCTATCACGCGGTCGTTGTTTAGGAGTTCGAGGGCTACGTTTCCGGGGAATATTCTTTCGGGGCAGTATGCCAGTAAGAAGTCGTCACCGGCCTTGAGATGGGTTCTTCCTTCGAGAATGTTCTTGACTTCGTTGACTCCTCCGGGGGAGACGGTGGTCTCGATGATGATTAACGTGCCTTTCTTGACATGTCTTGCTGCAGAGGTGCATGCAGACAAGAGTTGCTCTAGGTTTGGGTTTCCATCGGCGTTGACGGGGCTCGGAACGGAGATGATGAAGGTGTCGCATTCCTCCGCTGAATCGTGGTCTGTTGAGACTCCGAATCTTCCGCTGTCTACCGCTCTTTTTAGTATTGTTTTGAGGTCCTTTTCTTCGATATCGGTTTCTCCTCTCTTGATCATGTTTACTGTTTCTTCGTTCATGTCTATTCCAATGACGTGGTATCCGTTAATCGCTAGGACGCATGCCGTGGGGAGTCCGACGTACCCTAGGCCGATGACGCATATTCTCCGCTTACTCATTCCTTCATCAACAACGCTATTTTATAAGTAAAAATTAGAGTAAATAATATTTTGTTTTAGTGATTAAAGGATGAGTGGTAGGGTTGCTCCTCCAGTGAAGCGCGCGATGATTTAGAGTGAGGACGGCAAAGTTGACGGGCCCTCTGATATCGATTATTATACCTTCCTACAACTCAATGAGTTATAATAAATGCATTGATAAAGTTCTGCATTCGATTATGAATCAGACTTACAAAAATGTCGAGATACTAGTGATTGACAATTTTAGCTTAGACAATACAAAGGAAGCATGTGAAAGGTTCCCAGTGCAATTTATCAGGTATAAAGGCTCAAGATCAGCTGCAAGAAACCTTGGTCTAGAAAGAGCGAAGGGAGAGTTTATTCTTTTTCTTGATTCAGATCAGGTTCTTTCTTCAACAGTATTGGAAGAGTGCGTAGATCTTACAGTCTCTGCCTCGGCGAACTGCATCTTTATTCCGACAAAATGGATAGAGTATAAACCGAGTGGGTCCTTTATTAATTGTGTTACCTTGCATAATTTAGAGGTGGAAATAGGTGTGCGTATAGACATTCCCTTTTTCTATTCAAGGGATATTATAGGTGAACAAAGGTTTGACGAGAAATTAAGCTTGGGGGAGGATTACCTCTTTTTTATTCAAACTTTGAAGAGGTATCCAAAAATTGCAAGGACAAAGGCGATCATGTATCATTTTGAAGACCCCGACGTCAAAGGAGTTATTAGAAGGAGTTGGAGATATGGAATCATGTCTCGTATAGGTCTAGAAGATCTTGGTTATCGCTATTTACAGGAACTTTCAGTCTTTAGAAAAGAAACATTAAGGGGTCTTTTTTTCACCGCTCTCTCAAATCCGTCAGTAATCTTTGGTTTTCTATTTTACTGTCTGATTAAATACTTCTCATTCCTTCTTGCGTATATAAGCGTTAGACTATGATTTCATTTTCAAGCTTTTCGCAAGTATTAAAGTGCATATCCCGAAAAGGCGGAAGTGTCCTGTAAGTAACTTACAGAACAACTATTCGGAAACCGAATTTTTTAACACGTGCGCGAGAGCTACTTTGCAAATCTAAAGATTTGTTATGGCAAGTAAAATAAGAAATCGTCTAAGTTCAGGCGATTAAATCTACGCCGATGCCAACTCTTCATAAAGCCTTTCATAACCATGCACCATTTTGTCTACTGAGAACTCTTTCGATCGTCTTAGGAGTGTTTCCTGAGCCGTCCTATAGAGCGACTCGTCGCAAAGAAGGGATACTATGGCATTTTTCATTCCAACAATATCATTGTGATCGACCAGTATGCCTCCTTTATTCAATCCAATTAGATCGGGGGCCACACCAACCCTTGTACTAACGATAGGTCTTCCGCATAACGCTGCCTCAACTAACGCGTAACCAAAGCTATCGTACTTCGATGGCCAAACAAAAACGTCGGAGTTCAAATAGGTGTCCCAAAGTCGTCTTCCCGAGAGCCACCCTGTAAAGATTATGTTGTCGGTAATGCCCAGCTTCTTACAAAGTTCGAGAATACGTGACTTATAACTTAATTCATCTTTGGTGTACCTGCTTGGTACATCCTCTCCAACGATGATAAGCTTAATGTTATGAACTTCTTTTAGAACTAATTTGAACGACTCCATCAAGAACTCAATATTGCGTGTAGGCGCGATCCTTCCAACGAACAAGACTGTATTTTTTTCACGGTTTCTGAAACTGTGCCTATGAACTTTGATGTGAGGAGGCAGATCGGCCCCAAGTGGTATGATTCTAATCTTTTCCTTAGGGACTCCAAATTTCACAGCCTCCAATGCCTCTCGTCTACATGAAGTTACTACACACTTCGCCTTCTTGATGGCGAAGGTTTGGGTCAACTTGTCGTATAGAAGGTTTGGCAGAGTTTCTAAACTATTCTTTGACAAAAAGAAAGACGCCATGAAACTTCCATGCGGGGTCATGACAAGAGGTATATTTCTTAGTCTTGATACCAAAGCCCCTACTTCGGTTTGAAAGTTCCTATAACCATGCACATGAATTATGTCCGCTTCCTCTCTCATCAAATCGCCGATCATTTGAGGAGTAAGTGTGATGTGCCCATAGTCCAGAATTGGACGATATCTCTTGATGGAAATCCCATCAATCTCTTCGGTCCTGTTGATTTCTTTGGGTAAACCGGAGGTAGATGTGAAAACTATTTGATTGTGGCCTCTTTCTACTAACTTTCTTGAAAGCAACTGCGCGTGTCTTTCGGGTCCCAACCTCTTTGCCGGAAGGAACCGCCTTATTATCGTCACAATCTTCATCTGAGTTTTCACTCAAATCTTGTCTCTCTAATTCTACGTTTATAGCACTATCTTAAGAAATCTATTTGACGTTATTCCGGTGCGCGTCATTGGTTCTACAACCAAGTAGCCTAACATAGAAGAAAGGTGTACATACTTATACAAAAAGTACAATGCAGAAGGAAAGACAATCACGCGCGCGATCGATTAGAAGATTCAGAATCATCCTTATCCTATTCAATAAATGCTACTATGTACGATTCTCCATTATTATATATCAAGTTAATGCCTTTTTGTTGCGAGGCCCTTACGATTAGTGTGGCATTCTCAACTTCGGGTATCTCATATTTTTCATATAGGAAGCCGCTCTTGCCGGGTGTATGGATAAGGAAAAGAAACCCCTCACTTGTTCCTGTCAAGGCTTCTATACCGGAGTTCGTTCTATTTAGTCCTAGAAAGTATAAGAGGAGGCTTTCACCAACTTTTTCAGATAATGTTTTATTGTAGAGGGCATATCCAGAAAAACCTACGATTTGACGCATAGTCAAGGAGTCTCCAGCAATTATCAACTGAGGCGTCTCATGCCTTTCCACAAACTTCACCATTTCATACTGGTAAATCGAGCTAACTCGGTTTATTAGGGTGTTAGGTGGCAGTTTCTCAGAGGGATAGATCTCGATTAACGGAAAGGACAAGATGAAACATAAAAATGCAACTTTTAACGATTTAAGTGAAGCTTTGTATAATCTGCTTTTATTTAGGTGAGCTTCTGAGAGTGCTTTGTCTATAAAATCCATTGCTAAACATGCAAAAATTGGACTGAGGAGGAAACTGTATGATACGAATCTTTCAATGCCTATTTCGCCGTATCTCATCCAGTATTGAACTGCGAATAGAGTCACAAACGATGTGATATAGCAAAGTGCCACCATCAATTTGTGGCGTAAAGCGCCGATTGTTTTTCTTCTATAAATAGAGATTAAGAATAGTGCTATCCCAAAACTACTGAAGAAAACCACTTCCCATTTTAGCGAGTTCGAAAGAACAATAAAACGTAACCATGTGAAGAAATCAAGCTTTAGGAGACCAGATCCAAGAGCTGGCAATGCTAGAGTTGGCTCCTTCATCAATATAAGGTAATTATAAATGTTTCTTACAAACGAATTGAGAATTCCCTGCGCTGTATACATCCACCAAACAAGAAAAACAACCACAAGGAACAGATCAGCACGAGAAAATTTGTTGACAATTGGCGCAAGAACTTCGTTCTTTTCACGCAGCATTTTTGCGAAGATGTAGAAGAAGACTACTGTAAGCGCTAGGCCTAATCCCAATGCGTATGAGGTGTAATGATGCGTCAAAACCAAAGTAGCTATTAGAAATAGAACAATCAATGTCATCTTCGGTAGCGTTTTTCTTTGTTTTTCAGACATCGGATCCACGAATTTGAGTAGGCAAACGAGTATCGCAAGTAAGAAAAGAGAAGCTAGGTATGGGGCGGTAGTACCTGCTTGAACAAAAAATCCATAGCTCAAGAATGGGGAAAACAGAACAGCAAACTTCTGCAACCTCTCAGAGGAAAAAACATGTTTTGCAGCCGTATAGGTTAGCGATGGAGCCAGAACGCCGTAAAGTACCCACATCATACCGCCAAGAAGTGGGATGAGTGGTATTCCGCTTACAAGTGAAGTACTTGCTACAAGAATATGCAGGATTGGAAAGTTGGAATACGGCACACCTGACGGAATATTGCCTTGATCATATATACTTCTCGAAGTGGCTAAATGGTAGTAAAGATCTCCTGTGCCCAACGGTATCGAATACTTGAGACAAGGAAGCATATACAAAAATACGATGTATATTGATGTGTAAATCACTACCTCGCTTGGCTTTTCAATACTCGAAAACAAAAGGGCAAACGAGAAAACGAAGATTAAAGTGGCTACCTCGATGCCGCTTAACACACAAATATCATGGCTTCCTGTCCTGTTCAAAAGTGTTGTGACAACAAGACAAAAGAGAGAGGTGAAAAACAGACTTTTTTTAAACATTCACTTTTTCCTACCTTTTAGTTAATACGTGAAATATCTAGCCATTTATTTAGGTCCTTTTGTTTGCAGGTGCACTTTTTCATACTTTTTGGCTATTTGCTCCAGTCTTTTTAGCTAGTCCCCGAGCATACTCGCCCAATCCCCTGCCCACACAGAGGATTTTATCGCTGGATTGCAGGACTACTGAGTCATGTAAAGTAGACACCTTCAAGAGCAGCCTAAGGGTCGGTTTCATTCCAAGCTTCAACCTCAATCCAATAGCCTTCAGATCAGCTTCAAAAGCTTGAGTGCAAGGGACGAGCGAAACTCCACAACTCTTTTTGCATAGAAGATAACTCGTTTCATGTTCAGTACTCGCGTGCACGAAACTTTATGCGCTATTACAGTGATGTTAACCATTATTAACGCCTTTAGCCTTCTAGTCGAAGCACTTCATGGTAAATAGCTTCATATTTCTCAGTTGTTTTGCTCAAAGCATGATCTTTTACACTTTCGGCTGCAACCCTACCGAGCTTTCTCCTTAAATCCGAATCATTTAGTAGTCTCTCTAATGCCTTAGCTAAAAGCTCAGGGGACTTTGGCGGAATAATTATGCCGTTTATCCCGTCTTTAACTACTTCAGTTATCCCGCCTACGGCGGTTGTGACAACAGGCTTCCCTAGCGCCATGGCCTCAATTAAAGCCGTTGGCAATCCTTCTTCGACGGAGGACATCACGAAGATCTTTGACTTAGCTACGAGTCTAAGAACAGTCTCGTGAGGTAAAAATCCAAGGAATAGCACCGTGTTTGTTAAGCTGTTTTTCCTACAAAACTTCTCTAAATGATACCTCAATGGTCCGTCACCGATGACATATAGTACCACATCCTTTTCCTTATCCATAACCTTTTTGACCGATTTTAGAAGAGTAAGAGGGTCTTTCTCTGTCCGTAACGATCCCACAAATACTAGGTATTCGCTAATTTGTTCTGACATTTTTTTGAATTTTTCCACAGTTATTTCGTCATAACAATTTGGGATTGTTGTAACCCTCTTTTTTGGGACGCCGTACCTTTCGATGAGAATACCTTCCATTTCTTTACTGACTGATGTGATGTGTGAAGCATTAAGAAGCAACACCTTTTGTAATAACCTTGCAAAGCCGCTTTTTTTCTGTCTTATATCAGATCCGTGACAAGAGACTACGTAGGGCGTGTTAGCGATCAATCTTACTAGACAAGCAATAAGCATCGATTGAATTGACGCAAAATGCACATGAACTACCTGCGCACTTATTTTTAGAGCTCTATATCTGATGACTCCCCCCAAAAAGAAAGTGATGCCAGATAAGGGTGGCGGAAGCGTTTTTATTACATATACCGTAAAGCCTCTTGATCCCATTCTTTGACGAGGGATCTTGCTTTCGGGATCGCCAGTGAATACCAGCACGTGGTGCCCTGATTTTACTAGTTGTGTAGCCTGATTGTATGCGTGGATTTCTGCTCCACCTATGTAAAACGGATAGATGAGCCAAGAAACGATCAGAATCTTCATCGTTTCATCACGCGCTAGTCTAGAAGTTCGATAAAGCTTCTGTAATATTGTTCATAAATATCGTCAGACGAAAAATCTTCACTTATCGTTTTCTCAGCATTGTTTTGAATATGTTTCATTAGATCCGTATTATCCAAAAGGAGCTTTATTGCTTTATGCAAGTCTTCGTTGTCTCCCCTCCGAAATATTACTCCATTCGATTTATCTAAGATTATTTCACGATTTTCTCGTATGTCAGAGGCAACGACCGCTAAGCCTGAGGCCATTGCTTGCAGCAAAGCGTTCGATAACCCTTCACTTCCATAAGAGGGAAGTACAAAGATATCTGAAATGGACATGAGGTCTCGTACGCCTTCAAGGCCTCGCTTGCTAATTACTTCAAGCCTACCTTTTAGTTCGCTCTTTGAGATTTTGACAGCATCTTCAAAAAGAGGTCCTTCGCCTACAAGGATAAGATTAGTAAGAGGATATTCCTTAAATATTCTCTTAGAAACATCCAAAAGAAGCTTTATGCCTTTACGCTCGGTCAACCTGCCGGCATAAATCAGGGTCGTTCCCCGTTCTTTGCCAGTAACTCGCTCCCTTCTGATAAAGAACGTTTTTGGTATGAAATTCTTAATGACTTTTAGCCTATTCGGACTGACCTTAAAAATACGAGACGCGTCTCTCCTCATGGAATTTGATAGACAAACTATCATATGAGCTCTTTTCATTATTATTAAATCATAAAATAGGTGAATCAGTATTCTTATCTTCTCCTCTATGTTTACACCTACTTCTCCACTTATCCTGAAGTCTAACTCTGGAATTCTAACGCTTATAGGGACATGAGACAAGACAGGAAGTACAAATAAGATGCCAAGATCGAGCCCAATCAGTTGAAATACATCGAGTCTAATGCCTTTCCCATATCTCAAAAAAAAATACATGGTGTATAAAGATAGAGAAAGCTGACATAAACCGGGAATGGGAAGAAACCTAAGTGTGTATAGTTCGGAACAGAGGGAAGAATCAATCATCGGTTTGTTACCCACTTCTACTGGTAAAAAAAGGATAACACTGTGACCATTCTTCTGGAAACTCCGACAGAATTCGATAAATTGAGTGTTTGTGCCACCTGCGCCCGTGTAACCCAGTGGTGCTAAAACCCCCACACGCAACTTTTTCTCTCGACAGGCTGGTTTACTTCCCGTATGTGATTCGTATTGTGTAATCCTGAGTTTTTCAGTCATTTTGGTTCGCGCCCTATCTGAAAAGCAAATCTAGTCACATTTCGGGGATATTTGGTCTCAGCCTTGATTAGTCATCTTGTTCTATGAATATCTTATGTTATAATACAAATTTTGACAAAGAAAAACCTTGTGTGCCTCTTTCTAGACTCAGTTTTATGAGTATTCCAATGCGGTCTTCTTCGGCGGGGATCAAGTGTTACATTTTCCAAGAGGAATCGGTTTAGATGATCCTTAGGTTCGTTGTTGAATCGATGTTCGATTGAGACTCCGAACCCGATTTTCCCCTGAAAATGAGTTCCTTTGGTGCCGACTTGTATTTCATAAAATCGAACGCGGTGCTAGTTACCGTTCCTAAAGCCCCTACGCGTGTCTTTGCAAGTCAGAGTAACTGAGAGCCCTCAACACCAAAAACTTAGCAGTTTACTATATTTTATAATCATTCAAGAGTCCTTCGCACGCGTGAAGGTTTTCTTTCTTTTTTCAAAACTTTCAATTGAAGTAATAGGATATAATAGAGAAAAGGAGATCTGATAAGCCATCCTGATATAGATTACGAATTCAGGTTATGACTTCTATTCATATAATATGATAGAATAGCTGATCGATCCATCGATCCGCGTATGAACTTCTGTCTGTCTCTTTCACTACGAGCTAGCCCCTATGCTCGCCTCGGCTAAAAGAAGATAGCAGGTGAGCATAAGTGGCGCGATTAACGACTACAATTAAAGGTTTTCTTCGACCGTTGCTACTCTTACTGATACTCTTTGCACCTTCTTCGAGCATCCTTAGTCCTCCTATCCTCTACGCGCACGCTCCATCTGTAGGAAAACAGGAAGTACCGATGTTCTACTGTTACCGGGTCGACGATTCGCGAATGGAATCAAAGGCATTGATACATGATAGTGTCATAGAATCAGGTTACAAGAACATAGCTCTAGGTGCCTATCAGAGTACATTAGGAAGTAGCATGCAAAAAGTGTTAGATGAAATCGACTGGATTAGAACATGGAATGAGAATGGGAAAATCTGGATCATCCAATATGATACGACAACAAGGACTTCTCCAGAGGGAAACTATGAATATCATCCTCTAAGCGAATGGGAAAACAACTTTAAGATTCTGGCAGAAAATGGGGTGGAAATGTTCATCATTAATGTGGGTAGTGGGAGTAGATGGTACAATCTTAATGAGCCAAATTCTTGGCTAATAACAATCAACAATTTGGCTAAGAAGTATGGAGTCAAATTCGGATTCTATGACGGAGATGGATTACACAATATAGTGAATTTCAACAAAATGAAAGCTAAGAGAATATACGTCTGGAGCGACATTTACATGAACGGAAACAAACCATATCTTGCAAGTAAGTGCGGGAAAAATTATCCGTACTTGGTGACACTGTTTTGGTCGATGGTGCCGTTAGAGAGTTGGCAACAGCGCTACTTTAAGTCTCGTGCAGACTTTACGAATGGATTAGACTTCCTGAAGAATCTCAATAGTTACGGGAACGTAGTGGAAGTGTATGACTTCAAGGGAATAATGCCAGAGTGGGGCTATGTCGCATAACAAAAAAGCAAAGAACCTTATGCATTATTCTTAACTTTTTCTAGCGACCTTGTCGCACACGCGCGCAAAGTGGCGCGAAGAGTTGTTGAAGAAGTACACAACCCAGTCACTATGGCACGAAAGCTTCTGGAATTACATCGCGCGTGCGATCTAAACGCATCTGCTCAAACATGTGGCGAGGCTCGTACGAAAACCTGTCAATCCGTTCCCCCTCAAAGCCAGCATCCTCATTGACTCTCATCACCAAGGGAAACTCTATGCGCGAGGTGTGGAAACAGTAAATACACCAAGCACCGTTGAATACGATCAAATGGAAGAACTAAGAGGAAAAAATCGGAGTGAGGTTTGGTCAAACCTCCTTGATCGTCCTCGTATTTACGTATATCGACATGGTTTTTTTGAACGTTCCATTCCGGGGAGGCTAGAGGGCTTCGAGAAAAGTTGAACTTCAAAAGTTCAAGAAAAATTGAACAAAAGCGCTAAATATGTTCGGGAAGGCTTGAACTAATGGAGGTCTTACAGCGAAGGCAAAGACGTTCAGAACGTGCATGATAGCAGGATGATGATGGCTATGGCTGGAAACCTTTCATTTCTCAATCTTTTCGAGCAACTGAAGAAGTTCTTGACTATCATATTGATTCTTCTTCTTAGCTCTTCACCGGTGAAACAAGAAGGAGTCGAAATGTTTTACTGTTACCGTTTGGATGATTACGGAGGTGACTCCTCGCAATTGGCATCGATACACGATGCTGTCATAGAATCAGGTTACAAGAACATAGCCCTCGGTGCCTATCAGTCGACTCTGAGAGATAATATTCAAAAGGTCTTAGATGAAATCGACTGGTTCAGAACTTGGAATGAAGAAGGGAAAATCTGGCTTATCCAGTACGATACAACTACGCAACTTCAGCAGCCAGAAGGTTATTCGCTAAGTGAATGGGAAAACAACTTCAAAACTATGAGTGAGCACGGCGTAGAACTGTTTCTAATAGACGTAGGCGAATATACCCTCGATGATCCAAATTCCTTTCTAACAACAATCAACAATTTGGCTAAGAAGTATGGAGTCAAATTTGGTTTCTTTGATGGAGACGGACTATGCAATAAGGCGAATTTCAGCACGATGAAAGCTGAGGGAATATATGTTTGGAGCACCGTTGGTGTGGATGGAGAAAAAACATGGCTTGCAAGTGGATGTGGAAAAGATTACCCATATTTGATCACACTGTTCTGGCTAGGTTCTAGTATTATGCAATTTGATTCTCGTGCAGAATTCGAGAAAGGATTGGATTTCATCAAGCGTACTGGTACCTATGGGAATGTTGTGGAAGTATATGATTATGAAGGAATAATGCCAGCGTGGGGCTATATCGCATAACGGGAATCTAAAATAAGAAACGACGAGTTCTATTCCTCATTTTTCACTTTTTGTAGCGACCTTGGTTCAGCATCAATTTCCAAGATTCCCCTGTCCATCCTATTTCATCTCACGATTGCTAAAAGAAGAAGCCGACGGGAAAGCACAATCAGAACCCTAAACCAGAGGGTTGTCGCGTGCGCTCTTCTATCGCTTTTCAATACCTTACCCCAAGAACTCTAGCAAGAAATTCCACAATGGAATTCATTTGCCTCGGAAGAAAGTTTCTTACCAAGATAACATCCGAGGCATTTACGACACGCAAAATCCGCAGCATAGAAAGATATGCGACTCCCCCAACTAAAACATATAGGGGAAGCAGCAGCCTATCCATCCAAACTACCTCAAGCACCAAGACAATGAGGCCCATGACGATTGAGCCTAGCCAGGACTTCTTGAAAGCCTCCCCATCGTAGCGGAATTTATGGATACTCTTAAGCCTACGATCACAGTAGGCGAAAAAAACGATGGTTGAAGCCGCCCTGCCGAAAGCTGCCCCGACAACACCAAAATAGGGCAGGAGAATAAGACAAAGGAGAGTGTCTACAAAAACTGCCAAAGAATTGACTTCCAAAAGGATGCGCGTCTTTGCAAGAGAGGACAATACCGAATTAACGATGATGCTTAGAGCCGTTAATGCCATGCTAATTGAAAAAACCGCCAAGAGGGCGGCTCCCTCCATGTACTGGACTCCAGCGAAGAGAGTTATGGTAGGAAGGGCGGTGACGGCCAACCCTACCGCCAGTGGAACGTAGACAAGCGAAACATAGCGGGAGGCTCTGAAAGAAGCGTCCTTCAATGCGGCTAAACCAGCTTTGCCGTAGCGCTCTGACAACTGGGGAAACAAAGCTGATCCGATAGCGTTTGAAACCAAGCCTACGGCCCCGCTGGCCACCATCGCAACATTGTAAATGCCTAAATTTGCAAAACCGGCGTAGAATAGAATGAGGAATCGATCAACGTAGGTCGAAAGGTAACCGACGGCCGCCGAAGCATAGAGAGGAAGGGAATACTTCGCTAGCCTAGAAAATGGAAAGGATTCTGAACCATTCTTGAATGAAGTAAGTGAGAAGAAAGAATGTAAGATCAAACCCGTGAAGTCTCCTGCTATCCATCCTGAGACCACTCCTAGGATACCGTAACCGCGAAGGATTAGGAAGAGGGCGCTGCCTGACCTTACCAAATTGATTACAACATTGATCGCGGAGACCTCCTTGAACTTTTGCAGGCCGGCTAAAACTCCACTGAAGAATGTGAGAAGAACCAATGCAAAGACGTCCAAAGCCAAGATCGATACTAGGAACCGATTCGCTTCACTTTCAAAAACAAACACGGAAATAATGTAGGAGACTGCAAAACACGCTAGGGAGGAAATAATGCTGGCAATGAAGCCGAAGTAAAGGGATTTCTTGAAAACCCCCTTCGCCAATCTAGGCCTGTCTCTACCTATGAACTCTGAAACATACTTCGTAGCGGCGGAAGGTATGGCTAAGGTGCCAAATGTTGTAAAAAACGACGAGATCATGGCTAAAGACGCGATGACACCAATTTCTGCTACCGACAAAATGCGCGTTGCAAAGGCAAAGTACACAACAGTTATGAGATAAGATGCTACTCCTTGAACATAGATGTATATGGCTCCCCTGGCCACGCGGACAGCAGGCGCTGCACTTTCAGACAATATGTGCTCACAGCTTTACTGGAGGAATTCTAGGGTTAAAAATAGAACCGGCGGTAGATTTAATGTTAAGGGTCTTTACTGTGTTATCTGGAAAGAGTCTGCTCGTATACGTGCAAGACTTCTTTTGTGATCGTTTCCCACGAATACTTTTTTTCAACTTTTTCCCTAGCATTTGCACCCAGCTTATGAAGTAGATGCTTGTCATCTAGCAGAGTATTCGCTGCCCTTGCTATTTCCTTGGCATTTCTGGGTTGAACCAGAATTCCGTCATCCATGTTTCTTACAGTGTCCGGTATCGAGCCAACTTTAGTTGCTATGATTGGCTTCGCCATAGCCATCGCTTCTAGTAGGAATAGCCCTGGAGCCTCGATTAGACTGGGCAAGGCCGCAAAGGCGCTCGCAGCCAACAGACCTGGGATCCGCTCATTTGGAGTCAGACCCAAGAACGTGATGTGTTCACTCACGCCTAGGTCTCTCGTCATCCTCATGAGCCTCTTCCTTTCTGGACCATCTCCAGCGATGACCAAGTGCGCACTGTGTTCCTTCCTGATCTCAGGCATTGCCTCTATCAGAAACTCCAATCCGTTCTTACGCACTAGCCTCCGTGCAGTGAAAATCATGCGTTCGCAGCATTGAGGCTTCCAACTAGGCTTGACTGCTGGGTTAAAACGATCTATATCAACGCCGTTCTCAATCACACGTAACTTATCACTGGGCGCACCCCAATCGCAGACGAGCTTTGCGAAGTACTTTGCGGTATGAATCTGCACATCACACATCATAGCCAGATATAGCGCTAGGGCTTTTTCCATTGATTTATAATACTTTGCCTCCAAACGATTGGAGGCGATTTCATCCCAGATGGGATAATAGGAGCCGTGGATTGTGTTCACGACCTTACCATGCCATAGCCTACCTAGGCTTAGGGCCGCGATGCCAGCCCCATATACATGGCCGTGATAGATGTCAAAATCTTTTAGATCAAAAATTTTTTTGAGCACCGCAAACGGAAAGAGTAGCTGCCTGAAAAAGGTTAGGTGGGTAGGGTCCCATGTAGCCTTTTGCAGGCCTAGAAAGTCTACCCGTCGAATTTCGACACCCTCAATATCCTCCCTTTTAGGAGCGCCTTTTGAAGCCCCTGTTAGATAAGTTACTTCATGACCGAGTTTGGCCATCCTCTTTGACATCTCTAAGGCGACTGAACCCACGCCTTCGGTGCTATAACTTGATCCCCGGGGGCCAGTCTCGTAGATTTGCAGTATTCTAAGGGGTTCCACGCTTCCACCACTCCGCAGCCTCTCTCAGCGTAGGCGTCCAAATGTCTCCGTTACTAAGTTGGTCAGAAAAGAGGCGCTCCAAGTAGTCTGGTGCGACATACGCCTCAAAGGACGGGTGCACATAGTAGCAAAAGTATCCGCCAGTCTTTATCGTATGATCAAGATTTTTCTTGATGAATTCTAACGCCTTTTCTTCACTGAAACCCTGAAATATCAGCTCCTCCAAAGTAGGGCAAGTCACAGGCATCTCGACAAAGCTAAGCTTTTTACCATCAACTCTTGGCTGGAGGGGCTCCCCATTTTCTAATTTCGAGTTACTCGTGTAGACAAAGCCGTTCTTCTGCAAAGCCATAAGCACGTTTTGACTAGCAACAAATCCCGGCGCAGCGAAACCTACAGGCTTAAACCCAAAGCTTCTTACGAACAAGCCTAAGCCCTTCCCGATGTTTCCTTCAGCGTCTTCCATACTCCACCTCTGTGCGTTCCTGATCCAGTTTCTGTGCCAGTATCCATGCAGACCAATCTCGTGACCCATCTCCAAAATCTCACGCCAACTTAGGAAGGCGTCTTCCACGCTCGCCGACGGTAGCAGTAATCCCCTTAAGAGGCCTAGTCCATATCTTCGAAGATATTTTCCCCTATCAGCTCTGCTCAATGCCTTAGGCATGTTTCTTCCTGAATCGTCCCTCCCAGTAGCGACAAAAAAGGTGGCCTTAACATCGCAATCTTTAAGCAGATTCAAAACAGCCTGGATCGCCTCGGCATCGCGTATGGTGTCTATGTCTACTCTCAAACAGAAGCATGCTTGACAGTTGTGTGGCCACCTCATAAACCGCACCTTAGACTTCATGGCATGCAGTATCTGATAGACCAAACGTCTATTAGGATATAAGCTAATCCAATAACTATTTGCGTTTTCTAAAGCAGGCTCGGTCGGTTTTCTGAGTCGCATATTCGAATCCTGCTTCGACGCGTTGCTTAGTTTCGTCTCGGGTCTGGGCAACTCCATAGGAGAAGTTGTCCGCCTCTCCTTGGAACAGACTGTGGATGGTGAATGGATAGTAGTTCGATAAGAAAGTTGTATAAATTCTGTCTCAGAGCATGGTTACGCTAAGGTAACCATAAGCCCTTTTCGGCTGTCGATTCGGACTTTTCAGGAATATGAGCAGTGCTTAATAGCGCTCAGATCTTGTTGTCACCTATTTGACCGAGTATTGAGATAAGGTATTTATAGTTCATATTTTCTTGATTTCTTCAAATACATATACCTTATGAGGGTGTAAGAAATGATAGGTGCAGTGCTATTTGTCATAGGCTTTCTGATGTTCTTGGCAATAACCTTAGCAGTGCCTCTCGCGTTGCCACCGGGCAACATGATCCATGGGATCTTGGGGATTCCGCAGGTAGACTATCCTGTTCTTGGAATTCCTGGTTGGACGCTGATAAACGCAATCACAAACGGTGTGTTTTGGGGCTTCATCATTTGGCTGGCATTTTCGTTGGTGAAAATGGCGCGCAAGTGAAAGAGTTTCTCCCTTAATTTCCCCCTCTATTTCTTTAATTTCATTTATGTTCTTAATGGGCCCACGGAAGTCGGCAGTTCTTCGGGTCCAAACGGAAGCGAAACAAGAGGTTGTCACCTCTATCGTGGCATGGTTTTTGAAATATTTCAGATGTCGAGACATCATTGCCTAACGCTTTCCAAGAAACCTCTGACCATCGACTTTACAGTACAGTATTTAAGAGAAGGCAAAACCAATGCGCAAACAGACTTAATGATCTTCCAGAGTTGCACTGAAACAGACCTGTCTTAAGATAGATTTGTAAGTTCTGTGAAAAAGAGGGGGGAAGAATGCGGGTGAAATCTCCACTGTTTTGGGGTTTAAGCGATTTCTATATTGGCAGAAACGGCATCACAGCCATCAAGACCGTGTTGTTGATCGCATGCATGAAAACCGGTGTGACCAGGCTCCCTGTCTTCTGAAATGTGTAACCCAAGATTAATCCGGCGAAGAAGACGAATATTATCTCTGGTACGCTGCGCCACGTCAGGTGCATGATAGCGAAGATCAAGGCTCCGAGTACGAGTCCCACTTTGTCACCGTAAGCGCCTTCCAGGCTCCTCTGGATGAGGCTTCTGAATAGCAGCTCCTCGCCTAGACCCACAAACAGCATCATGTAGAGCAGTATTTGAAAGAAATATGTTGGACGAAAATCTGGATATAGTGGCGTTGGACGCAGAATGAAGTATTCGATAGAACCTGCTGGCACGCCGAGAATGGATCCAACCAGAGCGCGTCTCAGCAGATTAGTCTTAGTGAAGCCCAGTCTCTCGAATGGTATGTTTCTCTGGTATATGTAGGCTAGGCATATTCCAAGCACGACCGAGTAGACTGCTGGGATCAGGAACCCCTGACCGAAGAAGAACCAGGGTAGGCTAGAAACCATGAGAACGTATATGAAGAGTAGCGCCATCGTTTCGAGTGCCTCAGAAACCTCCGTCTTCAGGTTAACCAAGGAAGTCACAGCATATATGGCCATAGCACAGGCTAGAGCGAGGATTATACCTAAGACAGCGCTAACGTAGACAAATAAATACTCAACAATGAAGACTAGGGTGATCACTGAGGAGATGCTGAAAAGCGGAATCAGCCTAAATGGGTAGAGGCTAGGCTTACTTGACATATCAGCGTCCCACTGATGGCCTATAAAGCGTATGCTTAAGTTTTGACATTAAAAGGAATAGTTTTAACATTAGAAAGAATAATACGGAAAAACTTATAAACAAGAAGTACTTCAAAAATATATTGGAAATATATGTTCAGCGATCAACCGATCGCTGTGTCTACCCATTTAAAGACATAAGGAGAAAAAAAATTGGATGGAAAAAGAGCTTATTTGAAGACTTTAGCCGTCTGGGTTGCAATACTGTTTCTCGTAACATTTAGCGCGAGTCTTCTGAACACCACCGGACAGGTTTTGAATATCGTATACTATCCAACCGTTCCTCAAGAGGGCCAACCAATCGCTACAATGTTCACGATTAGAAACCTTCATCCAAACGAGGAGGCGTACAACTTCTGGTTCTACATCGACGGGGTGCAGATAATGACTGGCACAACTGTCATCTCAGCTGGGGCCAGCAAGCAGTTCAAATACGTTACCACCTGGCCTGGCGTGGTCGGAAAGTCGATGAAGGCCTATGTTAGGGTTCAAAGCATTAACAGCCATACGCTCTACGAGGCTCAGGTCCAGATTCCGCCGTATCCGCCGGAGATATGGTCTTCCTTCTCCTCCTTCGCTACATTCTCCAGCACGGTGATGGGTTACATGACGACGATGAGCTATTACATGACCACGACGGGACAAGCCAGCCTGTACAGTGGACTAAACTTGGGCCTAACGTTCAGCCTGACCCTGATAGGCCTGCTGATCTTCCTTGAACTTTCAGACCCAACGTACGGAAGAATAGGCACCAGAATTCTCAGCTTTAGGAGGAGATACGGCCTACTGACGGGCACGTTGTTCATAATATTCGTGTCCATGGTCCTGACAAGAGTAGTGCTGATCATAAGCGGAGTGTGATGTAGATGAGACTAAACAACTTGTTGAAAATAGGTTTGCTTGCCACAGTTTTCTTGATGCTGGCCGCAACTCCGGTTTTTGCACACGTGACATGGACAAGCCCCGCGCAGCATCAGGAATTTGGTCTGGGGAACACTGTCACGGCAAGAGCCAAGACAGATCATAGTGCCTGCAGTTATGCTGTATTTACCTGGTCGAAAACGGGGGCTGGTGGCGGCACGAAAAGAACTTCAGATCACCTCCCAGTTCCAGTAGACACGTTCGTATCAGACACTTGCACACCCGACGAGACTGGAACGTGGAAAGTTAGGGTGGACTTCTACGATAGTGGTAATGGAAGAGTGGACCATGACGAGGTAGTCTTCGATGTAGTCGCCGTCCCAGAGTTTCCATTCGGCGTACCAATCATTCTATTGTTCGCGTGCTCAATCTATGTCATCATGCGAAGACGCCTAGAATAAATGCTCAAATCAGAGTATATGCTATGGCATCGAAACCCAAGTCGACCCTATCGCGAGCACACAGGCTCGTCTTTCTATCCTCTCTGATAGTCCTTGGTGTGCTCGTCTCCTTTTTCGGATACCTGATGTTTCAGCAACTAAGCCATCCTGAGACATTGGTCAGTGTGGCTAAGCAAGAAGTTGTGCAGATTGGAAACCAGACGAACACAGGCTTTAGAATAACAAACAAAGAGGGCAAAGACCTCAACTATACATACACTGTCTCTCTAAAACTACCACTAATAGGAGCCCACAGCTATTCCGACACCATCTTAATTCCAAACGGTGGGAGCTTCGAATTCGTCCTTTATGCTACCCCCACCGAAAAAGGCGTGATCGTAGTAACGATCAAGATATATAAAGGAAGCGAAATGTTCCTCATCGAAGACGTAACATACTATATCACAGTCCAGTAAGAAGCCAATTAACTTGCTAGCAAATTCTTAATCTAGAAAGACAGAAGTCCACAGGGAAATTAGACGTTGGGTGACTCAGACTGTTCAGCAAACCCCGCGACATCTTCTCGAAAATATGGATTGTGAAAATCTGGCTTTGGATCGGCGTCTGCCTCGTTTCCCTATTCTCCCTATTCTTCAGAGTTTTGGTGGAAACGTATGAAATGCTTAGCGATGTTTCTTCACTTCTTGTAACCGGGCTATATCCATGGTTTGTCATGTTCGTTTGTCTCGTTTTTCTCTACCTAAACAAAGGAAGAGTTCTGGCTGAAATCGAGAAGGCAGTGGGTTTTATTCCCAGTCTTGCCTACGCCTCGTTGGGTTCATTTCTCTGTTGCGCCTCTACACTCTTATTCTGGCTTTTTAATAGCGCAGAAATCCCGCTCAAGATCTCCTTCGTTCTTCTGTTCTATCTCGGAGTCTTTATGATTTTCTTCGGAGAGGCTTCGGTGATCCCCACAATCCTTCTATGCGTATACTTATTCTCCGTAATTTCTCCACTTTTCGTCCAAACCTTTCTAGAGATCCCCTTTTCAATGGCTTCAATCCTCCTTGAAGTTCCGGTTCTCTGGATGTTCGGAATCCCAGCCCAATTCCATGACAGAATCATCAGCTTTCCATCCGCCCATGGAGAGAACATGACCGTCTTCATCGATTCGAGGTGCGCGGGAAGTGTTTCCCTGACCGTATTCATCGCCCTCTTCATCCTGATGTATATGGATTTGCCGTTGCCCAAAAGAGAGGCTTCAAAATTCCTTGCCTTAGGTACCGTCGGCACTTTTCTGCAGAACATCCTAAGATTAGCTTCACTTTGTATAGCGGGATACTACTATGGCTACAGCGCCTTGTGGCAGGTGCACATATACGCTGGATACATAATCTTCGGAGTCTACTTCACCATCTTCAGCTATCTCTACATCACGGCCGCTAAGACCTCTCGAAGACTAAATGCCTAGCGTGCACGTTTTGTAGCCAATAATCAGAACGTAAAAACTAAAACCCCTAAGAAACAGGTTAAACCGCTAGTATTCGTGTCATTCGTTTTCCAGCATTTCTCGCATGCGTCACCAGATGGGCCCCAGAAATTTCTTCATAATCACCCTTTCAACCTTTTGTATTTCCTGTAGGCTCCCAGAATGGTTAACGCCATCACAAATAGCGACAAACTAATCACGATCGGATTCAGCCTTATGCCCCACGGCGTATAGTTAAGGAGTAGACCTATCAAGGGAGTCACAGCCAAGCTCAGCCCAATGCTTAGAGCAAACCTCTCTATCTCATCCAGCTCTTCTTTGGCTGGAAAGAGTGCCTGAATCATCGTGTAACCAGGCAGGTATAAGACGAAAATCGACCCAGCAACCCATCTAAAAACTACGAGTGGATAGGTATCGGGCAAAATGCAGATGGTCAGAATGGTTGCGAAAGTAGCCATGATGACAAGATAGAACCATCTATTCTCTGGCCACGATTGTAGATACTCGAAGAATGTTTCAGCCCACGGAAGCAGTCCAAGCTCTATTCTCCCTTCCTCTTTCAGGGATTCTACGATACTGACCACTCTTTCGCTTGACACGCCCTTTCTCCTTTTCTGGATGAGCCTGGTCAGATCCTCAACCGTATCGGGACGATCTGCCCGCAGGATTTCCATGATAAGGATTTTAAGTGAACCCTGCTTATGCTTCATAGACTTCTCAATGTTAATTGTTTTAAGCCATATTTATTAATAGACAGGATGCGAATATGCGATCGACATCGAATCGATGAAAAGCACGAGGTTGCTAAATGATGAAGGGCCATCTTAAAACGTTTCTCGTCTTCGCACTCTTAATATTCTCGACCGTCTGGACAAACGCCCACGCTCAAACCAGCATAAGCCGGGAGAAGGCGGAAGAAATCATAAGTGAAGCAGAAGAAGCCCTTATAGCAGCCTATCAGGCCATCGCTGGGGCGGAGGATGCGAAGGCCAACGTATCCGAGCTGGTAGCTGCTCTCAACTCAGCCATAAGCCTTACTGACCAAGCAAGACTACACTACAGCGCCGGAAGATACACAGAGGCATACCAACTCGCGGGCCAAGCCATCAGCATCTGCGACCAAATAGTTGTAGACTCCAAAGAACTGAGGGAAAAAGCCCTTCGGGAGTCGCCGAGCATAACATTCCTGATCGCTACAGGGACAATCACATCCCTGATCATCGCAATCTCCATCTACATACTCTCAAAGTGGTGGCGTCTTCGCAGGACAAAAAGGATGCTGAAGATGAGGATAAGGGTGGTAAAAGGTGAGGGCGATTAGACTCTCAGAGGATGTCAAGCGCTCAATATATGTCTTCATCACAGTGACGTTGATACTCTGGATGCTGGTCTACCTGAGCTTTGCCCCAACGCCGAAAGAGCGTTTCTTTCAACTCTATGCCTTGGGTGAAAGCAGAATGCCTGAGAAGTATTACCCGAACGATAACCCCAACATTCCCGTCGGCATACCTGTAAAATGGTTCATAGGCGTCCAAAGCTTCATGGGCAGAGCGGAATGCGTGCTCGTCCGCGTCAAGCTAGGAAACGAAACCCTACCATGCCCAGACAGCCTAAACTGCACCCCTGCGCCCGTGCCGATTATATTGGAGTTCCGCAGGGTCCTCATGGACAATGAGACATGGGAGTCCCCCCTTTTCTGGAGCATCACAAACATAACAAGACAAGATGACACGATCCACATTACGCTTACCGTCAACGACGTCACCGTCGAATGCCCAAACGTAGGCGCCGTCCACGGGTATAATTTTAGGCTGATCTTTGAAATTTGGACCATTAACGAAGAAACGGGAAAATTTGTCTTCGGCTGGACAAGTCAAGGTGAGAGACGCTGCGCATGGATCCAGCTATGGTTCAACGCAACAGATACAAGATACTAGTCGATCAAATGCAGAGCGCACGCCTTAAAGTGTATTCCTAGGATCTCAAAAACCAAGAACCTATTTGATGACATCGAGTCCACTAACGAGTATCGACGACAGTGCGTTGTTTCGGGCTTTCTGATCTGCGTGCACCCCACAGCCGTCCATCCTTAAGGATATAGTCCCTGTTCGTTGGCAACTTCATGTAGGGATCAGTCGTGGTCAGCACAATGGTCATCTTCCTCTCCTTGTTAATGCCGACGAGTAGGTCCATTAAGAGCTTCGAGTTCTCTTCGTCCAAGCTCGATGTGGGTTCGTCTGCCAAGATCATTTTAGGATTGTTGATCAAGGCTCTTATAATGGCTATTCTTTGCCTTTCTCCTCCGCTCAACGTGCTCGGAAACCTACTGGCCATTTCTGCTAATCCGAAGTATTTGAGAAGTCCCAGCGCCTTCTCCCTCCTCTCGGCCCCTCCAACGTCCGCTAGGGCCAAGGGTAGTTCCACGTTCTCAAGGACCGTCAGAGACGGTATGAGGTTGAAGAACTGGAAAACGAAGCCGATGCTGTTCAACCTCAAACTCGACGCCTGGTCGTCACTCAACTGTTCGACGTTCTTTCCGAAGAGTCTGACTTCCCCCTTGGTCGGTCGCTCCAGAAGTCCTATCATCTTGAGTATGGTAGTCTTACCTACGCCGGACTTGCCCCTTACTGAGACGAAAGCCCCTTCCTCAATGGATAGGGCGACTCCCTTCAGAACATACTCCGACTCGTACCTCTTCCACACATCGACCAGTTCGATCAGACACATCTACCCCCTGTAGAGCTCCACGAAGCCGTTTGAGTATATCAGGCTCAGACCTCGAATCCGTTCCATCCATCCCGGCGGCAGATCGATCGGTCGATCGAGGACGTAGCCGTTCTTAAACATCTGGCCGTAGACAAATAGGAGGTCGGGTGGCGGACCTCTCCCGCTCAAGTAGCGATACCCTCCTATCACGTCCACATTCAAACCGAAGTATCCCTTCAGGAAATACCCCACCTTCGTGTCACCGGCCATGGTGTAGCCAATCCGAGCCTGGTCTATCCACACGCCAGCATCGTACTCCTGTGCCCTGTAAAACCAATAATAGCCCATGTGGCGCTCCTCTAAGGATGTAGCCGCGTATAAGTCGTAGCATCCACTGACTACGATCGCGAAGACGGCGAGTATCAGCAGCAAGCGCAGCATTGGCCTCTTGACTTCAGTCTTCAAGTATAGCTCGTGAGCTCCAAAGGCTATAGCGATTATCAAAGGGGGCCACAGGAAGTTGATTCCCCTATATAGCAAGGTCAGTCCCATAAAGGAGCCACCCAAGAGGGCGTAGAGTTCGAGCCCAAGCGTGACCGCGAACCAAGAGAGCACCACCCCGTGAGAATCTTCTTTGGTCTTGAGTAGCATGCCATAACCTCTAACGGCAAGGGGCAAGAGTACAAGTAATGGAATTGAGTATATCAAGTAAGAAGCTGGCAAAACTGGTGCATTAGGGACCAAGGGCGTTCTCATACTGAGAAGAAAAAAGATCAAGGCAGCCACCGCCAAGACATACCTCCAGAAACCCCTCTCCTGAGTGCGGGCGTTGGACACTAAGTAAAGGGTCGCCGTGAGGGTGAGCAACTGGTAGGAGGCCACTGAGATCCAGTCGCTGTAATCCAACGCGAATATAAAGCCCCTGTAGGAGTAGAAGTAGAAGTACGCTGCCGTTATCATGGCCATTATTGAAGCTAGCGTAATCCTAAGCTTGTCGGGATCAAGCCCCCTAGCTATTCGTTCCATCGACAGGGTTATAGTCATAATGGCCAAGATAGTCACCGTGACAAACGCCGTAAGGTGGTGCGCCAGGGCTAGGGCTACCGAGAGCAAGGCGAAGGGGATGACTCCAATCCACCCGCGGGTGCATAGGAACATCAGGATCGCCGACATATAGAGGGGGTTTGCGTAGGTCTCCTTCGTCACACCGGCCGTAAGCATTGTGTGGGGATAAGCAGTCGCCAATACGATCGAGGCAATGAAGGCCAGCTTGGGATTTCTGCTAACCCTACTCACTAAGGCGTAGAATATCAGGATAGTGAATGCGCCGGCCAAAGGGACGCCGATCGCCGTAGCCTTGATCGGGGCGAGGCCAGTAACTTGAGAGAGAACAGCGGCAAATAGGCTGTTGGCGGGCCAGTAATTGTTATAGCCGTCCAGCATCTGGTTGTCTAAGCTTATCGGCGTATGCTCCAAGAGGAGTTCCGCATTCCTTATCGGGGACCAAGCATCCAGAGAGAATGGTAGACCGCTCAAAAGAGTCGGATAGATCCTCAAAGCTAAGGCTATCAGTGACGGCAGGACGGGGTAAACGTACTTCCTCATTTCAAATCCGAGCGCAGAATGGTTATTGAAACAAGTAGAGAGACCAGGATGAGAATCGTAGCCATGCTGAAGAGGTCTAGATTAAATGAGACCCTGTGCGATAAGACCAGTAAGTAGCTGTTTTCTTGGGTTATCATTAAGGTTGCCGTGGCCATGAGAATTCCCATAGCCGAGGAGACTAGGGACCAAGGCAAAAGTTTGATTAGAATGTCTCTTTTCATCGTTCTCTTGGAAGCCCCTATAGACCTCAGCACTCCTATCTCACCAGTATGCTGGGTTAGGACTATCTTTAAGGCTGCGGTTATGCTGGCACTGGAGAGGAGGAAAATCAGAACTGAGACGACGAGTAGGGCCTCTCTAGTTACCCCATATCTATCCATGTAGCTCTTCATAAGTCCCTGAGCCTCCTCAACTCCAACATCCTCAATACTGAAGCTTGTTCTGACTCCAGGTATGATTCGATCGATCGGCGGCTTCTCTCCGCCGTCGCGCGCTGGACTGGGCTCTGAAGCTTCCTTAGCAACTTCTTCAAAGATCGTAGATGGGCTCACTGCACCTCTATCTATTTTGAACCTAATTAGAGTGACGTGACTGTAGTCCACCCCCACAAGCCATTGGCCTACGTAGAGCGGTACTAGGGCTTCGTCATCCATAGCTGAGTGTGACTCGTATATTCCTTTGATCCGAAGCTCCATGTACTGATCTGTTAAGACGCTGTGGATGAGAAACTTGTCACCAAGTTTCAACTTAAACCTTTCAGCTAGATTTCTTCCAACGATCATACAATCTGCATCACTCAGTTCAAGCAGTTCTCCGTCTAAAACGGACAATTGGTTCAGCTTCATGAAGTCTCCGGGTATGATTCCTCTCAGGAAAATGGCTTCATCATCTGCAACGCATGGAGCTATAGCTTCCGGGCTACTGACTAAGACGCCATTCATAGCGCCTATTCTTTCAGTCAGGTAGACTGGAACTGAGCCTGTAAAGGGCGTACGGCTCTTTCTATTGTAGATTAATACAATGTCTTCCCCCTCGCCTAGATAGGCAGTGAAGCCCCTGTAGAAGCCTAGGAGGCTGGAAACCGTTATCGAAAAGAGCGTAGAGGCTAAGACGAGTATTAGTACCAGAGCTAGAATGCGCTGTCTCTTGAAATATTTGAAGCTCATGAGCTTCATAATGGTTGCTCCATGTATCTTGTTCGTGCGGATCTTAACGCAGGATATAAGCATCCCAGAGTTGATGAGGCCAGAGTCAACAGGATTGTTTGGAGTGCTTGCTCAGCTTCAAGGAATGGTGTAATATTGACGCTTGGCCATATCCACCTGAGGATCGTTGAGGCTGTTTGGGTTCCGACAGTGCCCAAGGCTATCCCCAAGATGGAGCCTAGGAGGGCTGTGGCCGTGGTATAGATTAGAACTAAGGTGAAAAGCATCCTCTTTTTGGCTCCTAGAGCTCGTATCATGGTCATCTCATCTCTGGATTCAGCTATGAGCCTTGTGGCGATTATGTAAGAGGCGACAGCCGCCACGGCGTAGATAGTTACGGACCAAAGGCTCATGAAGGTCAGAGTTTGCTGGTTCATGTTTTGTATAAAATCTCTCAGCTGTTGAGCCTTAACGACTTTTAAGTCTCTTGGCAATAGCTCGGTGATAATATTGATGGCTTCTTCCCCGTCTACTTTGTCTTTGATGGCAAACTCAATTAGGGATAGCTTGTTATTATCTTTGGTAAGTTGCATGGTGGCTTTCATTGAAACTATTATTTCTCCATCTAGTTGTGTTAGTGTTTTGAAAATCCCCACAACCTTGAATTTGACGGCATTGTTGTTTACTGTTAACCTCACCTCGTCTCCTAAATCAATGGCCAGTATACGAGCGACGATTTCACCCACATTTGCCTCAGCTTCACCTTTGGCTATTGAGCCATTCACATACGCCCTCCCGAGTTTGAAGAAGTTCTCCGGGTCTTCCACCCCTCTTACGTACAGGGTGCGGTTGCCAGATTTTGTGATTATGGTGGCGCTGAGAATCTTTTGGGGAAGGGAGTACTCAACATATCGATCTATCGATCTGGTGAGCTGGTTGGCTAAGGATACATCAATTCTGCTGTCCGATACGGATGTGGAGTTTTGGCTTATGATTATGTAGGTTTCACCGATGTTCACGAGCGTTCCAAGCTCTTGGGCTTGCAAGTTGATATAGTTTACCCCTGCATTCATCGAAGTTAGAATGGCTACGATGAGCGCTACCGATAGCGCTGATCCAGCTGTTCCCCCTCTTCTAAAAAGCATCTTCATAGCCAAGGGTGTCATTCTTTTAAAGCACCATCACTATCGCGCGCGAGTCTGAAGCCTATCTTACTACCATCTTGTTTAGCCTTCCTTTCAAGCGATCCGTCATTTGCCGAATACCTTCTTAGTAATCTTCTCAACCATCTCTTGTTTCCCCCTTCGGTTATACACATATTTTGTCGCACGCAGGATCGTTTAATCTTGACTTCCCAAAAAATACGAGCATATTGCCACTAGAATAAAGCCTATCGCCATCATATAATACCCGATATTCACCGCGTTCCCTACGTTTACGAAAACTCCCCAAAGGCCCGGAAAAGGAATATAGATATAAGAACCCTTTGAACCCCAAATACAAGAGTCTATGATCCACATACCATCCATGAATATCACGGTCGAAACAATTAGACCCACGAGCGCAAAAAGTCTTCTCATTCTAACACTCAACCATTTTCCGCATTTCTCTTCTAAAGACTTCTTTCCAGTTAAGCCTTTCCCAGCTTGATGTCTAGCTAGATGAAGAATATTGGGAAGGGAGTATTCCAATTTCCAGAGCAGATGAACTATAAAGTCAAGTTCTGTGCGCGCGAACTCGGTCGATTCTAGGACGAGAAGAATCGACGAAGGGACTGGGGCTGTTCCTGAGTTCTCCGATGATCTTCTTCGGTTTTTCAGGTCAGATTATGATGTTTGTCGGTTTCCTCACAAGCTTCATTTTGATTGTGTTATTGATGACTGGAGCCGTTTCTCCTCACGCACCTCTGCTGACTTTGGAGGTGCTTCTGTTGATCACGTGGTTAAAGTCGTTTGCTTTGAGCTTCATAGCCGATACGATAAACTATTTTCGGAAAGAGTTGTTGAAGGAGATAGAGAAAAAAGAGAAAGGTTAAATTCATAAGGTATGTCAGCGGAATGAAGTTTATAAAAAATGGTGGTTGAGATGGAAGCTTGGATGGTTTGGGCACTTATAGTTATGGTCTCCCTCGTCGGGGCTTGTGGCAACATACTCTGGAAGTTGGCCAGCAACAATATAGGTCAGATCTCTTGGGACAAGCTCTTCGACATAGTATGGGACATCAAGACTATTTTGACTCCCCTTGTCTTCACCGCGCTTTTCCTCATGTTTCTCGGCCGCTTCGCCAGCATAGTTCCGGTCGGCTACATGGGCGCCACACAGTTGGCAACCTTCGTAACAATACTGACTTTGGTCTTCACTGCGGTTCTTGACGCACTGCTCTTGAAGTCTAAATATCCCATGGAGGTTTGGGGCGGGGTCGTCGTCGGCCTTCTAGCCATATATCTCATCAGTAGAGGTCTTTGATCGCACAGCGCGGATTCCCATTGCAATAAGGATAAATGGTCGGTGGTTCACTGATGGAAGAGCAACACCCTAGAGTACGTTAGCCAGATGGGGCCCGGCAACTAGTTGTTTAGAGAAACATCTTTAAACATCATTTAGTGCTTATTCCTGTTGAAATCTCTGAGGAAGGGTTTTATCCCTGCATCGCGTAGCCAGGCTCTACGGAAGGAGAAGCCACGGGTACAGGAGGGTTGTTGGAGGTCTGAAGAGTGCAGTTTATGTTTCCGACTAAGCTGAAGGAGCTAAGCGATAACGACAAGGAGGGCGAGCAGGAAAAGCAAGCTCGACCTACTCATGTAGGCCTTCATGTTTAGAACTCCTAAACGAGATATAGATCCCCGTGATTATAGCCAAGGCGACCCCGAAGGCCAGGGTTGAGATCCAAGCATCGAGACCAAAAAGAAGGATGCCCGAAGGCTGATAGACCTTGGCGAGGAGAAGTACGCCGGTCGCAAAGAAGAAAATGCCGGAAAACGCAAAGAGAACCATCTCAGTTAATCCCACACCAAGCCCTCTTATGAAACCCATCTTGCCTGCCGATGTTGCACCAGCCTCAGGCAATCGCCCAACCTCCTCCTTGACAGCCTCTGTCTCCTTGAACCGGACTTCCCTTTCAGACTGGGTCCTCTCCTCTATCTCTCGCTCCATCTCATCCAGCCTCTTGGAGAGTTGCTCTCTGAAGGAGTTGTACAACTCTTCGGAGGCCAATCCCGCCTCGTAACTCCTCCTAAGCTCCGAGAGTAACTCTATAGCCTGCTGACGCTTTGCCTCGATGTCTTCCACACCCTTAGCCCACTCCGGAGCCGTCGGGAGAGCCAGTTTCTCTGAAGGTTCCTCCTCTCTTTGCGGCGCTTCAATCACCTTCGGCGGCCCTTTCTCCACCTCCTCCACAATGTTCAGCTTAGCAAGCGTGTCCCAAAAATCTTCCAGTAGCATCTTGCCTTTGAACGTTAGACGCCACCCTCCCTCCTCAGAGCGGATGAAACCCTCATCCTCGAGCCCTTTCAACCGACTCTCAAGAACCTCAGTGGATACATTGTACTTTAAGCGCCGCTTCAACTCCGTTATAGAAATCGACACGATGGGTGCTCCCGCTCGGACAGCGCCTTCCGCCTTTTCCGGAGGCTTGTAACCGTCGATCACATCCAGTATATTCTTGTCCAAAAGATCAACCAAATACTATCTCAACCCCCGTCTCGTCAAACTCGAGTCAGGATTCAAGAAACCTTGATCCTTCAGCTTATTTATCCTTTTCTCGATCTGATCTGGGTCCTTCATAAGCCTCAGAGCAATCTCCATGACTGTCTTCTTCTCGCTCAAAAGCTTCAAGACCTCCAATTCTTCTTTGTCCAAGTCAGCGACTCTTTTCCGTTCCACTTTAGCGCGCTCTGGTTGAAGCTGCGAAACGAGTTTCCGCCGTTCTTGTAGATAGTCTTTAACGCTTTTATAGTCTATGTAAGTTTTAAGGAGATCAACATCGCCATTTTTTTTCTCCAGAATTCTTTTTAGAGCAGGATCATTTCTTTGATATTTGTCCTTAATGTTCAAAGTTATTGTTTTTTCCTTGGCTTCTGGGTATTTATCGATTATGTGATCTCTATGCTTTTTTTCCATCACGAAAATTTTGTCAGCCCAATTGACCATCTCTTCCGTAATTGGAGTAGGTACACCAGGCAGTATTCCTGCAGATTTGACATCTATATCCTCCCTGTCCTCATACATCTCCTCCGCCGTGCGGCTTCTATCCAAATTGTATGAGTCGACGAATAACACTCTTATTTTGCGTTCCTTTTTACGCCATCCCCCATAGAATGCGAAGCCTAATATCGGTGGGATAGTGAGCATAAACAAGGTATCTATGTTCAACATGGGAACCTGGATCTGAACAGCGCTGTTTTCGGTTAAATTCACGGTTGCGGAGTTAGAAAAGCCAAAGTATCCGGAGACCACTGTGTAGTGGCCGATAGGTAACTGATGGAATGTTATGGCACCATCTTGATCCGTTAATCCGGAGGTTAAGACTGTGCCATCGGGTAGGTAGATTGTCACAGATGAGCCGGGTAGAGATTCGGAGAACGCATCTGTAACTTGGACCCCCAGGGCATACACTGAATAGGCAGCTTCATAGGTTGTGTCATCAGTCATCGTTAGTTGGTCATTTCGGACTGGTACACCAAGCCAAAAAGTGCTTATAGTGTAATGGCCTGAGGGTAGGCTAGTAAAAACTATTCGACCGCTTCCATTGGTGTATCCTTCCTCAATGAGGGCTTGACCTCTGCAGGCTCTGACAAGTGCGCCATCGAGGGGGATCGCGTTTGAGTCTGTTAAGGTGGCAACCAACGTTACGCTTGAAAAGCTGATCTCAATATCGTGGGGGGAACAGATAGAGTGAGTGATTGTAAGGAGGTACCCACCTGGGTATGTGTCAACTGTGTGGCCAATGAGTTCGCCGTCGAGGAGCGTATGGACATCATCTATAGTTATTCCAAGTTGACTTAGAAATGTATCCGTTAGGAAGACGCTGAAGAAGCTAGGCTCTTCTGAACACTCCACCGCTATGAGTAGGCTTCTAAATGTCTGGCTGTACGTGTAGGACTTTACTTCAGTGTTCGTGATATAGGCTAATGCGCTTACATGGTTCTCGTAAGGTATAGATAACTGACCTAATAACAATTGGATATCAAAGTTCTGGTTCACAGTGATGGTGGTCGAAAGGAAAGCGCCACCGTGGGATGTTTGAAGTATGTAGGAGCCTGCCGGGACTTGTGGAATCAGGGGCGTGCTTCCCGTCGCGTCTGTTCGGTAGGTTCCATAGACGGTTCCATCGGGCCGTATCAGACCGACCATGGCTCCTAGTATCGGTGTTCCGCTCGACTCATAGACACGGACATATCCATAGTATACGGGGCATGTGTAGGTTATGCTTATCGATGCTCTATCCAGGTTGAATGCGAGGCTACCCATCAAAGCGTCTTGCCAATAGATCTTAACCTTGTAGTTTTGGCAGGGGGCGTCTTCCACCGAGACGAGGCCCGTGGCGTTTGTATACAGGCTCATCCAGTATGCTTCTGTCCCGTTATAGATCTCAACCTTCGAATTGATTATGGCGTAACCATTCGTGTCTAGCACCCTTATGCTAAAATCGCCGAACACCCATTCAACCGCTACGTCAGGCGGGTCCACAAATGCGGTTATGCCATAAGTGTTTTCTATGACGCCTGTAAAGTCATATACCCATCTACCAGCCGTGTCTTTAGAATCCGTGAACGTTGGAGACGTGTGAGGGTTGTTGTACGCTGTGCCGTTACGGTTTATGCTGTAAGAGTATGAAGTTGCGGGACTACCATCAAAGTCATAAGTAAGGCTCACGGTGACCTCTACGGTTTTCTCCACGTGGAGCACGGCCGCGCTAGGCGTCATAGTAATCTTTATCCTGTCCGTGATGACATTCGCACCTGCAACGTCTTGTTTCGCTGTAAGCCCGTATGTTGAATCTGTAATACTCACATAGGTTTCGTCGTAGTTTGTAGACATCACAGAGCTTGAACCTGTTACTGTCTTCTTCCACCAATTGTTTACCGCGTCCCAGGTGAAGCCTGTGATAGAACCCTTTGTATTGTCAAACGTCACATCGTCGTAGTCGTATCTTATCTTGTAGCGAAGTTCAAAGGTGCCTCCAGCGTTTATTCTGGTGTAAGATGCCTCGATGAGGACAAATTCAAACCTATCCCATATTATTGTTGTTGAGTAGCCATTCATGGCCCCGGCAGTTATTCCATAAGTAGCCTCGTTGCCAGAAGTAAATGCATTATAAGTTATAGCTTGAACTGTAGAACTTGAATCAATAACTTCAAATCTATTATTCCCAGCAATCCAACTCATGGCTTTACCACTTATGGTTAAACTGTCACCACTGCCTAAAGCATGAGTATCATATTCCAAAACCGCTGTAGCCCAAAAGGTTCCTGTTGTGCCTGCGTCCCTGCGTCCGTCGTCGTTGCCCATTCCAGTAATCTTTATTCTATCCCACACCCCTGTGACCGTCTGAGAGTTGATGTTGCCAACTGTTATACCGTAGGTGGCTTCTGAACCACTGGTGAAGGTGTTTATTGTTACAGCTTGAACAGATGCTTTAGTGTCTGTTGCCTCGAAACGGTTGTTTCCAACATTCCAAGAGAAAGCATGGCCCGAAAGCGTGAAGCTGTCTCCTGAGCCTAAAGCATGGCTGTCGTACTCTAAGTCTGCGGTTGCATAGAAAGTGATTGCGGTATTTATGTTAACTCTTGAGTCTATAGCGGATAGTGTGAGGATTCTGATTCTGTCAGTAATTATATTTGCTCCAGCAACATCTTCCTTTACTTTTATACCATAGGTTGTATCTGTAAAAGTAAAGTCGGTTTCATCATAGTTCTCCGAACCTACGCTTGAGGATCCTGTTATAGATTTATCCCACCAGCCATTCGTAGCATCCCATGTGAAGCCTGTTACACTTCCCTTTGTATTGTCGAAAGTGACATCATCATAGTCATAACGAAGAACATATCTAACCTCAGCCGTTCCACCTACATTTATTCTGTTATCGTCAAAGGTAACTGAAACTATCTCTAATCTATCCCAGATGCCTGTTGGGTTAGAGACAACTATACAAATCGTTGTTATTCCATAAGTAGCCTCGTTACCAGAGTTTACTGTAAAGACATGACTTCCTACTGTTGCTTGACTTCTTACTCCGTCGAACCAGCTGTTTGTGGCATCCCAGGTTAAAGCGCCAAAATTGGCAGTTAAACTGTCGCCTGAACCTAAGGCGTGGTCATCATATTCCAATGAGGCTGTAGCGTAGAATGTTCCTTGCGTGTTAATATCAATTCTTCCATCAACTACTCCTATGCTATCGATTCTAATTCTGTCCGTGATTACCGAGCCACTTGCTGTCCCCACGATGGCGGTTAGTCCATAAGTTGAATCGATGAATGTTAGATCGTTAACATCATAAAGGTTAGAACCAACTGACGAGGATTGAACTATGCTTCGCTTCCACCATCCGTTTGCGACATCCCAAGTAGCCGAACCCCCCTCTATGTTTAGGACTCCTTTTGTGTCATCGAAAACAACATCGTCGTAATCGTACCTAACCTTGAAACGAACCTCTGCAGTTGCGCCCACGTTAACTCTCGAATCGTCAAAACCAACCCACCATAGTTCTAATCTATCTGCAATTACACTCTGAGAAGTCGTTCCTGTTATGACAGTAAGCCCATAAGTATTATCTGTAAAGCCCAATGCCTGACTGTAAGATTGGGGTGTTGAAGGTAAAGTTACAGAACGATACCATCTACTGTTCACTGCATCCCAAGTTGCTGATACTCCACCTATCGTAACTGAGCCCTTAGTGTTGTCAAAGATTACATCGTCGTAATCATACCTTAATTGCCATCTATATTCAACGTTATAGCCCACGTCTGCTCTATCATCGCTTGTGGAGTAACCGTAAACCTCCAGCCTATCCCAAACCACGGTTACGGACTGACTATTCTGGTTGACGGTTGTTATTCCATGCGCGTTCCCGGATGCTGCTACGGTGTTGTATGTCGCGGCTTGAACCGTGCTTTTGGATTGAGTTATCCTCCAAACCCCTGAGCCCTGATGAGTGGCGGAGACGCCGTTTATCGTAACTGAGCCATCCGTAACCGCTGTGTTATCATACTCGTATTTCAGCGTGGCATCTGTGTTCACGTCGTCGTTGATGTTTGCCCTTGAGTCTGAGACAGAATAGCCGATCACCTTCACTCGGTCAACTATTACCGCGGAAAACGAGCCAGCACCAAACATGTATGTTGCTTCAATAGTGTATGAGTATGAGCCTACGGTTGCTTCTGCGGTAACATCGCTTATTGAGAAGGCTCCGGATGCAAGAGTGATGTCCGTGCTTCCCTTCTGAACGCCAGACCTTTTAACCTTAACTTGGTAGTCGCCATCGGGTGGAGCTATGCTGGTCCCATCATAATACCAATAGCCACTGAAAGTCAGAGTCTGGGATGGATCACACCTATAATCATTAACTGATAAGGAGTAAGCTGTTAGATGTGCCTCCACTCCAAACACATTCGCATAGTCGTCTGTATCGCTGGCACCTGCCGAGTCTATGACATAGGCTCGAACAGTTATGGTTTCCGCGCTGTCGCCCCAATTCCAGTTGATTTGCACCAGAAAGTTGAATGTCTTCTGGTTTCCAGAGGTGCTGTGTGATGAGCCATCCGTGTTTAGAGTGACGTAGTTGTTGGGGTCGCTTTGTTCACTGAATGTCCACGTGTCCCCTGCGCCCCTCGTCGCCCTCAATATTACGTTTTTTCCCGCGGGGTCAAGCCTTATCTCCGCGTAGCTTATGTCGGTTACTCCATTCGCATCGGAGCATTTATAGACGAACTTGTAGTCTTGTTTGGTGCAGAGGAGGGTTTTGGTGCCCTTGTAACTTGCTCCTGTTAGGTCAAGAGTCAAAGCATCGTTTGTCGGCAAAAAAGTGTATGTTACTTCAAGGTAAGGCCTCTGACCTGATGTCCCTTCCTTGCTTACGAAGACTTGATACTGATTAGAGGTTTCGTCCACTAACCTCACGCATAAGCTCAGTATTTTGTCTCCTGAAAACTCTAATGAGGCTACTGAGGTAACATCCCAAGAATAATATGCCGAGGAGGGGCCAACTCCAACACTGCCAATAAGGGTAGTATGAGCTGGTGCATTATTCCACGTTATTGTCGCTTCAGTCCATGAATCATCTGAAACTTTATATGCTCCTATTACCTGGCTCGCCGCGTCACCAGAATCTCTGTATAAATAAAGTTTTGCAGAAGTGATTAGGATATTAGCTGGCAAGCTTGTTAAATCAAATTTTATGAACGCTCTTCGTATTTTGCCGGCCTGATATTGAACCTGTAGCAGTGTATCGCTTCCATAGTTGTCATTCGCAGCGTTTGAGTTTACCCAAGAATCGGCCGTCGGGCTTAAGGTATCTGGGCTACCGTGAACCACAAGCGATCTCTCTAGCGTAGCCAAAGACACTATGACCAGAAGCAAAACAAACAATACGCACATTTTCTTACTCATTTGAAACAGCCTCTTTTGGTCCTAATACCAATGGCTTTAAACCGGCTTTCCCAGCGTTATTCAATGGAATCACCTCTGAAGCCTCCTCCCTCATCCCTCTATCTTCCTTGATTGAACCTCTCTTTTACCAAAGACCTTCTTGGCCCCCTTCTCTGTAAGGCTCATGTCCTTTCTCAAGTACCCCTCTCTAATGAACCCGTCTATTTTTCTACTTGCCTCCTCTGGGTCCTTCATCAGCATGATCGCGATCTCTAGAGCTGTCTTCTTCTCACCTACCAGCCTCAAGATTTCAAGGTCGCCCTCACCTATTTCACCAGCCTCCGTCTTTTTCACCTCACGGGGACCTGCCTGAAGCTGGACTGTCAGATCCCTTCTGGAATCAAGATACTCTTTGGCTCCTATCCTTCCATCAAAAAAGCGCTTGTTCAACTCAAAGAGGCTTTCACTTGCAGTACCAGGCTGCATCGGCTTAGGTATAGCACTTGGTTTCCGGAGTCGAGGTGGTTGAACAGAAGTTTTTATCTCACTGGCTGGTATACTCCTCCCAGCCTTTGCGCTAGGCGCCAACTCAACTCTCTTACCTGCTGATGCACTACCGACATAGATCCTAATCCACCACGCAACCATAATGACGATTTCTGCAAGAAGCATCACGTCTCTTATCATTTCTCCCACTCCATCCCTATTCTTTCAAGAAACGACATGCGCGTGCATTCAGACTGTGATCGTAGTTTTGGTTTGTGTGGACTACAATATAATCTGTTCTCAGCTCTTCCATGGATCTCACTACAGGGGCCATCTTTGTGATCTCTGGTCTGGTCCCCATCTCCGGCATTGTCGACATGGCATTACGCTCAATCTGATTGTCTTTTTTAGATGAGCGAAACACCGATAAGAGGGTTCCCAACAACCTTGACTTGATGTCTGGTAATCAGTTAAAAAACAAGAAAAAACTCCTTGTTTACGCACTTCAAAGATGTTAAATTGATTGGTGGTTTCAAAATATAGTTTTAAAATATATAAGGCAGGCGCATGGCTATGCATATATCAAAACAACAAGACAAAGGTCAAGCTCTTTTTGGTGCCCTACATGGATAAAATACTAGAGTTAAAACGCGTCCCAACAGGAATCAAAGAACTTGACGATTTAATCGAAGGTGGCTTTCTCAGAAACAGCCTCATTCTTGTTGCTGGTCATCCGGGTTCTGGAAAAAGCACTCTAGGAGGGCAGTACATCTATGCGGGAGCAACTCATTATGGAGAAAATGGTGTCTACGCCTGTTTCTCTGAAACAAAGAAGCCGCTGATAAGAAACTGGAGAAGATTTGGCTGGGATTTCGAGAGTCTCGAGCTCGAAGGCAGAGTTTCACTTTTAGACTTATCCGTCGTGGGTGAGGCGGGAGTACAAGAAACCATAAACAAGATCTTAGAGGGGATTCACTCAATTAGAGCTGAGAGGCTTGTCATAGATTCCTTTTCAGCAATTTCTTTGGCCATGAAAGACCCCTCCGAGATACGTTTTCTCCTTCGTTTACTCTACAAATTTGTTCAAGAGATAAACTGCACAACTATGATGATTGCAGACATACGATGGGGAACAGAAACAATCGGGTCTGGTATGGAAGAGTTCATAGCGGATGGAATAATTCTCCTCGAGGCTAGCTTTGGTAATAATAAGGGTCTCAAAAGGAGATTGAAGATATTGAAGATGCGTGGCTCCATGCACACTAAAGCAGTGCATTTTTATGAAATAACCGATAAAGGATTGGTGATCTTACCCGCCTCGGAAGAGTAATAACTCTTTGTATAAGACACCATAATGCTTTTATAAACAAGTGTATACAATATTAAAGCGATTTTTATGCCGAGAACAGAAACAGAAGCAAAAACAAGATTAGTGTGCACAAGGCTAACCCCAAATATAGGAAGTGTCGTCTTCCAACAGGCCGCGCAGGAGGGACTAACGCCATCTGAGTGGATCAGAAACCTAATCATAAAGGAGCTGAGGGAGAGGGGCAGTCTTCCAAAGATAGTCTTCAGAATGCCTGAAGCAACAGAATAGATCCGAAAATAATAGGGGTACCGTTCAGATCTTAGAAAAAAGTCATTACGCCATCAAGACTTAGCTCTTTCACGAAACAGACAATAATTTCTAATTCTTCTCAATGAAACTAGGAAGGCATCCTTTGAAAAGTGACTCAGATTCAACTTAGAGCAAAATGTGTTCAAGATGTTCTGCTCTACGAATGAGGCACTTGAACCAAAGAGAGATTTTAAGCCGAGATGAAAGACCTCTGGCTCATCACATATCCTCTCTTTCTTGAGGAAGAGAACGGATCTAAGACAAAGAAAAACCAAGTTCGATTTCTCACCTAAAACACTGGCTAGACCTTCATTTATGGCATAAAGCTGTAGCTCCCTGTACCTAGCTTTCCTGATCTCTATACAGGGCTGCTTTTCGATCGATTGATCGGTTGTCAATTTTTCATCGACATCACAGATGCTGTCAAGATTCATGAAAAACTTAAGAAGCGACAACTCATGTTTGAAATGGATTACGCGCCCCTATTATGGTACGCCAAAATTGCTTTTGCTAAGGCGGATGAATCGCTTATAAAGATTATCTGAAGACTTTTTCAAGCAAATACCCACTTCTCGATTAGATCGTGCGTGCTCGGTATCGAACGATTTTTTGCGGAGTGAGGGCTTTTCTGACCTTTTTGTTCCGAAGAAGTAGAATTTGAGTTTGTGAGTCTTCTCGTCTTTGTCCTATTTGGGGGGCAGTGAATAAATGTTTTTGGTAATTCTAGGCATGTGCGCGTGACATCAGGCTTCTGCTCCAGTTTAAAGGATATCAACCTCTAAAGCTCATCAAGAAAGCCTTTAGAGGATCTTCACCAGCCTTTTCCCATAATGCTTTGAAGATTTCGATGAGTCTTATGCAAATGGTTTTGCTTTGGAAAACCAAACCAAACAAAAAAGTGTTTGTAATGGGATTCATTATCTCAATTCCAGCATATTTTTGATCCACCACAAGAAAGCTAGAAGGTAAGTCGACATATTTTACCGCTACATTGGGAGAACTTAGAAAATCGTGAAGATTTTTAACCATTTTTGGCTTAGAAATAAGCACGCCTAGCATCTGCATCTTTCTTGAAAGATTCATTTTATCTCCATCTAGAAAGAACATCTTTACGCCTCGCCCATAGACCCTCAAGACAGTCTCAGTTACACTGGAATCAGTGTATCGTGTGGCCATGTATATCTCTCTTTCAGCTTTTTCAATGAGCCTAATCAGAGCGGATTTAAGCTCCTCATAAGTTCCGACCACTTCTACTGGTCTAAAGGCGCCTAGCAGATCGGTGAACCCGATAACACCTCTTTTGTCAAGAATAACAGCTGCTATTTCATCCACCTCTGCGGAGCTAATAGCTGTGGAACTCACCAGTTTATCTAGTAGCTCTAAGCGATCTCGGTTAGCAAGAACATACCGTAACCTTTTAAACAGTATTTCGAACAGCAGTTTTCCAAATGCCGTGTACCGATACATACCCTCAGTTTTTTCAATCAAGCCAGCTTTCAGGAGCTCTCTGAGCCGGGTGTAGTATCGCTTCTCCGTTACCCCTAACTCTTCAATAGCTTTTGTCGAGCTTACTATACCATCTTTAGCTGCACTGAAGATTTTTAGTGCATCTTCATTTGCCAAAAAATCTAGGATTTCCTTCATTCCCATGATGAAAGAGGCCTCGTGCTTATCGCGAGATTTGATCATGAAGTGATTTCCTTCTGGTTTTTGACATATAGAAAGGTTTTTTCGTAATCTCATATGTCAAAAATCCATACTTTGTTCTTTTTGGAGAGAGGATATATATTGTAGAAATGTATTTTAAATTCAGATCAAATTGTCTGGCTGGCTAGCAAAGAAGCTCACATCTTATGGACTGTGTATGAAAGCGCGTGTGCTACGCATCTTTCCATTTACATGGTTTACTCTGGGTGGTCTTTTGATTGCAAGCAGATGCCAACCCACGCTACTTCAAGCTGCAAAAGCTGTAATCGCAATGTGTGCGATAGCAACAAGCGTTTATGTCTTCAATGATGTTATGGACTTAAGACTTGACAAGATCAACAAGGTATTCAACCCTCTAACACAAGGCAAGGTCTCCAAAAATGAAGCCATAAGCCTTGCATTCATATCAGCTGCGATCGGTATGCTATTCAGCTATGCGATAAATCTAGCGGCCTTTATGCTGGGTTCAATCTGCCTAATACTAGGTTTCACGTATTCTAGTCCACAAACGTATTTGAAGAAAAGGTTCCCCGTAAAGATGCTCATCGGACCCACCGGGGTCGCTATCGCTTATCTTTTCGGCGGGGCGTCTGTTGGAGCGTTCTCTCCAATTCTATTTTATGCAGTAGGTCTAATGTTCTGCGCCACTTTAGCTGTTAATCCCATAGTCGATCTACCTGACATCAAAGGGGATGCCAAACGAAGGTGTAAAACACTTGCAGTCGTTCTCGGACCAACTTTCACCATAAAATTTGCCATAGCGGTCCTACTTTCTGTTGCAGTTACAATCTCTCTATATTCTTACTTATTTGGACTCGGCTTGGCACTTCCTCTACTGGCAGATGTCTTCTGCCTTTCATTAGTATTGGTAATATATCCTTTACTGAACCCTAGGCAACCCTTAGAATACGTTAGAGGAGTAATCAAAAAAATAATTTTTATTTATTCTCTATTTCCAATAGCACTTATCTTCACAGCAATCTGAGACAAGCACGCGCATTACTCACAGATACATTCATTCTGATCGATCGAATCATAAGTAATCTTCTCATCATTTAATAAGAAAGATGAATCAATTACCTTTCTGATTAGGCAATAGGAGGATAGGTAAGGTGTGTCCGAGTTCTGAGTTCCAAGAGAGGATTGACACACTTGACCTAATCATTAATGTCTTGAAAGAACATGAGAAGATCTTGGATAGGCTTGCAGAGAGACTTGAAAGCGTCGTTGATAACCTGAAAGCCAGGGGAACTGAGGGGAAAAAAATCAGAGAAAGCATTTCTTTAATTGGTGAGAGGATTTCAAGCCTAAATGATGCCTTTGTCCGGTATCGATCGATCGATTCCAAAATACATAGACCTGCACGATTTGCTTTGGTGCAATGCAAAGAATGGACGGACTTTAAGGATAAAAGTAGAGGGGCGCGCAGAGTTGCTTTTGAGGTAGAAGAAAAGATTTTTACCGTAGACTCTCTGTCTGATGAAGAGGTTTTCAAATATTCTGAATCTCTCCCCGAACAAGAATTCCATGTCAAAGAGGAAGAGAAACGTTATGTCATCGAAAAAATGTTTGTTGACAGCCTCGACAATCTGCCCTTGGTTCTTAAAAGGAGGCTTAGGTGCGGATTACAGTTTTCTATTAGGAGTTCGAGATTTGATTTATCTGATATGGAACACGTGTTTAAATTGACCTACCATGTTGATTCTGATAGGGCCAAAAACTGGCTTTCCGGAGAGCTAGAAGTTCCTGAAGAGAATATCGTAGAGGGAAAAATTATCCTTTAGGCTCTAATGACCTCTATGGTTAATGCTTTTCTCGCTTTTTCGTAGTAATTCAGAACATCTAGCCCTTTTGTGGTGATCTCATACCTCCTTGATTTCTCAGATCTCTTCTCTTCGATGAAGCCCTGGGTGAGTAGGGACTGGAGTATTTCCTGCAGTGGAATCCAAGAGAGGTTTGTCTTATACATTATGCGGGTGGGCTTCTGGATCCCTCTACTAATGGCTTGCAGGATGTCATAGTAGATCTCTAGTCTAGATCTTCTTACCATATTTTACCTCTTTGTAAACGGTCTTTATTTAAGCTTTATGAAGAATTAAACCATACGACGAAGTGTTCATCATGCTTTTTTTGGGTTTAAATTAATTTTCCAAAATTGGGAAAAACGTCTGAAAGTTTCCCAAAACCTCAGAGGACCTTCCATTTTTGTTAGGAAATTTTTAAATATGCCTAGTTTTCAATCAAATCTCAAAACTGGGAGTGAGAATAAACATGTCTAGAAGAAGGAACAATATTGAGATAACTGCTGACATCCTCGAAGTTGCCAAGAACGGGGCCAAAAAGACGCGCATAGTCTATCAGGCAAATTTGAACTTCAAAGTTCTCCACGAATACTTAGCCGAACTCGAGAAAGCTGGTCTGATAACGAATTCTGCGGAGGGGGGAGGTCTTGTTAGAACTACGGAGAGGGGGGCAAAATATCTCGACCATTATGATGAGTTCAAGAGGTATATGAATCGATCATAACCGGGTAAGGTTAGGAGGAGAGGAGGATGGCAGTATGTCCAAAATGTCAGCTGATTGAAACATTCAATCGAGAGTTCAAAAGACGCAACATCCTCTTCTCAATTGCGCGATCGATTGATCGAGATAGCCTAGAGGCTAGCGAGTTTTATTAGAATGAGCCAAATAGATATGGTGACTGGAACGGAACATAGAGCTAAGAGAACGTGATTTTCAATAAGCAGTGGTATAACAATAGCTAGGGTCGTGAGAATCATATTAACAGCTAGATCATGTTTCATTTTTGCATTCTTCCTCAAATGAGTTCATCTCTTCTTTTCGATCATTCTTTGGGACATTGACCATGGACAAGTCCATATCAGCGCACGTAAGCAAAATGTTTATGAAGTCCAAATATGGTTCAGTGATCCATTCTCCGTTACAAGTCCACTACTTTCCAACATACGCATGCTATAAGGAATAGAAGAACAGGAATCATCAGGGATATACGATCAAAAAGACAAAACAATAATGTCTTAACAGTTATCTGTGCGGCTTTACAATCTGCCATCTTGCATCCAGGGGAAAATGACACACCCATTGAACTTCAAACCATAATAATCTGGCACTGCTCTCGCATCCTCCCTCAGAACAACAACGGCGGTCCTTACCTCTTCCGCCCCCTTATCCAACAAGAGCTTCTTAACAATATCTAATGTCAACCCGCTGCGGGAGAAGTCATCAACGACCAAAACTCTCTTGCTGCTAAGGTCGCCGACATTCTGGCGGGTGATCCTCGGCCTATCCAGAACTTGCTTGGGCGGCCTCCCTTCATCATAAAACCTCACCGTAACCGAATAGAACTCTTCCACTCCCAATTTTCTAGCAACAATCGCTGCTGGAACAAGGCCGCCTTTGCCCACGCCCACAACAACGTCAACCTCATACTCCGAACGAACACTTTCAGCCACCTCGGTAACCAACTCATCAAATCTACTCCAATCAATTTTCAGCAAAGACAAAATACTGACCTCCGTTTCATAGGATTGAGCCATTCGACCAGATCGAAACAACGCGTAATCTCGGGGCAACACCTAGCTTAAAAGTCTAACATCCCGCGTGAAGCGTAGTATAGATTACACTCAATATGCGGTTACCGTAAATCATATATAAACTGGAAAATTTACTACCCCGCCCTTATAGCAAATCAGGTTCATTACTTAACGGGCAAAAATCCAGGTGAGAATAGTAAACTGACTAGTACATTGAACCCATTACAGGAACGAACCGGTCGATTGAACGAAAGACACTGGGATGCTGGGCATTTTTTGTATTTTTAATCTAGGATATTTTGTCAAATTCTTTGAGATTGATCGGATAAAGACTGCAAGCGATGTCTTTTTTTACATAATAACCCCCACTGACTATAAACAACGCGTGCAGTTCTCTCAATCGACTCAGCATCAACCCCTTAGATCTTATAAATCTGTAGCTTCGGAACAGCTTTCAGATACGCTTCCTTTAACTGCTCATCAGTTGGGAGTGAGTACGCAGATGCTTGTGCTCCACGGGGCTTATGGCCAATTAGGTAATCAACCCAATTCAACGGGATACCTGAGCCTTCCAGCACGGTTTGAACTCTCTTCCTAAAACAGTGACTGTGAAATGCTTTAAGCCCCTGCTTCTCAGTGATCAAGCCTGATCTAATGCCCGCCTTGAGTAGTATCTTGTATGCCCCAGTTCTCGTCAGCTGCGCTCCAATCTCACGTGTGCTCACAAACAAACTGCTTTCATCTGTGATGACCTCTCCTTCTCTGTGCCTCGCCTCAAGATACTTCTTGAGTAGGTCAACGGCATCTGAGCAGATGAACGTCACTTGAGGTCCCGCCTTTCTGCCGCTCTTTCTAGGCGGATTGACCGCGCAGACGTCCTTACTTATCTGGAATTCTGAGCCCAAATGCTTCTGCTTCAACCCCAAGACCTCAGAGATCCGCATCCCGGTTTCAGCGATGAACACGATGAGGGCTCGATCACGCAAGCTACAAAGGTCAGCCATCTTTCTGATTTGCTCTTGGGTTGGAATGAGCGTGTGTTCCCGCATCACAGCTGGCTCGGGCGTCTTAACGTTCACTGCAACATCGTTAGCTGTATAAAAACTCTTTAGCGCCGTGAACGCCACACATGCTCCAGCTTGACTCCTCTCCTTGTATTCATTGTAGAAGCGATTTAGTAGCCTCTTTGCATGCCCTCTTTCTTTACGGTCTATGCTTGCCAGCTCATTGATCCTTAGGTCAATGAGCTGGTCTGGATTCATCCCTGTAAATCCACAGAATTTTCTCAGGTAAACCAGCCAAGAATCCACCATGACTTTGTTAAATGTCTTCTTTCCCAGCTCGTCCAACCACACTTGAACGCTCTCAAATCTTCTAATATCCCCAACCCCCGGTGCAACAGATGTTCTACCATCCCCGATAAATGGCATAGATTCACCGCTAGACCCTTCCCTCTCAATAATCTCTGGCTTTCCCTCTACCGTGGAGATTTCTGGGACAGACCTTGAACCTTGGTCTTTTCGTTTGCGATGTTCGATTATGGAGGGTATGAATCTGATAGCAACAAGAATAGTTGCAGCAGCTAGCAATATATGAAGCCAAGATAACACGTCCTCGCCCTCCTAAACCACTAATTCGTTCTATCCCTCTAGTGTTGCTTCACCGCTTCATACTCCAACATGGTTCGGAATTAAAACATGATAGTGAATTTGGTGATTTCACCTAGGGTATTTACCAAAATGTCATGAACTCCTAAAGGTTAGGATTTGAAAATTTAAGGGTCACAACCAATTCAATCCAACAGGTCCTAAATAGGAGTATAAGTCCCATTTAAGTCTTTCGATATTGTTTCCAAAAAGGAAACAATTAAAATAGAATGATTCCTAGGAGGCAACATTTTAAATCGATGGTGGCATGGCGGATTTAGCGACATCCTTATGTGCATGCGATGGTTCATCATGATTTACGGATCTTGAAAGGTTTACGTCAGGATTTGCCATAAATACCCTAGGTTAATAACACAAAAACGCCAGCCTCTCCTAATCTCAGAATGGGAACAATTGCCTCGAACCGATATTTGTCTGTTCGCGCGCACTGAAGTTGAGAAAAAGTTGGAATTGAGCTACAATTTCCGATAAAAAGTCATTTCCTCCATCTCTCTGACTACATCGTTGACCTGACGGAGCCACACTTCAAACTCCCTTGGTTGAGGATAGCGCATATATAGGGACTTCATTTTTTTCATGTTTTTCGCAGTCTTCTCTAATGCCTTCAAGAAGGACAACCTGCCAAGTCCTCTGAAAAAACGTCTGGCTTTCTCAGTCACGGTGAGTTTGAGGTCCTCACCTAAGCTTGCCTTAAGAAGGTCCTCCCCTTTTATTAGCCCATTTGCCATCCCATAATTCAGCTCCTCATCACTACACTTTTGAAGAAAGATCCTGAATATGTCTAAGCCGGAAGCCTTGGCCCCATACCACTTCATAAACTCCACATTGTAGGACCACAAAGATTCCATGTTCAAATCACCATCTTCAATTCCTCTACACGCGGCTTGAGCCGCTAGCTTTCCAGCCACCATAGAAGGACCAATGCCCCCGCCATGAATGGGATTGGGCTGGTACGCTGCGTCGCCTACGAACAGGATGCCATTCCCAACCATATTGCTCATAGGTCTTCTCGTTGGAACCAAGCCTCCCCCACCCTTCAGGACATTTGAATTCATGAATAATGGTTTAGAAAGAACGCTTCGATAGAGCATGTTTTTGGGGTTCGGAAAACCCTCTTTCATTTGAACACCTAAACCAACATTAACTAGGTTTTCTCCCTTCGGAAAGATCCAGTAATACCCGCCTGGAGACACCTTCTGAGAGAAACAGATTCTAATGTACTCCGGCTCCTCAACTTTTCGCGAAAGTCCACGGATTTCTCTGTACGCAGCAGCTACATCTTCACCTTTTATCCCCATTTCAATTCTCCAGTCAGGAGGCAACTGCTTCTTCAACGCGTCCTGAAAACCGCACGCATCAATAACAACTTTCGCTTGTACCTTGCGTTCTTCATTATGTTTCTTGTCCTTTAGTTTTACGCCAACAACCATTCCTTTTTCTATGATGAGGTTTTCCACCACAGCACTATCATGAAGCTCAGCACCCCTGTCTAAGGCCTCCTTCAGAAGCCTTTGCCCAAACTCATGTCTGTTTATCATAAAGCCATACATTCCTTCCCCTCTGACACGGAACACCGTTTGACCGTCCGGTGAGTATATGTCCACACCCTTCACCATGCTCGCCAGCTCGTCGCTCCTTGGCGGGGAAACACCCAGTTCGTCAAAGTGGTGTTTACCAACGGCCTCCCCACAAACCTTATCCCCAATTTCCTTTTGTTCCTTCTTATCAATGAGACATACATCAAACCCCAACTCAGCTGCTGTCCTTGCAGCCATAGACCCCGCAGTTCCAGCCCCAATAACAATCAAGTCGCTTCTCATCACATACTTCCTCAATATGTGTCCAAACAGAATACAAATCGGTTCAAATAGAAAAGGAATAAAGCTAAGTTAGACTTATAAGTATGAAATCAAGGTGCAGTTGATCTCGGGCATCGTTACCTCAAGAGTCAACAGTGCATCTGCACACAGTGAAAAGAGCAAGATGGCCTGGTATCGATTGAAATAAGGGATGAAGAATATGAGGGGAGCCTACAAGATTCTCTTAGTTTTGTGGTCTCTGGAACTGATCTTGCTTCTGGTGTTCCTCATTATTATCGGTTCAGGAAATGAGATCGGTTGGGTTTTTCTGTTCTTTCTGTTCTTCAGTTATGTGATTATGCTGATCTTCACTGCCATAACTATTGTCTACTACCTCCCAAAAGGGGAAACAGACAAGGAATAGCTCTCTCGGCGTTAAGACTACTTGAAACTACAAGCTCTTCGTAGCGATGAGATTGGCTGCCTTGACAATCTGCGTGTTTCTGATAAGCTTAATTTGCGCGGGGCTCTTTGAGGAGATCATCTCATCTACTCCTGTCGATGGCGTTAGCTCTCTCTTAGCTATTCTATTGCTTAGAAAGCTTAGCGTTTTTCTCTGCTTTGTGGTTCCGCCCATCCTTTACGTGATCTTTGTGAAAGGCACCAGCTTGCATTACCTCGGTCTACACCGCGAGAAATGGTTCAAAAGAATGTTGCTCGGAACTGCCATGAGCATCCCTATCGTAGCTCTGTGGGTAGTTGACTTCATCTTGGAATACAGAGCGTTACCAATCTTTACGAGCGAGCTTGACCTTTCTTTTCCCTCCTCTTTATACGGCGTAGATTTTCCTAGGCTCACACTCCAACAATATCTTTTGTTTGAAGTTGTAAATCAGTTGCTCGTGTCCGTCGGGGAAGAGGTTCTATTCAGAGGTCTTCTTCAAACAAGCCTAATGGAAAGCTACGGTCACATCCGTGGGTACTCTATTGTCGTTGCTGTATTCACAGTCCTCCATCTAAACTCTAGATGTCGCCTCTTTCCAGTCTTGATGGACGCTCTACTAGGAGGGGCCATGTTAGGATTTCTATACTATAAGACAAGTTCGTTGATAACTCCTATAGTTACCCATTATACGACAAATCTGTTAGAAAGAGTTCTAACAGCGGTTTTGAGGTTCGAATAAATGTCTGTTTCGATCGAGTACGCTTCATGTATCTGAGCTCACATCATTAAGTGAAGCATTAACTTGGCAAGATAACGTCATTTTCAAAAGCGGAAAAAGCTAATGAAAGGTTGCCTGCAAGCATTTAGAGCAAAATGCGTGTGACCTTCCGAGTTTTTGGCTTTCAACCTAGGGTATTTGGTTCAAAAAAAGCGCCAGGTATAAAGTAACTGATCATGGAGGCGTTAGAAATGAGTGAAAGAGGGATTGTGGAGTTGAAGAGGCAGATAGTTGAGATTGGTAAGACCATGCATCAAAGGCACTTAACGGATTCGCTCGGCGGGACATAGTAGCTGTCTAAAAGCGGGCTACTCGCATTAAAGATTTTAAGCCGCCCCACCTTAGCTTTACCTATGAGCGCAGGAAAGCTGACTAAAGTCGTCAAGCGGGATGGAAGAGTAGTAGCTTTTGAAAAGGAGAAGATAGAGGAGGCCGTCTGGAAGGCCTTCCAAGCCGTTGGCAACACGGATCAGTCCACGGCAAGGATGGTTTCTGACCGCGTCGTCCAAGCCTTGGGGGCGCAATTCGATGAGACGAATCTTCCCCATGTGGAGCAGATACAAGATCTCGTCGAAAGGCAGCTGGTTGACGAGGGACTCTACGAAGTCGCAAAGGTCTACATCCTATACCGGCAGCGACGCAGCGACGTGAGGGAGACAAAGAGGATGCTCGGCGTTTTGGACGACATGAAGCTTTCCCTGAATGCCATCACAGTTCTACGCAGCAGGTATCTTCTCAAGGACGATCGGGGAAACGTTGTAGAAACGCCGAGGCAGATGCTGATAAGGGTCGCCAGATACCTTGGCTTAGTCGACGTATTCTATGATCCGGAGGTGTATGACAAAGATGGGAGGCAGCCAACCTCCACGGCCGAGAAGACAGACCGCATTCCCATCAAGGTCAACCTAAACGTCTATGAACTCAAGATGATGAGGCACCTGTACAGCCTTCTCGGAAAACAGGGAAGGATGAAGGTCACTTTCGAGGGACTGCTGAAGGTCCTCGACGACAGGTGGCCTAGACTCTACGAAGAGGTAGTGGACGTCTTCTTCAAGGTAATTGTCAACAGATACTTCCTCCCTAACTCGCCAACACTTATGAACGCCGGTGCGCCGCTGGGCCAGCTTTCGGCTTGCTTCGTGCTTCCCGTCGAGGACTCCATTGAAGGAATCTTCGACGCCGTGAAGTGGGCCGCCCTGATTCATAAGTCTGGCGGGGGCACTGGATTCTCCTTCTCTAAGCTGAGGCCAAAGGGCGATCTAGTCGAAACCACTAAAGGCATCGCCTCTGGCCCAATAAGCTTCATGCGGGTCTTTGACGTCGCAACGGAGGTGATGAAGCAGGGTGGAAAGAGGAGGGGCGCGAACATGGGGATTCTTCGAGTAGACCATCCAGACGTGGTGGACTTTATCTACGCAAAGTCTAGGGAAAGGATGCTTACGAACTTCAACATCTCCATAGCCATAACCGACCGCTTCATGAGGGCGCTGGAGGAAGGAGGAGACTACGACTTGGTGAATCCGAGAACAAAAAAAGTTGGGTCTAGAATCAACGCGAACAGTGTCTTTGACATGATCGTCTACAATGCTTGGAAGACTGGAGACCCCGGAGCCATCTTCATCGACAGGATTCAGGAGCACAACCCTACCCCGCTTCTCGGAGAGATCGAGAGTACAAACCCCTGCGGCGAGCAGCCGCTGCTCCCCTTTGAGTCCTGCAACTTAGGATCCGTGAATCTCTCCCTAATAGTCAAGAAGAACGAGAAGGGAACCTACGAGGTTGACTGGAAGAAGCTGAGGGAAGTCGTAAGGATCGCCGTTCACTTTCTGGACAATGTCATCGATGCCAACAAATATTCACTTCCACAGGTCCAAGAGATGACCCTGAAGACAAGGAAGATTGGCCTCGGCATCATGGGATGGGCAGAGATGCTCTTCAGGCTAGGTATAGCATACAATTCGGAGGAGGCCACGGATCTAGCCGAGAGGGTGATGGAGTACATCAACTATCACAGCAAGCTCGAGTCTGTTGAGCTCGCGAAGAGTAAGGGGTCCTTCGAGTCCTTCGAGGAATCCATCTACAGCGACGATAAGGTCAAGCTACCTTTTGAGGCCGAGAGCGAGGAGAGGCAGTATACGTTAGACTGGAGCGAGATTAGAAAGGGAATCAAGGAACACGGTATCAGGAACGCCACCACGACAACAGTGGCGCCGACGGGAACAATCTCCATCATTGGAGGCACCTCAAGCGGCATTGAGCCTCTGTTTGCTATTTCCTTTGTCCGAGACATCCTAGGAGGGACTAGGCTCTTAGAGACGAACCAAGTCTTTGAGGAAGCTGTGAGGGAGAAGGGCATATACAACGAGGCCCTCATGAGGGAGATAGCGAAGACGGGCTCAATTCAGCTTCTCAAGGAGATTCCTGAACAGTTTAAGAGGGTATTCGTCACCGCCCTTGACGTGTCCGTAGACTATCACGTGAAGATGCAGTCGGCCTTCCAGCGATTCACGGACAACGCGGTCTCGAAGACTATAAACCTGCCATTCGAGGCGACCCCCGAAGATGTGAGGAAGGCCTACCTACTCGCCTACAAGCTCAGATGCAAGGGGGTAACCGTGTACAGGCTCGGCAGCAAGGAAGAGCAGGTATTGTACGCTGGCAGGCTACCGGAGCCTCGCGGAGGCCTTGAGAGACCGAAGGTCGTGGAGCTGGCTTTCGATGAAACGGGAGGATGTCAGAAGGAGTCCTGCAGGCTTTAGGTGCTTAAATAAGTAGAAGGCTTACCACTCTATCAGGGATATGAAGTTGGGTCTGATCTTCCTCTACACGGGTTCAGGTGGCGGCAAAACTACGAACGCCTTTGGCCTCGCTCTGAGATGCATAGGCCACGGATTGAACGCTATAGTAATCCAGTTTATGAAAGGTAACAAAGAAATCGGCGAGTACAAAGTAAAGGATCGATTGGCTCCGGAGCTTGAGGTCTACCAGTTCGGTGGAGAGAAGTGGATTGACCTTCAGAATCCAAGCCAGGAGGATAAGAGGTGGGCCGGGGAGGGCCTCGCCTTTGCTAGAAAGATCCTAACTGAGAAGAGGCCGAGCCTACTTGTCCTAGATGAAATTAATTTAGCCACCAGAATCGGCCTTCTTAAGGTCGAGGATGTTCTAGATTTACTAGATAGAGTAGGCGAGGAGACGGACGTTGTGCTTACTGGGAGACACGCGCCCCCAGAGCTTGTAGACAGGGCCGATGTAGTTAACGTCATATTTGAGGTTAAGGCCCCTAAAAAACTCTACACGAAACTCGGCATAACACATTAGACCGCGTGCGTATGAAAGTGGAGTAAAAACTATCCCGAAAGCGATCAAGGCAGGAGCACTAGAGCCGCAACGACGCTACCGTACTCTTTTGTAACCTCGATAGATTCTACTACTATCTTAATCTCTTTTAGACCCAACTTTCGGATTTTAGCCATCTCCCCTATTTTTCTACGAAGCCCCTTCTCTATCTTTTTTTCATCTTTAGTTCCATGCTCCTCTGCAATAATGCCGTATTCAACGCTGTTTTCTTTAGTCAACCACCCTAGACCAATCCCTGCACCTACAGTTTCACCGGAGACCCCATCCGCGTGTGCCATTACTACAAAGGTTATGGCGCCTGGCGTCATATCAAGTTGCGGTATCTCCTTCGCATCCTTCGGTAAGATCGAAGAGGCTAAAACCAAGTTGAGGTGACCTATACCTGCCTTGGTGAGAGCAGCATCGAATGCATTAGATGCTGAAACATCACTCACAGCTGAACCTCTTACTACAAAGAAGTATTTCGGTAACAAGGAGGCATAATTATTATCCGTCACCTTAACCACTTATCCATGAAGGATCGAATTACTCATCCTAAATATGTCAAAGGCTATTAATTTTGCTGTAAAGGTATGCGCGATCGAAGGCGGAAGAGTTAGAAATCATAACTTTTTAATAGATTTATATCCTAAATCAACGATTATAGAGGGTAGAGAGAGCCTTGACACTAAAGGATTGGGAGAGAAAAGAAAGAAAATCCCTTTTTAGAAGAATACGCGGGAGAATACGTCCAGAACCGCTGGGCGAAAAGGTCTCTAGATCTATATATAAACTGAGAGTTCTTCTGAGAAGATTGGATGAGTCCAACAGCAGGCTGCAGCAGAGAGAGACAGGTCTATTTGAAAAGTGCGTAAAAGCGCAGGAAAGTAAGAACCAAGCGGCCGCGACGTTGTACGCTAACGAGTGTGCAGAGATTAGGAAGATCGTTAAGACCACTCTCAGCTCTCGATTGGCCTTGGAGCAGGTTGTAACGCGGTTAGAAACGGTTAAAAGCTTTGGAGATCTGGCATCAAGTGTGGGACCTGTAACCAACATAGTTCACGCTCTCAGAGATAAACTTGTTGGCGTCATTCCTGAGATGGCTTATGGCCTAGAAAGGGTTGGCGAAACGCTAGACGGCTTGGTGATGGAAGTTGGTGAAACAACAGGGCAACCAGTGAATCTGGAGGCGACTAGTTCAGAGGCCCAGAAGATTCTTGCCGAGGCCACGGAGGTTGCAGAGCAGAAGCTAAAGGAGAGGTTTCCTGTACTGCCTGGCGTTCCGGCAGCCGAGAAAAAGGTTGAGCCCACTTAGATCGATCGCGCGCTTACTGGTAACACTGGATGAATCTTCTTAGTGATCGATCAAAGGTTTTCTCAACTTCTGGCGGAAACAAGCAGCCAGGAAGCTCCTTATGTTGCCAATGATACCTTAGACATTCACAACATGTACCCTTCCGGTCGCACGGCTCATATGTGCAAGTACAGGTTTCCAAGTTTTCCTCAATGTTACACTTTTTCGGCACTCTTTGGACACCTTTTTTGTGATATTTTGAGATAATCACTCAATATAGGGGTAAACTTTTTCACTCGGTGTAGAAACTGTAGAAAGCCTTATTCTTTCCAAATATATATGTGAAAGATGATTGTTAGAACGCCGATAGCAGCAGTGTTTACGGCTAGAAGCAACCAAGAGATTAATGGCCCATTAAATATCTGGTATAAAATGAAGTAGAAAAGCTCCAAAAACATGAAAGCTACGATGACTTTATACTTATGCTTTAGAACCCATGTGCCCTCTTTGCCCAAATCATCTTCACCATACTGCGCACACAAGAATAATTGGTAATTTTTCCTCCATAAGTATTATAAGATTACTTTTTATCCCTTAATAAAATCACTGCGAAGATCGTGACCAAACAGAGGGAAAAAGCATGGGCAAAGGAGCTTGGCACAGTAGATCCATTGAAGAAACGATCAGCCTGCTAAAAACCAGTGGAGAAAGAGGCCTAAGCGAAGATGAGGCAAAACTTAGACTTGAAGAATATGGCCCAAATGAGCTGAAGGAAGAAAAGGGCGTAGGTCCACTAGGCATCTTCATTAGTCAGTTTAAGAGCATACTTGTAATCGTACTGATTCTTGCCGCCATCGTTTCTGGCTATATCGATGTGTCTATCGAGCATGAAATCCCGATGGACATGTATCTAATCTTGGCGATAGTCTTCTTGATGACCCTTCTAGGCTTTTACCAAGAATACAGAGCAGAAAAGGCTGTCAAAGCCCTAAAAGCCATGGTTGTTCCAGAGACAACAGTCACGAGGAACGGAAGGGTAGAAACAATTCTTTCAAGATACCTTGTGCCGGGCGACCTAATAATATTGGATCCTGGTTCCAGAATACCTACAGATTCTAGGCTCATCGAAGAAATTCATATGAAAACTGATGAGGCGCCATTGACTGGAGAGTCGACTCCAGTATCTAAGATCCTAGAAGCACTACCAGAAGAAGCTCCACTCGCCGAGTGGAAGAACATGCTCTTCATGGGGACTCACGTCGTAAGAGGGAAGGGTAAAGCTATTGTAACCTCTACGGGCATGAAGACAGAGTTCGGAAAAATTGCGAAAATGGTACAGGAAGTAGAAGAGGAGCCGGCACCCTTAAAACGCAAGCTTGAGATCTTGGGTAGAGAGCTACTTTTAGTTTCAGCCATTGGAACTGCACTGGCAAGCTCTTTTGGCATAATACTAGGGCGACCAGTTGTCGAAATGCTTATGATAGGTGTCAGTTTAGCTGTTTCCTGTATACCTGAGGCTCTGCCGGCAGTTCTCACGATTACTCTAGCTCTTGGCGCCAGAAAACTGGCCCAGAACAACGCCATCGCAAGAAGACTGGCCTCGGTTGAAACTCTTGGTGGAGTAACCGTTATCTGCTCCGACAAAACTGGGACCCTCACCAAGAACGAGATGACTGTGCGAGGAATATACGCAAATAATCTGATGTTTGAAGTGACAGGATCTGGCTATGAGCCAAAGGGCAAGTTCTCGTGCGTAAACAACCCGTCTGATTCTGTGGATGAGCACTTGAATCTACTTTTGACAATAGGGTGTCTCTGCAACAACGCGAAGCTTGAAAGTTCTGAGAAAGGATGGAGGATAATCGGAGATCCAACCGAAGGGGCCCTTTTGACAGTTGCTGCGAAGGCAGGAATATGGCAGGAGGGACTCCAAGCCAATTATCCCCGAATCGACGAGCTGGTCTTTGAGTCTGAGAGAAAGCAGATGACAACCATCCATAAAGTCAATGGAGAAATAGTCGCATATGTCAAAGGGGCACCGGAAGTAATGCTCGAAGAGAGCACCCACATTTATGTGAACGGCAGTGTTCGAGAACTCACAAGGAGGAAAAAAGAACAGATTTTGAGTATAGTCCAGACCATGGCATCTGGAGCATTGAGGGTGCTGGCCATGGCCTATAGGAGACTTCCAGAAACAATCAAAGAATTTTCTCCAGAAATCGTTGAGAGGAACTTGATCTTCGTAGGTATTGCAGGAATGATAGATCCGCCAAGACCTGAGGTATCAGAGGCTGTGAAGACTTGTGAAAAGGCTGGCATCAAATCGGTTATGATCACGGGAGACCATCAACTTACCGCTATGGCCATAGCAAAGGAAATAGGCATGGTTCACAGTGAAGAATCGAAAGTTTTGACAGGCTCAGATCTCGATAAGATGAGCGATGAAGATCTCGATAAGGTTGTCAACGATGTGGTAATCTACGCCAGAGTTTCCCCTCAACATAAATTACGCATCGCACAGTCATTGAAGCGTCTGGGGCATGTCGTGGCTATGACAGGCGATGGTGTGAATGATGCACCCGCGATCAAGACAGCAGATATCGGTATCGCCATGGGCATAAAAGGAACTGATGTCACTAAGGAGGCGTCAGACATGATCCTTGCAGACGACAACTTTGCCACGATCGTAAGGTCTGTAGAGATGGGTCGTCAGATATACCACAATATAAGGAAGTACATTCGTCTCATGGTGTCCGCCAACTTTGATGAGATCCTTGAGATAACTGCATGTGCGATTCTCGGCTGGCCGATGATTCTAATACCAATACACATATTGTGGGTAAATCTGATGACGGATGGGCTACCAGCAGTGGCATTATCATTTGACCCTGCAGAGAGGGGCGTCATGGAATTGCCCCCTAGAGATCCGAAGGAAAGGATACTGTCAGGAATGACCCTCTTCGTCATTGTAGCTGCCATTATTGACTGGAGCTCGAATTTCCTCGGCTTCTCCTGGATATATTTGACAACTGGGGATGTGGCAAGGGCCCGAACCATCTCTTTCACGGTCATATGTTTTTTTGAATATTTTCTAACGTACAACTGCAGATCTGAAACACATTCCATATGGCGACTTGGGTGGAGAGGCTTAACCGAGAACAGAGGCCTACTTTATTCTGTCATAATCTCAATAGGATTTCAATTGGCAATTATCTATGTTCCATTCTTCAATGTTATATTCAGGACGGTGCCTTTAAGCCTCTATGACTGGCTTTTTGTGTTAGTTGGCTCTGCTTCAGGCCTCTTGGTACTACCTGAGATCTTCATGAGGCCCACCAGATACTATGCTCAGAAAAATAAGGGCGACCGTTAACACCCGGCAATATTTAGAAGATAATTGATCTAGTATACGAATGAACATTGAAACGACTTGTCACGCGCTACCTGCCTCAGTGATGACCGGCTTTTTCCGATATTGATGCGTAATTATGACAACCACTGCGACAAGACTAGATATCGCCGTAAACCTGAAAATATCTTCCAAAGTGAGAAGAGCCAAACTCACTATCTTGAATGTAACACCAGACAATTGACTTGGGTTCACATTAGTCCATGTTACCGAACTTTGGCTAGAGGGCTCAGGTGCTCCGGGTGGAACGATTACCCTAACTTCATGCGTGGCATTCCCCTCGCCCTCTATAGTGAGCGATGCCAAGTTTTCGGGAAATATATCCCTACAGATGGTGAAGAGTTCAGGGATTGTGAATTCTGTGGTGTCCACCCAATGCACAGGCGGTTGTAGGAAAAGCCCCTCAAGGCTGTATAAGGCTTTATCAGGGTCACTGCTGTATCTCACCGAGATGCCACTTATTCTTAGATCTGTTGCATAGAGAAAATCTAATTCTTCATCTTCAATGTCTGGAGGAAACTCATCAAGAACGTCGTTCTTCAATTCTGTGAGATCTGAATCAAGAGTGCTGACAAAAAAGGCGGTGCCATTGTGGGTTACCAAATCGCCTGTTGTGGACAAGGTGTATGAGGAATTTATCATCAAGTCTAATGCGGCGTCAATTTTGGGTGCGATAATATTGGGTAGAGCCTCCAGGAAGTCTCCTTCAATTGTGACTGAAGAGGTTATTTGGGCATGGTCTGCTGCATCTACACAGTTTAAGGTCAGGTCAGAGCACTCCAACACTCCGTTAGAGTAGTAATAAACCGTGGAATTGATGAATGTTTGGTTGAAACCCATTGTCTCAGCGTAATCCAGCAGATCACTCACAACAGTATAATTTACCCAAGGTGGCAAGTAGTGTATGGCAGTCGAAAGCTCAATGGAAAGATGACTCTCCGTTATTTCATATTCCATAGTGATGGGATCCATTGGAATTGTTACGACTCCCAATAGTCTAACAGATGGGTAGATCACCAATGTTCCCTCAGCTACTCTGTCAGCGTATGTGCCTTCTCCAGACAGACGGTCAAAACTTAGCTCGCCTTCCAAAGGAGTTGTATCAACAGACGCACTAAAAGGGACAGGTGATGGGAGGGGAAGCGTGGTCCTCCATGTTGCTGACACATAGTCACCGTTTCTGGTGAAATTAATAGAACCGTCTATTGTAGGCCTACTTAAATCATGAGTGACATTTTCCACCGCATATTCCACCAGCAAGCTACCATTGAAGTGAACTTTGAATTTTAAAGAATGGGTCAGAGCAGGGTCCGAGGATGTGACAATTGATGGATTGGATGCAGCAACTGAGTTTCTCCCTAGAAGAGAGCCTGATACGCCTAAGGATACTATTAGGAATACCACCACAATTGTCAAGAACTTCTTCACTTTTTCCCCTTCCGGCCGGTTATATCTCAAGATGCTCTAAAGGTGTTAAACCACTTCTCATAATACCCTAAAATCTCTTTTGGTACACTTGGCTTTCTTTTCCTAAGTATTTCCCGGAAATCCTCCATCCTAATCTTACGCAACCGCCCCCCTTTCTCTGACCCTTCTGACTCAAAAACCTCTCTCACGACCTTCATTTGAACGGCCTGAAACACATCTTTAATATCGCTGCCGGTACACCCCTCAGTCATAGTAGCAAGCTCATCCAAATCCACATCTTGCGATAGTTCCAGGTTTCCTGAGTAGATCTTGAGCGTCTCCAGACGACCGCTATAATCCGGCAATGGTATGTAAATCCTCTTCTGAAACCTTCTAATGAAGGGCTGATCTAAAGCCCAAGGCTTGTTCGTTGAGCCGATAACGTATACGAACAGATTCCTTTTCTTATCAATTATGCCGTCCATCTCTTTTAAGAATTGATTACGGACTCTGGTTTCTCCACCGACCTCGTCTGAATGAATTCCAACGAGAGAATCAACCTCATCCATGAAAATAATTGATGGACGGCCATTCTCAGACGACTTCCTGGCGACCTCAAAAAGCTGGGCCACATTTTTCTCCGATTCACCAAGCCATTTTGACATTATGGAAGCGGCGTCAATGCAATAAAATGAGGCATCTAATTCCGTAGCTACGGCCGCAGCCAAGAGGGTCTTCCCACATCCTGGCGGCCCAAATAGCAATATCCCCCTTGGCCATCCCAATGGAAATAGATCTGGTCTCTTGCATGGATACACAATCGACTCAACTATCGCCACTTTTGCCTCACTGAGACCAGCTATGTCTTCCCATCTAACATTGGGTTTATCCCTGAGAACCATACTGTCAAATTTGTCTGATTCAGATCGATCAATCGATTGCAGGTCTGATAATCTCAGATTAACTCCAGCGTCTTTGAGTTCACCGATTCTACTCTGATATAGGTCAATGTATTCTGCATAGACTTTTCTTTGTGCGGCATCAGGATAGAGAGAACAAAGCTTAAACAGTATTTCCACAGCCCTCTGATATTTCATTACGGCCATTCCTCTCAATCCCTTGCTATCTAACCGAATAGCTTCCGTCGCATATTTTGCAGCTATTTTTTCAAGCTCATCAGACGCGGAATGACCCATTATTCTGACCTCTCTCCAAACTTCTACATTTTTCCCCAGTTCATCATCCTATCGAAATTCTTCCCTCGCTCTCCAATTTCAGTAAGACTCTTTCAACGTCTTTTGCAGAAATCCCGAACTCCGAAGCCATTTTAGGTATGCTCACTCTTCCATTCAGTGATCTCGCATAATTGTATATCTGCTCCTCCAGCGACTGGCTCCCATCATATATGCCTCCGCCTGCAGTGAGTGCCACAGGAATCTTCGCTTCTGGAACTTTAACGGGCACAGGCAACTCTGGGAATTTTTCTCTCACTCTTTGTTCGGCTTCTTTGCTCGCCTCCTCAAGTATCCTCGTCGTTTCCTCACTTGACTTGACCTTGAATTCACGTGTGGGGGCTCCACCAATTCCTGCAATCGATTCGCCCAACATACCGTTTACCTCATCCAGTTTGCTGGCTATAGAGGGGACAATATCTGCTATTTTTCCCCTGATATCTTGAACTACATCCGGAATGGGCGCCACGACTGCAACCACATTACTAAGTTCACTGACGGTCTGAAGCCTCAGAATAGCTTGCTCTAATGCAAGCTCACTGTAAACTATGACTTGCACTAATTTTCTAATTTCGAGACATTCCGTTGCATACAAATTGGCACGTCCTTGATCCTTTGAAGCACTTGCTTCTACACATTTCTCAAAGAGTGTTCTGTCCCTTGCTTGTAGTTTTGATGATAGATATCGTAGCTTATTGGACTGAATTTCAAGCTTCGAAATGGCTTCAAAAAGTTCTTCAGGTGAGGTCATTTGATCTCCAAACACTCTGTCTCTAACTCGTTCGATGAGAGACCTCTTGTTGCTATTCCATCTTTTGGTCATTTTACTGTTCAATCGTCTCCCTAACGGTCTTAATCAGGGTCTCATCATTCTCCAGACGAAGTGCTAACGTGGATGTGGAGCCGAGAGGCTCAGGGGCCTTTGTCCTTATCTGTCGCCTTGCTGGAATTTGAGGAACATTTTTTATGATATTGATTACGTTGTCGACATCACTCTTTTCTAAAGTTGCTTTTTCAATTCCGATTCGTAGAGCCTCACTAACGGATTTGTACTCTTCCTCGCCTAGCTCTCCAGTTACGTTTTGCATTCTAATACTTATGAGGTATTTTTCTAGGTCCTTGATCTGGGTCATCAATTTGTCCGCTTTAAACATTAACCGCTCTAGTAGTTTCTTTCCGTACTCTATTGTGTTTCTGATCGATTTTTCAAGTTGCTCGCGGGCTACTACATAATGACTTTGAGAGATCTCTGCCCTCTCGTACAATTTGTCTAAGGCCCATATTTTTCGGGATGCAGCATTAAATCGCTTTGTAAAGTCTTCTGAACGGATTTTCCAACTGTAAATGAAGATCACTGATTCATTTTTCAGTAAGAATTGCGAGGGAGGGTAACTGAAAATCTCGCCGTCTGAGCGTTGAATACCAATCTTTGTCGCGCTACCCTTTTTATCAGTATGGTACCCTATAATGCGGCCAAATATTCGCTCATAGGGGTCCAGAACCTTTTTTCCTATCGCCTCTTTGAGAAAACCTACATCAATAGACAACTCGTATCCTCTCTGACTTCAAGACAAATTTGGCTGGCAGATCACCAGTTCACGCATAATGAGACTTTATCCTTGAACTTTTGACTCAGAGCCTCCTTTGATGCTGTACGCTGTTACTTCTGGTAAACTTGGGAACCTTTCCTTTACCTTCTGTTCAGCAACGGTAGCCGCTTCCTCGAGTATTTTCGATGCCTCTTCGCTTGCTTCAAGATTCCGACCGGCTCCAGTGGACACGTCCACTCCGATAATCAAATCGTTTAACGAATCTCCAATTTCCCCAAGTTTATAGGATGCCTCAGGAATCACACCTGATAGCTGTCCTCTTATTGAAGTGATGACACTTGTCAAGGGTTCCGTCTCGCACACTATGTTGCCGAAATCTTCCACAGTTTCCAGTCTAAGCATTACTTGTTCAATTGCAAATTGACTTCGCAGAATAATTGAAACAATCTTTTTGATCTCTGCGCACTCGTTAGCGTATACGATTGCTTGCGCTTGGTTTTTGGACGCTACAGCTCCTATGCACTTTGAAAACAGCGTATCGTAGTTGTTTTGCATCCATGAGACTGACTGATCCAACTTCTCGTTTTGAACTTTGAGCTTAAAGATCGTTTGAGAGAGCTTCTCTCTGAGTGGAGGATCTTTGAGCACTTTCTCTCTGATGGATTTGAAGAAGGAGCCTTCTCGCTTCCTTTCCCAGTTCCTTATAACGTCTGTCAAATAGAGGCTGCCTCTTTCCCAAATGTTGACAGCTATTAATTACGGCGCCATTTTTATACTTTATCCTCATTGAAATCAATTAGACTTAATGTATTTTTTCTAGTCAAAAGAAAATAAAATGTGTATAAGATATTATTGGAAAATGTAATTAATTCTGAAAAAGATGCAATTTAGGTAAACAAGACTAAACTTTAACGCCGTCTTTTTTCAACGTTTTTATAAATTATCATAGATACCGTTATGGTTTTTGATCATACTGAGCCATCTGGGCGTTTCTCGATTATATGAGGCAAATTATGAAGCAAATATTTACTCTTATTATACAAAATAAATAATCGGTTTCATGTCAAGATCAAATCTACTACAGATCATATTAAAATAGCAGTTATAGTTATTGCTTGAGTGCAGTCAAAAATTCTAAATAGCAAAAAGCTCTTTGAGGGTACCAAACTCACAAATCCATAAATCCAAAAACAAAGAAAATATTTATGAAAAGCCCTAGGAATAATCTGTAATCTCTTTTTGTGGGTTTTTAGCTAAATATCTCTTTCTGGCTAAGCGTAGTTTGGATACGTCACAATAGCAATATTTCTTTGTGACGAGATAATGGGTCCATTTAAGGTATGGAAATTATTAATAAATCAGACCAAATTGTTTGAAAATTAATTACGTAGGTGCAAATGCAGCAGTCAATCCTTCGCTCAGTATTAATTTCAGAAGCCTTTCCTGATCAATTTCAATATGAGATCGCCAATCCAAGTACAGCAAATTATTCTCATCTTGGCGAAGATATCCTATTTTCATAAATTTATCTAGGTTTGATTTGACTTTCCACTCGGGAAATTTGTCTTTGAGGATTTTTTCTATTTCTCTTCTTGGCATTTTGCCCTGTCTCGAAATTATGCAAGCCACGGTTACTGTTAAAGCAGCCACATCATCGATTCTCCAACCAGATGTCTTGGTTTCGGCTGTGCTCGAGGGGCTCTTGGCAGTAATTATGAACCTCGCTTTGTCAAATTGTTGTTCTGAGGGTTTCTTCGGCAACTCTGTTTCTTCGAAAATTGTTTCTACCTGAAGGTCCAATTTTTCCAACTGGGAGCTCAGGACTTTTATTAAGTCTACGTAGTTGTTGCCCAGCTCTTTTTTCAACTCCCAACCTTTTACACCTGGTTGCCTATGTCTCTTGAAAAACAACATCCTGGCGGCCCTTTTCAGTTTGTTTGAGTAAGAAGCTTTCCTACTCAATCCGCTTTCCTTCCTTCATTTTCTTCCAAGTCTCATAGTCGATAGAAATCGGCATCGAAAAGCTCCATTTTTTTTCAACTGGCCTTCTTTCTTCTTCAAATGGAATTAGAAAAACATCCTCTTTCAGGGGATCCGTCTCTAACGTGGCATAGCCATAAGACACTAGAAAGCTCGTAATGTAAGCCCTGAGGATGGTCTCCTCATAGGTATCAGCTAAAATAAAACTCCAATACATTTCTTTTCTGACTTTAGATCTGTCCTTTAATTCTTGCCAAAACACCTGAAGTGCTTCGTCGAATGTTTTTTCAGACAATAGACCAGATCTCAATAAGGCGTCCATCGATGTGAGTTCAAGTTCGGCAGATGGCGGAACAGGAAACCCTTTCAATCTTTCCTCTATGGGTGGCAACTCTTTCCAATATTCAATGGATTCCTTTAACCTTTCTTGTGTTAGCCGTTCCATCTCCAGCGGCGGATGCCAAGATTCAATGAATATGTCAGACAGAGATCTTGGGTTAAGCGCCCTGACCTTTAGCTCTATCATAAGCGGGTCAACATACATTGACGACGCACGATTTCTCAGCCACTCGCTTTGAAGATCAATAATCCTTGAAATCTGGTTCAGAGTTTCAGCGTCTAGAATTAGGTCTTCAGGGATTTTCCACTCTGGCAAATATCTCCTCACGATTTCTAAGGCTTTTTCAACCTCTACCTCGTACGGGTCGATCCCCTTCTGCTTCACTTGCAAACATAGGGCAATTATTCGAAGTAGTCGTTCTTTGCCAATTCTTTTTTCTTGACTAGGCAGATTTGGCCACCACTTTGACTTCCGATTTACCTTGGATATTTTGCACGGTTATCACGTGTACATCTTTTCCAATATTCGTAATTTGACTAGGTGTTATAGCAATGTACTGGTAATCCTTCGTTGTAATCGCTGAGAGGAGAGCTTGAGTGATGACTTCCTTATTTCTGGGATCCATGTGTATGTCAAATTCGTCTATCGCTCTTACAGGAGACAAAATGTATTGCTGCAGGGATAGGAGAAAAGCCATTAGGGCGGTGCTTCTCTCTCCTCCACTTTGGGTGTAGGCATCTAGAACCGTAGGTTTCATTCCTTGGAATCCGACCAACAACTCCAAGCCAGCGGACTCCATGTCTTCAGCATTCGTCAACCCAGCTCTTCCGGACGCACCTATTTCTGAGAGTATGTTGTTGAAGGAAATACTTATCTTCTGCAGAATCGAGCCAACCGCTTCTCTCCAAACCCCAATTCTCGATTCAATCTCTTTGAGTGCTTTATCTCTATTTTCAGAGACTATGAGAGCCCTCTTCTTAAGCTCGCCGCATAAGTCAGAGTACTTTAGATACATTTTCTCAGCGTCCTCAGAAACCTTACCCATGGATGCCAGATAAGCGTTGGTCAATCTGATCTCATCCTGAATGTCGACGGGGTCGCGTGTTGTTTCCATCCTTGGTACATATTTTTCGGCAAGCGCCTCAAGCTGGTTCAGTTCTTTCTCCGCATTTCTTAGCTCTCTATCAAGTTTGTAGCACTCGTTTTCCAGATTCTCTTTCTTAAAGTCAAGTATCGATCTTCTCACGCGTTCACTTATGTAATCGTCTGTAGTGGAATTCAACTTCCTCTCTATTTCACCTAATTTTGTTTGGAGACTCCTAATCTTCTCGTCCAGAATTCTTGTTTCTCGATCTGAGGATTTAGCTTCATTGCTCATTTCGGTTAAATAACTAGCCAGCTTACCATTTTCTATTAGAACCCTCTCTAAAGGAGCGAACATCGGATTGTTATTATCGTTGTTTTTTGTATGGGCTCTGAACTTTTCTAGTCCGTCAGTTATTGTTTTTTTGTACGTTTCGACTCTGTCTATGGTTCTCCTTAAATAGGCGGACTTTACCTCCAATCCTGTTTTGTTTTTTTCCAGGTCCAAGAGAGAGTAGAATGACTTTCTCTCCTCGTACTTCAGGTTATCTAGGTTTTCTTGTGTCGATTTCAAATTATTCTTTGTCTCTTCTATTTCCATTACTACTCTTTTCAACTTCTCTTTCCTGTCCCGGATCCTTTCACTCCAAGCTTCTGTTGTTTTTTCTTGCTTGACCACCCGCGACCAGGCTAGCTCCTTCTCCAGAAGATTTCCCCTTTCGATCAAACTCATTCTCCGTTTGTACTTCTCATACTCCTCCTTCCAATATGCTAACGTTTGTTCCGCTTCTTCCAAGAGTTTGGATATGGATTTTTCCTCGCCCATAAGATTCAACAACCTTGTCTTGGCATCGACAATTTTCTGCCTATAAGGGTGAAAGCCGACAGCATCTTCCGCCAACGTTAACTTTTCTTGAGGGGTTGTTGCACCAAATTCCCCAACCATGTTCTGGTGCATAATAATAAACATGTTGTCTGGGTTGATCCCACGTTTTGACAAAAGCCTTACTAAGTCATCCTTGAGCATCGAGCGGAAGTTGGCTTCATACCAGTATGTTCCGTCTTTTTTTAGATATCTAGAGAGTTGAAAATAATCAGTTTTGTATTTAGGGAATGGCCGTACTCCGTTTTTAGGAGCATTATCAAAGACCACGGTTACCCTGGCCACATCCTCGCCCCACCTTATTAGGTCACTGAGTCTTCTGGACCTCTCCGTGTGCGTCTGACCCAGTACTACAGACAAGGCCAGCAAGATGGAGGATTTTCCGGATCCGTTGGGTCCGCATATTATGTTCAGACCTGGTTTGAGGGATATTCTGGCGTACTTATACGACATGAAGTTCTCCAGTCTGATCTCGCGGATCAACAACCAGCACAGCCACCCTAATGAAGCCGGATGCGTGATAAATAAAGGTATTCACAACTGCGCTGTATAAAAATATGAATATGGGAAAGAGGATCTTGAGGTCTATGTGAGGGAAAGCCTATAACACCTCTCCAAAAAATATTTTTTTAAATTTCTGAAGTCTTTGGAAAATGGTTCTTTTCTTGAAAGGGGAGTGGAAACTGAAAATCTCACTGGATTCTACTGGAATCTGCTGGAATCCACTGGAATCTGCTGGAACCTACTGGAATTTACTGGAATCCACTGGAATCTAAAGGAATCTAAAGGAAATGAGAGGAGGTGGTTGAGATGGTTGAGTTCCATATGAGGCTGGCGACGCGAGGACGCGTCCACATCCCAAAGGTTATTGTTGAACAATGGAGGATCTGGAAAGATACACTCATTCATGAGAAGAGACTGTTACAAGCGTCAGCCCTCGTTAGAGATCAAGAAGTGGGATTTGGACCTAAGGTGATCAGCTGGGGGTCGAGCTGCGTCATGCCAGGCTAGGCTCTGCTGCCCGTTCTTTTCGCGTAAGGGTTTAACGTAAATTTTCTCCTACACAGGAGTATGCGCGTGCGAAAATGCAATGAAAAGATTTAAAAGTCTGGAACATTTATTTCTTGACAGATCAGTAGCGCTTGGCAGCGCCTTCAGTGAAGACCGTTCGAGTTGTGAGTCGCGCTTGTCTGAGCAAGGCAAACACTGTTCTCCTAGATGCCAGTTCTTCAGATGTGGCAAACGCGCCTTAGACTACCATAGCTCATCGATCTACTGTAGGTGGACTGGTGACGATTGCATAGGACCATCATGTAACTACGTCCTATGCAGTCGGTATCAACTCTTACCAGACGGGACATGTGGGTTGACCATAAAGAGGAGAACAGCTGAGGAAAAGGTACCGGAAGAGGAAATACCCGGTAAATTGAAGAAGAGAATTCTTCGACGCGTAAAAGACGAAGAGCTGATTTGATTGATCCTCCTCCACATACGGAATATCACATGAACTTTGGTCTCATTCTAAGGCTTCTAGGATAATTTAAGGACAGCCTCGGCCTATCGCCGATTTCTGCATCCAACAGTGAAACCAACTCATCAGTATTCATGGTCCTCTGGCTTCCTTCGGATCGGATTCTTACAGAAACGGATTTACCCTTTACCTCTCTTTCTCCAATCACAACCACGAATGGAATCCACTCAGTTTCAGCCTCACGAACCTTGCTGCTAAGGGTCTGATCTCTATCGTCGATGTCAACCCTTGTTCTGTGCTCCTCAAGCTTGTCTACAACTTTCAATGCATGCTCAACGTACTCTCCGGAGATCGGGATAACGCGGACCTGAGTCGGAGAGAGCCAGACAGGAAGCATGGGCGGTTTGCCACCCTTTTTCATCTTCTCAGCCTGCTCAAGCAACGCGTAGATCAGTCTCTCGATCGACCCCACAGAACTATGGACGATTATGCACCCCTTTTTCTTCCCATCAGCGTCGACGTAGAATATTCCATAACGCTCAGAGTCCTCGATGTCCAGTTGAACGGTGCTGAGCTGAGCATTCCCGCCGACAGAGTCGATCGCCTGAAACTCGCTTTTTAGAACCCAGTAGTGCTTCATTCCTGGCAGTAGCTCAACCAAGGCGGGCTTACCTGTGATTTCAACCAACTCAGCAAACCAATCTCTATTCTTATTGTAGAAATCTTTAACCACTCTGAAAGCAACAACGTAATCCACACCTAAGGAGCTCATGATCTCCAAATAATTTCTCGTGAGTTCTGCGTACTCATCCATCCCTTCCTCAAGGTTCCTACAGAAACAGTGTATGTCGGGCATGGTGAACGCACGCATCCTCTTCAACCCCATGCACTCACCTCTTTGCTCAAGCCTGAAAGACTTAGATAACTCGTAGATCCGAATAGGCAATTGTCTATAGCTCATGGTCACGTCCTTCATCATTCTAAACAGGCCGAAATCCCCCGCGAACCTCAGTAGCAGGTCCTTGTCGTCGATTTTGAAACGGTAATTCCGCTCAAGGAACCTTTCTGCTTGGCCAGCTATGTCCGGTTGATCGAGTCTGTATATTATGGGTGTCTCTATCTTCATTGCATGAAGCCGTTCAACAGCGATTTTGCTGCCTAGTTCCTCTAGAAGCTCTTTGACAAGAGTGCCCTTCGGATAAAACCTGAAATGGCCTACGTCTGATGCCGGCTCATAGTCTACAAGTTCAAGCTTTCTCATCAGTTTGATGTGTGGCGGCAACTTGTGAGGAATCTTTCCGATCTCCTCACTCAGGATAAACTGTTTCAGCAGCTGGTACCTCTCTAAAATGGTGTTCGACTCAACTTTTTTGAGATCAAGAGGATATTCTTTGCCATTCACCTCGACTATAAGGTATTCCCTGACTTCCTCCTCAGTTGGAGCAACTTTTACCTCCCTTTTAGCACTGATTTCCGGACCAATGGACCTCGAGAGTTCTGCGAGCGGGTGGCCCTTGCACTTTATTTCGAAGGACTTGTACCAGCCAAATGGTGTCCTTAGGGTCATGTAACCCTTGCCTTTCAGGTTCTCTTCTAGGTTCTTTAGGATGGGTATAGCTAAGTCTCTTGAACCGAGATCAGATGAAAGATGGGCATATGGGTAGATCACAATTTTTCTTGACTTGATTAATTTGGCCACTTCTTCGATCGAGTTTGAGGCGTTGACAACAACTTGATCAGGGTTTTTCTCGTCCGTTTTCTCAACCGTGCTGAATACTACTAGGGCATCTTCCATGGAACCTTTCTTATTGGTTTGGGTCAACTCTTCTGGGGTTTCTACAGCCTTTTGGTTCACATGGTACTCAAAGTGGTCTGCATGGATCAACAGGAGCTTCATCTGCTTACCCCACAAGTTTGGTGAACATTATTCCAAGCTCGATTTGTCTGAAAGGAACCTCTTGCTCTTAAATGCTCCATCTCCATTTCTCGATTCTTCTCTCCTTCCTCAGTCTCTTTTTTAACTCCTTGTAGTGGTCCTCGCACAGATAAGCTCTCCTGATGTTACCAACGTTCAAGCCGGCTGCATTGGTCTTCTCCGCGGAGATCGACCGGACGGCTTGTTTGTCGCAGCCTGAGACGCTGCATTTTGCGCCTTTGCTTATTTTCCCCATGCTTATTACAGCCTCCAGTGTTGTGTTTGCGTGATGGTACTATTTAGCTCTGCTTTTTTAAATGGTTTTTCGGTTTTTTGGCATAAGCTCACTCTTATTCGCGTGTAGGAGCCAAGCATCAATTTTGCGTGCGCGCAAGTCATAAGTCGAAAGGTTTTCTCTATTATATGGTGTTTGACAGGAGGTTCCCCTTGGCTTGAGGATATGCGATGTTCCGGCTTCACGCGGAGTATACACTTTGATCATAAGAATGAGAAGGCCGGAGGAGATCAAGGTTGGCCGGTTGGGTTCTAAGGTTTTTCCTGATGGCTACTATTCCTACACTGGATCAGCCTGTGGCCGTGGTGCGTTTAACTTGAATGGAAGAGTGAGACGCCATTTGGGACCGAAGGCATCTATGCGCTGGCATATCGATTACCTGTTGAGTACGAAGAGTACGGAGATAGAGGCCCTAGTCTTCAGCGAATCAGATGCTAACAGAGAGTGCACGGTTTCTCAGAACATTGGGTTGTTAAGTGGGGTCGGGGTCATTATGACGGGGTTTGGGTCATCAGACTGTATGTTCGGGTGTAGATCCCATCTCTTTTATTTTAGTGAAAAGTCTTTGACGAGGGTTGTTAAAAACGTATTCCGAGTTTATGAGGAGATAGGTCTTAAACCTCGCACATTAATATTGAAGAGAACTCCTTGATATTCACTGAAAACTCAACAGTTGATTTGTGATTATGAGAGTTGGAGGACCCAATGTTGCTTTCGAGGATTAAGAAAAAGATTCGGTCCTCGATAGGTGGCATAGCAAATGTGGCTCATGACCTTGGCTTGACCCCAAATTCAGTCACTATTATTGGTTTCCTTCTCAGCATCCTATCCTCCTTCCTTTACATTTCTTCTCGATCAGATGACCAACTTATCACGGTCGCTGCCAGCGTTTTCTTGTTGTCTGGATTTTGCGACGCCCTTGATGGATACTTGGCAACGCTTTATAACGAGGAGACCGTGTTCGGGGGTTTTTTTGACTCTCTTCTGGATCGATATTCGGACTCCCTTGTCATTTGCGGCATAATCGTTGGCAGGTTATGTGACTTAGAGTGGGGGCTGTTGGCCCTGATAGGATCCATATTGGTGAGTTATGCGAGGGCTAGGGCTGAAGCGGAAAATATCAAGATGGCATCTATAGGTCTTGCCGAGAGGGCTGAGAGGGTTCTGATAATATGCGGAGCAAGCTATTTCACTTTCATCGACAGAAATGCTTTGGGTTATGGGATGATTCTACTGGCATGTTTGACAAATTTGACAGTCTTACAAAGAATGTTGCATGTCTATAGAGTTACAAAAACTGCGCGCCAGACCTAGGTCCATTAGTTCGTAATGTTTTGTCAGCATCTTTTTGTTGGTGTTTTTGGCATCTAAATTCAACTGCCGTTTGGCGCGCCCGACTGCATGGTATCAATGGTTTATCTTTCTCATGATTTGGGCTTGGCACGGCGGTGAAGCAATCGTTACTTTATCTCCGGGCTTAATAACCGTCTTGTAAAGGGCTTCAGCGCTGATGCCACGGTCATTAACGAAGACATTAGGTGTCGCGGCGTGGGAGCTTTCAGCATCAGGAGCAGTCAATGGTTTGTATATCTCGCTAGTGAACTCGTCCCCATATTTCTTGGCTAACGTATCAATCAAATCCATGACGCTTGCCCCTTTTTGGATGCTTACTTTAACGATTGAGCTTCCCACTATGCTTTTGTAATGTCCCATCACCTCGACAGTTATGTCCAATGTGCTCACCAAAATTGGTTTTTACAAAAAAGAGATCATTTCTCTGGCTTGTATGCCCTTATTTTGTCGCTGGCGATATACCCTGATTTAGCCTTGCCAATAACTTCCACATTTTCAAAGCCAGCATCCTTTATTGTTTGGATGTATTCCTGCTCCTTCAGTGCACCACTGACACATGCAACATACGCCTCGATTGACTCTCTAACTCTTTCTGGTAACTCACCTTCAATAACAATATCGGATATGAACATTCTTCCGCCAGGTCTGAGCACTCTGTATGCTTCTCTAAATGCCTTATACTTGTCTGGTGTCAGATTTATCACACAGTTGCTGATTACTACATCTGTCGATTCGTCTTCAATCGGCAAGCTCTCTATGTCACCTAACCTAAATTCCACATTCTTGATTCCAAGCTTACTCGCATTCATTTTGGCCTTCTCGATCATCTCTGGCGTCATGTCAACCCCGATTACTCTACCTTTATCCCCCACTTTCCTAGCCGCCATGAACACATCCAAGCCAGCGCCAGATCCCAGATCCAAAACTGTTTCGCCCTCCCTTAGATCTGTAAGTGCAACCGGATTCCCGCAACCAACAAATGACTCTGTAACAGACTTTGGCATGTTTTCTATGTCATATTCTAACATTCTTGCTAGAGCTGTACCTCCACCTAGAAAAGGGGCGTCACAGCAGATAGCATCACAACAACTCTTAGATGAGGCTGCAACTTTGACGTAAGCCTTCTTCACTGCCTCTTTGATTTCCCCACCGGTCATTTTGTTAACATTCTTGACCATTTTTTCACTCACTAATCATACAATATTTGCCCGCGCTCGACATTATACTTTCTTGTATCCTTAACAAGTAAACGTATTTGTTCTTTGGTTAACTCAACGAACATATCTTCTCTTTTCCATATTCAATACTTGAACGGGGAACCTTCAATTCATCGATTATTATCTTACTGTAGAAGTCGTAAGCCTCTTTCTCACCGTCTTCTCCTTCGATTATCATTACGCCGCTCTTCAAAATGCTTGCTGTTCCCTTTAATCCGCTATAAAACGTTATACCAAGATCGGCCTTAACCTGAACGTTAAATCCGTTACCTATTAGAAGGGAGTATAACTCGTCCATGTTCAGCTCGAGATTTCTCTTTGGTGTGATTACGAAAACCCTTTTTCCTTCTCTGCCGCATACTTCAGTAACTAATTTCTGTCTCAGTGGCATTGGAGGACCAGATGGCTTCGAGCCACATACTGGGCAGTTCTCCGCTTTTGAAATCTCCACTGTCTTGAACTCCATATTCCCTACGTCGCAGTGAAGTATCTTGCCTGCTAGATGTGGTTTCTCTCCGAGGATTATCCTTGTCGCCTCGGATACCTCGATGCTTGCTATGATGTCTAGAATTGAGGGGTGAACTCCCACCACCGCACATGTTGGCAACATCTCATCGTTGAGGTCTCCTTGGAAACACTCCAAGCATGGAGTCTCACCGGGTACTATTGTGGACACGTTTCCGAAGGTCATAATCGCCGCGCCAAAGACATAAGGGACTCCTAACTTCTGACATGCCCTGTTCAAGATGTAACGAGACATCACACTGTCTAGTCCATCAACTACTACATCCATACCTCTAATTATGTCTTCAGCATTGTTTACGTTTAAGGATGAAGGGACTGGATCTATCTCTATGTTGGGGTTTAGTTCACGTAACCTTTTGGTTGCAACCTCAGCTTTCGGGTATCCTAAAGAGTTTATACTGTAAAGATGTTGCCTTTGCAGGTTCGAGAGTTCAACAATGTCGCGATCGACTAACCGAAGATAACCCACACCCATGGTGGCCAACTGTTGTGCTACTGGACAACCGAGCCCACCTAAACCAACTATGCAAACCTTAGCGTTTCTGAGTCTCAATTGTCCGGTGTAGCCTATTTCTGTAAGAACTATCTGACGCGAATAAAACTCCAGTTCCTCGTCTGACAGATCCGTCACTTGGTCTTTGGGCATATAAGACCTCCAAAAATAACATTGTTATTCAAGCCTTTCAAGCATATCAACTTTGCGACAGATAGTTCTCTAAAATTTTCGAAGCGAGGGCAAAATAGAAAGGTTAATTTATCCTTAAATTTGTAAGATTCGCAGACTTTTTCTGTCTTTTTTCGGTCGATGCATGAAGCCTATGATCGCGCGCGTGTTAAAAGCAGATTATTGAAAATCTTCGATCATGTTCTAAGTTTTTCTAATTTTTCATCTTTCATGGCTCTCACTCTAATCTTTTCTTTCTCGCTGCCTATACATATTACCTTTACAGGGATGTCTTTTGGCGCGTCTGAATATCGGACGGTTATCGCCGCCGCCATTTCCAATAGGTCAGGTTTCTCTTCCCCTACATAAATGGTAATCGGTCCCTTGTAATCAGGAACCTCTAGATAGGGCATTCGGAAATTCTTCGCAATCATTAGGAGCGTCTTATTTTCCTTCTTGTTCCGCCCCACAACAGCCTTCACGGTATCAAGTCTGAAGTGGCGGCCAACCTTTAAGAGCGCAACATCTTGGAGCGTCAGCCCGCCTTTATATTTCAAGTGTTCCCTCAACCTTTGAGCGAATCCGGGATCGGTGAGCAGACAACCACCCGAGGGGTTCGGATAATCTTTTATACATAGCTTTTTTGCCAGCTCCATCTGGGGAAGTCTTCTACGCCCTCTAATGGTCAGAAGCCTACCGCCGTCCACCAATCCCTTCCTTTCCGGTTCACTTTTGGGAAGGAGCTTAGCTGATAAGGGTCTAAGGATCTTTCTTTCCAGACCTGCTTCCCTTTCTATCAGAAGCATAGCTTTTTTCCTTTGAGAAAAAGGTCTTTCACCTAAAACTTCTCCCGTAATGAAGAACTCTGCTTCAATCTTGTCAGCCAGTTCCTTAGCACTCTGAAGCATGAGTATCCTACAGTCAATGCAGATGTTCATCTGGCTTCCATACCCATGCGTTGGGTTAACAATCATGTCGAGGAACTCCTGTCCCAAAAAGATCCTATGAACTTTAATGTTCAATTCTTTGACGAACTTGTTTACGGAGCAACGATCGCAGAGACAAAATGGCGTCACAAAATTAACGGCTTCAACCTCGATCCCTTGATCTAGGATGAGTTTGACCGCGAGCATGCTGTCTAATCCGCCAGAGAGAAGAGCCAATGCTTTAGGCCTCTTTGTCTTATTATCCAAGACATCTTGGCGTTCTAGGTTCAACATCACAACCTCCTCTCAGCATCCTTACATGCAACGCACGATAATTTCTTTCCAATCTATGTGGCCTTTAATCGTGACACACATATAGCGTTAAGTATTATAGCCAGAGATGACCCCAAATCTTCGATTGCCACCGCTAGCCATAGAGTAACAGACCATGGGAAGACGAGAACAGCGAAACTCCCTTTTATCAAGACAGACGCCAAGATGTTTTCTTTCACTACCATGAGGGTTTCCTCGCCTAATTCGATTAAGTATGGTAGCTTGGAGAGGTCATGCATGCGAGACATCGCTACCAATGGCCCCATTACTATGTCTGCATTTGCCCTAGCTGAAGCTGGAGCATCGTTGACACCATCTCCAACCATGACCATGCGGATACATTCGTCAGGATTGAAGATAGCTCGTCCCTAAGGTTTCTCCACTCTGTGTATATATGTTGAATCGTTTTCCTCTCGCGAAACCGATTAGGGTCAGACCTGTCATCTCGGCGATCTTTATTCCCTTGTCTGTAGGTGCAGAGATCGAGACTATAATTGGGACCCCCGCTTGGGCCGCTTTGACCACCATATCGGAGGTCAACCTCCCAGTGGAGGCCAAAAGGGTCTTCTTGAAATCCACCCCAACTAGAGCCGCTTCACCTATAACCTTATCTATAGCGTTATGTCGGCCTATATCCTCTGAGAATGCTAACACTTTTCCATTAGCATTCAACAAGGCTGAAGCATGGGTTCCCCCGGTTCTTCTGAACATACATGCCATAGTGTTCAGCGTCTCTACTGCTCTGAATACGATTTGAGAGTTGAACCTCACGGCTGACGAGTCTTTGACTCCCATCACCTTCACCAAGAGGCGGGGTGGAATGTTTCCCGTTCCACCACACTCCGTGAGTATGAGCCGAGGCTTTTTTGACAACCCTAACTTGATCTTTTTGTTCAGGTAGACTTTGACTCTTTCTTTAGCTATCTCTAGACTCTCGATCTCCACTAGTCTGTCTATTATTCCTTCGGCCAATAGGTGTCCTACCACCAACTCTTTGATCGCGGACGGGGAGACTGAGAAAACGGCATAATGCTCATCGTTTATGTAAAGTTCTATCCGACTTTCCACAACGACCTCATCCTTCACTGACTTGATAGAATCTGTCCTCAAGTCAACTCGTGAGATCCTATACCCAACCGTGTTGGGTTGCTCTACACTTTCTCGAATCTTTATCTTCAATCTGGTTTGTTCCTACCAAACGCTCATTTGACGCTGCGCGCGTGGGACCGTATGCAAAGTTTCGTTCCCTCGCCCAAAACCTTTCTTACAATTTCTTCTAATTCCTTGCCGAATTCTGTGCTCAAGAGGTCATGCACATTTCCTATGGTGTCTTCAACCATTACATCAAATGGGATTTCTCCCAAGAATGCTATGCTTCTGCCTTCAACTTGCCTCTGAATAAACCGAGAACCTTCCATTTTCATATTCTCTATGACACCTATTATGGGGAGTTCCAACTCCGAGAGTAAGTCTATCAGTTTTCTAACAGTTTCAAATGCTAGCCGAGAAGGCGTGGTAACGATGAGGAATCGTATTCTTTCTACAAGTCTGATGATGTCTAACGTTGCGTCGCCTATTCCAGGAGGCATATCTATTATCAGGAAGTCTAAGGTATTCCACCTTGTTATCGCAAGCAGTTCTATCAACGCGTTTGAGATGTCCGCGCCTCTCAATGGCGAAGCATGTTCGCCAGAATAGTAGACTATGGACATATATTCTAAACCATGAACTAGTGGTGGAACTATACCGTTTTTTTCTTCCGGATGTGCGTTTTCTACGCCTAAGATGATGTGGGTTGATGGACTTGTGAAGTCTAAGTCAAAAAGACCTACTTTGTAGCCTTTTCTTGCTAGTATGACGGCGAGTAGGGATGCAACTAGGCTTTTGCCTACGCCTCCTTTGCCGCTTGAAACGGCGATGATGTTGCTTATTTCTCCCAGTCTTTCATTGATTACGCCTATTCTAGGGTCGACCACATTATTTCACTCCCCTTATACTTTCAAGCCATATCCCACGCCCCTTTGAAATTTCGAAGTCAGAACTACCGCATTCTGGGCATCTAATGTAGGCATGAGCAATTTCAGGGACGAAATGAATTGCTTCCGCCGTTTCCTTCCTCACCCTTCCTTTTTTGAAAATCCATTCATGCTGGCAGACTCTGCATTTGAGTTCCACCTTCACCGTCTGTATGCTGAATTTTGCGTTTTCGAGTTTTGACGTTTTGAGCTGCAACAAGGCAAATCTTAGAACATCGGGTTCTATTTGTTGTAGTTCACCAACCTTTATTTTAACTTCAGCGACTTCTATTCCTTCTTTTTCTGCAATTTGAGAGACTGTGGAAATCACGGCTTCAGCTAAAGCCCATTCGTGCATATGAAAAGCCTGAATTGATGCATATTTAAGAATACCGCTAAGGAAAAAGGATTCAAAGAAGAATAATCTTTGTCATGATCCATATGAGGAGAATTGTGAGGGTGAAAACAGTTGTCCACTAAAAATGAGTATATCACTATGTTGCATGGCGCTGGTGGAACCGTCATGCACAATCTAATTAAAGAATACATTGTGAGGTATTTTGGTAATGCAGCTAATGTTGAGGTTCCTCTTGAAGCCTTGGATGATGCAGCCGTCGTGAACAACATTGTTTTGAAGAGTGATTCACACGTTGTTAATCCAATCTTCTTTCCCGGCGGAGATATCGGACGCCTAGCCGTGGCTGGCACAGTTAATGACATCGCAGTTCTGGGTGCTGAACCATACGCCTTGGCTTGTGGTCTCATCTTGGAGGAAGGCCTATCCTTGAACGATTTTGAACGCATTCTAGCCAGCATGCGACAAACGTGTTTAGAAGCTCGGGTAAGCATCATCACTGGGGATACAAAAGTTGTTGAGAAAGGAAGTTTAGGTGGTTGCGTCATAAACACCTCCGGGATTGGAAGAAGAACAGTCACTTTAGAGAAGAATTTTGAAGTCGTCAAGCAGTTTAGAAGAAACTTCAAGACGCGATGGATTCTAGACTCAAACCTCAGGCCAGGCGATGATATAATATTGTCTGGCACGGTTGGCGACCACGGTTTGGCCGTGTTGTCTGCCCAAGAGGGCTTAGGCTTCGGGAGCGACATAAAATCGGATGTCAAACCGTTAAATCACTTAATCCAACGCTTACTCGAAGTCGGCGGCGTGGTTGCCATGAAAGATCCTACAAGAGGTGGGCTAGCAAACGCCCTGAACGAGTTTAGCGAAAAATCCCACCTGGGCATATTGATCCACGAAGACAAAATACCGATTAGAAAGGATGTACAAGCCGCGTGCGAAATGCTGGGCTTAGACCCGCTTGAAATTGGGAACGAAGGCAAAGTCGTCTTGGGTGCGATAAGGGAAAAGGCTGAAGAAATTCTACAGCTTTTGAGATCAACCGAGGAAGGAGGAGATGCGGAGAAGATCGGTGAAGCCACAGAAGACTTCACAGGCGTGGCCATGCAAACAGCAGTTGGCGGAAAGAGAATCATTGGCAGACCCATAGGAGATCCTGTGCCAAGAATATGTTAGATGAGTTCTGAGGCTTTGGCCCAGATTTGGCATGTTCCTTCCATGCTTACCATGCAAGGACCCAAGGGTTTTTGTGGAGTGCAAGCCTTCATGAAGAGCGGGCATTCGGTCGGCTTAATCTTTCCAACGATTACGAGGTGGCACTTGCAGCCTGGCCGTATGTCCACACCACCATCGACTTTCACGCCATACCTTAAGCGCGCATCGTAGTTTGTATATTTTCCACGAAGCTTTAAGGTTGAAGATGGGACCTTGCCGAGGCCACGCCAGTTTCCGTCCACCACTTCAAAAACCTCTCTCATCAATACCCGAGCTTTAACATTGCCCTCTGAATGGACAGCCCGCACATACTCGTTTTCTAGGCTCGGTTTTCCTTCACTCAGCTGCTTCAAAATCATATATACACCGAACAAGACATCTAATGGTTCAAACCCAGCAACAACAGTTGGCATACGATAATGTCTTGGAAAAATCTCGTAGGGCTTAAGACCAATAATAGTGCTGACATGGCCTGGCGCGATGAAACCGCTTAAGTTCAGATCTTTCATCTCCACTAAGAGTTTCATGGCTGGAGGAATGAGTCGATGGGAAACTAGAAAGCCTAAGTTTTTAGGCGGCTGCTCTACAACTTCAACCGCTGTCGAGGGCGCTGTTGTCTCAAAACCTATAGCGAAAAAAACGAAGTCTTTATGCGATTCTTTTTCAGCCATTTCAACTGCATCATTCACACTGTAAACGACACGGACATCAGCGCCTTCGGCTTTAACGTCTAAAAGAGATTTTTTGGAGCCTGAAACGCGCAGGATGTCGCCAAAACATACAATGGCTATGTCTTTCAATGCTAACTGTATGGCCTCGTCAATTTCTGAGGCTGGAACAATGCAAACTGGGCATCCTGGTCCAGCTATAACTTCCAAGTTGGTGGGCAAGAGACTTCGTAGTCCGAAATGAGTTATAGTCCACTCATGCGTGCCGCAAACATGACAAATCTTGATCACTCCTTTTTTCGATGCAAGTTTATGGATTTTTCCAGCAACTTGTTTCGCTAAGGTTGCATCCCTAAATCTTAGGCTTTCGACCATTGGACATCAACAAATCTTAATTTACCAACCTATGCGTCCGCAGCTTCAAGGATTTCATTCCATAGAAGTAAAGTTTCTCTGGCTTCTTTTTCGCTCAAAACTTGAATCGCATAACCAGCGTGAACTAGGATATAATCACCTACTTTTGCATCTACAAGTGTTATATTTACATCTCTCGAAATTCCCCCTCCGAAATCCACTTGAGCTCGGTCACCCTTGATGTCTAAAACCTTTGCTGGAATTGCTAAACACATCGCTATCACCATTACGGTTCTTTACATACAGATAGTAGGCTCAGAAATCTGAAAGGCTTGCCACAAAAGCCTGCCCAAGCGACAAGCCACCATCGCCTGGTGGAACAGCCTCATGAACCAGAAACCTTAAACCAGAAGCTTCGACAATCTTTCGCATAATCGAAGCCAAAATCTCGTTGCAGGCACACCCTCCTGAAAAGCCCACCACTTTGACGTTGTTTTCTAATGCCTTTTCAATTGCCAATATGGCCAACCCCTTGGCCAAATACGCGTGAGCAGAATATGCTAGATCAGCCTTGGAATGTTTTTCCATGTCCTCAAAAATCTTCAGCAGCACCTCTGTGGTGTCTAAGATGTCGCCGTTTATTATCGGATTGAGCTTCAAGGCATCTTTACCGTTAATCGCTATAGACTCCAACTTAATTGCTGGTTCACCCTCATAAGTGCGTTCGTAACATATACCTAAAACGGCCGCAACAGCATCCAAGACTCTTCCGCAACTGGTTGTCTTAATTATGTCTTTTTCCATCTCAAGTTGATGGAGGATTATTTGAATTTCCCTTTCACCATGCGGGAAGTGTTTTTGGTTTTGCAGAAGCCAGGTTTGTATGTCTAATTTGTTATGTAGCGCTCCTGCAACAAATCTTAATGGGTAACGTGTTGCCAAGTCCCCCCCGACTAATAGTTGCTTTTGAAGGTGAGCTAGGCGTTCAAAATCAAAAGATTCTTGAGTGCATAGCAAGATTTCACCGCCCCAAGCTTCGCCATCCAGACCGTATCCATATCCATCACAACAAATACCAATCATCTCTTCTAGGCCATGCTCGGCCATCAAAGCTGCAATATGTGCAAAGTGATGCTGAACTTGTGTTAGTTGCCAACCATTATCCTCAGCAAGGCGATTGGCAAGCCGCGTGGTTGTGAATTTTGGATGGAGATCACACGCTACTGCTTCAACCCTGCTGTTCGTAAGCCGAATTAAGTGTTTGGTTGAATTTTCTAAGAAATCTCTTGTTTCGACATTTTCCACATCACCGACATGCTGGGAAATGAAGGCTTTGTTCCCTAGTAAAACACATCCGGTATTGTTCAATTCTCCACCTAAACCTACTGCGCAGCGTTTTGCTTTCTCCCTCAGTATTATTGGTGCTGGTGCATATCCCCTTGAGCGCCTAAGGAAGACTTGATGACTGTTGTGCAGGCGAATGACTGAGTCGTCACATCTGTGGACGATTTGCCTGTCATGAAATAAGAAGTAGTCAACGATATTGCTAAGTCTTTTTTTGGCTTCATGATTCTCTTCTATTATTGGTTGATTCGGTGGATTTGCACTCGTCATCACAAAGGCTGGCTCATCTACTTCATCAAAGAGCATGTAGTGTAAACCGGTGTAAGGAAGCATAACTCCAATGTTGTGTAAGCCCGGAGCAATCAGATCTGAAAGGTAATAATTCTCACTCTTATTCAAAAGCACTATTGGACGGGTATAAGATGTTAGAAGCTCAGCTTCTTTCACGCTTACTTTAGCAAAAGATTTTGCAGCTTCCAGACTTTGAGCCATAATCGCGAAGGGCTTTTGGCTCCTATGCTTAACCTCCCTAAGTCTGATTAAGGGCTCATCGTTGGTTGTTGCAGTGGCGACGTGGAAGCCGCCGTATCCTTTGATGGCAACAATAAAGCTTTCTGAAAGAAGCTTTCCGACTTCCTGGATAGGATCTTTATTCTCTATTAATTCACCTTCTTTCGTTGTCAGGTATACTTTGGGACCACATTTTGGACATGCAACTGTTTGTGCATGGAAACGTCTATTCAGAGGGTTTGAGTATTCCCTTTTGCAGAAGCTGCACATTGGGAAGTCTCGCATAGTCGTTCTTTCTCGGTCGTACGGAAGCCCTTCTATGATCGTGTATCTTGGACCACAGTTTGTGCAGGTAATAAAGAAGTATTCATGTCTTGGATCTTTGGTGTCCCCAAGCTCTTCTAAGCATTCGTTGCAGATGGCTACGTCGGGTGGGATAACAGAACCGGAGGACTCAGCTTCCTCAGAGCTCTTCAAAATAGTAAACGATTCGTACTTGTTTTCGCCTTTTAGAGGCAGTGCAGTTATTTCATGAATCTGTGCCAAAGGAGGTTTCTTCTCTCTTAAATTCCTCAAAAAACTTTCAATATTTTCTTCTTTTCCCTCTAAGAGTATTTCTACTCCTGCATCACCTCTGTTCTTGACATAGCCGCTTAGATTG
>Ga0315314_1000123_pt1 | contig 103296 bp, 114 predicted proteins | sample TDP9_MG_FD_203631 | JGI IMG/M metagenome (GOLD analysis project Ga0315314, IMG submission 203631) | Freshwater sediment microbial communities from Lake Towuti, South Sulawesi, Indonesia - TDP9 | ecosystem: Environmental > Aquatic > Freshwater > Lake > Sediment | place: Indonesia: South...
TGTTCATCATTGGTTTGTTGCAGGTGGGACATTTGAAGAGAAGCTCAAATGCCTCTGCGAAGGGGAATCGCTTGCAGCCTGGCGTTTGGCATGTGTAGAACTCGTGGCTTTTCTCATACTCAAGCCGAGTTTCCAGTTTTTCTAGAACACGGCGCTTCTGGTTAAAGATGAAGCCTTCCAGCTGGTCGGGTTGGAGTCTCCAATTGAAGATAAACCAGCCTGTTTCTTTGTCGCGGGATTGCCTGATAGCCACAAGGGAGTGGTCGTAGAGTCTGTAGAGTATCTTGCGAACCGTGTTGAGACGTATTTGTGTTTGATCCACTATCTCATTATCTGTAATCTCGTGAACCCCTTTCAGAACCTCAACTACTCTAACAGCGTCCTCACCGAACAACGCAGCCACCTTCTTTAGCGTCTCGTCATCCACAAAGAACAGTTTTGAAACGCCTCCGCTTAAACAACTCGCAGACGAGCTCCGCCTAAAGAGAATATTCGGAATACCACTTTGGAATTTTCCATTCGTTAGCCCTGCTTTCCTCACATCACTCTAATAGATGTTGACTCTTCAAGCCCTTTTCTTCGAAGCTCTTTTGCTCCTTTACTTAGTAGCGCCCAAGGCGATTAACCCTTTCCATCCTAAGAAAGCTGTGAAACGCGCGCGCACAGCTTATGCCATAACCTTCAATTACCTAGCATGACATTTGTGAACAAATACTCTATAGTAAATCACTCCAAATCTCTACCTCTTTGTATACAGATGTGATCTAATCATTCTACATTGCATTAATAGAATGTTAGATTGCAAAGCTGCAGAAAATGCCAAAAAAGACACATAGCGTTCATTTAAGTACCCATAATAAGGTGGCTTTTTTTCACTTTTTTAGAGAAAATGAATGATACTTTATAAAATGTATCTTTTATAAAAACCAAATGATGACAAGTATAGAGTTGTCTCTTTACTATAACAGAGATATTCAGCTTACTTTGTAGTTACCTCTTTTTTCAGTTTCTCTTTTTCACCAACATTTTTGCATTCCGTCACCGTTACACTCTCAGTCGGTGAAAAGAGGTAAACAAAAACGTAACTTTTGTTTCGGTCTATTTGGATCCTAATAACAGCGATATGTTGAAAACAATAGTTTTTTCTCTAGAGCGCTGTGGAGACCCCCCTCCCCCTTTTCAACATCCTATTTCTATTTGGATCCAAATAGGGCTTGAGGAATACATGACACCGATAAGTTATTACGCAATTCTTTCGTAAATGGTTGCATCTAAAGGAGGCTCCACAACAGTTGAAACTGAAACTAAACGTGTTGAAGATGTCAAAATCAGCCTGGATCATAACCATTATAATTGTCATTTTTGCGGTGAGCATAGCCGCCGCAAGCTACTATTACTACGGCATACCTCACCCAACCCGCCTTCGCATCCTTTACACTCAATCGGATTCCATGGTAAGCGAAGTAGCAAATGATTTCAAAGAATGGTACGGGCGCCAAATAGAAATAACATTAACGCCAATCGACCCACAATCAGCCTACGAAACAGTGACAAACCCCTACATAAAGCCTGAAGCCGAGATCTGGTGGGGCGGACCCCTCTCCCTCTTCGAAAACGCCTCCAACAGCTTACTTCCATACAACTCTACTCAAAAAAGCGAAAACACAACGATTCATTCATGCCCCTTAATGGACTTAGACCAGAATACTCCCCGCTGGTACACAGCAAGCCTACACGCCCTAGGAGTAATGTACAACGAACTCGAAACATCAAAACCCCAAACTTGGACAGAACTCCTTAATGAAAAATACGAAGAAAACTTGGCTATGGCCGATCCCACAGAATCAGAATTCACCCAACCCTTCATCATGCTAATAATACAGAGCCAAAAGTGGACCGAAGGATGGGAATATTTGGTTAAACTTTCAGCCTACATCAAAGACTACGACACCAACGAAGCCAACAGCGTCTTAAAAGTCGCATCCGGTTACGTGCCCATAGCCATTGTTCCAGACTCTTACGCCTACGATAGAATGGCTGTTGGCATCCCCAACATAAACTTCACATACCTCAACGCCACAGTTCTGCAGCCCGATCCTATAACCATCATCAAGAGAGGTGACCACCTTAACGAAGCGAAAGCCTTCATAAACTACATCCTAACCCAACGAGCACAAAACATCATTGGGCGATACCGCCTGCCCATACGCTCAGACGCCACAGTGACTCCTCCAAGAATCAACCCCTTCGCCTCAAACTTTCCCTCCATCCTTAACTACAACAAAACCTTCGAAGAAATAGGAGAAGACATAGTCAAAGACTACTATAACGCTTGGATCACAGAGAGACATGAAGAAGAACCGAGCATAAGGACTGCTTGGAAAGAGATTGAAGAGGCAAACGAAACCAGCCCCTACTATGCCCTGGCGTGGAACAACTTCACAATGGCGGAGCGCTACGTAAACCGCACCTATGTCGACACCTTATACGATGTAACGAACGAATGGACAAGCACAACACTCGTAAATTCATACAAGAACAGCTGGAGTAATGCCAGCACAACCGCTTACAACAACGCCATAGATAACGCAAGGAAATCCAAAACATAACGAACAATTTCGAATCTTATATAAACATAACTCCAAGCAACCACTATCACCACAGGTATCAAAAAGAGAAAAAGAAACAATCTCTCTTGCACAGCACCTTCCCCTTGAAAAACATACTTTACAACGTCAACAGGCTTATCCTTTCATTAAAAATCTCTTCAGCACTATAGGATTTCTACCTTTCAAAAGAGACGAAATAACCCGAATTCAAGAAAAATTTAAACAAATAAAGCAAAACTCATCTTTAGAAACATTCTCAGAATGTTTTCGCATACGCTCAATTCCATTAGAAAACATCCTAAAACAGGCGAACAACGATCGTATCTGTTTCCTAATTCAAACTCAATGTCAATACGTCTTTTGCTTGCTGGTTCTGTTGCATTAATGAGGGTTGTGTTGCAAATCAAGGTTTAAAAGCATGGTGATGTTTGTTTTAAGGTGTGAAAGTTGATGATTAAAGACTTCGACCTTGTCGGCAGAAACGCCAGAAACATCAGAGGAGCGATAGGTGAGATTATCGCCTGGGACACCCTAAGAAAGATGAGAATCTGGACTTACAAAATCGGCTCATGGAGTTTCTTTCCACAAGGCTACCCCTACTGGAGAGGCGGGCTGAATAATGAGCATAGGTTTTTAACAAGGGAACAGGCTGAATTCGTGGAGGACAAAATAGGGAATAACATTAGTGAATTCGATTTTGTAGGGGTTAAGTTAAAGCATGGGCAACATTATTTCGTAGAACCTTCTGTCGAAAAAGTTGAGAGCGTCTATTTGATTGAGGTGAAAACAGGTCATCCGAAAACCGTCAAGCACTACGCTAAGAACCCTATCCGAGCATTTTTGCCAGAGAACGTTGAAAAGGCAAAAGCGGTTGGGTTCAAAGTTTTTTTAGTCATAGTGGAGCTTCTTGACAGTTGGAAATGCAGAATCAGCTATAGAGAGTTATGAATCTCAAAATGCACCATGAATCCTGTTAATGCAACAGAACCTGCTTGCTAAGTCTTGTTTAAGCCCTGCGTGAATCAGCAGCGTCCTATTCTACTCGCCAATCGCCTGCATAATCACTGTTCTTCGTCGGGGATAAACGTCAGTTTCCACGAAAACCAAGGACTGCCACGTACCCAAAACCACACGCCCATCAATAACAGGCAACGTTTTATCTGGACACAGAAGCATCGATCTGAGATGGGAATGAGCGTTAGATGGATGCTGATAACCAGCGCGCTTCGGAATTATTTTTTCAAGAAAGTTTCTGATGTCACTGTCAAGGCTAGGTTCATGTTCAGTTAAAATGATGACGCCAGTAGCGTGGGGAGCAAAAACATGAACCAAACCATTCCTGACTCCCGACCTATCCACAACCTCCTGAACCTTACCGCTTAGGTCTATGAAATCTATTTCCCCCTTAGTGGAGAACGTAAAACTCTCATTAAAAACCTTCATTCTATTCTCTCCTCTAATGAAAGACTTACATTCGTTAAAGTAAAAAATATTACCGCTCGAAGTGGAGAATGATCTCCAAAAATCTAATGTAATTCCTACCATTATAGATGTAGCTGCCACATGAAGGAGAAGAAAGACATGGATAAATTAATCTATGCATCAGCAACGGCGTTGGCGCGAGCCATTCGTGCCAAAGAAATCTCTTCAAAAGAAGTAGTAGATGCCTACCTACAACGCATTGAAGATGTGAATCCCAAACTAAACGCAGTAGTGCAACTAACAGCAGACGCAGCCCGTGCTCAAGCCCGCGAAGCCGATGCCGCCCTCGCTCGGGGAAAAATCAAGGGACCGCTTCATGGCGTCCCCATAACCATAAAGGATAACATAGAAACATCGGGCGTGATCTGTACAGGAGGCACTAAAGGGCGCGCCTCCTTTGTGCCAAAGCAGGACGCGACTGTCGTGGAACGGATGCGCGCCGCGGGAGCAATCATTCTAGGCAAGACTAACATGCCAGAACTGGGTCTCGTCTTTGAGACCGACAATCTGGTCTATGGACGTACAAACAATCCCTATGACCTGTCGCGTACCCCAGGCGGCAGCAGCGGTGGCGAGGCAGCCATCATCGCGGCGGGAGGGTCACCCTTGGGCTTAGGCAACGACATGGGAGGAAGCATCCGCTTGCCAGCCCATTTCTGCGGCATCGCTGGCATCAAGCCGACAACAGGGCGCGTTCCTAGGACAGGCCATTTTCCGTGGCCTACTGGATGGCTGGATATGCTGTGGCAGCCTGGACCAATGGCTAGGTTCGTAGAAGACTTGATCTTGGCACTCCCAATTATTGCTGGAGTAGACTGGCGCGATCCAACGGTAAGCCCAATGCCACTCGGTGACCCCAAGAAAGTTAATCTCAAAAGCTTGCGGGTAGCTTTCCATACCGACAACGGTATTCTGTCACCTACACCCGAAATAGCTGAAGTGGTGAAGAAAACCGCAAAGGCACTTTCCGATGTAGGCATGGCTGTGGAGGAAGATCGCCCAAAAGGCATCGAGAAGTCCTACGACATCTTCTTCGGTCTCTTAGGAGCAGACGGCGGTGCCGGAGTGCAAACGCTGCTTCGGATGGTTGGAACAACTGAGATGCATCCGTGGCTGCAGGGGCTTCTGGGGGTGTGCCATGATCTTGTGATGACGACCGCTGAGTTCGGCGGTTTAATGTTAGAATGGGCCACGTTCCAGAGTGCAATGCTTTCCTTCATGGAAAAGTATGATGTGATAGTATGTCCTGTTTGCGCTTATCCTGCTCTGCCCCACGGTGCTACACTCGATCTCGACAAGGTTCCTGCCTTCAGTTACACTATGACCTATAACCTGACTGGGTGGCCAAGCGTGGTCGTTCGCGGCGGCACCTCGCCTGAAGGTTTGCCCATTGGTGTGCAGGTGGTGGCTCGTCCTTGGCGTGAGGATGTGGCTTTGGCAGTGGCTCAGCGTATTGAGACCGTTTTAGGTGGATGGCAACGTCCGCCACTTTAAGCGTTGAGGAATTTAACGGTACGCACGTCTCTAAACAAAAATCATCAAACATTCTAAACTTTTAAAGGGAAAATCGTTGATGCTTTTGTATCCACTTAACTTAAGAATCGGTGATTTACAGTCAGAAACGATTAGTTTATGGTTCTGGAAAGAAGCCCATTTTGAGCTTTAATATGGAGAGTGTAGCTTTATGCACCTAGTAACGTAGGCAAACTTATTCATTTTTCCCTATTTAAACCATGTAATCTAGACAACTCAGTGTAGTTAGTGATATCAATATTACCTTAATCTAACATCGTCACCAACACTAACCATTGCCCTAAAGAAAAAGATAGACGCATTGTTTGGATACAAAAGCATCAACAGCTTCCCGCTTTTCTGTCGAAAACTCATTCCAATTCCCCTCTCAGCCTCTGCCTTTGCCTGCGAATGTGTCTCCTGCTGTATCCAATGTAGGGATCCACAGTCTTCGCCGCCTTCCAACCAAACCAAGCCTTCATTTCCGGCAACGTTGTTGTCGGATCCTCCAAGAACCTTGTCGCTCGGTTCAGTCGAAAGAAATGAGGATAGTAACGATCTCCCATGACACGTTTCACGATGTTGATGGCTGTGCGAGGCGAGAAATCCCACACTCTGCCTTCAGTTCGCTCAACATCCTTTATGATGAGGTCTACGTATGGATAGTCCACAGGAATTTCTAAGGGTTCTCTTTCGCCTCCCTTCTTCGGTGTAGCGTTAACAATCAGCAAACCATCCTTAATTATGAAATCGTTCTTCGTTCTTTCCAAGGCCTCAGCTTTCCTCACTCCAAACCAATATAGAAAGGCTAGGAAAGATTTGTAGTTCAACATCCTACCCTTACTAAACTTTCCATTCTCCATAGCTTCTTTGAAAGTTTGAAAGTCTATAGGCGCTGTCACCTTTCCATACTTATACTTCGGCAATGTTGTCACCGTTAAGAAGATGATTGTTACTTGCGTAAAACGTACCTTTTGCGCAAATTATATGGTTTTGTAATATTGTACACTATATATCCATGTTTTTTCAGAGCCAATTCAGAAACACTTAACGCAGCGAAAGTGGCAAAGATTACATTCTTATAATGAAAAATAGTATTAAACCTGAGAATATTCGGGGGACAACAGTGAACAAAACTCGCGCTAAGAGTATTCAAAGGTGGCGCAAAAGAGGATTTTACAGCGAAACCGTTTTGGTTAAGAAACTTGAAAAACAAGGATACAAAGCTGCTCGAGTGCCAGTCAGCAACCCAAGCCGCAACCCCTTACCTGACGTTATGGCCAGACGCAAGGAGCACATTTATGCCTTTGAAGTGAAAACCGCCAGTTACTACGCCTATTTCCCCAAGAATCAAATCGATAAGCTGTTCAGTTTCCTCGACCAACTGATCCCCCTCCCCCATCAATTTAAACATGCTGTTTTGGCCGCCCACTTTGGCAGGCGATGGATATTTCGCGAAATGAACTGGAAAGACTGGGAAAAAGGCAAGGTCGCTGAGCAAGAGTGCATTGTAAAGAGAGATAAAGGAAATTTCGATCTAAAACGGGGCGGGAAAAAATGAAAGAAACAGTGGTTCTCGCCTCGTCCGTGTGCAAGCAATACCAAATCGGCGACCTCACAATCGAAGCTCTAAAAAACTTGGACCTGGAAGTTGAAAAAGGCGAATTCGTTTCCATCCATGGGCCTTCAGGCGCCGGAAAAACAACCCTCCTAAACCTTATTGGAGGTCTGGACAAACCAACGAGTGGGAAGGTTGTAGTTTTTGGACATGATCTCGGAACCTACGACGAAAATTTTTTGGCCACCTTCCGCTGCGCCTATGTTGGATTTGTTTTTCAATCCTACAATCTTATTTCAACTCTCACAGCCATTGAAAACGTTGCCTTTGCTGTGGAATTGGCTGGTTGGCCAAGGGACCGTATTGGAGAGCGTTCAGAAAACTTGCTGAGGCTGGTTGGTCTTGAGCATCGAGCCAACCACTTTCCAGCCCAACTCAGCGGAGGCGAACAACAGCGAGTTGCCTTTGCCCGAGCCTTAGCCAACGATCCTCCTCTACTTCTTGCAGATGAACCTACAGGAAACTTAGATGTGGAAACTGGTCTCGAAATTGTTCGCATACTAGAAAGAATGAAAACAGAAGGAAAAACTATTATCATTGCAACTCATGATGAAAGAATTTTGGAACTGGCAAACCGTAGATTACGCCTACATGACGGGAGGATTCTAGATACAAATGAGTGAAATCTCTTTTCCTATAAAAGATTTGACGCGAAGAAAATTTCAAACGAGCCTAACAATCCTCGGTTTAACAATCTGCACCTCCGCAACGCTATTTCTCGTAATTTTCGGAAACAGCCTAGGCTTCGAAATCGCCTTTCTAAGAGTAGGGGGACGACTAACCAGCGGATTCTCTAACATATTTTCACGCTTCATTCTTGCAGTTGGCATTCTAAACATCATCGCAGGAGCTTTCATAACATCTTTTCTCGTCTACATGGCGATGTCTGAACGAGTAAAAGACATTGGAGTGATGAAGGCAACGGGCTGTCTGAGCGGCTCCATTCGTGGTTACTTCATCACTGAACTCTCCATACTTGTCTTCCTAAGCTGCATAGCTGGAACAATTTTTGGAATTGGAGCCTACTACATCTCCATCAATTTATTGAATGCTTTGGGCTTCTCTGTTTCACAAGTCCTCAGCTTATGGGCTGTCCTCCTCATTTTTCTTATCCTTATTCTCGTTTCCCACTTTTTCGGAGCTCTACCCATAATAAAAGCAGCTAAAGTGGGACCAGCAGAAGCCTTGTCTCCTCTTTATTCCCTTGGAACAACCTATGAGTTGGGAGGGGCGGTTTCTCCAAAGCTGGGTTTCACGTTCAAGGTGGCATATAGAAATTTAGTTCGAAGGAAGTCTGCGACGCATCAGGCGATAATTTGTCTCGCTTTGGTGTTGACTTTGACGACGGTAACGATTGCTGGAGGGATGATTGCCAACCAAACCATTACAAACTATGTTGAAAGGGCTATTGGTAAAGATGTCCTCCTTGTGGGTCACCCAATCCTCACCGGACACTACGTGAGCCTTCTTTCACAGTTTTTTGAAACTAAAGAAATGGAGTCGATTGACTATCTTGATCCAGATTTCTTTATTTCAGAATTTTTGGTCTTTAGATTGAGTAATATTTCCGGGGTTTACAAGGTTGATCCTCGCCTTATTTTAGAGACTTCTGTTCTAGAAATACCTGGAATTATTTCTGACCATGTTGATCCAAGCGAGGCGTATATAGGTGACAGTCGATCTGGCAATGCCTTAATTTTGGGTGTAGAACCCGAAGCGGTTGTAAATGAATGGTTAATTATGGGCAGAGTCCTTAGCAAAGGTGATCAAAAATCCACGATTGTTGGCGATTCTTTAGCTTTGGAAATGTTTGATAATGCTCAAAATCAATCGATTAAGGTCTTTGGGGAAATTTTTGACATTGTTGGAGTATGCTTGGATCCACTTAATAATGGAAAGGTTGTGTATATGCCTCTGAATGCCTTATCCACGGCAGTTGGGCAATATCGCTACAATCTTCTTTTCCTCAAAATTGATCATTCCAATTACTCACAAGTTCTCACTAAAATAAAAAACGAATTGTCTGGGACTGGTTTGGAGGTTGTGGAACTCAATGAAATTCTGGGTAAACATGTGAATTTTCTTAGTGATATTTGGTCTTTCGTGATGTTTTTGCCTCTCTTTTCGTTAGTAACAGCCACCCTCTGTCTTCTCAGTTATTTGATGCTCTCTATTACGGGCCAGCAACGTGAATTCGGCATCATGAGAGCCCTAGGCGCCAAACCAAGAAACATAATGAAAATAATTTTCATGCAAGCTTTACTCATCATTCTGATTAGTGGAGCCATCGGAATTTCTGTTGGGTTATTCGTTACATTTGTGTTTTTGATTCCTGAGCCGGTTATCTCCCATTATACTCTCTTTTCTGTTGCGGGGTGGTTACTCTTGGCGCTAAGTCTCCTCTGTTTGTCTAGTTTATATCCAGCTATGAAGGCCGTGAAAAAGTCTGTTGTTAGCGCAATATACTCTGTCTAGAACCGGAGCAAGATTAATTTGATAGTGAGTCATTGAGTAATGCAATTTAACTAGGTTGGGAAATTATGTCTGAATCTCTCATCGGCTTCATTGTTAGTTATCGAAGAGGTCCAAAGACTCAGCGCTCCAAGGAGTACGTCCTCAAGTTCCCTGATACTAAATCGTCAGGCGGGGCGGCACGGCTCATAGGCAAAAAGATCGCTTGGCCAGTTGGAGAGCGTGAGATTAGAGGGAAAATTGTGGCTTTGCATGGTAAAAAGGGGCTTGTGAGAGCACGTTTCAGAAAGGGTGTGTCTGGGCAGGCTATTGGGACTCGTGTTGAGGTAATTGGATAGCTTAAAGCCGACTCGTTAAGAATGAGGAACGCTAATTGCGCTATGAAATGGTGTTTTGTTTGTCGCATGTGCTCGTTTTGGAGATTTTCCCGATTTACTTTTGTTTCAAATGATAAGTGATGTTTGCCTGCTACGTCATCTTCGCATAGATTATTGTCAAGGTTTAACAAAAATATCAGCCAAAATTTTTTAATTTATTCGAAAAACATTGTGCATTGAGAACAACATCTATATGTCGCAATCCGGTTCTAAGCCTAGAGGCGGTTAGTCGACCATGGTTAACGAAGGCAAAGGAAGACTGTTCCGAAGAAAAGACGACAAATACCTAATTTATATTCCAAAAGACTTAGCTGAGGACAGCATGTTTCCTCTCCAAGCAAACCCATCAGTCTTGGTCAAAGTCAGTTTCAAAGTTGGAGAGAAAAAACTAACCATAGAAAAATGGAAAGAGGAGAACGAAGCATAGCCCATTTGCATCGTCTAAGCTAGCATATTGTGTTTTATTTGTATTCTGAGAAATATACAGCGAAATGAGTCAATGATGTTACGTGAGCTGCCAACTCGTCCAAAAAGTTCTGGAGTTGCAGAATTGGAACGATTGGCACATTGTTGTAAAATTTTAGGGGACCCGGAACCAGCGACAAAACCACTGGAATAAGGGTTGCTTGCCTCCATTGAATCACCCCTATTCCTTTCTGTAGGGAGGGTAGAGCCTCTGCCAAAACCTTGGTTCTCAAAGCTTGCGCCTCAACCACTTTCTTTACCGCCGACTCTCGCCACCCGTGACTCCAATGCTTACAATCTACGCAGGCGATAATGGGTTCTCTGCAGCCAAGAATGTCGATTTCCCATTTTCTTTGAGTCCATTTAAACCTGTAGCGTCTTTTAACAATGAAGTTGTTGGCTTCGAAGGCTGTAGCCGCAAGGTTTTCAAATTCAATCCATTCAAGAACTTTGCATACTCTTTCAAAATCCGCTCCTGACTTGATAGCGTGAACAGCAATTTTGACCCGCTGATTCGAAGAAGCTTCGATAGTCTTATTCTTCCATTCAATAAGTTCGGCGTCGCGAAACTTTTTCAGCAGCTCGTTGGTAACTTGAGTAGGAACGTTGGCATCTTTAGCGACAAGTTCCTTTGCAACAGGTCCGCTTTTTGTTAGTTTCAGAATGGAAATCAAGATGTTTCTTTCAACAGACATGCCTATCTGTATCCGTGTCAAATAAACAAATCTTTTTCTCGTGGTCTTATCAGGGCGGTTGCCTTTGCCCTTTCAGACTTTGGATATTTATATCCTCGTATTATGGCCACAGGAATTCCTTCATCTGCTTGTCCTATAACTAGTTCAGCGGCTGAAGACAACTCATCGGCAATGGCTGTTCTCTTCACCCTCAAAACATATCCAAACAAGTCCTTTTCTCCTCTCCGATCTCGAATGGGATTGATTCCAGCAACTCCTATGGCTATGTTGATTTCACCCTCTCGTAATGGGCGCCCGTGCGTGTCAGAAATGATGACTGCCACATCTTTTCCAGTCAACCTCTTTATATTTCTCTTTATCTCCTGTGCTGAACGATCTGGATTTATAGGCAAAAGCGCAACGTTTCTCCCTCCAGAAACATTAGACTGATCAACGCCGGAGTTGGCGCAAATAAATCCATGCTTAGTTTCTGTAATGAGTTTTCCGTCACCCATTCGAACAATGCCCCTAGCCTCTCGAAGAATAACCTCAATGACAGCTGGGTCCTTGCCAAATTGTTGGGCAAAAGCCTTGGTAAAATCTGATGGAATCACGTTATCAAGGTTTACAACGTTTCCCTCGGCCCGAGAAACAATAACATGTGTGATTACGATGATGTCGCCGTTTTGGATGGGGGTTCTCTGCCTCTCTGCCGCCTCGCAGATCATTTTGGCGAGGTCATCGCCCTCTTTTATGATGGGCAAACCTGTTACAGCTATTACCTCAACTCTGTTCATGTAGAACACCATTCTAATGTCTTCATCTTTAAACATATAATAGAATTTACAGTTTTCCATTAATTTCAGTAACTGATCCATGTTACTTTTCGATTTTTGAAATTAAAATTTTGACATATAAAACCATAGAAAACGAAATGATATGGCCATCTTTCTCACAATAGCTAATCTTAACATAAATCTTCATTAGTTTTTTCTATGTAATAGATATCTCTATGTTAAAATCTAGCATCAACCATCGATATACATATAGATAATCAGCTTTTCAGCAGAGATTCAGCTCTTTTCAAATCCTCAGGCGTGTTAATGTTAAAGAAAGTTAACAACTTCGGGTCCATTTGCCTAAGAACCATAGTCGAAACGTACCGCACCCTCCTTAAGTGAATAATCATGGACCGTAAATCCAGCTTTCCCTGTTCCAACGTCTTTTCTGCCGCGATCGAAGTCGATTTTGTGTGGTAGACTGCTTGAAGAGGTTCAATGTATCCACTGGGCCATCTAGGGATAGTAGCGCTCTTGTTGACGCATATGTCTAGGAGAAACTGCGCTATCTGGATTGAAATGAAGGGAGTGTCACATGGGAGCAGAAGGGAATATTCATTTTTTGCAATTTCGAAACCAGTTAAGGCTCCTACGAGAGGACTTTGAGTTTTGTATTTGTCGACAACCACATTTGTTTTGTGACCTAGCAAACTTTCAAGTTTCTCCTTTTGGGCACTTGAACTAACAACTACTATTTCGTCAACTACCTTGGATATCTTATCGACTACGTGAAGAATGAGGGGCTTACCAGCCAAATTGATTAATCCCTTGTCTTGGCCAAATCTTCTAGAGAAGCCGCCAGCAAGAATCACTGCCGAATTTTTCAACACAACCGCGCCCAAAACATTCTATAAACTTGTTAGTGCAAGGCTTTTTGAGAGACATAAACAATCCTCTCTGGATACGTATAAGCATTCATTCGCTTTCCCCTAACGAAACCAATCAGAGTGATTCCTGTGAGTTGGGCAGCTTCTAAGCCGGAGTTAACAGCTGCTGCCATCGAAGCAACTATAGGAATCTTCATTCGAGCCGCCTTTAACACAATGTCGCCGGTGAGCCGCCCGCTTAAGGCTAGAAAAAGGTTTTCAAAATCCAATTTCTTTGTCGTTCCAGCTCCGATCACTTTGTCCACGGCATTGTGGCGTCCCACATCCTCTGACAAAGCTGTTAATTCGCCGCTTACGGAGTATAATGCTGCTACGTGAACCCCACCCGTCTTCCTAAATTCTTCAGCAAGTGTGTTGAGTCGCTTCACCGATTCCAAAATGACTTTTGCTTCAACGGTTAAACCTAGGTTCAACTTGACAAGATTCAGCCTATCGATGAGTTTTGAGAGGGGCCAATAATCTGGGGAGCCGCAGGCTGAGACAATTACACGCGTGAAAGGCTGGGATATGGAGATTCGTTTTTCAGCGTCAATGTCAGGCTTTAACCTCACTAGGCATTTTCCATCCTTCTCTAAGCGTGTTTCCCGTATTTCATCTGTTGACTTCAAAACTCCTTCTGAGAGGAGATGTCCTATTGCCAGTTCCTCTAATTGGTTAGGAGAGCAGAGGATGGTTACGTAGTGAGTTTTGTTCAAGAATATGTGGAGAGGAGTTTCCTCTGCTATGAAGTCTGTTTCTTGCTTGATGGTTTGGGTGGAAACATCTATTCGTGAAATTTGAATTTGCTTCATCCCAAATTCTCCTAAGTTTTCAATTCAGAGAGGACATATTCGATAATTTCGTCGGCGATGTTTATTTTTGTGACCGATTGTAATCCTCTCCATCCTGGCTGGCTGTTCAGTTCAACCATTACTGGTCCTTTTGGTCCCTCCAATATATCTACGCCAGTCACTTTACAACCAATAACCTCAGCTGCTTTCACAGCAAGCCTTTCTAGTTCCTCATCTAGGTTGATTGACACTGGTTTTGCGCCGAGGCTTACGTTAGTTTTCCAATTTTCTGCTATTCGACGCATAGAAGCTATGACCCGATTGCCCACAACAAAGGCGCGGATGTCAGAAACTCCATGAGAGATAAATTCTTGGAGGTAAAGGACGCCGTGGTAGAAGGAAATGGTTCTGAAAATCCTTGCGGCTACGTCTGGATCAAAAATTCTGGTGGAGCCGATTCCTCTCGATCCAAATAAGGGTTTTACAATGACATCGCCACCTAACTCGTGGAAACATTTCAAAGCTTCTTCATGACTTTCGGTTACTGCCGTCCGTGGAACCGGCAGTCCCTGTTCCTCCAAGAGAGTAAGAGTGTAATATTTGTCTACTGAGCGCTCGATGGATGAAGGCGGGTTTATTACTAGCATTCCTAAACGTTCAAGCCTATGGAGAAGGTCCATTCTAAAAATGATTTCTTCTAGGGACCCTCGTCCAATTGGGCGCGTAATCATGGCGCTTAAGTCTTGTAGAATGTTAGTTTCGCCCACAGAAGCGTCAGGTTTGTATTTAACTCGTGCAACCAGCTGATTAAAGTTGAAACATAGGGGTGTTATGTTTCGTCTTCCCATCGCCTCTCGCAGTTGAGTGGAACACCATCCGTTTTCGTTTCTTGTGATGATTCCCATTTTCAAGCCGGTATCCCTCTCGCATTAGCATTGCTGACTGAAGGATAAGAAGTAGCCTCACTAATTATTTTCTGCTCTTAAGAAGCTGAGACTAGAATTTGCGGATGCCTTGCAGAAGTTGTTTCGTCTTTTCCACTTTCTGCGATATGTCTAAGTGTAAGTAGGCTCCGTGTTCATTATAATATGGCGGGCCTCTTCTCGAGAATATTGTTAAAACTTTTCTATCATGGTTTGTTTTAAATCCCTCTTCGCTTGGTTCATGCCCTCGAATCAACGCTTTGACTCCAAGCATTTCTAGAAGCTTATCTGTGACGTCTTCGCCGAAGAGTCTGCCAGCTCCTCTGGGGGAGGCGTAAGTTCTTTTTACGTCATCCAAGGGATCGCTCCACAAGATTTCCTCAAGATGAGGTTCACGTGGATGCTTCTCATGGGCGTAGGCGACATCGTCTATTGTGGAGGCTTGGCTTGGAGCTCCGCCGTGAAGCAAAATATATCTTTCAAGTATAAGCACAGCGTTGTATAGATAATTAAAAAGTTCGCGGAGCTTTAAATAAACCTCTGAACTCCTTTCACCGAATTTTCTGTTCAAATGAAGCGGAAGGTCATGTGGATAGGCGAGAAGATCGTCAGGACCTTCATGGTTTCCCCTCATCAAGACAACACGCTCGGGAAACAATTCCTTAAGCTTCAAAACAACATAATAGACCTCAGGCGAATAAGAGCCTCGGTCTCCATAATCGCCAAGAAAAATTAACAGAATGTCTTCGCCGCCTTTCGCCTTCTTTATGAAGTTGCTGTTTTCTAAAATGTGGGCGAGACTTTCTAGGTCTCCATGTATGTCTCCAACTATAATTGCTTCTCCTACTGGTGGCACTTCAGCGAGTTTGCCTGTTATCTGCAAGTTTCCAACCCGTCTGCTTTCCTTAGCCAACAACTGGATGGAAATCTTGGTCAGCCGAAGAAACTCGTCGGCATTTGTCTTCACAGCCATATCGATTAAGTTAAGGGCCACCTTCCTCACCAGTTTAGAGATAAGATAAATTGTCGGCTACTTAAAATAGGCTGCTTAAGCTGGTTCTGTAAATCCATCAGTTGGTAACTTACGCTAGCTGGGTATAGATATTGATAGAGGATAATTCTACAATGCTTCGCTACTTACTCGATAGACATGTGGATTGCTGAATTGTAAGTCAAAGCAGTTGCTAAACATCATCTGGAGAGTTTCTTTGCTTTTTCTGTGTATTCGATAACACCTAGTTGTTTTAAGAAATCCAATTCGTTACTGACGTGCCATTCTTCTGCAACCTTACCATTAACCATGCGAAAGATGTCTACGAATGCTTCTGTAAACTTCTTGCCAGTAGGGGCTAATCCACGATATTCACCTGTATGTGTCCCCGTGATTTTATAACGAGCCCAAACCTTGTCTCCTTCGGCGATGATGTCCTCGATGGTTACATGGAAGTCGGAAAAGCTCTTGAAAATCATAGTCGCGAATTGTGTGAGAGCTTCCCGACCACGTAACTGACGCGTATGGTCAACGTAGTCAGGTGCCACTAGATCCTCTGCTGAAGATAGGTCTTGCGTATTCACGGCTTCAATCAGCCTGCGAACAATCGCCTTATTCTCTTCTAATGACATAAAACATCGTCCCCCCTTACTATCAATCCTAACTATGTTTTTTAACATTTAACTGTTGTTGTCTTCATCTATTCGATTGTAGCCAAGCATCTATTTCTCCAGAATGCTTTTGAAGGTCTCTAACGATTTCTTGTACTCGCGGTTGGCTGCTACGGTAGCCAATGGCATAATGATCTTCCAAATTTTGGTATTTAATACTTGTTTAGAGAACACTCTCATTTTTATTCAAAATCGTAAAAAATCAAATTTATAAATGAAAAAATGAAAATCTACAACAAGCCAAATAACCTTCTGTCCAAACAAAAACCCTCAAACTCCCTCTCTTTTCACCAACCGATAAGTTTACAGAATTCTTAAGCTGTAAGTTTTTATATCTGAGGGGTTTACAACATTAAATCTTTAAACCTGGCGGGAAGAAGATGACGGAACCTAAAAAAACACTAAGTTTTGGAAACCTCCTAGCAAAGGTTGTTCTCACCGAAAAATGCGTAGGCTGTGCCGCCTGTGTTTCCGTTTGTCCCATTGCCTGCTTAGATTATGTGGAAGGAAAGCCAAAACTGGTTAAGAAGTGCGCAAACTGTGGAATCTGCGTAATTGTTTGTCCTCAATACGAGTCCACTCGGCAAAGCCTAGAAGAATCAGTTTTTGGAAGACAAAGGAAACCCGAAGAAGAATTTGGCGTTTATCGGCGCATAGTCATTGCCCAAGCCAACAATGACAAAATTCTTAAAGCCTGTCAAGACGGGGGAGTAGTCACCGCTTTGCTTACCTACTCCGTAGAAAATGGGGTAATTGATGGAGCTGCCGTTTCAGGGCTAAGTAAAGACAAGCCATTCTATCCTGTTCCAAGGCTGGTAACAACTCCAGAAGAGGTTTTGGAGTGTGCTGGAACAAGGTACACCTATTCGCCAAATCTCCTTGCTTTCCAAGAGGGCGTCAACCAGAACAAAAAGAATCTAGCCTTTGTAGGCACACCATGCCAAATTCATGCCTTACGAAAAATCGAGGATCTCCTCATGAAATACGTTAACCCGTTGAAATTCACCATCGGATTGCTGTGCACCGAGAGCTTCACCTACGAAGGCTTAATGGAGAAGCACATTCAAGGAGAACTTGGCATCAACTTAAATGACATCCAGAAAATTAACATCAAAGCAAAGCTATTAGTCACCAAAAAATCTGGAGAAGTAACGGTCATTCCGCTGAAAGAAGCAAAACAATATGCCCGCAAAGGCTGCACAATATGCACAGACTTTTCCTCTGTGCTCGCTGACATCTCGGTCGGCGGCTTGGGACTGGACGGGTGGACATTCACTATCCTCCGTACCAAAAAGGGCGAAGAAATATTTGATGGCGCTGTTAGGAAGGGGCTTATCAAAACAAGGTCTGTTGATGAAGAAAAAAGAGCCTTCGATCTACTACTTAATCTCTCGAAAAGAAAACGAGAAACAACTGCTTCTTCTAATCCAACTTAGCCTACAACAAAACTTGAACGTTCTTGTTGGTTAATTCAAAAACAGTCTTTTCTAGTTCTCTTTTCTGGTCTTCAATTTTTTTCTGTGTTTCTTTGATTTGTCTCTCCAAGACAGCGTCTCTAGAGTCAAGGAGTTCCTTCTCTTTTTGCAGGTCTTTCAAGTTTTCTTCAAGTTGTGTCAGTTCGCTTTGGGACTTAGTTATTGTCCCCGATGTCGAAAGTTGTTGTTTTTTGGAGAAGGTTTCCTTGCAACTTTGATGTAAAGAAACCAGAGCATCCTTACGCAGGATATCATCTATTTGGTCTTTCGCCTTTCTCAAGCGACTTTTCTTCAGTTTGAGTCTCCCCTCAGCTATTGCATCGTCCACCTTCTGGAGAATCCTTTTGAGCATAGGATATCCTTCCTCCTCAGTTGCGAAGGCCTCAAAGGGGTTCCTCAAATATTCGTCAAGTTTCTTTGCGTCATCAAGAAAAAGACTGTAGTTTGAACTTAAAATTAGGCTTTGGAGCTTGAGAAACGGTTTTTGAAGATAACGCAAACTGTGCTTCACTTCCTTCTTCAGCTCTTCAACGTTTTCATTTATTTGGGCAAGTTTAACTATCTCACTTTGGTCCTGAATTGACGTGATTTTCTGCTGATTTTCCTCTATCTCTTTCTCAAGAATCCCTTTTCTCAGCTCGGTTTTTTCCTTACTCCTCTTAACCTCATCTAACTCGTTTAGTGATTGATGGAGCTTAGCAATTATAGAAAAAGCGTCTTCCACAGTCTTAGCCTTCGCGTATTTTTCTGATGAAAAGGAGCGTAGTTCCTGAAGCGAATCCATAGCTCTCTTTAATGCAATGTCGAATCTTCGGCGGTTAATTATGAAGTAGGGCGAAATTACGGGAAACCATTTCCATCTCTCTCGGTTAATTGTTGCAAGAGCATTTCCCATTTCTTCACATAACGTATGAAGACTTTCTCGAGAAATCTCATCAGGAATGGTGATTTTCTCGATCATTTCTGAAGTGTTTCGGGCAAGTTTGTGCATGACTTTGGCTCGACCATAGGTTTTACGGCTACCTTTTGCAGTCTCTTTTTCGGCGTCGTCCAGCAATTTATCAGAAGTTTCTAGGAGGTCATCCAGTTTAGCTTTAAAATCATCGAGTAGCCTTCTTCCCTCTTCCTTGAGAGGTTCAAGTAGGGAGATTGTTTCCTGTTCTAGCCATTCCCTGATATCTTTAAGCGGTATCTCAAGAGTCTCAGACATAAACCTATTTTCACTCACCTTAAATGACTAAAACAACTCATTAAAATCTTTTCAAACTTTTTTACATCTGGCGCATCTCAAGTCTATAGGTGACTCCTATTTTTTCTAGTACTTTGTAGGCAGAGGTCTCCTTCGCCTCTCGTGAAATAAAGTGTGTGAGGTCCTCAACAGTGTCGATGTCCAAGGCTATCCTCGGAGACCTATGTCTGCGGAAGCTTATTTTCAGTTTGGCGGCTTCTTTGATGTGTCGCTGAAAGCTACGTGGTCCATAAACCGTTGGACTGACCTTAGGTGGAGTAAGCAACAAGGCATTGGTTCCTTTTCCATTCCTAGAAGGAGAAATAACCATTGAAGCTTTTTCGCCTAAAGTGAATATTCTGTTTAAATCCGTAGGCACAATTAAAGGGATGTCAGCGGGAAGAACTAGGATAGATGTGGCCCCTCTTTCAACGCACCAGTCAACCGCCTCGGAAACACTCCTATTCAATCCCGTTTTTCTCTCCTTGAGATACGCCACTTCAGAGTTTTTCGCAATCTGTGACACCATTGGATCCTTGCTGACCACAACCGTTCCACGGATATGTTTCGTAGACTTCACGGTTCTTAAAACGTCTTCTAACATTTTGAGACAAAACTGTTTTCTTTCATCGTCCGTTAAAAGAGATGAAAGCCTGCTTTTTGCATTGTCCAGTCTTTTGACTGGGATTATTACAAAAAAGGTTCTGTGATCTTTGGTCATCTTACTCCGACAGACCTTAAAGTAACTCTGGCCAGTTGAACCTTATCTTCTAGGTCTCTCATTATAGTATTCGTTATAACCACATGTAATCCAAGCCCTTCAATTCGTTTCTTTTCAGTTTGATCCACTTGATCGATGACGAAAGTGTCAAGGAAAGTTCGATAGAGATCGGCGACAGCATAAGCAGAAACCTCTAATCCTAGGCCTCGCATCATCTTGTCGGCTGGGCCTTTAATCGGAGAACCGCCAACTATGGGGCTTATTGCCGCCACCTTCGCTTCTGTTTCTTCCAACGCACTTCTTACGCCTTTCACAGAGAGGATAGCGCCTATGCTGACGATAGGGTTGCTGGGACATATAATGATAGCGTCCGAGCTTAAGATAGAATCGACGACTCCAGGAGACGACTGCGCTTTTTCTGCGCCCTCAAACAGTACATCAATTACCTCATCTTGAGCCTTCCTTTTCACAAAGTATTCTTGAAAATGCATGGTGCCCGCAACCGTCACAACTTTTGTTTCGAACTTGTCGTCGGTCATGGGCAGAATCTTCACTTCTAACCCTAATTCTTGACAGAGTTTCTCAGTGGCATCGGAGAGGGATAGTCCTTTTTTTAGAAGGTGGGTTCTGTAGATGTGGGTGGCGAGGTCTTTGTCGCCCAAATTAAACCATGTTTCATGTCCATATCTCTTCAGCATGTCGAGGCAATGGAAGGTGTCTCCCCGGAACCCCCAGCCCTTTTCTTCGTCCACAATACCTGCTAAGGTGTATATGATTATGTCGAGGTCAGGGGAAATGTGCAAACCATAGAGTTCAATGTCGTCACCAGTGTTAACTATCACAGTTATGTCTTTTTTAGGAACGACTTTTACTAGTCCCTGAAGAAACCTTGCGGCTCCAACCCCTCCCGCAAGAGCCGTGATCATGTCGAATGCCTCCAATGGTCTTTGTGTACAATTTCTTCTAAGGCTTTTCTAGGAGGAGGATTCGGTCTGTGGGTTGGATATCCTAAAGTTATCAAGGCTTGGGGATCAACATGCTGAGGAATCTTCAGAATCTTCCTAACTACGTCTTGGCAGAACAGGGGTGCACAAAACCAACATGAACCTAATCCCTCACCGTAAGCGGCTAAAATCATGTTTTCGATAGCCGCTGCAACACTTTGGACCGCCATAACATACTCAATTTTCTTCCTTCGTTCGTCTGGATACTCGTCCATGCCCTCCATGGTCAAACACGCAATGATGAGGATAGGCGCATTTTCAAATCGTTCAACAGAAGTCTCAATGAGACTTTCGCGCTGTTCCTTCGGTACCCCATTCTTGATCATATCTTTGTTCCAGCGACTTGCCATACCCTTAGCGAGTCTCTGCTTCGTGGCGGAGTCTTGGGTTACTATGAAACGCCAAGGCTGTGCATTATGAGCTGAGGGAGCCCATCTGCCCGCTTCTAGAATTCGGAAAAGAACCTCGTTTGAAACTTCTTTAGGTAAATACTCTTTGACGCTACGTCGACTCCTGAATACGTTGAGAAGGTTTAGTGACATATGATTCCCTTCGTCAACCTCAAAATTAATTCGTTGTTCTTATTTATCTCCTACTCTGAAGAGGTTTAGAGACGAAACTACTGTTATTTGGCAACTTCTGGGCACGTTATTATAATGCCGTGGTGTGGCAAATTCGTGGTTCTGAGTAGTTTCAATCTTCAAAATTTTGATTTAGTCTTGTAACTGGCAAAGAAGTTAGAGATGAAAGTGTTGAAGCCATGATTTCCCACTAAAGCAGCCATGAAGAAGCTAATAAAAGTGATTTCTACCCATCCTTTAGGTAACACAAATGCAAGTATACCGACCCCCCCTCCTCCTATAAGAATAGGTAACAGAATTACAAAATAGGCGATTGTGTATATGCACTCTGGAACATAAGAGACAAGAACCAACGGAACAGTGAGAACCGATTTACGAGGCCTCTGACCCACATCGAAACCCTTGTAGAATAATCCTGCTATAAATCCCGTTAGCGCCTTTCCAATGGGTAGACATATTAGCCCTAGCCAAGAACCGAGACCCAAAGGGCCGAAGTAAATCCCTGGAAAAATTCCGGCAAATAGTCCGGTCAGAAATCCTACTAGCGGTCCTCCGTAGAGGGCGGCTATAAACACTGTTATATGTGAAAGATCAAGATTAACCCCTGGAGTGATAGGTCCTATGTGGTATGAGATCAGAAATAGAACGTTTCCGAGAGCCCCCATCAGTGCCATGAATGCTATTCCTTTTGAATTCATTTCTTTTGTCATCCCGTTGTGTTTTGAGCTTTATGCGTTAGCCTTATTATTTAAGAGTAACTACTCAAAATTGCGTAATCTTCCATTTAAATCGACTATCCTTTACTTAAAGAAACTGGCGGGCACCATGTGTCCCTAAAATAGACGATATGCATTCCCAAAGGCTTTTTTGGACAATAAATATGAAATAAAGCTTAGGTGTTCTGTATGAGACTGGTTGTAGCAATAACCGGAGCCAGCGGTGTTATCTACGGCAAACGTCTGCTAGAAGTGTTACGTAATAAAAATATTGAAACTCATCTAGTTATCAGTCAAGCCGCGGAAAAATTAATCGAACATGAACTTGACGCGACCACAAAAGAAATTAAAAATCTAGCCAGCCACGACTATGAAGCAACTGACTGGAATTCTCCAATTGTGAGCGGATCTTTCAAAACGGACGGCATGGTGATAGCTCCTTGCAGCATGAAAACACTTGCGGGCATTGCTAGCGGGTATTCTGACAACGTGATTTTGAGGGCTGCAGACGTGACGCTGAAGGAAAAAAGAAGGTTAATTCTTGTGCCTCGAGAAACTCCGTTAAACGTCATTCATCTTCGGAACATGTTAGACCTAGCAAAGCAAGGCGTTCTGATTGTTCCGGCGATGCCCGCATACTATCATAAGCCAAAGAGTATCGAAGCCTTGGTAGACTTCATTATTGGAAGAGTCTTAGATCTTTTAGGAATTGAACATAAGCTTTACAAAGGCTGGCAAGAAATCCAAACTACATAAGCATATAGTAGGAAAACGTTACAGTTTCCGCTAGAAGCTAGACTTTCTGAATTTTAAGTAAATGTTCAACTTTTTTGGCACAGTCCCAAGCATCTTTTGCGTAGGCGTCAACACCATATTCTTTGCAGGTTTGTTCAGAAACAGCCTGACCTCCCACAACAATTCCAACCTTGTCCCTCAACTTCTTTTGATTCAAACTGTCGACAACATCCCTTAGAAAGGAAACCGTTCCATCCACTGAAATAGATATGGCAATTATTTGCGCTTTCTCTCGAACAACAGCATCTACAAATCTTTCAGGTGAAACATCCACTCCCAAATCTACTACTTGAAATCCCGCCGCCCTAAGCGTTGACACCACAATATCTTTTCCTAAACCCTGCATGTTCCCCTTAAGCAACCCAATTACAACCTTTCCAACGACTTTTTCTTTATGCAAGGCGGAACCCAGTTAAGATAGGGTTAAGTTTGGAGTCCTATTGATCTCTTAAACACTTCTGTGTCGATTTTTCCAGCTTTAAAAGTGCTTCCAGTTTTAGCATTATTAACAATCAAGACCGCTGGAGCAAATAAACCGGGATCAATCTTATAGAAATCATAGCCAGCCTCTTTGAAGATTTCCATAAAGGGTTTTCCGTAGCTTCTGGAGGCTGAAGACGGCGCCTTCTCTACAAGCTTCTTCAACTTTTCGTCACCGTCATAGTTTACGGTGTAATATGCGACTCCAGCGTACATTATTACATCGTTTGTTCTTCCCATGGCTTGAGCAAACTTGGGATGCACCGGCGCTATGGGCGCGTATCCACAAGCATGCGTAACCAGTTTCGGATCAAGTCCCAGTTCTGTCAGCTTATGCATTCCCGTTTCCACGATCCTTCCCGAAATTTGTGTGGAGCCAGCTATGGTTGAGGTGGGCACCAGAATCACAGATAGATGATCTGGTTTGACTTTGCATTCATCAGAAATCTGCCTAATCACTTCTTCAGGCGGTTCTGTAGCTGTTTCAAGCACTAGCACAGCCACGTCCGCCGTGTCCTTGTACTGTATTTTTTCGTAGAGTTCTCTAGGCTTTAGAGCCAACGCCCGCGCTGGACCAGATGCTATAGCAGTATACTTGTCGACTTTGATTTGCCAGCCAGCAAACTGGGACCCCAACGTTGCAATGGCAGGGTGATCTGTATAGACGAAGATTGATGGAAGTTCGAGGTCATCATATTGCTTATAGAAGATTTTTGCTTTGCCATAGCCGCCAAGGCAGATTTCTGTTATGATTTTTCCTGCAAGAAAACCTCCTTTTGCTTCAATTCCGGCGTCGATGAGAGTTGCCCCTAACTTTGTTTCTTTGACGAACACTCCGAATTTTTCAGGTTGGTCGCAAAGCTTCTTTGTAAGGCTCCATGCTGTGTGGTTCACGCTTAGTTTTGTCGCGGGCAGTCTCTTTTCCTCCCTTTTTGAACACTAGGTATGCATTAAAGATCATGTTACAGATATTCTTCATAGGGGCTTAAATGTGGATTTTTGGTTTTGAAGGCAAATAGTTTTCCGTTGCCTCTGTCTGCCAGATCACCGATAAATCTGTAAAAGGGGCCTTCGACTTTTTCTCCGTTCACGTCAACCTTCGGTCTAATGTCGTCGATGGTGAAGGTGGGAAGTATGGACGGAATGTAGCCGCATACAACGATTTTTCCGTCAATCATTTGAGCGCCAGCTCTTCCCTCCGAGTTTCCTCGAATGAATATCGTTCCATCTTTCATATGGACGCCAACGAATCGTCCAATATCTCCATACACTTTTATGAGTCCTTTCTTCATGAAGCATCCGACTTCGGATCCAGCGTTTCCGTGTACAATTATTTTTCCTCCACTCATTCCTTGGGTGCTTCCACGGTAGGATGCCCCAATGTAGTCGCCCCCGTTCCCCTTGATTTCGATGGTTCCCTTTTTCATCATGGACCCGGTCCACGAGTCTGCGTTGCCAGTAACAGTGATGACGCCTCCCTTCATTTCTTCGCCGAGGTGCATGCCAGCGTCACCTTCAATAACTATATTGCCCATAGACATTTTGGCACCGATTCTTCGAACTTTGCTGATATCTCCACAAACCCGTATGGTGAATTCTTGCGATGGAGAATCACCCTCATGTTTAATATTGAAAAGGTCGCCGAGAGTTCGTTTTCGGTTTCCTTCCCAAATTTGTAGGGCAGCTATCTCCTTGGCTGATTTCTCGGCGAAAACGTCGGGACTAATGCATTCTGCATCCACAGGAACTTTGAACAAACGTTTTGGATATAACGTGACCATGATTTTAAACCTCCGCCTTAACCGGGATCGGAGCTGGAACATGCAAGAATCTGTCAGGGATGGGATAGTTTTCGTATTCTACGGTCCAGTACTCTCGGAATTTTTGTTTCAGGTCGTCATTAATTTCCATTGGTAGCGAAGTTTTCACGCTAACCCAGAATGTCTTTCCAAAAACAGGCCTCACAATTTCTCCATCCTTCACAACGATTTCACCGTCTTTGACAGTGTAAGCGGCTCTTTTGAAAGCCCTTCTAACAGTCTTATATTTTTTAGAAGGATCAACCTGCTCCGGGTTTACGTTATATATTGCAACATCAGCGTCTGCTCCTACTCCAAGATGGCCCTTCTGCTTTAGACCGAGAGCCTTTGCCTGACCAGCCCGCGTAACAATAGCTAACTCATAAAAGCTGAGTTCTCTGTCAATGCTGGGAAGCAGGCTTTTTTGTCTCGCCCGCTTACTAATCTTACTCAGGGTTTTCTTCCTTGCCACCTGACTCATAAGCCATGCAATAATCTTCGGGTAGGCTGTGAAGGGTCCGCCGTTGGGATGATCGGTTGTCATGTAGATTTTCCACGGGTCATTGATTAGAAGGGCTAGTTCAAGTCCAATGGACCATTGAGTTGCATGAACTGCGCTTTTGCGTTTGTATTTGAAGGGCACGATACCGGCGCTCGTTTCGGTTTCTACGTCGTGGTTAACCCATTTGTTTCCGGTCAGATGGTAGAGACCATATTGAAATGGACCATCGGCAGTCATGGTGGTTGTGTCTGTGAAGATTACTTGTCCCATGTCAAGGGTTGCATGGTTATGGTGGTTAACGTACTTTGCAATTTCCTCTGCTCCAGAACTCATGTCTCGCCAGTCTGAGCCTTTAAAGGCGCAGAACTGAACGTGAGTGATATGTATGACCGGGCGTTTTCCCTCTGCCAAGTCTTCTACGCACTTCATAGTTTCTAAGGCGGTAGCGTAGTTTCCCGGTTTTCCGAGGTTATTTGTATGTACGTGAATTGTGTGAGGCATATTGAGAAGTTTGTTTACTTTACACAATCCCCGAAGGATTTCTCTTGGAGTGATATTGAAGTATGGAACAGGGTCATCAAGATTTTTGACGTTTCGGCCGAAGCCCCATGCTTCTAAGCCGCCTGGATTGACGATTTTTATGGCGTACCCCTTCGTGGCGGTCATCATCCATGCCACATGGGCAGCGCACTCTTCTATTAGACCGTCTCGTAGATGTTCCAAGACAAACCACCAGTCTCCTAGCAGGGGGTAAGTAGCCTTGTCAACCATGGGTGTGTCGTCAAGTTCTTCGTGGGTGTGGCGAGCCTCGAGGGGAGGCATGGAGGGATTCATAATTGTTGTGTAGCCCATTCTGGAGTAGCGGTAGCCCGTTGTGAAGGTTGTGGGAATAGAGTAGCCTACACCAGACCTAGTTAGCGCTGTTTTTGCTTCCACATCCTTGAAATGGTCTTCAGGTCTTAGAAGGCGACCAGAATTCACTTCAGCCCCAGCTATGTGGCAGTGGATGTCAACTCCACCCGGCATTACTATCATTCTCGAAGCATCTACGACTTCAGCCTTCCTCTCGTCAACTTTTTCAACAATTTTTCCGTTCTTGATGGCGATGTCCATTTTTTCTCCATTTATGCGGTTGAGTGGATCGTAAACAAATCCATTCTTAATTATGAGTTCTGTCAATTCTGGTTCCTCTTTAATTTGCGGACTTTGTGAAGGATTCTTTGCAGTATTTCTTGGTCGGGAAGACAGGTTTTTGGAGGTTCCACTACTTTCTTTAGGGGCAATGGAACATGGTCCATGCGGTAGGCTGTTCCCTCGGTTTCTATTCCTACAAAGGCTGAAGGAAACACCACGTCTGCCATTAACGTTGTAGGAGTTACTTCTGGGTCGATGGCGATGAGCGGATGCTTAACCAAATTCTGGGCAGCCGCTAGCGGAAAATGAGCGACTGGATCAGACGCGATGACGAGTCCAGCGTCAGCCTCGTCGCGACATAGTATGTCAACCACTGAAGTTTCGCCTGGATTGTATCTTGGGTAGCCATGGGAAAAGTCGACGGCGTATGGGTATCCAGTCTGCCATGTGGATACGACGTTTGCTCCGGTGACGTTGAAGTGCCCTCGCATGGGCATGATGAGAAACTTTGTGCGTAGGTTTAGATCTCGAGTCAAGGAAAGGGCTGCGTCAATGTTTCTGAGTTTTCCCTCGCTCATGGTTAAGCCTACTCCGAAAAATAAGACGCCTAACTCGCAGCCCACCATGACATCGGCAACTTCCTCAAGGATTTCTACTGGTACTCCAGCAACTTCGTCGATGTCGAGTTCTTCATCTCGTATGAGCATACGAAATGCTTGTAGGAGCTCGTAATCCTTGTTTGGCTCGACTTGGATGAAATAGTCAGCTGCCTCAGCGGTGCGGGTTTTACGAACATCCACAACAACCATTTTCCTCTTCTTCTGGAACATGCTATAGGGCAGGCGATGTTCAACTTCAGGAGCAGCGAAAACGTCCCGTCTCAGTACCAAGTTGGCGGCTCTTTGAAGTCTTTTTCTTGATACGATGCCTCTTAGGTGTGAAAGGTAATTTTTCCATGTGCCTTTTTGAAATCTGCCCTCTGAAAACATTGTGTACCTTTCTATGTGGCGTGGATGAGCGCTCCATGGGTTGCTTGCCCAATAGAAGATGAGGTCTGCTCGATGCCGCAGTTGTCCTAGAGTGCAAGAAGAGATGCCAATGTCATGGATGCTTAGAATGGATGGGCCGTGGCAAACAGTGGAAGTGTTGTCGATAACTCCGCCAACTTCTTCCGCTAGTTCTAACCCCACTCGAATTGCTTCGCAGCTTGTGGAGCTCCAACCATACAATATAGGGTAGGTGGCGTCTGCCAGAATTTTTGCGGCTTTTCCAACAGCCTCATCCATCGAAGCCTCGGTTAATTCACCGTTTTTTCTAACGAGGGGTTTTAGACCTCGATGGGTGGTGTAGCTCAGGAATTTGGCTGCTCCCATGGCGCATGCGTTTTTGACATCTGTTACAATATTGTCTTTCACAACTACTTCGATATCATCACAGAAAGTGCCGCAAACAGGACATGTTACTCCAGTAACAACGGTCACGGTTATCCCTCCTTGTGAAGGAAATGATTGAGTAAATTCTGGAGGCTTAACACTTTTTCGTTGGGTGCGGGTTCAATTTCTGCTGGTATGCCTTTTAGGGATGGCATGCCTGTTCCGTGAGTTGTTGGGTTCATGATGAGGCTTGCCCATGGACCATATGGAATGAAAACAACTTTGGGATGGGGAGCCCTAAGGGATTTCACAGCTTTCAGAACCACTGAACCAAAATCTGTGGTGACCTTAACGTTAGTGTTTTCTTTTACTCCTAGAGATTTTATGTCGTTGGGGTCCATTTGGCAGATTATCACGCTTTCTAGGTATTCTTTGGAAAGTTTGCCCATTTCCTTTCCTTTGCCTTGATCTATGGTTCTGCCGGTTAAGAGTGAAACCGTTAATTTAGGCATGGGCCTACCCCAACTTTGAAAAGTTTACTTACTTATCGCAACCTATTAACATTATTGATTGTTATCTGCTTTCATAAGTAAAATCATCGTCTACTCCATCGTGATGTACATTAAATGAATGACTTTCATGAATTGATGTGGACAGTTTGCAATGCAAGAATCACACTGCATCTCTGCAATCTATTTTTATGGGTAGCCCGGGATACGTGACTTATCTCGTTCAAATTTCTCAAACTGAGAGGATTATAGCTTAGGTGGATGCAAATATCGGTTAACTAAAACGTCTTTTCACTTTTTTCAAGACAGATTAAATGCTCTCAGCTTTGGCGGAGTTGAGGCAAACACAATGAAAGGAGTGTGAGAATCTGAAACACCTGAACATCGTGTTCATTTCAACTCTTTCGACGCTTGTTCCTCAAGCTTGCGAAGTCTTTTTAGAAATTTTTTCGGTGTAATTTTTGGTGAAAACTTTAGAAGTGGTTATTGCCTCATCAGCTACAGATTCACCAAGTTTTGAAACTGCCTCCTTTATGCTTTCTTTTGCAATGAGAATGTTAAAAACCTCGTTGTAAGCATTTTTCAACGGCGCGGCGCTGGAGGCTTCCATGGCCTTCTCCGACCCAAAAAGAAAAAGGGGTTTCGCGGGGTTGGACCCCTCGTCAAGGAGGCTCTGAGCTTATTCACAGAGGAGTTACGGTCACTTCATGCACGAAGATTCTTGCTGCTGGGATAACCAGAAGCTGATTACCGGGAAGTTCCAACCTAAGCTCACTATTTGCCCACCAGAATTCAACATCCTTACCGTCGATCAGCGAATAGATGTGGAACATTTCTATAGTGAACTCCTTTCCTGATAGCTCAGTCCAACTCACCAGCAGGAAGCCGAGCCTACCTTGCACTCGCTCAACCACGGAACCCCTTTTGACAGCCCCCGCGTAACCCAGAATCAGATCTAGGTTATAGGTAAGATTTCCAGTGACGAAAATGTCCGGGTCTACACCTATCATTGCCACGGTGTGGGGTAACGAGTAGATGAAGAGGTTCAACCCATAGGCTTCGTTATCATGAGACCAAGACGCCTTTAGCCAGCCATACGCCTTCATGGTTCCGTCCACCGTTGGATACAAATCCCCATACCATTCAGTGTGCACTTTGTCCGTAGCCAGAGCTCCACCCAGAAAGACAAAACTGCCGACGGCTCGTTCAAAATAATCCCAAGTAGAGTATCCATCCGCCATGTGAGGGTTGAACCCCATCGTACATTGCCCCTTGGCTGCAAACCAGAAACTCACTGCATAGTAAGCTTCTTGGGCGGCGACAGGACTTGCCGTCAATGTCAGTAAGAGCAATGGTATAGTTACTAGCAGGCACTTAGACCTTCTCACGTTCACTTGCTCACCTCCTTTCCCGCTTTCGCGGTTTGGATACTTCTATCATCGCGCCCCTCCTCGGCGCTTTAGGTTGGGAAATCCAACGTCCATAAATTACAAGTCACTCGGTGCGATATAAAATATAGTAGAATTATATTCTATAACTAAGCGGCGCTCATAATTTCTCCATTCTTATAGGAATTAAGCCATGAACCTGCACGCATATACGTCGCAAAACAGAAAAAGAGTGATTAAAAGGCAATGTTAATTAAGGGTTAGTATTCAGCCCTAGAATGGTCTGCCAAAAGATGAGCAACTTAAGATAACAAAAGTTACCTTTCAGCTAGCCTTCCAACAAAAAATGAAAATTCAGCGTAAATTCGCGCTTTGAGCGTTGGTAGCCCGGTTTGGGTTCGAATATCGTTCCAACCATTTCTCAAAACATACCTTAAAAGTCTTAAGAAAATCTTATGGTAGCCCGGGAGAGCTTCGAACTCCCGTTTTCCGTACGAGTGTCGCGTCAGTAAGTTTTAAAACAACCTATGTATGTAATGAGGTATTCTAACAAAATATTTGGGGTGAAACACGTGTCCAAACCAGCTAAAAAAACCGTTTTAATATTCCTAGACACCGACAAACACACAAGTCCCTTCGACATACTAACAGCCATCGACCTCTATCCAGACGCCCAAATCCTTCCCTACAATAATGTCGAACCCGACGACGCGAGAAGAATTATTCAAGACGCCATGTTTCCACGGGGTCCAAAAGGAGTAAAATACACCAAGGTTTTCATCGGAGGACAAGACATGGAAAAGGCCCTCAAAATTTTGGAAGTCGTGAAGAAATCTATGTTTCCGCCTTTCGAACTCGCAGTTATTGTAGACCCAAGAGGAGCCAACACAACTGCATCAGCAGCGGTGGCAAAAACCCTAGCCCTCTTTAAAGAAAAGGGATTCGGCGACTTTAAAGGAAAGACAGCCACCGTTTTGGCTGGCACTGGACCAGTTGGGATGGTTGCGGCTAGTCTATACGCTATGGAGGACGGCAATGTAATCGTTACATCAAGGAAACTAGAAAGGTCAACAGCGGTTGCAACCAAAATCAATGAGGAGATTGGAGCAGAAAGAGCCTGCGGTGTACAAGCCAGCGCGCCCAATGAAATCGGCGAAGCCATTAAACAAGCCCACGTCCTTTTGGCAGCTGGGACCGCTGGAATTCAACTGCTACCCCTAAACGTACTCAAGGACCATGGAAAGCGATGCAAAGTTGTCGGAGACATCAACGCTGTTCCACCGCTAGGCATTGAAGGGTTAAAACCCACCGACGACGGCGTTGAATTTCTGCCCGGCGTCTGGGGGATAGGCGCCCTAGCCATAGGACCTTTCAAAAGCCAGATTGAAGCTGAGTTGTTCAAACGAGCAGTGGAGTCTCCAAAAGGTATACTTGACCACAAGGTTGCCTATGAAATTGCGAAATCGATAGCTCTGCCTCATGCCTAGCCCAGAAAAATGGGAAATCCAAATTTTGCCATGGCGACTAAAACAGAATTCTCTTCAGTAGAAGGGAAAGTTTAAGTTTTAAGGGGAAGCATGGAAATAATTCACGAATGTCATTGTTTGTGAGGTGTTCGCATGCTTCGCTATAACGGTGTAGAAATTGAGGATACCTTCGCTGAAATGTTTCTTAGGCTGGCGATATCCCCCGCAATTCCCCTCTTTTTCTGTTATCTTCCACGCAATTAATGGCGGATTTGGATATTCGGAAACCGAGATTAGTTATATATATAACTGTAGGTAATAGGTTATACCTAATGGGGATAACCAGTGCCAGAAAAAGGCGAAGAAACAATACTTACTCATGCATCAACACGCGGCGATTCATTGAGGACTACTGTTCCTATCGGTGTGGCGCGCCAATTAGGGTTAAAGGAAGGTGACAAACTGCGGTGGGAGATTAGAGCTGACAACAACAATCTGATCATCATGGTCAAACCTGTAAAGGGGCAGAGGAAATGAGTGCGACCATGTCTAAATTACTGACGATTGGCTATAAGAAAACGTGTCAATGCCCAGACAGTCACATTGGTTGTTCAACCGCGAAGGAATGGGTTAGAGGCATGGTTACCATTCAGCCTTTTTACTATGAAAAGAGAGATGTCCGGGACAAGGATATTCACCCAGCGGTTTTTCCTATATCACTTCCAAGCCACTTCATCAAATTGCTTACACATAAAGGGGAACTGGTTCTGGACCCATTTGTGGGGATAGGGACCACTCTTATGGCAGCACAAGATTTTGACCGTAATGCTGTGGGCTTTGACCTAAAAGCCGAATACATTGAAATAACCAAAAAAAGGCTGCAACAATCACGATTAACGCAGAGTTCTCAACAAATCGCAATCGTTGACGATGCACATAACATCCCAGAGTATCTGGAGAAAGAGACGGTCTCTCTTTGTATAACATCGCCTCCTTACGCCAATATGTTAGCGCATGAGCGACTTAACAAAAGCATCAGAGGAGACTTAAGGAGAAACAAGCATTTTCTAAAGGTCCAGCAATATTCGGATAACCCTCTTGATTTGGGAACAATGAGCCATGAGCAATACGCGAAGGCTCTTGAGGAGATTTACTCAGGCGTTCTGCCGTTGATGAGACCTAAAGCTCATTGCATTGTCAACGTAAACGATGTGTGGGAAAACAACAAGCGAATTCCAACACATGTCCACGTTATTGAGGCTCTGACCAGAGCAGGATTCGAGTTTAGAAACACGTTCATTTGGGACAAACGTGACCTTGTAAATCAAGTTGGCATCTTCGGCTGGCCGAGTAATTTCATTTCTTTAGGTGCAACAATGGAGTTCATACTCGACTTCTTGAGACCATAAACATCAGCTGTTTCAGAGGATTTTTTCTATCTTTTCGAAACATTGAGGCAGAAACTTAGGTAGCACTCGAAATCCAGTGCCATGATCATGTAGCCTGCCGTCGGGGTAATGTCCAATACGTAGATCCAGCTTGATAACGCCTTTCTTGATAAGTTCTGAGAATCTTTTGAAGCTGAACCCTTCAAGGAGATATGCTTCATCAAACCATAGATATTCCTCATTGTCTTTTATCTTTCTTGATGCTAATACGTAGATGAGTTTGGCATATTTGTTTTCAAAAGAGTCTTTCAAGATGCCTTCCTCATAGTAAGCTTCCACGTTCTTGTTGTTTGCGATATAAATCCGATTATCCTTTATTTCTAGGATGAGACCTACACTGTTTTCTTTGGCAGCGTCGACAGTCACATGTAATTCCTTTTCTTCTATTCTGACTTCTTCACCTTCTTCAATCTTAACACCCATATATTGTACTAGGTCCTTTTGACTGAGGTCAGAAGGCCCTTTCCTTTGTCTGTAGCCAAAAACTTCTAACAGTTTTTTGTTAGCTCCTTTTGGCATCGGAGCTTTGGTGAATAGTGTAAGCATTGAAGAAGAATCTTTTCTTCCAGACTTCAGCTCATAGATGCTGAAATCTGGCCCAGCGATGTTGTTCTCAGTAATTCCCAGCAAATCTTCAAGGGTCTTCCCAATTCCGGTGTCGCCTTTTCTGTGTGTCTTAATGTAACCCATTTCCTTGATTTCTTTGATTCTCTTCAGAAACTCATCATAGTTCATGATAGAGAATTCGTTTGTCTAAATGATAATTCTTTCTATCCAAACCTTTTAAAGACGTAAGAATATATTTTGCTGGAATTGTAAATCGGTAATCATGGTTAAATGTTGTGTCTTTGTGCCAGCCATTGTTTTGATGCTAGGTTGTCGCGTACGCTAGTTGTGTGTTATATTGTTCGAGGTTGAGTGATTTTTTGCGCCTAGAATGGTGTAGGAGTGTGGTTATTTGGGAAAAATCAGCATTCGATTGGATTTGATAGACGATGCAGCGGAGCAGTTTCTTTCTTTGAAGACGAAGCGAGGGCTCAAAAACAACTCTGAGTTGGTTAGGCAGTTGATTACCGAGGCTGTTCAGAAGGAACTGGCATGAGTAGAGTAACTAATGGTGCGAGTCTCAGGCACAAGCGGGTTATGGACATGCTATTGTTTATTAAGGCTCAGGATGGCGCCACCATCACGGAGATCCAGAGTTACATGCTGACGGCTCATGGGCTCAAGTTCTCGACTACGGCGGAGTATGTGAAGGAGTGCCAGTTTGCTGGGATCATCAGGACTGATGGCATGCTGTTTCGGGTTGTGGAGAAGAAAGTGAAGTTTGAGGCTGCCTATGATGGTGGCTAGAGGTGTGTGTATGTGTGTGTTGAGTGTGTCTGTCTTTGTCTCTTTGTCTCTCTCTGTCTCTCTATCTCTATATCTAAATTGACCGCGACGGAGCCCTCCAAACAGGTGAGACCACAACTATGACCCTCAAAGAATCTATGCCAAGGAACGTCGCTACACCCACTCATTCGCCACAGCCCGTGAACAGTTCCCAACCGCTGATTAGCGTTCAACATCACGCTGCCTGCGTAGCCGATGAAGACGGAAAATCCTTGAAACTGCGACGTACTTAGCAGGCGGAGGACGAGAAGGTCGAAAATTTGGGCTACCATGAAAAGTATGGAAAAAGACGTCAAATAACATTCCGCATCAGTCAACTCGCCGAAGAACGCCTACAACAAGTCGCGGAACTCTTCAACCTGGAACCGGCTCAATATGCAAAGGCTGTTCTCTACCGGGACCTAGGCTTATTCCTTGAACCCATCGACCGCAGAAAAAGAACCTGGAGGCAGAGAGACCGTGAGTAGTGTGGAGACCCCCTCCCCCTTTTCAACATCCTATTTCTATTTGGATCCTAATAGCAGCGATATGTTGAAATCAGTGTTTTTCTCTGCGGTGTAACCTCAATGCCCTGCTGCCCCAGCTGCCAAAGTCAAAGGATCTGGAAAGACGGCCTACGCCAAATTCTCGACAGTGAGATCCAGCGTTACTTATGCAGAGACTGTGGCAGGCGATTCAGCGAGACTTCCCTGAACGATTCCAACATCATCAAACCCGTCCAAAGAGTTGATAGAGAGCCATTAAATAGACCCGCTTGGCTACCTTTTAGACGCCGAATCAGCGCCACCCAGACAATGGGGGCGAAAAATTTGGCTGAAATGCAAGGGATTCCGACCCAAGAAAAGGCCGCGGGGGCCACATTAGATGTCAAGGGTTACTTAGTGAATTATGAGGCGAAGATGATCCTTCAGGGACTCACCCCAAGAACCATCACCGGTAGGTTGAATGTCCTAAAGCTATTGATGAAACGAGGCACGAACCTTCTGGATCCAGTGAGTGTTTTCAAAGCCATTGACCATGCCAAACGATATAATCATGCGACAGGCGAGCTCATTGAAAAAGAATGGGAAGATGGCACCAAAGCAAACGCAGCTCAGGCGTACATGACTTTCTGTGCCATTGTGGGCATTCAGATTTCAGAAGAGATAAATTTCAACAAATGGGAACGTAAACAAAAACTTCCATGGATACCCTTAGAAACAGAAATCGACCAGCTTATCAGTGCTTCAAGCAAAAAGATTGCGGCTTTCCTACAGCTCCTGAAAGAAGTATGGTGTAGATCCGGCGAGGCCTGGCGACTTGAATGGACAGATGTTGACTCGGAGCGAAACATAATTACTATCAACGCCCCGGAGAAGAAGGGGAATGCCCGCCAGTTCAAAGTGAGCTCCAAACTCATTGCCATGCTCAATGCTTTACCTAAGACACACAATCGAGTCTTTGGAGAGACGCTCCTTACTCAGCTGCGCAAGAATTTCATAGAACAACGAGCTAGGGCATCATTCAAACTTCAGAACCCTAGACTTAAACGAATAACGTTTCACACTCTTCGGCATTGGGGCGCAACGATGGAATATCATAAGACGAAAGATATCTTACATGTTCAAGAACGCCTTGGACACAGGGACATATCTAGCACGTTGATCTACACGCACCTAGTTAACTTTGAAGGCGATGAATACCACACCGCAACATCTAAAAGTCTAAAAGAAGATGAAGAACTTCTCAAAGCTGGGTTTGACTATGTCACCGAGCGAGACAACATCAAAATCTACCGGAAGCGAAAGTGAACTTCAGGTCATAGAAAAAGGGGAAGGCTGGTTCAAAGTTCAACATCGCCAGGGGGGAAACATTTCCGTTATAGAGGATACTTTCGCTGAAATGTTTCCAATGTGGGTAGGCAGAGTATTGATAACGGCTGATAATGAGAAATGGGCTTTAACCGCGGCAAGAACAGCAACAGGCTTCGCTGCCTCCATTATCATGTCGCCGGCGGAAGCCGGAATAGAAGGCATAGTGCCTCCCAAGGAGGCCCCAGACGGACGCATTGGAGCACTAATTCAAATCTACCACACAACACGAAGAGACCTAAAGAACCAAATGAGCTTGAGAATTGGACAATGTATCATGACTTGCCCTACCACAGCAGCCTTTGACGCTTTGCCCAAGGCGAAAAGGAGATTAAAAGTGGGAAGAAGCCTACGCCTCTTCGGCGACGGCTTTCAAAAAAGAGACGTAATTGCTGGAAGAAAAGTTTGGCGCATACCTGTTATGGAAGGAGAATTTACAGTTGAAGACAGCTTCGGCGCCATGAAGGCTGTTGCCAGCGGAAACTTTCTAATTTTGGCGGAAAACCAAAAAGCTGGTCTTCAAGCAGCAGAAGAAGCTACGAAGGTTATTAACCAAAAGGTTCGAGGAGTTATTATGCCCTTCCCAGGTGGCGTCTGCAGATCAGGGTCTAAAGTGGGGTCTATGAAATACAAACTTGCTGCATCCACGAACCATCCCTTCTGCCCCAAACTCAAGAAACTCTCGCCTGATTCGCAGGTTCCAGAGGGGGTTAACAGCGTTTACGAAATAGTGATAAACGGCTTGAATCAGGATGTTGTGAAAAAAGCCATGGCTGAAGGAATAAAGGCAGCGGTGAAGGTTCCGGGCATAGTAAAAATCTCGGCGGGAAATTTCGGGGGTAAGCTTGGTCCGTTTCGAGCTTATTTGAAAGAGGTTTTGGAATTAAAGTAGCCTAGCCGTCTATGCGCGGTTAACTTGACAATTTAATGTATTCCATACCCTTTCCTTCCGGGGAACCAACAAGGATGCGATGGTATTCTTGGTTGTTTTTTCTGTCTAGAACACGTTCAAGTTTACCTCTAACAACAATTGATTCTCCAATTTCAGCCAGACTGTCGTAGAGGCTTTCGTAAGAAACCACTTCAGTAATATCCGTTACCTGAGGGCCTTCCACAATTTTTGTTTCTTTAATGCGGTAGACGCAGGGAAGGAACAGGTAGTCGGTGTTGTCGTAAACAACCGCGCGGACAGTTGCTTGACCCGTAGGGTAGTAGGTTTTCTCGCCATATTCTTCGGTAACCTCCTGTTCCAACTTTACTGGATGAATGGAAAACAAAGTGTTTTCAAATGTGCCTAGGTTCCATTTTCGTTCGTAGAGTTTTAAGGCTTCTGCAGATGTCATTGGATAGCGTTGAGTTTTGTTAGCACACCAAGTTTTGAGAGCTTTTCCTTCGAGACGTTCAACAGTAGAACCGGCTAAAGCATAGTTTTCATTTAAGGCTTTTTTCACTGCCAAACTGTTCTTTAAGCCATAAACTGTTATGTCCATGTCTGAAAACTCGGGTTGATGAATGTCGAGAAGGATGGAGCCAGTCACTCCAAAAAAGTCGTGGGGGACCTTGCTTGTTTCTGTCAAGAACGATGTGAATCTTGTCAGTTTTTTCTGTAAAGGATCTAAGTGTGAAGTTTGGCGCAGTTGAGTCAGTTTTTCTTCTGGTTTAAAATGTTTTGCTATGTTTTTTTGTGGAACCGCGGTCATGGTGATGTTGTAGAAGGGTGAATAAAACAGATAGTCAGGATAGTTCCTTTCTAGAAGGCTGAAGGTTTCCAGTAGGCTGGGAATCGTGTAGCTTCGCATAACCCTCCTATATCTTTTTTCGCCTTTTCCCCAAACGCCGAGCTTCGATGGAACATACTTTAGGTAGGAGATAACTCGATCTGGGGGATGGGATGGACCAACTACACAGAAGAAGAAGTCCTCTTTGGTTTGTAGGAAGTCGCGGTCCCTAAACCTTCGCATAACCTTCAGGGATATTGTTGTGTGTAAAGTAGTTTTTGGAAAAAATACTGTTTTCAACATATCGCTGTTATTAGGGTCCAAATAGACCGAGAGAAAAAGGAGAGATCGCAAGGGATATCACCCCGCTTGCGTGGGTTCAAATCCCGCCCCGCACTTTTTAACAGACCGAGTTTGCAATATATTTTCCATGAGCGTATATCCCTAGCCTGGTTTTCTAACGTGTGGAAAAAGTGAGCAAACCTAAAGTAGTTAGTGTTGTCTAGATGGGCTTATGAAAGAAAGCAGAAAGACTTTGCTGGTTCTAATAGTGCTCCTGTTTTGCACATTTCTTCCAACTCTTGCTGCTGTGCCTTTCGCTCAAGAAGAGAGCACACTTGTGATTAGAGATGTCTTCATGCAAACTTCTGTTGCGTACTTGTGGCTAAGCCCAACAATTCATGTTATAACCGTTGTGCTTCTTGCTGCCTTGTATAGATATGGCCCAAGAGTTGGCAGAATCGCTGACGTATTCTTCGGAATTCTGTTTCTGTTCTTCGCTTTTGGCAACCATATTGCCGTAACTGAGAACTATGGACTTGTCGTGTTAACTGGTAACTTGGTTCCTATTTTAGTCGTGGGTCTGTTCTGGATGTGGGAAGTCTATAAACCTTTTAATGAGTATGTTTTTCAAAGGCTACCTGCTTGGAGATGCTGGGTTTTACCTTTTGTCTTTCTGGCTTTTTGGTCTCCGATAAACGCTGAGCTGATTCCAGACTTCAATCCCTTGCTGCTGCTCACATCTTCTTTTGGAGTGATGTATTGCCCCACCACACCACTCATCGTAGCTGTTTTGACATTGATTTATCCAAGGGTTAACATCTTTCTACTCAGAATCACAAGTTTCGTTGGGTTGCTAATCGGTCTATTTAACGTCATGTCGTTTTTCATTATGCCTGGATACACAATGTGGAACCTAATCCTTCACACGCCCCTCATATTCATCTCAGCATACGGCTTGCTGATCCCAATTCTGGTAAAGAAGAGCGGTTCCTCGCAAGAGCCACATGAGGAAAGAGCAAGATAGAAAAAGAGGAGAATCGCGGGAGATGCTGAGATTCCGAGAATTTAACCGAGATCTAAACCTAACCCCCCCGCACTAAACTTTGCAAGTTGCGTTTAAATTCTCGGAATCAGACTTCCGAAAAGGAATGTGATAAAAACAGCAGATAACAAGGGTTTAATCTATCCAAGGTCGGTCATAGAATGTTTTGCTGCTTGGACTGCGAACCCATCTGCTAACATAATTGAAATAATACTGGTAGAATGCTCTAGCGCGAGTTTAATGTTTGCTCTTCTAACTTTGGAAACAAAAATCCGACTCTATCAGCGTAATTCTCCCATTCTTTTCCGAATTTCTTTCTTAGTAACCTGTCTTCAACTCTTGCCCTACAGATTACGCTGGGAATTGACAGTGTAAAAGTGAACACGATGCCTACAGCACTCATAAACATTAGGTCAAATCCCAAAATTATTATGATGAAACTCAGGTATTGCGGATGTCTGCAAAATCGGTATGGACCTGCTGTAATTAGAAAATCCAGCTTTGGCTCAGTTTCCCCGAAAAATCCATTTCTCAAATAGAGAAGCACATAGACAAAAAACAGACCCCCACTAACAAAAAGAACTATGCCAATTTCCTTTAAACCTAGTATTTCAAACGGGTCAAAATAACATACAATTAAGTTAGATGTGAACGCCAAAACCATGAACAAGGAAGGTAAGTCAACCTTTGATTGAGGCATCTAATATTCTCCTTCTTTCTAAGAACTCAACGCCTCTATTTTATACTTTATTAGTTGACTGTTTGAAAAGGGACAAAAAAGCAAAAACCGAGAGAGAGGGCTAAGAAACTAGCGCGCGGATTTCTGAGGCCATCAAAAACCGAGGATTTAAACATCGGTTTAAATCCTAAACCCCCGCTTTTTGGCGTTTAAAGTTTTAATAAGTGCTTAATTTAATTCCTAACTGGATGTGATGAGATATGATTGACCACACAATCGTGCATTTCGAAATTCCCGCTGACAATGTGGAGAAGCTAAGGAAGTTCTACAGTAAACTCTTCGGATGGAAGATTGAGAAGTTCCCAGGACCCATGGAGTACTGGATGATAGAGACGGTTCCCATTGACAAGAAGGGGATGCCCATCAGGCCAGGCGTCAACGGAGGAATGATGAAAAGACAACAGCCAGAACATAAACCAGTAAACTACATTGCCGTGGAATCCGTAGACGAATACACCAAGAAAATCGAGGCTCTAGGCGGCAAAGCCCTCGTTCCTAAGATGGAGGTTCCCGGAATAGGCTGGTGGGCTCTAGCCCTCGACCCAGAAGGCAACCAGTTCGCCATCCTACAAAGCATGTAAACTAGGTAAAGACACCAAGAAAACACAATTCCCTTTTTTCCATTTTAAATGAAATCTCATCCAATTTAAGGAAAACTATGCCATGAAAGCATGGACTCCCAGAGACGGCGACACCTTTATCACAAAAGAAGGGCTCGTCTTCTATGTATTTGGATATGAACATCCAAAGAATCGAGTCTTATCTTTCCTAAAATACATTCCATCCCAATTGAAGTCTCATTTCCCAATACGCTTTCTCTCACAGAAATGGAAACTCGGAAACCTAGAGCTTGCCCGCCCAGAAAAACTATACACAGCACAAAACTATCAAAAGCTCCTAGAAACCTTTCGAAGAACGTTTCCTCAATACATCTATTCCTGTCCCTACCGTGGAAAAGAAGTTATAAACGTTCCACGGGAGCACATAAAGAAAGTTTATGTGCCAAAAGAATGTCTGCAAAGGCTCTTCGAAAAGAAAAGGAAAGATCCTTTACAGAAACTAGCCCTGGAGCTGACATCTCTTCTCTCCGCCGAATCAAAAGTGCCCCTTGAAGACTTTGGGATCCACGGATCCATCGCGCTGAACATGCATACTGCAAAGTCTGACATCGACATCGTAGTTTATGGGTCAAGAAACTTTAGGAGTCTGGAAAGGGCAGTTGATAAGCTCGTTGAAGAAGGCATCTTAAGATATATTTTCACCAAAAAGCTTGACAGAGCAAGGAAGTATCGGGGGCGGTATAAGGACAAAGTTTTCGTTTACAACGCGGTGCGAAAGATTAACGAAATAAATGTTCAATATGGGGATCATAAGTACATTCCAATTAAAGATGTTACTTTCAGCTGTGAGGTCGTTGACGATAATGAAGCCATGTTCAGACCAGCCATCTATCAAATCAAGAATTATCAACCCCTTGATCCAACATCAAAACTTACAGAAGATGAACTCCCTACAAGGGTTGTTTCCATGATAGGCTATTACAGAAACGTAGCTAGGCGCGGAGAAAAAATCAAGGTTTCGGGAACACTGGAACGAGTGGAAAATGTTGAAACAGGCGAAACCTCCCATCAGATTGTGATAGGCACAGGAACCCGCGAGGACGAATACATTTGGCCACTATAAAGCTTAGGGACCGCGACGCATAATTACTACCGATAGGAAAGGAAGCTGTTTTATTTGAGTTGTTGTTAAACTATAATCACTTCCTATAAGAAGTGTTGAGTACGGAGGAAGGGAAAATCAATGATGATGAAATTGGACAAGAAACGCTTCCTGTTGGTTTTAGCGTCGGTTCTTTTGTCTTCAGCAATACTCAGTACGCAATTTGTAACACCGACCATAGGAAAAGTGTCCCATCATACCGTGATGCAAAGTGCTGTTCATGCAAAAAGCTTCGGAGAAATTGAAACTGTTTCAGTCGCATATAATTCCAACATTAAATCTTATCCGGGTAAAAATGAGAGCCCATATGGACCGGATGTCAATCCCACATATGATTTGGTAGAACAAGCCCTCGTCTATCTGAACCCCGAAAATCCCGAAAATCCGCTTTCAAACATCGTTATGCCCGGTGATGTTGTTGTCTTAAAACCAAATTTCGTTTCCCCCTCAGGCTTTGAGAAAGAAGGGTGCACTAGACCCCCTATTCTTCGTCCACTTGTGGATTTCTCGGTTAAAGCCGGAGCCTCCAAGGTAATCATAGCCGAAGGCCCATCCAGTCCAGACCCTGAAAACGTAGTCTTCGGTCCAGACTATTCAAATGTCACAGGTTTGGTGCAGGTTTTGCAGGAAATGTATCCAAGCGTTAATATCACTTACAAAAACCTTAATCAAGACCCGTTTACTTGGATAGACCTCGGTGAAAACTCAACTTTTTATGGGGCCTATACTGCTGACCAGCTGTATTCACTTAGCAACATACGGATGGATGAAGACAGTTATTATTATGCTGAGGATAGCAAGGGGTATAACCCCAAGGGATATCAGCCTGGCCTGTATGCGATTGCCAACACGGTTCTTGAAGCAGATGTATTTATCAACGTTCCTAAAATGAAGGTTCATCACCTCACAGGAGTAACACTTTCCATGAAAAACCTGATTGGAATAACTGTGTCGAGTACAGGAAACATGACGAATGAGCAAAACGTAAAGGACATACCGCATTGGAACAATACCGCAGTCCACTATGAAGATTTGACGAGGCAAGATAGCTTTGAAAACGATGTGGTGTGGAGAGTAATTGCCGACCTAAACAAAATCGTCTTCTATGCAGACAAGGACGGAGCGATAACGTCCACTAAACAACGGAGATATCTTTCCGTAGTGGACGGAGTCGTAGGAATGGAAGGCCCCACTGTGTATAGTCCACCGGGAGTCCCCAGGCCTACTGGAGTAATTATCGCTGGTCAAAACCCGGTTGGTGTAGATGCGGTTTGCTGCCGTGTGATGGGCTTCAACTTTACCGTTCTGGGCTCCGTGGTCAACATGGAACAGATTTCTGATCATCCAATAGGCAAACCGGATCCCACAGCAATATGTGTAGTAGGGGCTTCGCTTAATAGCCAAATATTTGGGGAACCCTACGTGCCACATTTCAATTATGAGGACTCCGAAATCGCTCCCTACAAAATACGGCTTCAGTACTTTGACCCGCCAAGAGTCGAACTCATAAAGGCTTATCCTGAAACACCTAGAGAAGGTGCAGAAACTAAGGTAATAGTCTACGCCCAAAATATTGACCTTGTGGCGGCTGGGTGGCTTCGCTATTCTCTTGACGGTGCTGACCCCATAATCGTGAAAATGGTTCCCAGCGGAGAGACTATGATTGGAAACCTTGGTCTGTTAGAGGGGGGAATGAGAGTATCATATGACGTTTGCTTACAAGACTACTTTTTCAATACGGTTTGGAGTGACAAAATTTCTATATTCGTGGGGTCACTCGAAGTGTTTAGCGTTTTTTGGGATGAAGTAGAGTACCAAGTAACTATAATCAGCAATTCCACTGTTACTGATTTCAATTTTAGCCAACCTGAAAGCCAAATAAGCTTCAACGTTACCAGCCCATCTGAAATGTCTGGCTTCTGCAACATCACCATCCCCATTGAGTTGCTAGACGGCTCATTCACCTTTGAAATTGATGATGTTTCCGTTGTGGACTGCATCTTAACACAGAACGCAACCCATTCCTCCATATACTTGACGTATAACCACGGTACTCACACTGTTAGCATTAAGGGAACAACAGTAATACCAGAATTCCCTATTTTGACACTCTTGCCGTTGTTCATGACTGCCACTTTAGTTGCAGTCATTCTTCGAAAGAGGCCTTGGTTGTCTACTTCTTAGGAAACCGTAGGGAAAGACGCATGCGTGCTTTAAGACATAATCTAATGCAATGGGTTCTCGGGTTGCACCAAAATAAAGGTAAATTGTTGATCCGCGCATGTTTTGATGACAGAAAAAAGAAGGGGATTTGCTGGGGATATTGTGGGTTCTCTGAGGCTCAGAGACCGTGACGCAATAATCACGGGAGATAACATTATTTTTCGTGTCTATGGCTATTTCCATCCCCCTGACGCCTACATTTGCGACCCAGAATACGCATCGGCCACAATCTATAAATCCATGAATCTTAGGGCTCCTCGCGGGAAAAGAAAGCCTCTTTACTACAAATTCTACGCAGACGAAGGCTTACGGTTCGTTCAAGAAAAATACCCTCGCTACAGAATTTTCTATGAGCCTCTACAAGAGCGGTTTGTAGGCGTGCCGCGAACGTGCATAGCAAAAACGCGTAAACCAGACAAAAGATTTCGGAAGTTAATTGAGAAGCAGCCTAAAGATGATCTTCTTAAAGCGTTGCACAAGGTGTATGGCTTGGTCACTTCTAGGTCCGGGCTGTCAGAAAAAGATTTTGGGGTTTTCGGTTCCCTTCTTCATGGTTTCTATCGCCCTGAATTTTCAGACCTCGACCTCGTCGTGTATGGCAGAGAAAAATTGAGGAAACTCTGCAAGGCATTGGAAGACCTCTATGGGGAAGAAGACTCTCTAAGAAACGAGTTTGAAAGCGAGAAGGCTGTTGAAGGAAAAATTTGGAAATTCGTGAACTACCGCCCAAAGGAGTATATTTGGCATCAACGAAGGAAGATGATTTACGTCTTGTTCAAGGATGCAGAAGGGGGGAGAATTATTAAAACAGAGTTTGAGCCGGTGAAAGACTGGAAGGAAATCTGCAACGAGTACAACCCAAATACCCGAGTGATAAAGAGAGGATGGATTAGGACTATCGCCCGCATAACCGATGACCAAGACGCACCCTTTATCCCCTCAATTTACAAGATTGAACCTATCGAAATTCTGGAGGGACCAAAAGTTGAGAACCTTCAGCGAATTCTTTCCTACGTTGAAGAATTTAGAATGCAAGGAAAACGAGATGAGCGGGTTTATGTGGAAGGAAATCTTGAGGAAGTGTTTGCTCCAACGAGGACGTTTCATCAGATTACTTTAACCTACGGTCCTCGATATTATGAACAAGTGCTGAAGGTCTCATAAATGTAGAGTTTCATGAAGCGCCTTCCTTCTCAATTACTTCCTCACTTATTCTTCCGGCGCTGTCGAAGACGCCTTTCTTGAGAACCTGTATCAAGACTCCATGCGCGTATTTTGGATGGAAAAATACTGAGAGGACTTCTTTGGTGGGTGTTGTGCCAGCCAGGGGTATTCCAGCCTTTTCAAATTCTTTAATGGTTTCTAGGATGTTAGACGATTCGATGGCTAGGTGGAAAAGTCCTTCGCCGTGTTTTTTTAAGTATCTGGCCGTTGGACCTGGTGTTGTCGGCTCCACTAACTCGATGAAATTGTTTTCTCCCTCTGCCAGAGGCAAGAAGGCGAATTTGAATTCTTCCGTTTCACCCTTTCCAGTCATATAACTCATCACTTCGATGGCAACCCTGTCTTTGTTAATTCCAAGTGCGGTGGCATACTTGTCAATTGCCTCAGTAAGGTTCTTTACCACTATGCCGACATGATGAAAGCGATTTTTTGTTTGCCGATCTGATTTCATTTTGTTTCACACTTTCCCTTCAACTTTTCATCATTAAAGTTTTTGGAAAAAGAATCATAATCTTAGGCTAAGATCATGTGGTCTGAAATCTTGTTTCCCAAGAGCAATCTGTAGTATTCACGTGTGCCTTTCTTTTGAACCAGTTCAAGTTTACCTTGGGCGATCACCATTTCGCCATTCTTGGCTTGTTCGCAAAATCTTCCTCGAAAAGACACGATTTCCTCAATTGGTTTGACATAAACTCCTTCAAGATTTTCCACATTGTCGATCTTGTAGGAGCAAGGAGTGAAAAGGGCTTCTGAGTTATCCACCACCTTGGCTTTAATTTTTGCGTAGCCAACTGGCCTGTAAAGAATCGTGCCATACTGTTCCTCAATTTCGTTCCAGTCTTTCACAAAGCGGATGAAATAGTCTCTGTCCATAAACTTTCCTTGCAGAACCTTTCGGGATTCTGTTCGAACAAAATCTTCGAAGGATGTGACTGTGTCTTTCGAACGGAAATCGAACAACTTCTTTAGCTCCTCTGAACTATAGCGCCTCACAGGACTTTTACTATTATCTAACAAAGACTCCAATGCTGAGTAGACTTTGTAACAAGCTTTAGACTCGTAAACAATGGGGTCAATGTCGGAAGTAGCTGTGTGAAGTCTCACTAGGATAGAGCCCGAAATACCCAGCTTATTCCAAGAAACATTCGCAGTTTTCTTAAGGACTTCAATAAACTGTGATGCTTGGTTTTCCACCTTGTCCAATTTATCTCTATGGCGCAGGTCTCGCAAACGCTTTATAGGCTGGTAATGATGTCCCACAGCCTCGACAGGCACCTCGCAAAGACGCTCGTTGAAAACTTTATCGTAAACCACGTATTGAGGAAATTTCTCTTCTAGAAACGCAAAGCGTTCAGAAAGCGCATAAACCTTATTATATAATACGTTAGCGCGTTTGCGTTCACCAGTCAAACTGGTTGTAAAACGTGGAAAAGCAACTATTCGGTCAGGCGGGTGGACTAATCCTTTCACGTCAAAAATTGTGCCGCTAAAATCTTCTATGCAGTCTCCTTCTCGTGCTTTCATAAATGCTCATCATTATCATGTTTAGTCTAAGATAGTTTTCTCTTGTAATATCCAACCTGCGTTTTTTAAGGCTGGCAACAGAGGAACAGCGATGATGGCCACGAAAAATGCTTGTATTAATCTAATGGCGGGATAAATGAATGGACTTATTATGAAGGCTCCTCGAACTGCAGCCATATCCATGGCAAAGATTCCATTATACACGATTGGAACAGCGAAGATGTCAGCACCCCACATATTATCAGCTTGATTTCCTATAAAGGCTAATAGAAAATACAGAATCGAAACTGACTTCCTCGACGAAAAATACTTCGCAAACTTTGCAGATGGAATAATTAGTAATAAGGCGATTACTTTGTCCCAGACAACAGCAACAGCAACATACCAGAACTCGGTAAGAGGCTGAGAAGGCGGTAAGAACAAGAAAGCAGCTATTAATACGCCAAGTGTAACGAAAGCCTGTTTCCATTTCCTATAGTAAATTAAGCCGACAACTAATGCGTTTAAAGGAGGAGAAAGCAGGAAGGGCATGCCATATGAACTCATGCTCCCCGGGGGCAACACCCAAGCCACAAAGGCCCCCATAAATGCAGTTAAAAAGCCTAAATAGGGTCCTAGAATTAATCCAAACACAGAGGCGATGAGGGCTTCAAGTTTTATTTTAATATCCGGAACACCTATTGCTGGGACGTAAGGTGATATTATTGATAGTACGTAGTATAGGGCTGCGAAAACAGCGATTAATGCTATGCGACGTGTGGTTAACTTAGCCATATTGACCGCCTATCGTAGAGTTGCTGTGTAATTTTTTACACTCGATATATAAGGTTATCTCTCAGCGTCTCTTTTTAGAAAAAATTTGTTTTTAACATTCTGCTGTTATTAGTCTCCAAATAGGCTATGGTCTTAAGGTGGAAAAGTATATTTCTTGAGCCCCTCTTATTTTACTGCTTCCAATCCGGCACTGAGGGAACGTAACTGCCTAAGCCTAAGGAAGAACTTTACAAGGTGAAAGAAGTTTTTCCCGATTTCTTTCAGTTGACGATTCCTCTGCCTATTCCCGCTCTGAAACATTTAAACGCCTATCTGATTCGCGCCGAGGACCAGTGTGTCCTCATAGATACGGGAATGGGCACAGATGAATCGTTTGGGGAGTTAAAGCGTCAATTGGCTGATGTTGGAGTTAAACCAGAAAATCTAACAGAAATTTTGGTAACCCACTTTCACATAGATCATGTGGGCTTGGTTCCGCGCTTAAGAAGGCTTTCTGGAGCCCAACTTGTAGTCTCGGCAAAGACGACTAAGGCGGTGCGGCTGGTTATTCAGACTTATGAGAGTTATTGGAAGAATTTGTTGGATATTTACAAGGTCGCTGGGGTTCCCACAGAGCTTATAGAGCAGATGCTCAAGGCAACTCCGGGCTATCTGTACCAAGCAGTCTATTTAGAGTTGGCAAGTCCCTCGAAGACTTTAGAAGATGGGGAGAGAATATCGATTGGCGAGTATAGTTTCCAAACCATCTTAACGTCTGGCCATGCACCGGGGCACATTTGCCTCTATGAACCTAAACAACGATTCTTAATTGCTGGGGATCATCTCTTACCCACTATAACTCCTCATGTTACTCAGTGGCGCCAAGAAATTAATGCATTGGCTGAGTACCTAGACAGTTTGGAGAAGGTTGGAAAGCTGGACGTGGATGTTGTTCTTCCAGCGCATGAGGAACCCTTCAAAAATCATCGCAAACGAATAAGCGAGTTAAAGGAACATCACAGATTGCGGGCGGCTGAGATTCTCTCGGAGATTCAGTCGCAGGGGCTGACAGCCTATGAAATAGCTTCTAGGATTCATTGGGATGTAGAAATTGCCTCTTGGGATAAGTTTCCTTTATTTCAGAAATTTTTAGCTGTCGGTGAAACTTTGGCGCACCTTAAGTTTCTGGAGGAACAGAGTCGAGTGGAGAAAAGTGGACGGGCGGAAACCATATTATACCGTGCTGTCTAGCAGGTTGCCAATTTACCATTTTCAACAGTTGAAAGATGAAGTGTAATTTTTTACACAAGGTTAATAGACCCCATCTAACAAAATGAAAGTACAAGCAATTCCGGGGCTAACCATCGTGAATTTCAGTTCATCCACAGAAACAGCAGAGAATGTTTCCAGATGCCTAGAACTCGCTATCCTCCTCGAAGTTAGCGCTTACCCAAAGCCTGGAAACGTCCACAGAACCGCTGACTTCCAAGAAACCAAATACGAACATTTTTTGGCATCAGCCGTTGCCGTGGCACCCCACTTCAAATATGCAGCTGAGCGGGGAATCATGGTTTCTGACGGAAAGATCGGTTTAAGCGATGTTGGAATTGGAGCTGTAATCAAGGATGCTGTTAAGGATGCGGGTTTATGGCAGAGTGATGGAAACACGCTTTTGGGGGCGTTAATCTTGCTTTCGCCGATAGCAGTTGGAGCTGGACTGCTCGCTGGGGAGAAGTTTTCTTTGCCCAAGCTTAGAGAGAACATGAGGGTGGTTGTTGAATCTAGTACTCCAATGGATGCTGTGAATGTTTACGATGCGATACAGATGGCTAAACCAAACGGTTTGGGTAAAGCTCCAAAACTCGATGTAGCTGATCCGGCTTCGAAGCAGAAAATTCTGGAGGAGCAGGTGACTCTTTTCGAAGTGTTCAAGATTGCTTCCACCTACGATTCCATCGCATCTGAGTGGGTAAACAACTACCCCATAACTTTTGATTTGGGCTATCCATACTTTGTTCAACAACTTGAAGATGAGGCGGACATAAACACGGCAACTGTACACACTTTCCTAAAGATTCTTTCTGAGGTGCCAGACACTTTCATCTCTCGTAAAGTGGGTTTGGCTAGGGCAAAGAAAATTTCTGCTGAGGCGGGGCTGGTTTTAGAAAAAGGTGGCTTAACAACCCTGTCTGGAAGGAATCTTCTTGGGAAGTTTGACAGAAAAATGAGGGACCCCGATCATGAGCTTAGTCCAGGAACCACGGCTGACATCACGGAAGCTGTCTTAGCACTTAGCATCCTAAATGGGTACAGACCGTAATTAACAAGAAAAGTTGTTTTTCTTCATTCTTTATTGAGCGTTCCCTTGAACACGTCAACTTTCAATCTTAAAGAATCCATTTTATCCTCATAGTGTAAACAGAATTTTTCATTCTTCTCTGGGTTCTTTAAAGTGCAGCGTCCTTCCTTGAAGTTTATGCAGTTGGTTTTCTCGCAGAAAGGATAATCCATTCTTGTCTCATCTCATTTAGTTAGTGGTCGTTGCTTAGTTCCACTGTTTTGATGTGGCCAATCTGCCCCTCTAAATCAAGGAGTCTTCTTTCCAGATTCCGTATTTCAACGGTGCAGTGTTCAATCTGTTTTCCATCCATCATGATCCAGCAGGCAATGGCTACACCGCAGAAACCTAGTATGAGATAGTAAATGTAGAGGGATATTTGCCAGGTTTCCAGATGATTCCAGAAACCTTTTAGAACGTAAACGGCTGCAAAAATTCCAATCACAAAATTCAGCAAATACATGCAAGCTAAGAAAGTTCGCGCCCTCAATTTCTCTCACCCTTACCGTAAAATCTTTTAGCGCAGATTTGCATTAAAATGTTCTTGAGAGAGGAAGGAAAAGTTTATGCAAACTTTGAGAAGTTTACGGGAAAAGATTGAGAAGTTGGAAACTGAGAAGGCTGATCTTCTGGAGGAAATTGAGAAGCTTAAAGAAGCAGGGGAAGAAAAGGCTAACGCTTTGGAAGAAGAAGTAGCTACCCTCAGGAAAGAAGTAGAATCACTCAAAAAACTAGTAGGCAGCCTAGAATAGACCATAGCTCTTTTAGATGGGCGTAGAAACTATTATTTGTCAAATACTTGATAACAGAATAGGATGCTTATGAGTGAGAAGCAACCGCCACTCATCATGATAGTAATATCGATCCTCGCAATAATGGGCTGGCTCATCTTTATCCTTTGGTTCACTCTATTCTGGTCGACCGACTTCACTTTCTTCCAGAACATTGTCATAATCATCGTCTCTTTGCTCTTCGTAGTACTCCTCATCGGCCTGATATGGGTGGTCTGGGCCTCACGCTCGCGTTTATTGACGAGCACCAGAAGAGATTAGTAATTATTTGAAGTTGGATTTGGATGAATCTGCTAAGAAGGCGGCTTGCTATATTTTAGAAAATGTAAATAGTTAGTGTGGAGAGTTACCCATAGCAAGGTGAAAAGATGCCCATAATCGCTGTTGTGGGAAGCAAGAAATCCGGTAAAACAACAGCCATAGAAACCCTAGTTCAAGGACTAACAAAAAGGGGATACACGGTCGCCACAGTCAAGCATGTTCCAGAACCAGACTTCACAATGGATACAAAAGGAAAAGACACATGGAGACACGCCAAGGCAGGAGCCAAAGCCATCATCAGCGTGGCACCCAACGAACTAACAGTCATCAAAAAAGCCGACACCACAAAATATAGCCTAAACCAAATCATCAAAAACTGCGAAGACGACGCAGAAATCATAATCCTCGAAGGATTCAGAAAACTGATTGGACAAGATCCAACAATACCAAAAATAGTAACTGTTAAAACCACAGACGAAATTCTTGAAGCCTCCAAATACTTTAAACCCATACTAACCTTCGTAGGCTCAATTTCAACCGAAACAAACAAACTAAAAATCCCCTACGTTAACATGCTCAAAGAACAGGAGAAGCTAGCGGACCTAGTAAACGAGAAAATTGCAGCTTTAGTTGAAAAAAAACGAAAACACAAAGAGAAAATAAAAATCCAAGTTGACGAACACGTTTTACCATTAAATCCCTTTGTCCAAAAAATCATGAGAAACACAATTCTCGGAATGATTTCAACATTAAAAGATGCTTCAATCAAGGGAGAAGAGGACATTTCAATAATTGTCAAGAGCGGTTCTAGGCGTAAATGAAATCACATGGCTTTTTTGGGGTTTAGAGAGCGAATGTTGCTGAAAGTTGCTGAGAGAGAAAGGAATTTTTCAACAACTACAACGAAGAAAAGGTAGCTCTCTAAACCTTTCCAAATGCCATGCGATTAAAAGCCCTTTCTTCTAAGCGTCACCTCCCAAGGCTAAAGAGCTTTAAACGCGTCAAACCACCGATTATAAGATGCCACCATATCTAAAGAAACACTAGGCTTTCTATCCTCCAAAATCATCCTAAAATCATCCATAGATAAAAGCCTCGGCTGAGCCTGCTTATTACTCGCCAACCCCGACTCGAAAAGTTCCCCAATAACCTTCAAATGCGCCGACTGACACACATCCCGTATATCACTTCCAGAAAAGCCCTCAGACAACCTAGCAAACTCGTGAAGATCCACATCCTGCGCCAGTTTTAAAGGAGTCGTGTATAGCTTAAGCATTCCTAAACGAGCTTCATAATCCGGCAGAGGAACAATGATTCGCTTCTGAAATCTCCTTATGAAGGGCCAGTCCAAAGCCCAAGGTTTGTTGGTGGCTCCAATCACATAAGCATGAATATTCTTACCCTTATCTATAATGCCATCCATCTCCTTGAGAAACTGATTACGAACTCTAGTTTCCCCACCAACCTCAGTTGAATGCATTCCAATCAACGAATCCAACTCATCAATAAAAACTATGGACGGACGCCCATTAAGAGCAGACTTCCTAGCTGACGCAAAAAGCCTCGCAACATTCTGCTCAGCTTCCCCCAACCATTTCGACATAACAGAAGCCGCATCCACCGAAATAAAAGTTGCATCAATCTCTGTGGCTACAGCAGCAGCCAACAAGGTTTTTCCACAGCCAGGCGGACCAAAAAGAAGAATTCCCCTCGGCCATCCCAACGGGAACAAATCTGGTCTCTCAACAGGATAAACAATGGCTTCCTTTATGGCTTTCTTTGCCTGCTCCAAACCCGAAACCTGATCCCAACTTACATCAGGTTTTTCTTTGAGCACAAGCTCATCGTAACTTGCCTTTTCTTCTGCTCCAGAAGGCCCCCCAATCGCGTCAGCTGGTTTTTCTGGTTGCGGCTCAAGGGGTCCAACTCCCTGTACAGCCCTAATTCTTTCTTGATACGCCATTGCCCGTTGAATGTAAACCTTGTTTAAGCCATAGTCAGGATACAACTGAACAAGCTTTAGAAGGGTTTCAATAGCCCTCTGATACATAGTGATAGCCATTCCCTTGGCGCCCTGCTTATCGAGGCGAACTGCCTCAAGAGCATAATTTGTCGCAGCTTTTTCAAGTTCTTGAGATGCACTCATGAAAAGTCACCGCTCAATCTTTATCTTGCCCTGCACACCCAAATTCTCCAAGGCTTTTTCCACTTCTCCACATGGAACATTCAATTCAAGCGCACATTGAGTGACATCGATGTGCCCCTCGCGTTTTTTGGCATAGTCCAGAACCGTTTTCTCTAAAGATGAAGACTCTTGAACCGTCAAGGAAAAGCGTTTCAATTCCGTGTCTTTATAAGATACATAGTTTTGAGGTTCCGTCTGTTCACAAACCTCTGAACAAGTGGCAGTGAGGGCAACCATTTGCCTTACTTTTTCTACACGACGCTGAGGCTTTTCCACAACTGGAACGGAAATGGGCGGCTCAGGAAGTTCCTCCGTTAACTTTTGCTCCAAAAACGTAGAAACTTCTTTAAGAACTTCTTCGCCACCTTGAGTCTTGACATCTATCGGCACATTTAGGTCTATGGAACCCATGCTGGTCATGGCCAGCGTCTCGTTTATGCTCTCATTCACCCTTTCCATTTCATAAGCCATTTGAGGCATGATTATGGTAAGGCGCTTCGTCACGCTATGGAGGATTGTAAGAACCGGCTTCAGATCTGCGAAGGCCGCGCTCAATTCTTTGAGGGTTTCAAGTCTTAGAATGATGCGTTCTATGAGAATTTGAGTATGCGCGATGACTTTAGTTAGCTTTCTTATTTCCGCTAACTCATTGGCAAAAATTGTGGCCCGTTCCTTGTTTTTTGCTTTTAGGGCTGTTGCACAAGTTTTGAAGAGGGACGCATCTCTTTCATGCAATCTAACGATGACATGCTCTAATTTAAACCGTTGAGCCTTGAGTTTCGGCACTGCCTCAAAGATTACCTCCTCAAGTGTTGGAGGAGGCTGGAAAGGGTTTTTGATGGCAATCCCCCGCAGGGCTTTAGGATTACGGGTTCTGCTTATTCGGGTTCCTCACGTGGACAATAACTGGGGGTTCTGGAAGGGCTGGAGAAGCAGGAGCCGTTGCTTCTTGCGTCTCCTTTTGTGTTGGCGTTTCAGGCGTCTTGACTGTTTTTTCTCCAAGAAGTAGGTTGGTTAATTTGCTCTTCAACACTTCTAGGTCGCTTTTTTCGGCGTTAACACCTTTCAATCCCCATTGTATAATTTCCAAAGACTTCTGATATGATTCGTCGTCGATCCTGCCGATTTCACGTTCAATCTCTAAGTTTATTAAAGCTGAGTGAAAATCCTGTATCTGTTTGTTGCATTTAGTGATCTGTTTATCTATGTCATCCATAACGGTTTTAGCGTCTGCCTTCAACTGATTTAAGGCACCTTCAAAGTTCTTGTGGAGATCGTCGCACATTTCCGGCGGAATCTTCTTCTTTTCCACAAGTTCATTTAAAGCCTGATCCTTCCGCCATATCAAAGGTATTTCTTGACAGAGAGATTTTGCCCTCAATTTAAGCGGTGGCAAAATTACAAAGTTGCCATCTTCTACCTTAAAGTGATCGCTTGGATAGCTAAGAAATTCTCCATCTCCGTGTTCGACGAAGATTCCGTCAACGCGGCCGGTAGGGGTTACCCTAAATGATGCTATTCGGCCGATTTGGCGTCCGTATTCATCCTTAACTGGCTTGCCAACAAAAAGAAAGGGGTTAGGATTGGATTTTGACGTAGTTTTTACCTCCTTGCATTATGGTGCTTTTAGGGTAGCTAAGTTTCGGTTGGAGCCGCTTCACCGAAGGTAGGTATGCCAGCGGGTAACTCTGGGAATTTTTCTTTAACTTTCTGCTCCGCAACCGTGGCTGCTTCAGTCAAGATTTTCTGGGCGTCTTCGCTTGCGCTCTGGAAGTCTATGTTCAAACCAGTGGTCTGACCAGCGTCCATGATTATTCCGCTGAGCAGGTTTCCAATGTTTCCAAGCTCTCTTTCGGCTTCTGGAAAGACTGTAGCCATTCCATTCCTGACGGTTCGCAGTACACCAACTGCTGGAGCCAGCGTGCTAACGACGTCGCCAAGCTCTGAGACCGTGCTTAACCTGAGAACTATCTGCTCCAGGGCTAGTCTAGCGTGGATTATCATTTTTTCCATTTTCCGTATTTCGGCCAGTTCGTTGGCGAAAACGTTTGCCCGCGCCATGTCATGCTTTGAGTAGGCGTCAACGATTCTTGCGAATATTGATTTGTCTCGTTCTGAGAAACGGTCGGTCGCTTTGTCTAGTCTTTGAATTTGCATTTCAATGCGTTTTGTGGCGTAATCTAGGCGTGGTTTCAATGGACCTGGAGGACGTACAGCTTCCTTAATCTTCGAAGTAATAGGTGTGTCGTCTATTCCTTCTCCCCATCTTTTAGCAAACTTTTCAGACATTTTTAATTCCTCACAAAATGGGGTTGTTTAAAACGTATTATTACATTGTTAACATGTAGAAAACATACACGTATATCTCTAACACCATATCTCTGTTTCGCCGTGTTTTGAGCTTTAAATTTGAGATGGAAAGAGAGACAAGGCGCAGTTGCCCTAATAAACAGTTTTGTGTAAGTTAGACTCAAAAGCACGAAGGTTTAACGTTAAAAGCAAGGTGACCAGAATGAATGACAGATTAAAAACACTCGGGATATTTGCCTTGTTAGGGTTCGTAGGCGGAGTCCTAGCTAACATCCTCTACCACACAGTGTGGCCTTGGTTCTTAGCTACCTTTCCATCAATACTTACTGCTGAGTGGGTCATATCAGGAATCGCCGGTTCTTTGATAACAACATGCATGGTAGTGATCTGGGTATATCTAAGTGGACCCAAAGAAGCAAGGTAAAACTCCCCTACCATATTTTTCCAACGTTTCCCTCCTCTTTTAATAGTAACAACCCCGACTTTTGTACAACACCCAAATAGTTGCGGGCATCAACAAACCGGGCGCGCGCATAAACCGTAATTTTACTGAGGAGATGCAGCTAAACATCTTATTTTCATATGAATTTCAAAATCATTCTTATGCTTACTAAAAACAAAACTACTCCGAAAATTCTTCTAAGATTTTTTCCAGAAATTTTTTTGGAAAAGTGGGTTCCAAGCTGAGCGCCAAAGATTACTCCTACGCAGAGAAAGATTGTGTGGTAGATTTGGACGTTACCTAGGGAAAAGTGCGTTGCAGTCCCTGCTATTGAAGTGAAAACCATAATGAACATTGAAGTTGCAACAGCAACATGTATAGGAAAGTTCATTGTGAGATGGAGTATAGGCACTATAAGAGCCCCTCCACCTATGCCTAATAGGCCTGATGAGAGACCGCCAAAGAAACTTAACACTAAGCCTAAGTTTACATTCGTATTGTATTCAAAAATGGCGCCGCCAGAATCCACAATTTTGCGGTGCCAACTCTTTCCTATTCTTGGAGTCTGAGTGCGGTAAAGATTAATTTGAAAGGCCATGCGCAAGGCAACGAAAGCTAGGAAAACGCCGAAAATAAGTCCTAACAGTTTTTCTTCGATGATGCTGGTTAGATACGCTCCTACGAGCGCTCCAGGGACTGTTGTGAGGGTTAGAATTGAGCCAGTTTTATAGTCAATTCTCTTTTGTTTCCAGTATCCCATGGCTGAGGATATGGAGGTAAAGACTATCATGGCGAGGCTTGTTCCAATGGCTTGGTGGGAGGAGAAACCGTAGGCAAGAGACAGAAGGGGTACGATGAAAACGCCTCCTCCAATGCCGGTCATCGCCGCGATTATTCCAACAAGAAAGGCTATGGGCGAAAGCAAAGCCATATCTAAAGGGATCAACACATTTCTCTCCCCATAGAGTATATGAGAATATCAACCCTTGTTCTTAAAAGTTTCAAGGAAACATATACTTAGTTAAGGAGGGATAATTTCACGACTTTTTCCATGGTTGCTAGATGCCCAAAAACCTTAGCGCTGGGTGTTTGCGTTTCAACAGCCGTTCCAGCTGTTGGAAGCCGCGTTCCCCGCGTAGAAGCGGGGGTTGGCGCCATAGCAACCCAAGCCGAAACAAACATTTCCTACGGGATAAACGGTTTGAAGCTGTTGAAGAAGGGTTTGTCTCCCCAAGCAGCCTTAGAAACCATGTTAAAAGAGGACCCAGACAGAGAAACTAGGCAAGTAATTATCATAGATGGGGAAGGGAGAACAGCTGCCTTCACTGGAAGAGAAACTATTGACTGGAAGGGACATCTAATCGGCGAAGATTATGTGGTGGCTGGAAACATGCTTGTCGGCAGTCAAGTCATAGAAGTTATGGCTCTGACCTTTGAAAATTCAGAGGGAGAATTAGCTGAAAGATTATTGAAGGCTTTGGAGGCTGGACAAGAGGCTGGAGGAGACAAAAGAGGAAGAGTATCTGCTGCCTTGCTAGTGGCAGGCGAGGAGCGGAGAGAAAACCATCCCATCCTCGACTTGAGAGTAGATGAACATCACGATCCAATCAAAGAGTTAAGGAGAATCTTTGGGGACAGAACAGCCATGATGAAGCAGAAATCATAAAAGAGTTTTTATGAAGGTTTAGAGGTATGTTCAGCAATGCTTAAAGTTAGCCGGAGAAACTGGAGAAAAATTATATGAAAAAATTAGTCTGTACGTTCATGCTGTTTCTTCTTTTTATCGTCACGTTTATTGCGTCTGTTCATGCATCAGCTATGGTTCAAGTCATAATAGATCCAGATGTCCATGTTGCCTTGAATTTGGAAAACATCAACTCTACAATCTACTGGGCGATCAAAGATGAAGGGCTGATCAATGAGTTAACAATTCCGAACATCATTCTAGGCAACCTGATACAACAAAATCTAACACATGTGGATGCTTACACCCAACCAATAGTTTTCAACGACTCAGCATTGTCGATATACATAGCCTTCTCCTTAACTGGTTCGGACATCATGAACTTCACAGTTGACACAAAGTCTATGTCTAGAACCTACCATGTGAAAACAGATTGGAGAAAATTCCAACTTAACATAGCGAATGGATTTTCACTTGACTTCACTGAGTATTTTGACGAGCCAGTGGAGAAATGGCAAAGAGTCAACTACACCCTGAGTGGAAAAACGCACCCAGCCTACTACTATAACTTTACAGATTCAAGTATCGATCCGGTGTGTTACTTCATATTGCCAGCAGCAGCAACCGACGTTCAAGCCACAGGAGACATCATAACCTTCCAATGTCCCGCTTCCTTTGAAGACTCCCTACTTAACAGCCCATTTTTAATCCTCGGCGCCCTAATAGTTATCATCATAGCCTTTTCTCTGTACCGAAAAATTAGAAAATAGAAACCTTAGCTTTCTTTTCCTAGAAGAAGGTCAACCAGCGCTTTTTGATCAATTTCAGCTCGGGTTCTCCAATCTAGGTAAAGTTGTTTATTTTCGTCTTCAGCTAGGTATCCGGATCGAATGTAACGGTTCATGTTTATGTCAACCCTCCAGCCTGGAAGCTTATTGCGTAGGAGTTCTTCCACTTCTTCACGTGGAGCCTTCCCCTTCTTAGCTATTATATAGGAGATGGCTGTAGCCAAACCAGCAATGTCATCTATGCGCCAGCCCATCATCTTAGTTTCTTTCGGAGTTAACCCACCCCTCAGAGTTATGTAAAATCGAGCCCTATCCAACTGTTCAAGAGTTGGCTCTCCAGCAGGCTTTTCACCCTCAAAAACCATTTTCACCTGCATATCCAGATTCTCCAAATAGTCATCCAGTATCTTGAGCACCTTAGGGTAGTCAGATCCCAATCTCCTCCTTAGCTCCCATCCCTTCACTCCAGGTTTTTTATGACGCCTATAAAAGAGAAGGTGAGCCGCCCTCTTGATATTCCTTGCATAGTATGCTTTTCTCTTCAATTTTGTTTGCCCTCTTTCCATTTCATCCATTCTTCAAAGCTTACGGAGACTGGAATGGAGATCGTTTGCTTTTTGCCGAGCATAGATTTTGGTTTTTCGAAGGGTTTGATGAAAATCTCCTCTTCTAAAGGATGAACCTCTAAGGTTGCGTATCCATAAGTTACGAGAAAACTCGCAATGTAAGCCTTCTTTATGGTTTCAGCATAGGCGTCGGCGCCAATGAAATCCCAGTATCGAATTTTTTCTTCCCCCCCAACTTTCTGCTTCAGTTCTTCCCAGAAAACTTCCAACTCTTCCAAGAAGGTTTTCTCTGCAAGTATTCTTAGCTTGACTAATTCTTCGCGGGTGGTAGCTCCAGTTTCCACTTCTAAGAAACCAGTTTTCAGCCACCTCTCATTTAGAGGAAGAAGACCCTGCCAATATTTCATGGCTTCAGCTAGGCTGTGGAGAGAAATCTGTTCTAACTCAATGATGGGATGCCAAGCGTCTAGAAAAAGTCTGGCAAGCTCTTCTTTGCTTAATTTCCTTATTTTCTCTTCCAGAAGGAAGGGATCTGTGTAGAGAGACGTTGATCTATGTTTTACCCAATCTCCCTGAAGTTTAATTATGGATGCAAGGCGATGGATAGCCTCTGCGTCTAGACACAGTTCTTCCGTCGATTCCCATTCTGGAAAATATTTCTGAACAACTGCTATAATGTCATTGACATCCACATTAAACGGATCAAGACCCCTTTCTTCAACAGATTTACACATGCCGATGACCCGTTGAAGATGCTCACTGCCCAACTTTTTCCTCTTTGAGGACAATTAAACTACCTCTTTAATTAGCGATGTCCCTTCTACATTTTGAACCGTTATGATGTGAACATCTTTTCCAGTGAAAGTCACTTGGCTTGGTGTGATGGCTAGGTACTGGGCGTCTAAACCCCTAACCGAAGAAACCAGAAGGTTTGCAATGGTTTCCCTGTTTTTTGGGTCCATGTGAATGTCATATTCGTCAACAGCTCTGAAGGGAGATTGGACGTGCTGTTGCAGGGCTAGGAGGAAGGTCATGGTGGCTGTGCTTCTTTCTCCACCGCTCTGAGTGTAAGCATTGAGAGGAACAGGCTTCCCTCCTTTAAAACCCACAAAGATTTCAAGGCCAGCCTCTTCAATGTCGTGTTCGTTTGCTAATCGAACATCTCCAGCCGCTTGGGCTTCTGAAAGGATTCCTTGATATTTGAGATTAACGTGATCCAGAAGGTTTCGAATGACCGTTCTCCATGCGTCCATTCTTGTTTTTACTTCTTCCATGGCTTTTTCGCGATTTTCCGCCACCAAACGGGCTTTTTCTTTTAGTTCTAGGTAGAGTTTGGAATAGGATTCGTACATGCGTTCGATGTCTTCGGAAACGTCGGCTAGGGCGGCGAGATGTCCGTCTGTTACCCGAATCTCATCTAGAATATCAAGAATGCTTTTCATGGGAACAATTCTGGCACCCGTTTCCTCAGCCCTTTTCACGGTTTCATCAAGATCGGTAAGCGCGATTTGAAGCTCCTTATTCAGCTTTTCCATGGCTTTTGAAAGATTTTCCTTTCGATACTGTAGCAAGGCTAAGCTGATCTTGCGGTCCAAAATATTGTTAGCAACGCCTTCAATTTCGAGGTTAAGATGGTCTGTCTTTGCTTTAACATCTGAGATTTGAGAATCCAAATTTGTGAGTTGTTCCTTGTAGTTTTCAACAGATTTTTTCAAGCTTTCACTTTTGAGGTTAAACCGTTGAGTCCACATGGTTTCAAGATTTTTGTAGGTTGCCTTGATTTCGGTTAGTTGGGTTTTAAGGTCTACAGGGTTTGTGGTTTCTTGAAGTGCCGTTTCTAGCAATCTAATCTTGTCTAGGCACTTCTCCGTCTCTTCATGATGATTTTCTGTCCAAGATTCTGTTTCTTTTAGGGCTTGATCAGCTATTGTAACATTTAATTCCTGCTTTGCCTTTTCACGCTCTAGGACTAATCGTTCTTCAAGAAGTCCTTTCCATTCAGCCCTTGATTTTTCCAGTTTTCCTTGAAGTTCATCCAGTTGACCGTTAACATTTTTTGTTTCATTTTCGATTTGTAGAGTTTCGTTTTGTTTCTTTTGGATTTGCTCCTTTAGCTCGGTGACGATTTTCTCCCTTTTCGTAACTTCGGCCCATGCCAGTTCTCTTTCAAGGAATCGCCTTTTCATTCTCAGTTGCTTTTTCTGTTGGTAGCGGTCGTATTGTTCTCTCCAGTAGGTTAGGGTTTGTTCAGCTGACTCGAGGAGTTTTTCCACGGATTCTTCTTGGCTTAGGATGCGGCTTAGCTTCTTTTGAGCTTGCAAAACGTTTTGGCGGTAGGATTCGAAGCCCACAGCAGCCTCAACCATTCTTAATTTTTCTTGAGGCGGAAGCACCGTGAATTGCTCCACCATGTTTTGGTGCATGATGATGAGCATGTTTTCTGGGTCAACTCCAAGTTTGGAGAGAAGTCTTGTAACATCGGTCTTGGTTGCAGCCCTGTTTTCTAGCTCAAACCAGTATTTTCCATCTCGCCTCAAACCCCTTGTCAAAAAGATATAATCCTTACTGATTTTGGGAACTGGTCGACGTCCGCTCTTGGAAGAATTGTCTAGAACTAAAGTTACTCTGGCTTGGTCTTTTCCCCACCGAATGAGGTCGCTCAACTTTCTGGAGCGTTCTGTGTATGATTGGCCCAGCGCCACCGAAATTCCTAGAAGCATGGATGATTTGCCTGAGCCGTTGGGTCCGCAGACAACGTTGACCCCTGGTTTAAAGGGTATCCTAGCGTATTCGTAGGACATGAAATTTTCCAAGATGACCTCTCGAATCAGCATTGGTCTATGGGCCTCTTAATGCGTTAGTAATTAGAGACATTTTCCACTATTAAAGGAATTTTGTAACAAAAGTGGTGATGTCTCCCGCAATTTCCCTTTTTTTCTATGCGCGCGCTTCAGCAACTTCTCCTTCTCGTCATGGCTCAATCTTTTTATTTCCCTTTCTCTCTTCATCGCTTCTCTTACGGTGTCAAATTCTTCAGCGTAAACAATTTTCTTCGGCCTATGTACCCTAGTATATCTAGCCCCAACTCCAATCATGTGCTGCTTAAGACGCGAGCCTATGTCCTTTGCATACCCAGTGTAATAACTTCCATCCTCACAAAGCAGAACATATACGTAATAGGACACTATCAACATCCACACTATGCGATTAGTTCATGAAGAATAATTTAGTTTTTGCTCGTGCAATTATGTTTACATTTAGTGTTAGCCCAAACACCCTCTTTTTCTGTATTCTAATTAGTTCCTTTGGTTCTGCTATTATCTTACCGCATTTCTGGCAGTTAGTAACTTCTAATGGTTCATACATAGGAATAAAGACTTTGACTTTAGGTTCTGGGCTATTAATTATACACATATCTTAATATGTGACCAAGTGCATATAGTATAGGTAGAATTCTCGTAAAGAATATTGACAAAAGGCTTCAACCGCATTTTGTCGTTTATCTCGACCATTCTACTAAAAACGTGAGGTGAAAAACTATGAAATTAGCAAATAAGCAGTTAAGCAGACCAGCACAATCTTGGGTCAGAAGAGTGGAGAGAATATACCAGCCTAAAGTAGGCTATCATTCTGAACTGAGAGATTGGGTGAAACAGGTCATATTGGAAGCAGAAACGAACAAAAACTTCAAGAAGAAAGGTCAGTTCCTAAGTCTTCTAAAAGACCTTAACGTTGTCTAGGCCAGTTGCCAAGCGTAATGGGGATTTATGTTTTGTCTCTTTCTGGGATTCAATTTAAAATGCATTACAGAATTGTTTCCAAAATTGAGAAAGTGGGAGCCACTTCAATAGAGAAAGCCGTGACAGTTGAAGAAGCTGGCTTAGACATGCAAGAACAACAATGGTTAAGCTATTTTGCTGGAGCTTTCCTTGGCAAAATAAAGAAGACAAAAGACCAACGATATTACATTTAGAAATGCGCATGGCACTGCGAAGCACGTTAAGTTATTGCTTTTGCCGTTTAAGGTAGGCAACTGTAAATAGTCTACCATCTTCTAGGCGAATATTTTGAACGCTAACTAATTCCCATCCATCTTCCCCTAAAACGTTTAACTTGTCCTGGACGTTCTCTATTACCGGTTTTTTTCTGCTGTGAAACTGTCTAAGTGAACCCTTGTCTTTAGCGGAATCACTTTGTACTCCCATTTCACCAATTTAGTTACACCTCAAACACTAATAATGTTCAATAAAACAGTAAATATCTTTGCTTGGAACGACCTCACTTTATAAATGTTCTTAACAGAGTTTTTCAACTACGCCTTGTGCTAACCTTTTTGTTTGTTTCGTTGCAGACGTTAAAGGAATTTTGTGATGCTTGTATATATGAAGAAAAGTGTATTGTTATCTTGGTTGGCTCATTAGCCTCTGGTCATTGCTTCGTTTAACTAGAATTTATTTTGTGAAAGATTAACCGGAAAAAGAAAAATGAGATGCCTGGTTATTTAGTGAAATTCTTCTAATTTCTCGTGTTCAGAAGGAGTTCTATGGTTTGGTATTTTTGAAGGAATCGTATCCCTTTCTCAGTTGTGTGATAGGAACTTCCTGTTCTGAGAAGGCCAGTTTCTAGCAAAAAAGTAAGATATTGTTCAATGAATCTGTGACTGAGCCCACACGCGTACATAATGCGTGTCTTTTTCGCTCCGTTCTTCGCTACTCTTAGAATTTCCGCAATTATTTCCAAGGAACTTCTCATCTAAATTAACTTCCATAACCCGTTTTCGTGGTCTCGAACTGATTCTGGAATATATTTTATAATTGTTCTCTTAAATTGGGTCACAAAACTTGTTTCTTTGTCTGAAGTGTCCGCTTGCTTTTCTGCTTCAATAGAGGAAATCAGTCCCCAAGCAAATTTAATCAAAGCCGTGGTCTGTTTGTCTGTTAACTCTCTGCCTCCTTGTTCCTCAAGTTCATCTACGAAATCATAAAGAGCCTCAATTGCTTCTTTACCACGCAATTTTGGGAACTCTGGAATCTCAATAGGCTGCATTTCCATCCCTAAAACGGAATGTTAACTTTTTCTATAAATATCATCCTCTAAGAATCGGTATATTCCAGATTTCGACATATTATTTCTCGATTCCCGCGGTCTTTCTAATGAATCCGCCTACCTCCTCGATTTGATGTCCCTCAAGTTTCTTTATTAAAGCTTTCAGTTTTTTCTCGCCTGTTTCTCTCTCTTTAATCCATTCCTTGGCAAACTTGCCACTTTGAACGTCCCTAACAGCCTCCCTCATGTTCTCTTTGACATGGTCGTCTATGACTTTTGGTCCAACGGTTAAACCCCCGTAGTTGGCAGTTTTCGAAACCGCCTTAAGCATCCCCGTGAATCCCCCTTGATAAATTAGGTCCATTATTAGTTTGGCTTCGTTGCAGGCTTCGAAATAGGCAAGTTCTGGCTGATATCCCGCTTCTACGAGAACCTCAAAGCCCTTTTTGATGAGTTCGATGAGCCCGCCGATCAGAACGGTTTGTTCCCCCACAAGGTCGCTTTCGGTTTCTTCCTTAAACGTCGTTTCTAGAACACCAGCCTTAGTACATCCAAGACTCTTAGCCATAGCTAAGGCAACTTCCCTCGCTTGACCCGAATAGTCTTGATAGACCGCAATGAGAGCTGGCACTCCAAAACCGTTAAGGTACATCTCTCTAAGCTTGAATCCCGGACTTTTTGGAGCAACCATAACAACATCAACATGGCGTGGCGGAACAATCTGCTTAAAGTGAATGTTGAAACCATGGGCAAAGCCAAGGGCTTTTCTCCGAGTCATATGGGGCTCCACATAGTCTCTGTAAACAGATGGCTGCTCCAAATCCGGAATCAGCAGGTGAATGATGTCGCCTTTCTCAGCCGCTTCCGAAACCGGATAAACTTTGAAATCATCTTTTTTGGCTTGATTCCATGATTTGCCGTCATGTCTTAAGCCCAGTATAACGTTTAAACCTGAATCTCTCATGGTTTGGGCTTGAGCGTGCCCTTGGCTTCCGTAGCCAATCACTGCTATAGTTTTGTTCTTTAAGAGATCTAAGCTTACATCTACATCATAATACACTTTCACCATTCAATAGTCACCCATCATTACTCAATTTTAAGGGATTTAACTCCTCTGGAAAGGGCGGTTATACCGGTTCTCGCAACTTCCTTTACGCCAAAGGGCTTCATCAAATCAAGGAAGGCATCTATCTTGTCCGAAGTTCCTGTGATCTCCACCATCAACGACTCAGAGGAAACATCAACCACCCGCGCCCTAAAAATGTCAGCGTAATTGATCACATCCGATCGGGCTTTAGTATCTAACGCGCGTACCTTAATGAGGGCCAGTTCCCGCGTAACGATGCTGGTTGGATCCAGTCTACTCACCTTAATCACATCAACCAACTTGTTCAACTGCTTAACCACCTGCTCAATGGTCCTTTCGTCTCCATTAACCGTGATAGTCATTCTGGCTAGATCGCTCTGCTCTATGGGTCCCACAGAAATGCTTTCTATGTTAAATCCTCTGCGCCGGAACAGATTTGCAACAGTATAGAGCACTCCCGGTTTGTGCTCAACAATGGCAGTTATTATGTGATTTTGTTCCCTCGCCATACCATCACCCTGAAATTACGCCGTTCAAGCCCTTGCCAGCCGGAACCATTGGAAACACATTTTCCTCTGGAGAGATTGGAACATCGATAACCGTGGTAACCTCACTCTTTAAGGCTTTTTTCATGGCTTCGGAAAACTCTTTTAGCGACCCTACGCGAACACCTTGGGCGCCATAGGCTTCAGCCAACTTAACGAAGTCTGGGACATCCCCCAATTCAACAGCAGAATATCTCCTGTTATAGAACAGTCTCTGCCACTGGGCAACCATCCCCAACACTGAATTGTTCAGAACGATTACCGTCACCGGAATTTTCTCCGCAACTGAACATCCAAGTTCTTGCTCCGTCATTCTGAAGCTTCCGTCACCAGCTATGTCTACAACTACAGACCCCGGACAAGCAACTTTAGCTCCGAGGGCTGCTGGGAAGCCGAAGCCCATGGTTCCTAACCCGCCTGAGCTGATGAAAGTTCTGGGTTTATGTGTTTCGAAGTGGAGGGCAGCCCACATCTGGTTTTGTCCAACTTCAGTTGTCACGATAGCGTTCTCTGGCAGTATTCTTCGAAGCTCCTTTATTAATAGCGGAGGCTTCAGATCACAGCCGTTGGGATCAACGTTGTTTTGGAGCTGATCCTTAAATTCTTTAACCCGGTTAAACCACGGGAAGCTCTCCCCATGCCTTAACTGGTGAACTAACAACTGGTGAATCAGCCTTAAGGTCTCCTTTGCGTCAGCTACGATTGGTACGTCAATTTCCACGTTTTTCCCAATTTCCGCCGCGTCTATGTCAACGTGAATAATTTTTGCATCAGGACAGAACTGGTCTAACGCTCCAGTGGTCCTATCTGAAAACCTTGTTCCCACCGCCAACAGAACATCGGCTTCTAGCATAAGCTTGTTCGCCACAAGGGTTCCATGCATACCTACGTCTCCAATAGATAAGGGATGATTTTCAGGGAAGCATCCCTTTCCCATAAGAGTTGTTGCCACAGGCATCATTAAAAGTTCGGCCAATTCCAGAAGCTCAGGAGAAGCATTTGAGATGATTATTCCCCCACCCGCTAGAACAATCGGGCGCTCCGCCTCGAGGAGAAGCTTAACTGCCTTTTTAACTTGGATTGGATGGGGCTCTGTCTTCGGTTTATAGCCTCGAATCTCCATGTTGCCTGAAAACTCCATTTCATCGATTTCCGTCTGAACGTCTTTTGGGAGATCAATCAAAGCTGGTCCGGGTCTACCGGTTGTAGCTATGTGAAAGGCTAACCTTACAGCTCTTGGAATCTCTGAAGATTTTTTCACCTGATAATTATACTTTGTGATGGGTATGGTTATCCCAATTATGTCTGCTTCTTGGAAGGCGTCTCTACCTATCATATATGAAGAGTTGGCGGAAAATGTATTGACTTGACCAGTGAAGGCAATGACCGGCGAAGAGTCCAAGTAGGCGTTGGCAATTCCCGTAACCAGATTTGTTGCTCCGGGACCCGACGTAGCCATGCAGACTCCTGGTCGTCCACTGGCGCGGGCGTAGCCATCAGCTGCGTGGGCTGCGCACTGTTCGTGTCGAACAAGGATATGTCTTATTCCACTATCGTAGAGGGCATCATGTATCGGAAGGAGGGCTCCTCCAGGTATGCCAAAGATTACTTCTACATTTTGTCGCTTTAAGGCCTCTACAAAGGCTTGGGCACCAGACATTTTAACCATCTTCAAGAAACCTCCGTTAACTGCAGTTTATTATAGTTGGTCATCAACACGTTCATGCCACTGAGCATGGCTTCAATACTCGCTATCACTATGTCTTCGTTAACTCCGATGGCTGTAGCCACTCTATCACCCTTACGCAGCCGAACGGCTACCTCAGTGACGGCATCGGTGCCCCCCGTAATCGCTTTTACAGAGTAATTCTCTAACTGTATTGGTTCAACAGCCAGAACAGCTTTCTTCACAGCATTCATCGCCGCGTCTACTGGACCCACCCCAGTAGCTGCCTCGGTGAGTGTGTTGCCGTTGAGGTTTAGTCGCACGGAAGCAGTTGGGGTAACCTTGTCTCCTGTGACGACTGTTAGTTCTTCAAGTTTCATTGGGCGAGTTTTCGGCAGCTCCATAACCGCTTCGGCAATTGCTTGCAAATCAGCGTCTGTAACCTTTTTGCCTTTGTCTCCTAACGTTTTCACTCGGAGAAAAATTTCTCTCAGTTGCTCATTATTTGGGTGTAGTCCCATTTCATTTAGAGATGCCTTGATTCCATGAGAACCAGAGTGTTTGCCAGATGCTAGTCGCCTAGTGCGCCCAACTAACTCTGGGGGAATTGGCTCGTATGTTAAAGGATGGGCTAGTACGCCATGGGTGTGCATACCTGACTCGTGAGCAAAGGCGTTGTCTCCTACAATTGCCTTGTTTGGTTGGATGGGAACGTCGGTTAGTCGAGCCACTAACCTTGATGTTTCATAGAGAAGCTCGGTTTTTATCGACACCTTCGCTTTATAAATGACCTTTAAGGCTACAGCTATTTCTTCGAGGGAAGCATTTCCAGCCCTCTCACCCAACCCGTTTATTGTGGCGTGGGCTTCATCGGCTCCAGATTTTAGAGCTGTTATAGAGTTTGCTACAGCCAACCCAAAGTCGTCGTGGCAGTGGGCGCTTATAGGAACGTTGGTAAATGTATTTCTCAGCTTCGAGAACAGTTCATAGGTTTTTTCAGGTGTTAAAACCCCGACGGTGTCGCATGGACAAATCCTATCTGCACCAGCAGAAATGCCTACAGCAAACATTTTGGTAAGAAATTCGAAGTCGCTTCTCGTGGCGTCTTCAGCTGAGAGCTCAACAGCGAGTCCGTGATCCTTGGCGTATTGGGTGCAATCCTCGGCGAGTCTTAAAACTTCTTCCTTATTTTTCTTCAATTTGTATTCAAGGTGTAGATTCGATGTGGGAACACATAGATGCACTCCCTTAGCGTCGCTTTTCAGTACAGCGTCTATATCTCCTTTTGTTCCTCTGGCGAAACTGTAGACCTCTGCCCTAAGCTCCTCTTTAGCTACGAGTTTTATTGCGTTCATTTCTCCGTCTGAAGCCGCAGCGAAACCTGCCTCGATAACGTCTACTCCGAGTTTGTCTAGGCTTTTAGCTATTCTAAGTTTCTTTTCTGGGGTTAGGGAAATTCCAGGGGTTTGTTCGCCGTCTCTGAGGGTAGTGTCAAAAATTCTTATCTTTTTGGGGAAGCTATTCGATAAAGCAATCCCCCAGTTCGCACCTCTCGGGAACCCAGCTATACCCCATTTTTCATTCCTCGTTCCACAACAACAACCAAGCCTTCCATATAAAAGCTTTTCTGTGTCTCTATTATGTATTTAACTTCTAGTCTAAACGAATTGTGTAGAGGGTCAAAGTTGAGAAGCGACGCTATAAAACGCGGAGTTGGAAGAGCTCCCCACAGAGCCTTACTGAAAGCCCTTGGAGTCACAGGTAAAGACTTAGACAAACCATTCATTGCGGTGGTAAACAGTTTCACAACGGTGGTTCCAGGCCACGCCCATCTAAACCAAGTTGCTGAATCTGTTAAAGCCGGAGTCATATCTGCCGGCGGACTGCCCCTTGAATTCAACACGATAGCCATCTGCGATGGATTGGCTATGGGCCATGAGGGAATGCGGTATTCTTTGCCATCCCGAGAATTGGTTGCCGATTCTGTTGAACTTATGGTTCAGGCCCACAGATTCGATGGGATGGTTTTGATTACAAACTGCGACAAAATAACTCCTGGCATGTTGATGGCTGCGGCTAGGCTTAATATTCCCGCAATTGTTGTGACTGGCGGTCCCATGCTTTCTGGTGTTTACAAGGGAAAGAAGATTGGTACAGCCTCGGTGTTTGAGGCTGTTGGAGAAGTTGCGGCTGGTAAAATGAGTGAAGAGGAGTTGAAGAAGGTTGAGGAGCTTGCTTGTCCTGGGTATGGGTCGTGTAACGGCATGTTTACTGCTAACACCATGGCTTGCGTGACCGAAGCTCTGGGTATGTCTCTGCCTGGGTGTGCTACCCCTCCCGCTGTTAGCGTTGCTAGGCTAAGAATTGCTAAGACAAGTGGGGAGAGGGTTGTTAAATTAGTAACGGAAGATTTGAAGCCTTTGGACATTCTTACCTCAGAAGCCTTTGAAAACGCCGTCATGGTGGATATGGCGCTGGGAGGTTCAACTAACACTGTGCTGCATCTTCCAGCAATAGCAACAGAAGCTGAAGTTTACTTGCCTCTAACCATTTTCGATAAATTGAGTAGAAAGGTTCCTCACCTCTGCAACATGGTTCCCAGCGGACCCTACACCATGGAAGATTTGGATGCAGCGGGTGGAATCCCAGCTGTTATGAAGGAGCTAAGCCCTTTTCTTTATTTGAACGCCGTCACTGTAACGGGAAAACCCGTTAAAGAAAACGTTGGGCAAGCTGTGGTCTTTGATGCCAATGTAATTCGTCCTCTAACTAACCCTGTTCATCGGGAGGGGGGCATAGCCATACTTAAGGGAAACCTGGCACCTAATGGTGCGGTGGTTAAGGCCATGGCCATATCGCCTAAAATGCTTGTTCACAAAGGTCCAGCTAGGGTCTTCGATTCTGAAGAGGATGCCATGAAGGCCCTATTAAACAAGAAAATCAGGAAAGGCGACGTTGTTGTTATCCGTTATGAAGGACCGAAGGGAGGGCCGGGGATGCGGGAAATGCTTTCTCCAACAGCCACTATAGCTGGAATGGGGTTAAGCGAGTCGGTTGCCCTAGTCACCGACGGAAGGTTTTCAGGAGCCACTAGAGGTCCATGTATAGGTCATGTGTCTCCTGAGGCAGCTGACGGCGGACCCATAGCTGCGTTAAGAGATGAAGATATAATTGAAATAGATGTCCCAAAGAGGAAACTGAACGTGGAATTGAGTGACGAAGAGTTGAGGAATCGTCTGAAGTTGTGGAAACCAAAGCAACCAAAGATTAGAAAGGGCTATCTTGTGCGGTATTCTCAGCTTGTTCAGCCCGCTCACGTGGGAGGCATTCTAGGAAAAGCCTAAAGTAGAGTTCCTTTATAGTGAATCGAGGTTGGACAGCCTAAACATCTGTCGTTTAGGTAGAAGGTACAGTTGCTACAGTCTTTTTCGCACGGTGTAATCTTTTTCTTGTCCAAATTAAGTCTTATGGGTACAATAAAATCTCGAACTGGAGTCACTACAAGGTTAAATTCCATTTCCTTTATGATTGGGTCAGACCTTAGATGAGAATCCACGCATGACACTATAGATCTCATGTTTTCACCTATCAGAAGAACAGTTAGATTATACCTTCCAGAATTAAAAAAACTGTTAAGATAGAGGGGACATTTATTTAAAGAATTTAGAACGTGTTCGGGATGAGTGGTGTTCATATCAATTTTTCCAAGAAATAATTGAGCTTTCTTAATGTCCATTCCGATTAAATGTGTTAGCAACCCTGTTTCTTTAAGTTTAGATATTCTCAAACTTATCGCCGGTTGCGAAATTTTCAGGTGTTCCGCAAGATCAACTTGAGATATCTCTGGGTTTTGAGATAGTAAATGTAAGATCTTTTTGTCAATGTCGTCTATCCTCTTTGTCAAGGTTTCCACCTACTGAAAATTTATTCGACATAGTTAATAAGTATTGTTATTTTCTATAAAGACATAGTCGTCATTCTTTATGAATTATAAAAAGAATGTTTATAAATATTGCCTCGAAATATAATACTAGGACTGATTTCTGTGGAGCTATCATTTAAAGATATCACCAGCATTATCCGAACTGTGCCTGAGGATTTTATTCATCAAGCAAGATGTCCAATGTGCGACACTATACTAAGATGGTTTGATCCTCAGTCGATTGCGGGCGCCCGTATTTTAATGGCACTGTGCGACAAATGTGGGATTTATTATCAGATTCGTATGGAAAAAAGATGGTTTGGTTGTGATTCCTACGACCGCTGCAATAACTGCGCTTGTTGTTGCATAAAACCAGAATGGTGATCCGTGCGCTCTGCTTGAGCGTCCCTTGCGTGCATTGAACGCCAGATTGCCTTCAAAAATTCTTCGAATCTGGTACTGGAAAACTTCCTTTGCTCCTTATTATCTTGTCCACCTCGTTAATTGCATCTATAAGATTAGCTTGGTCATTGAGTAGGAGATTTAGCTCACGACCTATGACCTTGTTGATTGTGGGTTCATAGATAAACAGTTTTATTCTTTTCATCCTCATCCCAGCTTGGTGCCCTGAATCTTGTACGCGTGAGGGGTAAGTATGAACGGGAAAAGATTGAATGGCTCATGATTCTGAATGACTTATGTTACGTCCTATGTGGAACTTTACTCTGGGAAAAATGTGGACCCACAGAACTTTGTTCTATGTGCTCGGGTATCTAAAAATTGAATTTGGCGGTTTACTTCTTGGTTTTCGGTTTCACTTCTTTCATCGGAACTTCACAACATATCAATTCACATGTAGCACATCCACATGGGTCGTCAACGACTACAACGAGTCCACATTCTTCGCATTCATATTTTGCACCCTTCTTCTTCGCCATTCTTTCACCTCCCACCATTTTGTCACAGAAAAATCTTCTATCCCTTCCGGAAATATAAGACTATTCGACGCAACCAGGTTATGCGCACATTCGTAATACTTGTTGGTAACAGAAAAAAAGGAGTTTGCGGGAGAGCATAGACATCTAACGTCTGATGTCTTCATTTGCTAAGACCACGTCTTAAATGCCAATAAGTTCAATTATGATGGGGTGAAGTGAAGGCATGATATACCTTGTAATCATAGAAAATTGACTCCAGAAGGTAGGAAGGACTTTAAGAAAGTTTTAGAATGGCAGAAAAGATTCGATGAATGGCTTATATCTCATGGTGCAACATGGAAATCTGTAAAGCATTTTGTTACTGAAGTTGGTGAGCCAGTCTATGAAACTTGGCTTGGATACCCAAATTACACAGCAATAGATGAAGACGAAGAAAAAAGCAAGGAATTCGCCCAGCATCCAGAATTTCTTGAATTGATTTCCTCAATGAGCAGGTGGTTCCAGCGGGTGAACAGTAGAGTCGTGAAAGAAATATAGTATCTCTGAAATACACTGATATTAGACCTTAGAAGTCTCAGATCGGGAGACATCTCCACAGCAATTGCTAAATCTCTTTAAGGATAAGTTAGACAACAAGAGCATGGGGATTGCTTATGGTTACGGCTGGGAAGGTTTTTAAGCTTGTTGAAGCCATACCGCTGCCTGATCTAGCGTCTAAGCTGAGTGGATATAGAAGAGAGGAAACTTATGAAGAAGGTGACTACAAATTTACGTTGATTACGGAAATAGCTCCTCTAGCACCCAGTGAAAATGCCTTAACGGGTGTCTATTCTCACGACTACACAACTCATGTATTTCATCGGGGAAAAGTTGTTCCTCTTCCACGCACCATTGAAGCGATGTTCCGTTTTGCCCAGCATAAAGATCGAATCCTCCTGACAGTGGTTGAAAAGAAGAGGCTTGCCAACTTTATTGCCAACCGTCTTAGCGAGGTGATATCTGAAAAGGTTGGAGGTGTTGTGGAGGCGCGGATACCGCCAGAAATTCTTCGGGATTTCCATCTGAAGAACCCTGAGGACACGAAGATTACGTTTTTTGACAATGTGGATATTCCCAACGTGAACAAGCTTTCTTTGTATGGGCCGGATCTTATTGGCACCAGTCTTTTTGAGGAGTATGGGAAGCACGGCGATTTGTGGTATATTGTGGCTAGGTCTAAGGAACACGGGTACGTGGTTGGGTTGACACGAGACGTTTCGGTCACCATATTTAACATAGTTGACAAGAACAAGTATTTGGAGTATGTTGAGAAGGAAATCTATCCTCTAGTCATTTAAGAAGGTGGAAAAGGTTCACGGTGACGGGGCTAAAACTTCTTAGGCTCCGAACAATTGCGCCATAAGAATTTGGATTTTTTCATAAAGTTTTTGATTAGTTTTGATGAGTTCTTTGCCTTTCCTTCTATACTACTTCTCTGTTGCTGTCCCACTAACATTCATGTAGAAAGCCAGTTCACCCTACCCAAATACAAACTCGCAGTATTCGTCTCCCTTTCCAGCACACTTTTCTTCAGTAACTGTTATAGTTTTCTCAAAAAGTTCTGAAAGAAAACCAGACAAGAAACCTCTCAAAAAGTTGCAACAAGGCTGACCAATTTCTCGACTTTTCCCTGCTTTACGCGCCATGGTTTCAAAGGCATCAACAACTATAATTCTTCCTGAACCATTCACAAAATCAACGTCCCGAAAAGTCAGATTTCCCCAGTTCTCTTTCCTCTTCAGTTCAGAAAGAAGACTAAGCGCCTCTTCCTTCGTCTTAAACTTCTTCTTCACCCTATTATGCGACTGCGCCCCACATTTCACAGCCGCCGTAAACAAAATCACAGAAGCCGCTGAAGGAGAAAAAATCAATTCCAAAGCAGAAACCATATCATTAAAAGTCGCAAACTGAAAAGAGAAACTCTCCTTTTGCAGTTCTGGCATCCCCCTCTCACAAATTAATTATTTCTTTTTAGCCCAGCCCACTTATATCACTTTTCCGTTATACAAGAAAAAACAAAGATTTTGCCCACCTTTTTCTTTAGGATATGACTATAAACTTTTATTTTCCAAGAATTTAACTAGAATGCTGGTGAGACAAAAATGGTTTTGTTTCCAACCAAAGAATGGTTAGAAGAATACGGCAAAAAACTGAACCAAAGCAAAGAATACAAGGAAGCAGGAAAAGGTTGGGGCGTGGGCTGGAACGGCGACTTCATTTTCCAAATCGAAAACATCCCAGTAGACAAAATATCGGTTAAAGACCTCCCAGCAGATCTGGCTAAACAAATGAAAGAATACATTGTAAATGGAACTTCCTATTCCTACATCCAACTCAAAGACGGCGAATGCAAAGGCACCCGAGTCCTCAAGGATCCAAAAGAAGTGGAAGCAGGCTTCATCATGAAGGGAGACTACGAAAACTGGAAGAAAATGATCAAGGGTGAAATTGGCGCCATCCGAGGCCTACTAACACGCAAATTCCAACTTACAGGAAGCATGGCAAAAGTAATGCAGTATACTAGAGCGGCTTCAATAATGACTGAAATATCTTCCAGCATCAAAACAGAATTCATCGACGAAGTGTATGCAAAAAATGAAGGCGCCCGGGCACAAGACTAGTACTCAATTCCCTTTCTGGGCGGTACACCTTTAGTATAGGGATGCTTAACCTCCCTCATCTCCGTGACAAGATCAGCCAACTCAACTATTTCAGGAGGAACATAACGGCCAGTCAACACCAATTCAACATGCTTGGGTTTGCGCCTAATTAAATCAACCACTTCCTCAATCCCTATCAATTTCAAGTGCAAGGCAACGTTAATTTCATCCAAAACAACAACATCATATTCGCCGCCGCTGACAACTTCCTTAGCCAACTCGAAAGCTTCTCTAGCTAACTTAACATCCTCCTTGGTTGGGGGAACATCCGTAACAAACTTACCCCGACCAAAAGCCTTCAATTTAAAATTGGGAAGCCGCTCAACAACGTAGAGTTCTCCGTAGTCAAAGCCTCCCTTAATGAACTGAATCACGTAAACCTTGAGACCTCGCCCCACAGCCCTTAAAGCAAGCCCAAAAGCCGCAGAAGTCTTGCCCTTACCATCTCCAGTGTAAACCTGAATTAGACCTCTTGCCAGCCTCTGTCCCACAGCCAGAATCTCCTTTAAACCATGACTAACCCGTTTTAAACCGTTTCAGCCTTTTAGCCAACAACATATCTGCTGCAGAGTAGGGGTCCATCTCCTTCGCCAAAATCCTTTGGACAAGCTTGTCCAACTCACCCCTTTGCTTCGAGTCTTCTACGATAGATTGCGCTACCCTTTCCTTAATTGCCTCAACCAATTCCGCTTCAACTCTCTGTCTATGTCTTGTAGCAATAGCGCCAGCTTCAAGGTATCGTCTATGCTGATCTATCTTGTCAAGAAGTTCGGTGATTCCTTCCCCTGTGATGGCGGTAGTCTTGACTACTGGCGGTCTCCATTTTTCCCTCTCTGGATTCATATTCAGCATAGTTTCTATGTCGATCATGGCCTTGTTTACGTTTTCACGGTCAGCCTTGTTCACCACAAAAATATCGCCTATCTCCATAATGCCCGCCTTAATGGCTTGTATATCATCGCCTAATCCGGGAGCCAAAACAACCACCACAGTATGAGCCACCTTAATAATTTCAACCTCGGACTGACCTGCCCCAACCGTTTCAACTATAACCATGTCTTTTCCAGAAGCATCCAAAACTTTCACAGCATCTTTTGTGGCTTTAGCCAAGGCGCCCACACTACCCCGCGTAGCCATGCTTCGAATAAAAACCCCCTCGTCAGTGCTGAGGTCCTGCATGCGAACACGATCTCCCAAAAATGCACCGCCTGTGAAGGGGCTGGAAGGATCCACTGCTACCACACCAACGGTTTTTCCTCTTCTCCTCAATTCTTCAACCATTTTCTGTATCATTGTGCTTTTCCCCGAACCTGGAGGTCCAGTCATGCCCACAACATGCGCTTTACCAGTATGCGGATAAAGTAAGGATACGGCTTTGCCAGATTCGGGCAGATCATTCTCGATGAGGGATATGGTTTTAGCTATGGATCGGCGATCACCTTTAAGCACGCCGTCGATGAGTTGTTTGATGTTGGTCATGGTGCATCCGCGTTTTGTGGCAAGTCCAAACGTTATTTTCTTTTATGCACGTTTTCTCGGACAAACTTGACAAGGATGTCTGTGGGTGTGCCGGGTCCAAACACTTCTGCTAGGCCTATCTTCTTTAGGTGCGGGATGTCCTCTTTAGGGATAATTCCACCCGCGAAAACTAAGACATCGTCTAATCCTCTCTTTTTTAGGAGTTCCATTATTCTGGGGAATAAGGCTAGGTGGGCTCCAGACAGAATGCTTAAAGCTATCACATCAACATCTTCTTGGAGTGCTGTTTCCACAATTTGCTCAGGTGTTTGCCGAAGCCCTGTGTAAATAACTTCCATACCGGCATCTCTAAAGGCTCTTGCAACTATTTTTGCGCCCCGGTCGTGGCTGTCTAAACCAGGCTTCGCAACCACAACTCTAATCCTTCTTTCAGAACTCATTTATTGTCAACCTCTCAGATTACTATTAGCTCCTTGTATTCTCCAAAGGCACTTCGAAGCACGTTAGTTATTTCTCCCAGGGTGGCGTAGGCTTTTACAGCTTCGATTATGGGTGGCATCAAGTTTTCGTCGCGGTCAGCTGCGTCGTGGAGCTTGTCGAGGGTTTCTTTCACCTTTGCGTTGTTTCGTTCTCTTTTCATCTTTAGTAGTTTAGCCAGTTGCTCTGCTTCTACGTCGGGAGTTATTCGCAGAAGTTTTAGGGGCACCCAATCTTCTTCAACCGTGTAGTCGTTGACTCCCACTAAAATTCTTTCTTTATTATCTATTTCCTGTTGATACTTGTAGGCGCTGTCTGCAATTTCTTTTTGGAGGAAACCGTTTTCTATGGCTGGAATCACCCCGCCCATATCATCAATCTTATTGATATATTCCATCGCCTTCTCTTCCATCTCGTTGGTCAAGGCTTCTACACAGTAGGACCCAGCCAAGGCATCCACTGTGTCAACTACTCCGCTTTCATGGGCGATTATCTGTTGAGTCCTTAGGGCTGCTGTAACAGCCTCTTCAGACGGTAGAGCTAGGGCTTCGTCGAAGGAGTTGGTGTGCAGAGACTGGGTGCCGCCCAAGACTGCTGCTAAAGACTGAAACGCAACCCGCACTAGATTATTGACGGGCTGATGCGCTGTTAATGTGCATCCAGACGTTTGAACATGCATTCTCATCCAGAGGGACCGTGGATCCTTGGCTTTAAACCTATCCTTCATAATTTTAGCCCACAGTCTCCGTGCTGCCCTAAACTTTGCTATCTCTTCAAAAAAGTTGTTGTGCGCCGCGAAGAAGAAGGACAGGCGAGGCGCGAAATCATCTACTTTGAGTCCACGCTCCAACGTAGATTCTACGTAGGTTATTCCGTCGGCTAGGGTGAAGGCAAGCTCCTGAACAGCATTTGAGCCAGCCTCCCGGATGTGGTAACCACTGATGCTGACTGGGTTCCACATAGGCAGATGTTTCGCGCAATATTCTATGATGTCTATGACCAGTTTGACCGAAGGTTTAGGAGGAAAAATGCATAGTTTCTGGGCATAAAATTCCTTTAGCATGTCGTTCTGGGTTGTTCCGCCTAGCTTTTCTCTGGGCACTCCTTGTTTGTCGCCTATGGCTATGTACATGGCTAGAAGTATAGCAGCTGGACCGTTAATGGTCATGGACGTTGTTACCTTGTCTAAGGGTATTCCGTCAAAAAGAATTTCCATGTCTTTGAGGGAGGAAACTGCCACGCCACACATGCCAACTTCGCCTCTGGACACGGGATCGTCGGAGTCTCGGCCCATTATGGTTGGGTAATCAAAGGCGACGCTTAATCCGGTTTCTCCCTCCTTGAGGAGGTATTTGAATCGTCTGTTTGTTTCCTCTGCGGTGGCGAATCCTGAGAATTGTCTCATGGTCCATAGGCGTCCGCGGTACATGGTGGCATGTAAACCCCTTGTGAAGGGGAATTGTCCTGGAAAACCTAAATCTCTTAAATAATCGAGGTTTTTGATGCCCTCTGGTGTGTACAGCCTTTTTATGGTTATGCCCGATGTGGTCTTAAACGCATTCTTCTTTTCAGGGTTTCTGCGAATCCATGAGGGCACAGTTGTTTTTTCCCACTTCTCTCTTTCCTTCGCAACCTCGCTGAGACTTTGTTTATCAAACACTTTTTCTGCCTCCCTTATAGAGTAGTACCTACTCTCAGACAACCTAAAAAGTTATCCACACTATATTTTTTCCCATTAGGTTGTCAGTTACTTGCGTTTTCGGAAGAACAATAGCATTGGGTTTGGCTACTTGGCAACTTGGGACAATGGTACGCAGGGAAACTATGGGAGCGACTATGATGGTGTGGATTTGGACGGTGACGGAATAGGTGACACTCCATACATGGTCCCTCCGAACAATCGAGACAATTATCCGTTCATGGACCCACTAGAATTAACTGTACCTATAGCTGACGCCAAATATATTGTAGATAGACCGTTGGTAACTTTTGATGGTTTTGCTTCATGGGACGACATAGGTATTGTTAGCTACTTCTGGGCCTTCGGAGACGGAACGTGATAGTAAATCATACTTATTCGAAACCAGGAAGGTACACCGTCACGTTTACGGTGCGGGATGCGGTGGGCAATAACGATACTGACTCAATTATCCTTACACTTCTAGTGAGTGACGTAAACGGTGATGGAATCGTAAACATAGTCGATGGTGTGATTATAGGAGTAGCCTTTGGTAGTAGACCAAGAGATCCAAACTGGAACCCAATTGCAGACATAGTGCCTGACAAATTCATAAACCTACAAGACATTGTCTTATGGGCTATACACTTCGGAGAAACATGGTAAACCAAACATCCTCTCTTTTTTTCTATAACCTTAGATTATCTCTTAAACAAACAATCAAAGAACTATTATGCAATATTCCTAAGACATAGAAGATTTCTCCTTAAGTCTTTAATGCAACTTGAAATGAAATAGTAGGTGACAATAATTAAGGGGAGAAAGGATTGAAAAGGAAAGTAGCATCAGGAATAATGCTGACAGTGCTGTTAATAGGCATGTTGACATTGGCATTCAACATTCTCCCATCAAAACCAGTTATGACAAGTCCAAACCCAGATTGGCTGAGCACAAATATCACTTTAACCGCCCATTATAATGGACCATACTATGAGTTAAACGTCGCTTCTTCACCCTTAACTGGTGTAACATTCACTCTTAATGGAACTCCACAAACAACATCATACACAGACTGGCTACTTGAAGGCTCCTACACCCTTGAGATGCCACAAACTCATGATGAATACGTCTGGTTCCATTGGCTTGAAGACGGAGACACAAACAGAACTAAAACATTCGTTTTAGCTGATAATACCACTTGGACTGGTGTATACAGATTCATAGCTGACTTAAACGGTGATGGAGTCATAAATATAGTAGATATAGTCCTCTCTGCATTAGCCTTTGACAGTAGACCAGGAGACCATAACTGGAACCCAATTGCAGACCTAAACCAAGATGGAATCATAAACATCATAGACTTAGTCAAGGTTGCAATACATTTTGGAGAAACATTCGCGCGCGCATTATTTGAAGACGGCTTTGAAAATGACTTCACTCCATGGACAGGAACTGTTGGCACACCTGAAATTCCTATTCTCAAGCATGACTACTTTTTGGATGGTTACGATACAGAAGCCGAAATAGACGTTTATGGAGTCATAGGCAACGAATTGTTTTTTGCTCAAAACTGGTTAACATCTAATACTGGTTGGATTTTGAAAGCAGACTTAACTACTTTAGAGAAAACAGTGCTATACACAGGCAATAAGTTAGCAATGTGGGAAGGAGCCATAGATGGCTCGGTATGTTGGGCTGCTGGTGAAGACAAAGATAGTGGAGGGATATGGCGTTCTGCAATTGGCAGAGCGACTACGTCGGGAGCTTCAGTGGCAAAACACCCCAACACGGGCGACTGTAATGAGTTCATTGGCTTTATGGATGATGGCACGCAGTTAGTAGCTGGAGAACGGAAACCCGGCGGTCTCACCGAAGGTTCATCTTATCCTAATGGTTGTGGACTATGGACTATTCCAAAATCAACATGGAGTGACACGGGCACATGGTCGAGAGTTTATGAAGACACAGACCTCTATGAGTGGGGTTCAATAGCAAAGTTTGGCTCCACTTACTATGCGTTATTAGCACCGTATAATAATGGCAAATGGAAAGTAATGAAAAGCGCAAGCCTAACAACATGGACAGTTGACTTAGATTATCGTGGTCAAACACTAACTTACGATTATGGTGGGCAGTTAATTCATCTTGGAAACAAATTAGCGGTCATTAGCCCCGTTCAATCTGACTCCAAATGGCACTTGTTTGTCTTAAGCACTGAAGGGGGCTCATGGACAGATTATTCGATAAATATAGCATTAGCCAGCGAAAGTGCATACGCATCAGCATATTATGATAGCACTATAGGAAGAATAATACTTTTAATTGGGAGAGACACCACAAAAGACCATACAATTTACTCCATCAAAACAGATGGAACAGACTTACGAACAGAGAGAACGAATCTTCAAGGAACTAATGGAGCATTTACTCCCCGAATGTATGAATATTGTTACAAGGATGGGGCTGTTTATTATCCTATTTGCTTCTATACAAGTAGCACGTCGTATATTGGAAAGATTAGTCGGACAGCCCATCATGGTTCTAGAAGTATGGTGGTTGATTTAGATGCAACGGAATATGCTTATAAAACACTGGCATCAAGCTATTCAAATCTTTTTGTTCGTTTTTACGTTCAGGTAACGAATCTGCCCGCACCAGGTGCCGAAAGATATCAAGACTTTATAGTCTTAAGGGATAGTGGAGGCACCGCACGACTTTATGCAGGCTATTGGCTTTTAGGGTCAAGCTACAGGTGGTATTTAAACGTAGATGGGTCAGGCGATGTCATATATGAAGAAACAATTAACCCTAACCAATGGTATTGTATAGAAGTCGAGTTTGATGCAAACGCAGATGTACACTACCTATGGCGTGATGGTGTCCAAATAATAACAGTCAATCAAGCAACAGCGAATACCATACAAAGGGTTGATGTAGGTTCCTGCGGTGGGTCAGGTAATTGGGCGGCAGACGGTTGTTTTGACTGTGTTGTTGTCGCCGACACATACATCCAACCAGAAGGACAGCAGTGAACATTCACTATGACTGGGCAAGTGAAGGTAATAGCTTCCCTAATAAAGCAACATGAACTACGTTACTCCACATTTGAAACAGCTAAGGCTACTAGCCAATTAGCATCTTGGAAGGAACTACTGGTTAGCTTAAGCCAATCAATCAAAGTATTAGCCATCATGCGCGCGCGCTCTCTGCGATACTTTAGCGCACTTAGTCTATGCTTGTCCATCCTATGCCTAATAGAAATCTCCATCCTATTCTTGCTGAGACTAACACTTTTTGCACAGAATACCCTACCTAAACCATACAAAAACAGCACTCTCGCACTATATCATCATACGAAAAGAGAAAAAGGGGGGATTGTGCGGTAGACGTCTCCACTCACAACCTAGAAAGTTATCCTCAGTCTATTCTTCTCTATTTTAGGCTACGTGTCACTTGCATTTCCCAAAAGTACAGCATGATTTTAGGTTCTAAAAGAAGTAGAAAACGAACGAGAAAAAAGAAAAAATTCACCTATTATGCATAAGCCGAGAATCCTTTACCTAAGATTGTATAACCAGTTATTAATTTCATCATCTCACTAGTACCATCTGGGATTGTCATCATTCTGGCATCTCTGTAGTATCTTTCTAATGGCATTTCATCTGAAAGTCCTAAGCCACCATGGATTTGCAGTGCATCATATGTCACCTTAACGGCAGCCTCCCCTCCATATACTTTAGCCATCGACGAAAGCCTTCTAGCCTCTGGGCTGCCTTTAGCAATAGCATCTATAGCCTTATACCCGAGAAGTCTTCCGGTCTCTATTAAAACGTTCATGTTGTAAAGCATTTCTTGGATCAGCTGGAATTTGCCAATGGGCTTACCAAACTGCACTCTTTCTTTAGCATACTTCACTGAAGCTTCGAAAGCTGCTTCAGCTATTCCAATCGACGCTAATCCCATACCAGACCTTGGTAGCGTCATCAGCGCTGTAAATGGTGACATTTGACTGAGCAAGCGCATCATTCCCTCTGACAGTGGCAAAAGCTCCATCAGTTTGGGATCTCCAAAAGCTTTGCCCATCATGAAATTCATTTCATTTTCCTTTGCAACTTTGCAGTTTTCAAAAAACATCTCTCCAGTAGGAGAAGCTTTCCAACCTATTTTATGTAATTCGTTTGTATCAAAGGGTGCTACGTCTTTTTCTACCAGAAAGAAAGACTCTGCTTCTGTGCTTAGATCTTTTGCACCGACAAAGGCTACGTCTGCAATTGTTGCATTGCTTATCCAAGTTTTGGTGCCATTGATAATATAATAGTCTCCTTCTAATTTAGCCGTGGTTTTGAGGTTTGAAGTATCACATCCCGCTTCTGGTTCTGTTTCAGCGAAACATCCTATAAATTCTGCCCTCTCCAACTTGGGCATTAATCTATCTTGCGTCTCGTCTGAGGCTAGTGGGACAAACATTGCTGGAAGACTGCTCATGCCGTATATTGGTAACAAACTTACCCACACTCTACCCACTTCTTCTGACACTATTCCAAATAGTATGGGATCCTCAGCCACCAGGGCCTTTGCACTTTCTGGATCGAGAGCGACACCAATCTTCTTGAACTTCTTCAGTATGTCTATTGCTTCTTCTTTCGTGAAGGGCCCCTTTTTGTCTCTTTCGTCAGCTATTGGAGCGAATTCTTTTTCTAAGAACTCTCGGATACTATCCCTGAACATCTTTTCTTCTTCGGTAAATTCAAAATCCATTGTTATATCCTTCCTACACCCTCCGTTTAATGCTTAGATTCTTAAATAAATTACGCGCACATCGCTTCCATTCTGTAGTAGGGGGAAGAGACGTGTCTAATGAATGAACGGTAAAAGGCACCATTAAACGATTTAGCATCGGCGCCTCTCAAATCAAAGTTTCAGACATTCTACGGTAGGCCTTGATCATCTTACTTTTCTTTGCTAAATCTTTTTCCTTATCTATCCGATGTCTTATCCTACGCAGTTCATTTTCCAGTCTCTTACTCAGGATTGGCACCCTTTTCAAGTCCATAATCCACCTCCCTTCGCACACGTGCAACTCCCGAAGAGTAGAAGCCTTGAAGTTTCCTTTGAGAAACGCGCTGTTTGCGAACTCTCTGAGTGACCAAGCGTTTTTGCAGGAACTCGTAGCCACAGTCACACTTGAATCCGACAACTTCGTTCTTTTTCACGAGTAAACTGTGGATGCGTGGTGCTGTACATCCTGTCTCTTGTTTATGTAGTTTCCAAGTCAAGGCAAGATTGTCTAGGGTTAAAGGCTGGAACGTTTTTGCCCCGAAGAAGAACCAAAAGCTGTAAGCGCCGAAGATAAACCAGAAAGCCCATACCACTAAATCTAACATTTTTCTTGTACCCACATTTTTTATTCGATGATTCTCTTTTGTTTGCACGCCAAGAAAAAGTCTCATGATTATGGATTTAACTTATATGAAAACAGAATATGTATCAGAATTAACTATTCATATTCGGAATCAGAATCAAAGTCCTCTCTTAAAAAGCGTTAGAAAAGAAAGTTTTCTTGAACACGTAACGAAAAAGGGAAAGTCACCAAAAAGCTTTAGAGCGCATCAACAGGTTATCACGCAAATAAATAGAACATAAGGAAGGGTGTTTTGTTGATAACCTTTGAGAAAACCGCCAAATATTCTAGGATTTTGAACCCGTTAAAGAATTTCGAAGAAGACCTCTTAACATTTGAGTACAGAACCGACCCCCTAACTGGTCGCAACACAACAGTCGTAAAAGGAATGCTGAGATATATCAGTAAAGCCCTAGTTTCAGACGAGAAACTACTCCACTCTTTAGTTGAAAAGACAAGGACAAACTGCCCTTTTTGTCCAGAAAGCGTAAAAGACAAAACGCCCATGTTCACGCATAATTTCCTTAAAGAAGGAAGAATTTTTGTTGGTGATGCTGTTGTTATGCCGAATTTGCTGGGCCATGCTGAAAGAAGCATTCTGGTAGTTCTGCCAAAAGAACATTATTTAGAGCTTAAGGATTTCACGCCTAAACTGATTTTTGATGGTTTCAAAGGAGGCTTAGCCTACCTAAAAAGACTCAAGGAGGCTGAACCTACGATAACCTTTCCTGTCTTCGTTTTCAATTATTTGCCACCAGCTGGTTCTTCCATATTGCATCCTCACATGCAAGTTTTAGCCAGAGACAGACCGTTCTATTTTGTGAGACTTTTGCTTGAGAAAAGCAAAGCCTACCATGAAGGTAACAGATCTAGTTACTGGTCAGACCTAATATCCAAAGAAAAAGGTGAGGAACGATATTTGTTCGGAGTAAATGATGTAGAATGGCTTGTTCCATTTGCCCCGTTGAGAGGCTCAAATGAGGTCCAAGCAATAGTCAGCGGCAAGTCGAACCTGTTAGAGCTAAACGACAAGGAGTGGCTTGGATTGGCTGAAGGCATATCAAAAATTCTACAATTCTATCATAAAGAAGGGTATGCAAGCTTTAACATCATCCTTGTGTCGGGACCAATGAATGACCAGCTAGACTATTTTGATGTAAACTTGAGGATGATAAGTAGACCGGGAATACAAGCATCGAGCTTCACGGATGCTTGGGCACTTCCATACTTGCTGTGGGATGGAGAAGCCGCGGAAGAACCTGAACTACTTGCAGAGAGAATCAAAACATTCTTCGAAGCAACTAATTGAACACAACAGCATTGGGCGCCGCCCACTCTTTAGCTACCGTTTCGTTTGTTCTTCATGCTTTCCCAGAAAGGAAATATGAATTTGGGGTTCACAACTTATTTCAAGCGTAAAAAATTAGTTAAAGCGAATTGGAGATGGCTCATGAGTGAAGTCTATCAGAAGGAATAGATTGTGAAATTTGGCTTTAAGTTCTGGACGTATGCACTACTTGTGACGTCAAGTATCGCGGGGTTTCTGCTTACACTGTACACTAGGCTAGGTGGTCAGTATGAGTTAAGTATCAAAATGTTGATTCTTGGCTTGGTCGCTTTTGCCATCTTGTTATTGTACGTTTGGATATTGAAGGCTCAATGAAGAAAATTATGGAATTTTATGTTTTCTCTTAATTAATAAACGAAACCTCGCTTAAAGAGAACTCTCTGTCGCGCACGCTTATTCTGAATACATATTCAGGTTTCATAATTCTTTTCTATATTTACGGTCTTGTTTCCATGTCACCTAAAAAAAAGGAGAAATGAAAATGTCTACGAAATCGTTCTCGAAAAACTCAGCATACAAAAGAACACTCATAGCTATCTTGGTTGGAATGATGCTCATAACAACTTCTACCATAGTTTCCGTCAAGGCAAGTCCCATAACCGTTACGGTTTCGCCGACCAGCGGGACATTTGGAACGACCGTAACTGTGTCTGGAAATGATGCTACCGCTGGCGGAGAAGTGAGAGTTTACTTTGGAATCTTTTTCTTTGCTTTTTTCGCAGCAAGAACAACCGCGAACTCAACTGGAGGATATTCCGTTAACATTACTGTACCAGCTCTTTCTGTTGGCACTTACGCCATATCAGTGCTCGACGTAGAAACAGGAGATATGAATACGGCCTGGTTCGATATCCAACCTACGATTGTCGTGACTCCTGAAGAAGGGTCATCTTACGACGAAATAGCCGTGAAGGGTTACGGTTTTAGCAGTGGTAACCTGATAACACTCACGTTCGACGGGGACGACGTGACACCAACGCCACAACCGGAGACCGACGATTGGGGATCCTTTGAAGCTAAATTCAATGTCCCCCCAGCGCCAAATGGAACATACACTGTCACGGCAGAAGATGAAGGCGCAAACAGCGCTTCAGCCGATTTCACTACAATTCCAAAGATCACCTTAAACCCAACAAGTGGTCCCCCAGCTACTCTGGTTTTTGTCAACGGTACAGGATTTGGATCGTCTGTTGCCTATTCAATCGAATTCGACGCCATCAACGTGACCATGTATGGGACAATTTCCACTGACCCCGATGGTTCATTCATGCAAATTTTCCTTGTTCCCGATGTGCCCGATGGAACGCACAGAGTCAAGGCTACTGATGCGGATGGGAACTCAGCCACCGCCTCATTCTTGGTGCCATCTCCAGTTATGACGCTGGAGCCAAGCACAACTTTCAGTTCCTCTATGGTCACTGTCAAGGGATCAGGTTTCCCACCAAACGAGCCTGCACTCCTATACTTAGAAGGCACCCTCGTGATAAGTCTAACAGATTTAATGACTGAAAGTCAATCGCTATTCGCTGACGAATATGGATCGTATGAATATTCCTTTGTTGTTCCAATTGCGAAACCTGGAGTCTACACTGTTACGGCTTACAGCATACCTGAAGGCGGTGGGCTAGTAATCGGTGAGGAACTGGCATCGTCTTCCCTCACGATAATTGAAAACCCTGCATTCGAAGACATCGGAGGCAATTTAACAGACATCAACGCTAGAGTGGTTAGCATCGATGGAAACGTGGCTACCATAGAAACAGACATAGGCACAATAAAAGCAGACGTCAGCGGCATTCAAGCGGAAGTGGTTCCAACAGGATATGAACTTAGTCTACTTGCCACAATATTAGCGCTAATCGCTGCGATAGGAGCATGGCTTTCAGTGATAGTGGCTAGAAAGAAAACACTGACTTCAACACCAGAGACAAAGCCAAAATCAAAGGCAAAGTAAAAAATCCCCTTCTTTTTTTTATTTCAAACCCTAGAAAAGAATTAGGTAAATTTAAAAAATAGAGATGTTGAGGTATGGCTATTTTACTGGTTTAAAGTATTTTATGTCTAACATGGAGCCTACGCGTTCTTTCTTCTCTTTGAAAATAGCCTCCACAGGTATCCCTATTTCCACATCTTTTGGTTCTACTTCACCCAACTTGTGCACGAATCCGCCATGAACATTGTCGATTTCAACCATTGCCCAGATAATTGGCTTTTTAAGTTTGGATCCGTCAACATCTATGTAAGCAACGGTGTAAGTGTGAACCTTACCCCTTTTGCTAACCTCCACCCACTCGGTTAATCTCTCGAAGCATCGTTCACAGAAGAGCCTTGGAGGCACGTAGATGAGGTCACAATTTTTGCACTTGGTTCCCATTATCTTTGCATTTTCTTTGATTTCTTTAAAGAATTTCTCTCCTACAACGCCGTAAGTGTATGAGTAGTCGCATTCCATGTGACCCATCCAATGCCTAATCTCGCGGGGGTCACCTATTTTTTCTAGAGACATTTTTACACCTCTGCGGGTTTGAAATATTTTATGTCGGTTATGGCGCCTGTGCGTTCTTCGGGAGGTTTCCAAACGGCTTTCACTTTCATGCCAAACTTAACGTCTTCTTTCTTCATTTCGCCCAAATGATGGAATATTCCTATGCCTTTCGAGGCTCCGTCAAGTTCGATTACAGCGATGATGATCGGCTCTTTTAGTCTGCTTGCATCCGCGGCTAGGTAGGAAATTGAGTAGGTGTTGATGACACCTGTGTCCTTAACGTAAACCCACTCGTCCGTAGGTCTGAAACACAACTCGCAAAACATTCGCGGCGGAACCACTATACGACCACATTTATGACATTTCCTAGCTACAATCCTCCCATTTTTCATTTCTTCGAGAAATCGGCTCATTGCAGCGCCGACGCTCCATGCATATCTTGCCTTGAGTTTCCAACGTTCAACGGGAACTCGCCCCTCCTTCAAGTCTTCCGTCTTGATTTCTTCACCAGCATACTTTTTTATCTTTACGCTCATCTGGTTTCACCTCAGCTCCTCATGACTATCACAGATCCATACTGCATGAGGTCACCCCAAGCTTGAGCCACTCCAGTCCTTGGGTCACTTGGCACCTGTCGCTTTCCAGCCTCGCCTCTTAACTGCCAGAAGATTTCACAGACCTTCATTAATCCAGCTGCCGCAATTGGGTTTCCCACTCCCAGTAGACCGCCAGACGGATTTATGGGTAAGTCGCCGTCTCGTTGGGTAACCCCCTCTTCAGTGAGTTTGGGAGCCTCTCCTTTCTTACATAGAAGGAGACCTTCCATGTGGTGCAGTTCCTTGTAGTCAAAGGGATCATAGGGTTCCGCGACGTCTATCTCCTTGGGCGGGTTTTTGATTCCCGCCATCTTGTAAGCCATTCTTGCGGCGCATTCTACGTATTTTGGGAAGTAGAGGTCTCTGTTGGTCCAGTAGGTTGAGTCTATGCACCAACCAACGCCGTCAATCCAAACAGGGTTATCCGTGATTTTCTTAGCCACGTCCTCTGAAGCCAAGACCAGCGCTGCAGCGCCATCACTCGTGGGGCTAATATCTAGACGCTGAACAGGCCAAACCATGACCTCTGAGTTGAGGACATCCTCGACTGTGATCTTTGCTGGAAGCTGCGCGCATGGATGATCCATTGCGTTTCTTTTGTTCTTCACGGAAACCAGCGCAATCTGCTCCTTCTTTATTCCGTGGGCATGCATGTAACGGTGCATTTCTAGGGCGAAGATCCAGACTAAGTTCATTCCGAGGGGTCTTTCCACCATTGGGTCGAAGATAGTTGTGAAGGCGTATTGAGGATGGGGGAAACAAGACGACATTTTCTCTTCAGCCACAACCAAACAGGTGTCGAAGAGACCTGAGGCTACGTGCCACCAACCCGAGTTTGCCACAAAGACGCCAGTGCCTCCGCCAACGAAAACTCTGGAGTATGGTTTGCGCCATGCACCAGCTCCATCCAACAAGTTTTCTCCTTTCATGTGGATTCCGTCGAAGGCGTCGGGGGCTGTTCCAAGGGTTGCGCATTCTATGTCCTTGAGGGTTAGTCCAGACGAGTCGAGGGCCATTTTTGTGGCTTCATAGGCTAATTCTCTGCCAGTCTGTTTCAAGTTTCTTCTGAAAAGGGTTAGTCCAGCTCCCACAACGGCAACTCTCTTCTTAACAAACATTTTCACATCTCACCTCAAATTGTTACTTAAAACAGCTACGGCGCCGCTGGCTGTTGGGATTCCACGCCACACCTGAGCTAGTCCTGTTTCGACATTTGGTATTTGACGTTTGCCAGCTTCGCCTCGTAATTGCAAAACGACTTCCAGCAGTTTCTGGAGACCTGACGTTTCGAGGGAACAACCGACTCCTAGCATGCCACCGGATGGATTGACTGGTAGATCGCCGTCTCTGCCCGTAACTCCTTCTTCCGTTAGCTTTCCAGCCTCTCCCCTGCCACAGAACCCTAAGGCTTCAAGGTTTTGAAGCTCTTTGTAGGAGAACCTGTCGTCAATTTCTGCTAGGCATATTTCCTTTCTCGGATTTTTTATTCCAGCAATTTTGTAAGCCATCTTCGCTGCCAGTTCGGTGTATATTGCCCTCCCCCAGTCTCGGGTTTCCAGCCAAGGCGTATCAGAATTCCATCCAACCCCCTTTATCCACACTGGAGTATCGGTAAGTTTCCTTGCAACATTGTCTGAAGCCAAAACCATTACTACACAGCCGTCAACAAGGGGACTGACATCCAAACGTGTCAGCGGGTAAAACAATGGCTCTGATGCAAGCACGTCGTCGACTGTTATGTTTGCTCCACAGCCTGCATAAGGATTGGCTAATGCATTTTTCTTATTCTTTACAACGACATGGGCACACATCTCTTTCGTGGCTTTGGTCTCATGTAGGTAGCGGTTCATCTCTAATCCAGCAACATAGAAGGGATGACCGCCTAAGGGTCTGTTGAAAATGGGGTCAAGGGCAAAGGCAACAATATTCGCAAAGGTTAGTATGTCAGAGGCTTTGCTGTGGGCTTCAATGGCTATTGTGTCGAAGGCGCCGGTGCGTATCAGCATGTAGGCGGTGGCTACTCCATAGAGACCGTCAGCTGAGACCGTGAATAGGTGTCTCAAAACAGCTCCAAGCTGGTCTGGAACAAACTCGTCGAAAATGCTGAAGCCTTCCCAGTAATCTTCGGAACAGCATATGAAACTGTCTATGTCCTGTCGAGGATCAACCCCAGCGTCTTCGTAGGCCCTAGTTGCTGCCTCAAACATCAATTCCTTGTAAGACACTTCAGGCGTGATTGATCTGAAGCCTGTGCATCCCATGCCAACAACAGCTACTTCTCTCATGATTTTCACCTTTTAACCGGAAGAAACTGATAATTGAGTGGTTATTCACTATAAGATTTTCTGAAAAAAGAACTTGCTTTTGGAATTGCTAGGTATGCGCTTGAAAAACATATAAACCGCTGAAATGAAACATACATTGTTTGCAATAACTTGGAGATGATTTTGGTATGGAAGTTAAATTGAAGAAGACACAATCAATGCAGGTCGCCACCATTAGTCATGTCGGACCCTATGGAGAAGCGGGTAGGCTCTACGCAGAAATTGCAAAGTGGTTAAATCAAAAACAACTACAAATCGCAGGTCCCCCATTTGGGTGGTTCTACGACAATCCCGAAGAGATGCCAGCACACAAATTGAGATGCGAAGTGGGGTTTCCATTCAAAGGCGAAGCCACTCCCGAAGGCAATATAAAAATCAGGAAGATTCCAGCCCAAACAGTTCTTTATGTGATGCATAAAGGACCGTACAGCGAAGTGGGACCAGCCTACAGAACACTATATCAACACGCTGGCGAAAAAGGCTACACCCCAATAGGACACCCAATGGAAATCTATCTTAACGACCCAGCTAAGGTTCCGGAAAGGGAACTCCTCACAGAAATACAACTACCAATAAAGAAAGAATGAGCGGGATTGCCTGATCTTCAATAGAGACAAAAACATGGTTTAAATATTCGTTTAGGCGTTACTACTGAATTCTATAGGTACTATGCTTGATTGGAGGATCCATTCTTGGTTCGCAAACCCCTTGTTTCAATCGTGTCCGCTGGCTTGTCTAAGTTTGGACAACTAGATGGATTATACGGCAGAGAAATTTTTGCAGAGGCTGTGAAAGAAGCCTTTGAAAGAAGCCCCAACTTAAACCCAGCGAAAGACATCGAAGCCTTGTTTATTGGTCATATGGGTGAATCCTACGAACATCAAGGTCACACTGGACCAACACTAACTGATTGGGCTGGTCTGCTACCCAAACCAGCCACGAGACTTGAGTCCGCTTGCGCTTCATCTGGAGTCGCCCTAAGAACCGGAATCTTCGCAATTCTTTCCGGCATGCACGACATTGTGATGGTTGGCGGAGTCGAAAAAATGACCCATCGAACCACGCCGGAGGTAACAGAGTTTCTGGCCATGGCCTCCGATTTCCCCTTCGAACAATGGCACGGAATAACTTTTCCCGGGTTATATGCTCTCATGGCTACGGCTCACATGCACAAATACGGCACAACTGAGGAGCAAATGGCCCTCGTGGCGGTGAAGAACCATCGCAACGGAGCTTTAAATCCGAAAGCCCACATGCAGAAAGAAATAACGCTGGAAAAAGCAATGACATCAAGAGTGATTGCTTGGCCCCTAAAACTGTTCGACTGTTCCTTAATAACCGACGGAGCCAGCTGCCTAATTTTAACCCGCCCAGACCTCGCCAAAAAATTCACAGACACTCCCATCCACATCATAGGTTCGGGACAAGCCAGCGACGCCATAGGCCTCTATGAAAGAGAGGAACTTACAACCCTGAAAGTAGGCAGACTTGCAGGACAAGAAGCTTACAAAATGGCTGGTATAAAGCCCAAAGATTTGGATATAGCTGAGGTTCACGACTGTTTCACCATTGCCGAAATCATAGCCTACGAAGACCTCGGCCTTTGTCAACCTGGAAAAGGTGGAAGCCTAGCGGAAGAAGGCGTAACCGCCCTTGACGGAGAGATTCCAGTCAACACGAGCGGAGGATTGAAGTCGAAGGGGCATCCTGTTGGGGCAACTGGAACCGCTCAAGCCTACGAAATATACTTGCAGCTAACGGGGCAGGCTGAGAGAAGACAGGTGAGCGGAGCAGAAATAGGTTTGAGCCACAATGTTGGGGGTTCTGGAGCCACCGCCACCGTGCATATCTATAGGAAGGGATAGGCATGGCGGAGACTCTTCCATTCACAGTAGAAAGCTTCTACAAATTTGTAAGCGAAAGAAAAATTATGGCCGCCAAATGCAACAAATGCGGAACCTTGCTTCTGCCGCCGAGACCCCTATGCACCAAATGCCTTTCCACAGATTTTAAATGGGTTGAACTTAAAGGGAAAGGAAAACTGCTCAGCTACACGGTTATTCACGTTTCACCAGTACAATTTCAATCTATGGCGCCTTATACTGTGGGCATTGTGGAACTGGAAGACGGTCCTCATTTACCCGGCATGATTCGTGGCGTGGAGCCTGAAAAAATCAAGGTTGGCATGGACTTAAAAGTTGACTTTGACACGGCCATACCAGCCCAGTGGCCTATGTGGCCCAGATATTTCTTTAGACCGCCTTGAAAACTCGTGATTCAAACTAAGGTTAACTGTTCGTTGTCATGGGAATAAATGTAAGCTGCATTCTTGATGCTTCTAAGCTTGTCTATGGACTTTAACGCCTGGTCAGAGCGGTATAGAACCCCAGGAATGTTTCTTTTCTCCAAGTTTTCTCTAAGAGGCGCGGCGTCGCCGCAGTATACGTAGTTCTTTTCCTCTCCTTTGATCAGAACCGTCTGGTGCCCAATGGAGTGCCCGGGCGTAGGAAACAGAATTATGTTGTCGGTTAGCTGATATTTTCCGTGTATGGTTATGTAATCAAGGTTTGTATCAAAAAATTCTCTGAGGTATGCTGCTTTTTGGAATCTGTCTGGGGCGTAGGCGTAGCGTAGTTCTTCAGCTTGCACATAGAACTTTGCGTTTTTGAATAATGTGTTGTTGCCGCAGTGATCGAAGTGCAGGTGCGTGTTGACCACCAAAGTGATGTCTTCTGGCTTTATTCTGTGTTTCTGAAGTTGCGCCTTAAGCGCCTGCTCCGGCTTTCTCTTTACTGTATGAAATGGTCTATGCGTCTCTGGAAGATCGCCGATTCCTGTTTCCACGAGAATCTTTTCCTTGTCACCTATGATTAGCATGGGCTTCAGGGCTGCCTCGTATATTTGCCCTTGATACTTTGTGTATACAAGTAGGCTCTTGTCTAAAGTGAAGTATCCGTCACTTAGGAGGTGTAATTCCATTTTTCATCACCTTGTTATAGTTTCAATTTTTCTTGTTAAGCTGTTGTACTAGACTGGGAATGTCTGTGGATGAGGAAGCTAGGTAGTCGGCGCCAGCGCGAGTCAAATCTTCTACAGAGGAGAAACCAGTTGTTACACCCACAGAGAGAACTTTAAGTTGATGAGCACATTCCATGTCTCTAACGCTGTCTCCAACAACGATAGCTTCTTCAGGCCTAACCTTTAAAGCTTCCAACACAGCCTCCAGATGGGCTGGATCTGGCTTAACCGCCAAAACAGATTCGCGAGTGATTTTGACGTCGAAGAATTGCCTCAGACGGAAGCGCTTAAGAATATAGTTTGTTGATTTTTCGCCGTTTGCAGTGAAAAGGGCAATTTGTATTTTCATTCTCTTTAAAGCCTTGAAGGTTTCCAAGATGCCGGGAACTAAATTGGTCTCACGAGCCGCCTTCGCCTCATAGTTTTCTACTACTGCAATCACGTTTTCCTTAAGTTTCGCGAATTCTTGTTCATCCTTTCCATTTTCTTTCATGTGTTTCTCTGCCTTTTTCAGCATGATGAACACGCTTTCATTTATTGAGAGGAGAGAGCTTGGGAGGCCTTGTTTGGTGAGGAGACGTATTACTTCTGTCCTAGCAGCTTTGAAATCTATGTTGAAATCTACGATGGTTCCGTCAAGGTCAAAGATTACTGCTTTAATTGTCAATGTTAACCAGCCCAGCTTTAATTCTAAACTAGAGATTACCGACATCATAAAATGATTTGCGGTTTCAGAATTTTCTTCGGCTCAAAGGTTTTAATGAAAAATTAATTGAGGACGAAACTATAAGATTAAGAAGGGACTCCCATGAGTCTTGATGAATATGTGAGGAATCCACTTTGGCCTCTTCTTGTAGACACTGTTCACGCTATGATTATGTATCCTCATCATAAGGCTTACGTGAGAGATGTCGTTCTTCAGGAAAAACCAGACGTGACTGCCCAGGAACTGGCTAATAAGCTGGGCATACCTCTTGGCGAAGCTCTAGTCATTCTCTATGAACTTAGAAAAGCAAAAACGGAAAGTGGAAAAGCCAGCGAAACTTGATGTTTGTGGAAGTTTTCCTTAGTTTCAATATGTATTCTCTTTTCGTAAAGTCTTTCTAGAGGCGATAAACGATTTTTACTCTGTAAAAGTGATTACCTTGCGTCTAAGCGTAATCGCAGTAGCTACCTTTTTGATTTTAATAGGTATTGTCTTATTCTTTTACGGAACATCTTCTATGGGAAATCAAAGGAATGTTCTTTCCGGCTCATACACCATCGTGTTCGGTATTTTTCTGGCCTTTGCCGGTTTTCTAATGTTGGTATCTCATGTATTTCGTGGACGCTCAATGTTCTATTAAAATACAGAAATTTCAAACTAGACGACGTGCTTGATTCAATAAGTGTCCCTCAGAAAATTTATTAGCATTCTTGACACCTTAATAGTATGCTGAAAGAGAGGAGTTGGAATGAAAAAGAAAGTTGTTATGCTAGCTTTTGTTTCAGTTCTCTTGCTATCAATGATTATTGGAGCCAAATTCATAACATTCTGTAGCAACGGTTCAAGCACGATAACCGTGGTGGCAGTACAGCCCGAATTCTACTTCTTTGATAACGCAACAAATTATAGAACATATATGACTGAGATGATGGAACAAGCTATGATTTATGGGCCAGATTTGGTTCTTTTTCCAGAGGATATCGGAACGCTCTTACTGACTTTACAGTACCCTGAGATAACTCAGTATGAAACAGTATTAGAGGCCATGGTTGCGCTAGGCATGTATCCGAACGAAGCATTCTACGGAGCAGCCAACGTCGCTGGCACAGCATACCTTAACACCTTTTCCACTCTTGCAGTGCAATACAATGTGTATATTATAGCAGGTAGCATAATGCTGCCAGACGGCGAAATTACTGGGACGCCCGGGAATTACACATATAACAAAACTGGAACGGTGGACAAAGTATATAATATCGCTTACTTCTTTGACCCAGATGGACACATCATCGGCACCCAGAAAAAGGTTCATCTCATCAGTCTTGAGCTAAATCTGATGCATTTAGCACCGTCGACAGAGGAGACTTTACAGGTCTATGGCGTAGACATTAGGGGCATACATGTCGGTGTTGGAATTGCCGTCTGCGCAGATGGATTTTACGAATCGGTGGGACAGATTTTGGCTCAAAAGGGCGCAGACATAATATTTCAGCCAACCTTCAATCCCTACCCGTTGAATGACTATGAACACAACTTTGTTCGTGACAGCGTGTGGACTAGGTCACAAAACCAGCTAGTTTACGGAGTTCTCAGTTGTTTAGTGGGACAACTTCTCGACTTCACTTTCACTGGCAAATCTGCAATAACAGCACCAATTGAACTCACAGAAAGTGGAGACGGAATCATTAGCATGGCAGAAGTATTCAACAGCTCCACCGTAATACATGGCGTCCTAGATATTCAAGCGCTTCACGAATTGAGAGCTATGCGTATAGGCGACATAAACATCGACAGAATCGTGAACATACAAGACGTAGTAATAGCAGCATTAGCTTTCGGATCCCGACCAGAGGACCCAAACTGGAATCCAAAAGCAGACTTTAACGGCGACAGCATCATAAACATCATCGACTTAGTCTTCATAGGAATCAATTTTGGGAAAAGATGGTAAGCTGGAACAACAGTCTCCTCTTTTTTCTACAACATTGGATTCTTCTTAAATCGTCCGAATTCTATTCAACTCTTCTGAATTTAGTTCAGATTAGATGAACTGATGAAGCTTTGAAGGTGAGGAAGACTGTGGAGCCAACGTTTAGTTGCATTTCAACGAAGGATCGTTTTGTAATTTGAACGACAAACTCCTTTCCCGCATCGACCCTCAGCTTTACCACTGGCCCAAAATCTGAAACCTCAACTATCTTTCCTTTGAACACATTCCTCGCGCTGGAAGGCACAGTTTTCTTTGATACGATTATGTCTTCTGGTCTAACGAAAACCGTGACCTTTCCAGACTTTCTTAGGGCGGCTTCTATCTCTATTCCATCATTAACCTCTATAACTGAAGTTCCTTCCTGAAGAATTTTTGAGTTGCCGGAAAAAACGTTTTCCAGTCTTGCAAAGCTTGCCAAGTCTGTTGATGGACCTTTAAGAATTTCTTGGGGTGAGCCAATCTGCGCTATTTTACCTCCAAGAAGCAGGGCAACTCTATTAGTCAGGGTTTCCGCTTGAAACATGTTGTGGGTGGCTATGACCATTGTTGTCTTCCTTTCCTTGTTGAATCGCGAAAGCACTTCTTCAATGATGGAGATATTCTTTGGATCGATGTTTGCCGTTGGTTCGTCCAAGAGCAAGACATCAGTATCAAGCGCCAAAGCCCTAGCGAGAGCCACTCTCTGCTGCTCGCCTCCAGACAATTTTTTGGCTGGGCGCTTTTCATAGCCTTCCAGCCGCACCGTCTTCAGAACTTCCTTAACTTTTTCATCTATTTCTCTTTTTGAATATCCCCTGAGTTGCAGACCATAGGCGATGTTCTTGTAGACACTGGTGTTGAACAACGCAGTTTTTTGAAACACCATGGTGGTCTTTAACCTTACATCGTTTATGTTGCCCTCGTCAACTTTCACGCCATTGAAGCACATCTCCCCACTAGTGGGTTTTTCGATGCATGCCATAATTTTCAGTAGAGTTGTTTTTCCGGAACCGTTTGGACCGAGGAGGCTGAAAACTTCGCCTTCTAGAATGTTGAGGTTGATGAGGTTTAGGGCGGTTACGTTTCCATAAACTTTGCTTATGTTTTCAAGTTCTATCACGGTTTTCATGTTCTGCGCCTTTGAATCAGGTTTATTGAAATGCTCAGAACGGACACTATAAGCAGTAGGATTATGGCTAAGGCAATGCTGAGTTCTATGTTTCCTTTGTTGGTTTCTAATGCTATTGTAGTTGTCAAGACACTTGTAAAACCGGCTATGTTTCCGCCAACCATGAGAACAACGCCCAATTCAGCTATGGCTCTGTTGAAACTCGCTGTTATCGCTAAGACAACACCATTCATGGATTCCTTCAAAACTGCTATAGAAGCCTCAATTTCTGACGCACCTAAAGTTTTGGCTAAGTCCTTGATCTCTGGGTCAATTGATTCGATGGCGCTTGTGATGAAACTGACGGTTATGGGTGTTATCAATATTGCTTGTCCTATTATTATCGCTGGTGGTGAATACAGCAAGTGGAGAAAGCCTATTGGACCTGCATTTGAGAAGAAGAGGTAGAGAATCAGCCCCAAAGCTACGGTGGGTATACCTAGCATAGCATTGAAGAATCCCTTTAGGAGGAATCTGCCTCGAAATCTCTTTAAGCCCAAAATTGATGCTACAGGAAGCCCCCACAAAACAGAGAGCATTGTGGCTGAGCTGGAAATCAAAATGGATCTACCACTGATTTCCATGACTGTAGGGTCTCCTGAGAGTATCAGTTGAAATGCTTTTATGAAGCCATCAATTATTTCATTTCCCAAATAACATGCACCATTTTAATCGTAGAGTTCTGGATAGCCTTTCCGATATTCTGGTGGACATTCTGTGCCATTAAAGAAGGCGTATTCTCTTATCCACTGTGCAATTGTTGGCTCTGTGTTTTCTTTGAGAAGGCGCACCGCCGGATAAAATAGGCTTTGCCCGTAATCGTCCTTGCCGAACTGTTCAATGATCTGCTGTCCTTCGTCGGATATGAGAAATTTGACGAATGTCATGGCTCCATCGAAGTTCACATTTGGATGCAGCGTCTGATTGACAGCTATGGCGCTGTATACGTTGAGTAGGTCTTTCTCTTGTTCCACTAGCACTTTCAGCGAAATTAATCCGTCTCTATAATATTTCAGATATGTTCCAACATCAGCGAGCGTGTAAGCTGAAAAATAGTCAGCCTTCTTCAATGTGTCTCCCATCCCTGAACCAGCGTTGATGTACCAAGATTCTTTGGTCAAAGTTGTCAAGTTGAAGCCAGCGGCTGTCCATAGGCTTTTTTCCTTGACATGCGTTCCCGAGTTGTCGCCTCTTGAAACCCATTTGACGTTTCCGTTTCTGCCGCTTTCAACAATTTTGGATAAAGCTTGGAATGGTGTCGTGTCGCGAATTTGCGCAGGATCCGTTTCCGGCCCAACGATGACGAAGAAGTTGTACGCTATTATTTTTCTGTTGAGTCCGGTTCCTCCAGTAAGAAATGTCAACTCATCGGTTGGTGAGTGAACCAGTATCAAGTCTGCGTCGCCTCTCTGTGCGTGCTGAACGGCGATGCCCGTTCCAACCGAAATGAAGTTTAGGTCTATGGAATATTTTGTTTCAAACTCACTTTCAATGGCGTCCAGCAATCCCGTGTCGTATAGGCTGGTCGTTGTGGAAACAATCACTCTATTCTTCGTAGGGGCTCCAAGATAGTACATGGTTCCTGCAACAGAACCTACCACAGCCACGACAAGCAAGGCCACCCAGATAAGGTATGTTTTTCGCATTTTTCCACCGTTATGTTTGGCTATACCTATCGCTAAAGCACCCTTATAAATGTGACGGCGTTCACCAAAACACCTCAGTTTACTTCTAGAACTCATTAACCGCAAAAAAGAACCTAGCGACAGAAAGAACGTGAGTAGTAGGGATACCCCCCCTCCCCCCTTTTCAACATTCTATTTCTATTTGGATCCTAATAACAGCAGAATGTTAAAAACAGTAATTTTTCCAAAAGCCAGTCCACGACATGATTTTATATGCATAACGAATACTATACTGCTATTGAAAACATGTCTACCCACGATAAACACAAGCCCACGGCCAAAGTCTGGCTTGAATACAAAGGAGAACCCCTCCTCGGAAAAGGCGGAGCAGAAATCCTAGAAGCCATAAAAGAAGTGAAATCCATCTCTAACGCAGCCCAAAAAGTTGGAATGTCCTACCGATATGTATGGAATTACCTAGAAAAAATCGAAAAAACCATGCAAGAACCTGTGGTGCAAACCTATAAGGGCGGGAGGAAAGGAGGGGGGGGAGCCCACCTCACCAAGCTTGGAGAAAACCTGCTAAAAGAGTATAGGAGAGTTGAAAACTACGTGGGTGAGATCTTAGAAGATGAAGAATATTGGGAGGCGGTTGGATTGAAAATAAGTGCACGAAACCGACTGAAGGGAAAAGTCCAGGAAGTGGAAAAAGGAGTGGTCACAGCAAAAGTTAAGATCAAGACAGAAAAGCCTGTGGTCGTAACTGCAATCATATCTAAAGAGGCTGTTGACGAATTAGACATAAAGACTGGAGACACCGTCGAAGCCATCATAAAGGCAACAGAAGTCATGATCGCAAAAGAAAAATAAACCGGAGCCTATCCTAACCCTCAACCACATACCTGTAGGCGACATATTCCCCAGCAGTTGGACTCTTCCTAATAATCCTAACAATGTCTCCCGACTTAGCGCCTATAGCTTTGAGGGTAGGATCCGAGGTTTTGATCCTAGGCAGTTGGTAGGGCTGCACCTTATATTCTGCCAGAAGTTTTTCCCTTTCCTCCACCGTGAGAATCTCGTGTTTCGGCACAGCCTCATGGTCGAAAATGTTGAAGGATGGAAAGATTCTTGGGATTAGTTCTATTCCCCTTTTCCTTGCGTTAACGTTAGCGGCTTGGGTATACCTTCCACTAGTCACGATTATTCCTCTTTCAACTTCTGCTTCTTTCATGGCCTTCTTCAATTGGTTAATGTACTGGACTCCCACAGCTCCTTCGGTTGGGATGGCCCAGATAAGCAACTTCTTTCCATCCTGCATTTTAACCATAAAGCTGATGGCGTTTTTCAATTCCTCCCGCTTCAATAACTTGTAACTTCGAAGTTCTATGAGAACCTTGGCTTTCCTCTCCTCCAATGTTCCAACAGAGCTCAAACCCTTAAACCCCACGCTTAAAGAAGATTGTAAGTGGAAATCATCTCCATAACCCTTAAACTTTACGCTACACTTTCCGCATTTCCATCTTTTCATCATAACTGGCAGGCAATTTCTATTCTTGTGTTTCTCGTTTTTGGGTGCCAGTTCCCTGTTTTCCTGTTTTCTGCATTTGCCTATGAGGTGAACCAGATAAAATGTATGCTCTAACTACGCCCGGAATCTCATCTATATTTTCGTTTAAGAAATCTAGGGCTTCACCTTCGCTGTTTGTGTTGATTAAGAGTCCTAAGTCCCAGTCTCCAAAAATGTCCATGGTGTAGCATAACCTTACGCCGGGCCTAGGCTTTTCAGGAAGGTTTCTTAAGCGTCCTATGGCGTCTCTTAGGCTCTTTGAATCCAGTTTTAGTAGAACAAGATATTCAGGCATTTTCTATTTACCATCCACAGCGCCTATGTTTTCATCTACCAAAAACATTGCGAAGCCCAAATTCATAGTTAAAATCTACATAAAAAGGAAGATTAAAGGAAATCTAGAGACTTCGTATACATTTAAACAATCCATACGAAATTCTTATTTGAGTACAATCCATTGGTGTTGACAATCCTCCGACAAAAGTGATGGATATGAAGGAAACTAAGACGCAGTTTTTAACGCCTCTACAAATTGCGGCCACCGCGATTAACGCCGCTCTATACGCCGGCATAGGAATTACGACATACCTTGGCATTTTTGCTCCTCCTCCTATAGGCGTTGTTAGATTTTGGCCGGTAGTGGTTATTCCAGGAGTCTTTGCTACACTTTTCGGACCATGGGTAGGTGGAGTTGGAGCGGCTATCGGAATTTTTGCGAGTGACATGTATGTTCACGGAAACGCGCTCCTAAGCGTGACCGTTGGTGTGTCTTCAAACTTTGTAGGTTTTTACTTGCTTGGTTATATTGCAAAAAAGGAGATAAATTCACGGAAACTCATATTGGTTCTTGCAATTGGTGCTCTCATTTTAGCTGCGGGAGTCCTTTCAATAATGTTTTATGAACCAGCAACTTTCGGATTCACAGGTCTCTCGACAACTGACAGCATTCTTTTGTTCCTTGGCGCTATTGGCGGAAGCTATATTTTGATAATTGTCGTGGCCTATTTGTGGCCTGAGTGGAAGAGTTATGGTGTTGCCTCGGTTATAGGGCTTGGTGTTGGAAGTGCAATTATAGGCTTGGGACTCTGGGCTTGGACTCAATTTTTCTTTTTGGGCGAACTCTTCAATGCGCCATTTTACTATAGTTTATTGTGGTTCATTTGGACTTTCACTACAGAAATTCCCTTCCTTCTGTTGCTCGGCCCTCCAATATTGAAAGCATGCTACAGAGCCTTCCCCTCTTTGGCACAACCACCTGCGACTAAGAAGTGAGGCGACTGCCCTGTGCCTAATAGGGGTAGAGCTTTCAGCCCGGCAGGAATCTCTAGCTTCTTTGAAATCTGTGACAGAGCTCCCGACGGTGCTCCAATCACCGACCCAGAACAGATTGGCGCCCGTGGCGGAGGATTTGTAATCAGCAAAGGAGTCTTAACCGAGGTTAGGCTGGCAGAGGCAAAAGAAAAACAGATTCGCGTGTTTATTAATGGGAAGCTTTGGCCGGAAGCTGAAACAACCAAAACCGTAGTTAAAGCATTATTAGAAAAGTTTCCTGAAACATATCATGTTACTGTTAGGCACCGTGTAGAAGTGCCAATTGGAGCTGGTTTTGGGTCGAGCGCCGCTGGTGCCTTGGGTACGGCTCTAGCTCTTAGCAAAGCCTTGAACCTCAATCTTTCATACAACCAGCTGGGTAGAATAGCCCATGTGGCTGAGGTGAAGTGTCAAACAGGTTTAGGAACCGTTGGTCCATTAATGTTGGGAGGCTGTATAATGACAACTGAACCCGGTGCACCTGGATACGCCTCTATAGATCGCATTCCCGTTTCTCAGGATCACAGAATAGTTGCAGGCACCTACAGACCCTTCCCAACCAAGGAGATGCTTTCGTCCCAAGAAAAAAGAAAGCCAATCAATGAATGGGGGCGAAGAACCCTAGATAAAATCCTTACAAACCCTTCCCTCGAGAACTTCATGCAGACCTGCAGAGAATTTGCGATAGGAACCGGCCTTATCACGAGTCGCGTTCAAAAGTTGATCCAACTTGCGGAAAGATCTGGAGCTATTGGTGCCACACAAAATATGGTGGGCGAAGCTGTTCACGCGCTGGTTACAGTAGATAAGGTGGAGGACGTTGTTCAGGCTTTCAAGAAAGTCATGTCAAGTGAAAAAATTATTATAGCTAAAATCGACCTTCAAGGTGCACGCAGGCTCAGGTGAAAAAGCGCCGTGGAAAAAAAGTTTGAGACTGTGGCTGTAGGCGGAACTTTCGACGAATTCCACAAAGGTCACCGAACCCTGCTCAAAAAGGCTTTTGAAGTTGGAAATCACGCTTTTATCGGCCTATGCTCAGACGAATTCGCGAAAAAGATGATGAAACCCCATAAAATTGCTCCGTATGAGAAGCGCTTTGAAGAATTGAAGAGTTTTTTGATGAAATGTGGGTTGTGGGAGAGGGCAGAAGTTTTCCCATTAAATGACCCGTATGGTGTCACGGTTTCAAGAAAACCCCTTGACGCCATTGTAGTGAGCGAAGAAACGGAGCCACGAGCCCATGAAATCAATGAAAAACGGAGGAGCAAGGGAATGCCTCCCCTAGAAATCGTTGTTATCGACATGATCCTTGCAGAAGATTATTTTCCCATTTCGTCCACTAGAATTTGGCTTGGGGAAATCGACCGAGAAGGACGTTTGCTATAAGACTACTCGTTAAAAGGCATGTTTAAACGCCACTTCTTTCCACATTAATAATAGAAGAGTGATGTTTTGAAAAGAACTGGCGTTGCAAGGCTTCCCCTTCACTATGGGAAGG
>Ga0315314_1000124_pt1 | contig 102998 bp, 95 predicted proteins | sample TDP9_MG_FD_203631 | JGI IMG/M metagenome (GOLD analysis project Ga0315314, IMG submission 203631) | Freshwater sediment microbial communities from Lake Towuti, South Sulawesi, Indonesia - TDP9 | ecosystem: Environmental > Aquatic > Freshwater > Lake > Sediment | place: Indonesia: South Sulawesi...
AGAGGGAGGTGAGGAAGGCTGGCGACAGGTTCAGAAGGAGGGTGAACCGCGACCCAAAAGAGACACTAAAGAAAATAATAGAAGAGAACAAAAAATTACACCACAGGAGTGAAAATTGAACATATGGTCCTAATGCCATAGGTTTGTGAATCCTGTTGGATATTTCCTTGATTTTCTCGGCGGGCATCCAGTCGGACTCCAGCATGATAATCAAGCCCATTTGTGTACCGGTCTTTGTTACAGAGTCTTCTACAATTTGCTCCCAGTTTGGAACCTCGTATACCGGGTAGCCTCCAGCCCATAGTACCATACCCAGTCTCTTTATGAGTTCTGCTGTGTGTGGGAACACATAATCGTAGACGATTTTGGGGCTAGCTGGGGGAATGCATGCGAAAGCGTCATTAATATTTGCTAGGGCTGCGGCTCCTGCGGCTTCCTGCTGAGTTTTCACGAAGGCTTCAATAACATCAACGCAGAACTCTAGCAGTTTGTCGACGAATCCAGGGTTTTTCCTAGTGTCTTTGACTAGATTGTTGAAACCTCTTATTTGCACCGCCAGTGACCAGGGACCGTTGGCTACTATGCTGAGAAGACCATGCTGCCCTAGTTTTTCCAAGTATAGTCTATTTCCTTCATTGACGTATGGTCCACGTCCCGCCTTGTTGAAGTCTGGTATATCCAGTTTTTCCAGGTCTCTCGGCTCCTTAATTAGTGGTTCGAGGATAACCGGCCAGCTGTTTTCAGGGAAGAGCATTTTTGCTCCGAGTGCTTCGGGCTCAAAGTTGTAGAGGTCGGCAAGATTTACTACAGTGTCCATCTTGAATCTTACCGCTGTGTAGAGTTGGGCGTAGAGCATTTTTTTAGCGTCGGTGCACATCTCCCTTATGGTTATGCCCGCTACTCTTGCTGAGAATTGATGTACCGTAGTTGAGATTGGCATTCTGTCCGGTTCTTGGAACAGCATGATCTTTGTGAATCGCTCCAAGAATGATTGGGGCTCCTTTGAAATCATTTTCCTAAACTGCTCAGCCAACCTATCTATCTCAGCTTCAATATTAGCTTCGGTTACTTTAGCCATTTCCTTTCCCTCTTATCCTCCTACCAGTTTTTTCGCCACATCGATCGCCTCTATGGCGTCGTTGGCGAATGCGTCGGCACCCACATCCTGCACATGTTTGGGATAGACCAACGCCCCTCCTATCAGGAATTTCATATTTTTCCTGACGCAGCTTTCTTTAACTCCTCGTTGAGCTTCCTGAGCTCGTCAATATACTTTATTTTAAAACTTCTTTATTATCAGCCTTTTGGTTGTTAACTGTTTAATTGCACAACCTTTAGAAGGTGAGGAATTCTGCCGCTTGAAATTTTTAAAAAAAAAGGTTTTTTGAAAAAGGATTAATGGGGGTTATTCGATTGATATGGGATATTTTCCGTGCTTCTTTATTGAGTTAACGAAAGCATGAACGTTCTCTGGTGGTGTGTCTTTCGGAATCTGGTCGCCCATGAGTATGCAGCCACCACCGGGCCCCAGAACCTTTATTGTTCTCCTTACGAAGTTCTCTATCTCCCCCGGAGTGCCCTTACTTATGAGACCCGCTCTTGTTCCGAACATAACGGGTTTACCAGTCCTTTTGGATATTTCCTTGATTTTCTCAGGAGGCATCCAGTCTGACTCTGCCGCTCCGATTGTGGCTACAACTGTACCGCTCTTTGTTAGAATGTCTTCCACTATTTGCTCCCAACCTGGGATTTCTATCGTAGGTGAGCCTCCAGCCCACATTCCCATGCCCAGTCTCTTTATAGCTTTTTGTGTGTGAGGAATTATGTAGTCGTAGAAGAGTTTGGGGCTTGTCGGGGGGATGCAGGCAAAAGCATCTGCTAGTGCTGGAAAGGCCATAACATCTCCTAATGCTTTCTGCTGGGTTTTCACGAAGGCTTCTATGACATCGGTGCAGAAATCGAGGATTCTGTGGGCGAATTCCGGGTTTTTCCTCGTGTCCTTAATCAAATTGTTGTAGCCTCTTATTTGGAGAGCCATTGACCAAGGAGCGCAGGCTGCCGCAAAGGGTAGAGCAACCCCTCCCAATTTCTTAATGTATAGTTTCAGACCCTCAAGAACATAGGGGCCACGTCCATCCTTAGTGAAGTCGGGTATCTCCAGTTTTTCTAGATCGCTCGGCTTCTTTATCAGGGGTTCTAGGATAACTGGGAAGCTGTCTTCGGGGAAAAGCATTTTCGCTCCAAGGGCTTCAGCCTCAAAGTTGTAGGCGTCTCCAAACAGCATGACTACGTCAAGTTTGTACTTTACTGCAGCGTAAATCTGGGCGTAGAGCATTTTCTTGGGATCTGTGCACATCTCCCTGAAGGTTATGCCCGCTACCTTTGCTGCGTGGTCGTTTATCGCTGCGAAGATGGGCATTCTGTCCGGTTCTTGGAATAACATGACCTTCGTAAACCGGTCCACCATGGTTTGGGGTTCCTTTGAGGCTATTTCCTTGAACTGTTCAGCCAGCCTATCTATCTCAGCGTCAATATCTTCCTCTACAAGTTTAGAAACAATTTTGTGCTCCTCTAACGCCGCCCTAGAAACATCTTCCATTATAATAGCCCTATCGATTACTACTTTTTTACTCACCTTCTTCGAAGGTTTGGTTTTTTCCTCCTTCTCTAAGCTCATTTAAATCCCTCCACAGAGTTAAATTTTTAAATTATATTTCAAATGCAACAGATTAGTATCATAATTTATTTTATATAACACATATATAAACTTTTTATTAAAAACACATAACTATTACATTATGCCAAAATTATGAATTTGTCAATTCAGTAGGTGGTCTTATAAATACGGAAGAAGCCCTAAAAACAGCCACCCGGGAATTGGTAAAACCAAGAAATTCTAAATCGCAAAAGTAATAGTTTAGAAAAAGTGTTCAGAACTATGAACTATTGTTTTCCCGAAAAATATGAAAGCGTTTGAATGCAGGTTTCTATAAGAGAAAGGGTTTCTTTTAATAGACCGACGCCCCCTAATGAGGTATTTACTCTCCCTGATATCATTCTATAAATTGTGATCCTCCCGCTAGGTTACAAAGTTTACAGAAAGCATCACAGAATTTGTTTCATTTAAAAATTACAAAAATTTAACTTCTTTTTGTAAGTATTAGTTATGAAAAACTCTTTTCATACTTTGTCTAAGACGCGAAGCGTATGTAAGTTTTTATGCAAAACATAAATTAGATGGAAAACATTTTTATATTTTGAGAGTTGAAGATATGACATGACAATAATTAATAGTAGCAAGTGAGGTGTTGGAGTGACAGAATCTAAAATATCCGATTTCAAAATGTTTGAGAAGGCTCCATTCGAAGTGCCTCCTGCCAGACAACTCACAGAGCTAATTATGAGCGGATTAAAAGAAGTGGAAAACACATACGGTCCAGTGTTCGCCAGAAGATTCATAAAACACGCTCTTAAGTTTATAGCTGAAAAAATCGGGGAAAAACCACCCGAAGACATCAAAACACTAGACCAGTTGAAAGAGTATCTAATCTCAAAATCCAATGTATACCCCACTTCCTACAGTGCAGCCGCATATGCCCAGTGGAGAACTGAAAACGAGTTACAGGGTCAAACTGGGGCTGGAACTCAGATTGGGACGATAGGCAGTGCTAGAAGCATATCAGACAAACCAGGTCTTAAAAAGAGAGAGGTTCAGGTAGACCAAGTTTTATCAAATATTCGTCAGTCCCTGGTTGCAATTGGATGCTGTCCCAGTGAATTGGGATATAAGGAAAATGAAGATGGAAGTGTAGACATAATCGTACCGAAGTGTCACTTTAGGGACGGGTGTGAAAGAGCTTTTGATGAAGGCTATTTAAATCGGCTCGATGGCCGGCTGCAATGTGGTGTCGCCACAGGTTGGTGCATATTACTCAAACTCTCTACAGGTTATGAATGGGACTACGACCTTTTAGAATCTTATAAACCACACTGCATACAGAGATGCTACATGATCTAATTGTCAATTCTGAAGAGACGCTTAAAGAGAAATTTCCGAAAAAAATGCTTCAGAAACCAATTTCTAAATTTGCATCTCCCTTCACATCCCCCGCCATTAGGAAGGACGGAACATCTAGGAGTCATGGTATCCTCGATATTCCAGCAGTTTGTAATTCTCCTGATTTTACGTTATTTATATGTATTATATTTCTGATTTTATTTTGATTTTGTTTTTCGCCGTATTTTTAGTGTGTGTACTTGAAAAGCGGGTACAAGATGGGAGCGTGGTTTGCAATGGTGCAATTATGGGACCCGCCCGCAATTTTATGGTTTCTATGGGTACAGTGAAGGTTTCGCTGTAAAAGAGTGGTTAAGAAAATGTAAGGTTATGGCTTTTGCGCCCTTGCCCTTTTCACGTGTCCTTACTCTTATTGTTTCCTCTATTGGGGATACAAATATCATTCCATCTCCTATTTCACCCGTCCTTGCACGCTCAAGTATTACCTTAATAACTTTGTTTACTTTTCTTTCCTCAACTGCTATTACCAACTTGCATTTAGTTATTAAGCCAACTCGAACTTTCTGACCATAACATCGAACTCTGAACCCATCTGCTTACCTCTCCCCTTAACGTTTGTAACTGTTAGTCCTATGAAGGTTGCTTCGGTCAATTAAATAAGAGTAAGATGCAATAATAAAAGATTTATACTAGGTTTCATAAGTAGAGTTTTAATTTACAATTTAATTTGGTAGTTGTTTAATTTATTTACTGTGAATATGTATGATTGGAGAGTTTTCTTGTGGTTGGAAGCCAGTTTTTCGATAAGTTGGTTGAGATTGCTGGTCGGGGTAATGTTTCCCGTGAACCCGGGGTCTTGGAGGAGTACTCCAAGGATTTAAGCTTCACTCCTCCCAGAACACCCCTGTGCGTGGTTCGACCGCGGAGCGCGGATGAGGTTAGAAGAATTGTGGAATCCGCAGGCGAATTCTCCTTCTCGCTTGTACCTGTGAGTTCGGGAAAGCCTAGACTGCGGGGAGACACTACTCCAAAAGTTGACAACTCGGTTATTGTTGACTTGAGCAGAATGAACAGAATTATCAGAGTGGATAGAAAAAACAGAGTGGCGATGATTGAGCCAGGCGTGACCTACAGCCAGCTGGTATCCGAAGCAAACAAGCATGGTCTAAGACTGCTGATGCCTCTCCTTCCCAAGGCCTCAAAATCGGTTCTAGCGAGCTGCCTCGAAAGGGAACCCGTTACCATGCCCAAGTATCACTGGGACTCATCCGACCCTCTCCTCTGCACCGAGGTGATTTTCGGAACAGGCGACGTTTTCAAGACCGGGGCGGCTGCGGGTCCCGGGACGCTTGAGGAGCAACTGGAATCGGGAGGAGCTCAGAAGAGCCCCATGGGTCCCACCCAGTTTGACCCGTTTAGAATTATACAGGGAGCCCAGGGCACTATGGGTATTGTTACCTGGGCCACGGTAAAGTGCGAGCTTCTGCCAGAGTCCAAGAAACTTTTCTTAGTTTGTTCTGATGCACTAGACGATTTCCTAGATTTTGCTTACGGTGTTCTGAGGCGTAGGCTGGGTGACGAGCTTTTCATCCTGAACGGTATGAACCTGGCTGCTATTCTGAAACGGGAGAGAAATGAGATTGTGGAATTGAGGAAAGTTTTGCCCAAATGGATTCTGATTCTCTGCATCTCCGGTCATGGAAAGCTAGCCCAGGATGAATTGGAATACTTGGAAGGGGACATCACGGATATTGCTCGGGAGACAGGTGTGAATCTGGTGTCTGAGATTGAGGGAGTTTCCAGTGAGGAGATTTTGGGTTTACTGGATAAGAGCTGTGAGGAGCCTTACTGGAAGCTGCGGTTCGGGGGCGGGTGTGAGGAGGTGTTTTTCCTCACAACTCTGGATAAGACTCCTGAGCTTTTTGAGACGTTTACCAGAGTCGCGAAATTGAAAAGGTACCCATCGGAAAATATCGGCGTTTACATTCAGCCTTTGGTCCAGGGTTGCAGCTGCCACTGTGAGTTCGACATTTATTACAAACCTTCCGACACATCGGAGGCAAATAGAGCCCAGGACTTGTACATGAGAGCCAGCGAAGCTCTTCTCAGGAAGGGAGCCTTCTTTAGCAGGCCTTATGGGCCTTTCACCGAAGTCGTTTACCGAAACTGTGCCCCGGAAACTGTTTCCGCCCTGAGGAAGGTTAAATCGATTTTCGATCCGAACAATCTGATGAATCCGGGAAAACTGTGCTTTGGGTAGGTGTTTTGAAATGGAGATGAGTTTGAGTGATTATGAGAAGTTAATGTCTGGATGTATTCGGTGTTCGAACTGCAAGTTTATTCCTGCTTTGCAGGTTAAGAGTCAGAAGTTCTCATCCATCTGTCCTTCTATTGAGCGATATAACTTCCACGCATACTCCGGCGGTGGAAAAACGATCATAGGGCAGGCAATGCTCAAGGGAAGAATTGAGTATACCGATGAGCTTCTGAATGTCATTTACCGGTGTACCGCTTGCGGAGGCTGTGACGTTTCCTGCAAATTCTTCTTCGAACTGGAACCTCTCGAAGTGATAAGCGAACTGAGAACGCACTGCGTAGAAAGCGGAGCAGGACCAATGCCTCAGCACAAGAAGTGGATGGAGAGCATCGAACTTAACCATAACCCCTACGGCGAACCTCACGAAAAGAGACTCTCTTGGCTGCCCAAAAACATCGGTTTGAAGGAGGGGTTCGAGACTGCCTACTTTGTGGGTTGCACCACCTCCTATCGGAGAAAGGAGATAGCTCAGGCGACCACAAAAATATTCGATAAAGCTGGCATGAAATTCACGATGCTGGGTTCCGAGGAGTACTGCTGCGGCAGTCCCCTAATAAGGGTGGGAGCGAGAAAGGATGCCCTCAACCTTATGCGGAGCAATGTTGAGAAACTGAAGAGCCTGGGCATAAAGAGAATTGTAACTAGTTGCGCCGGTTGCTACAGCATGTTCAAGGTCGAATATCCCCGGTACCTCAAAACAGACTTCGAGGTTATTCACACCTCAGAACTTCTGGATAGCATGCTGAGAAACGGGGAACTGGAGCTAACCAAAGAGGTTCCCCTAAGGGTGACTTATCATGATCCCTGCCATCTGGGAAGAATTTCTGAACCCTACACGCCCTGGCAGGGTCAGATGGTGAAGGTTGTTTCCCGAGTCTATATTCCTGTTCCCCCAAAGGTTATCAGACGAGGAACGAATGGAGTGTATGAGTCTCCCAGAAACGTTCTAAAAGGTATTCCGGGCTTGGAGCTGGTGGAGATGGAGAGGATAAAGGAATACGCCTACTGCTGTGGAGCCGGAGGAGGTGTGAAGTCCGCCTTCCCGGATTTCGCTCTCTGGACGGCGGGTAATAGGATTGAGGAGGCTAAGGCTACCGAGGCGGAGGCAATAGTTTCCTGCTGCCCGTTCTGCTCCACAAACCTTAGGGACGCAATCAAGGAGAGAGGTGAAAGAATGGAGTTCTACGACCTAACGGAACTCGTTCTTAAAAGCATGGGAGGTAGAGTATAAATGTTGGATAGAGAAGTTTATGCGGCTTTGGAGAAAGTCATGGGATCCGAGAACATAACTGAGGAACCCGCTATTCTTGATACCTATGCCTACCAGTGGTGCACCGAGGTTGAAAAGGCTCAAAGGGGTGAAGAACCCTCACGGTTTGGCAACAGACCGGAAGCCGTTTTACTGCCCTGCAGCACGACTGAAGTCCAAGCAATAGTGAAAATCTGCAACCAGTTCGGCATCCGGTTTAAGGCTCACAGCACGGGCCTCGGAGTCTGGGGAGCAGTATCTGGTCCCGGAACAATACAATTGGATCTTAGAAGGATGAATAAAATTATTGAGATAAACGAGAGGAACATGTACGCGGTCATCGAACCATACGTGACCAACGCTCAGCTCCAATCCGAACTCATAAAAAAGGGACTAAACCACCACATGCAGGGAGCAGGCCCCCAAACCTCCCCCTTAGCCAGCCACACCTCCATGGTTGGACCGGGATTCACCTCCGCCAGCACTGGTTTCAGCGGCCGTAATCTTCTGGCGGCGGAGTGGGTTCTTCCGACTGGCGAACTTCTGAGACTGGGGTCACTTAACTTTAGCGAGGACTGGTTCAGCGGAGATGGACCGGGTCCGAGTCTCAGGGGTGTTATGAGGGGGTTTATGGGTGCCTTTGGTGGTCTGGGTGTGTTTACCAAGTGTGCGATTAAGCTGTATCCGTGGTCGGGTCTCCGAGAGTGGAAGGTGAGCGGGGTTATTCCCAACTACGAGTTTGAGGTTTCCCCCTATTGGAAGATGTACGTTATCAACTTTCCGGACTGGGACGCATTCGAGAACGCTTATTACAGAATCGGTGAAGCCGAGGTCAGCATGATGGCTATGGCATCTTCTCAGGAAGGCTTGGCTACAATGTTCTCCAACACCCGGGAGCAGACCATTGAAAAAATTCTGTCTGACCTTATGACTAAGGCTCAGAGATACTTCATTGTACTAGTCGCCGCACACACCGAAAGGGAGTTCAATTATAGGACGAAGCTGGTAAACGAGATAATAAAGGAAACGGGCGGCGTGGATCTTGTCGAAACAGGTGTAGTAAAACCTCCATCAATAAGCTATGCTGAAGGCGTTAGAAATATGCTGGGAAGCCACGCTTTCCGCTTCACCTCCTGCTTCCAGAGTACACATGGAGGAATGGATACCATATCCATGGCGATAAACATGGCTAAGGTGAATAAGGACATTAAACTCAAGTACATCAAGAAGGAGCTAATCGGCGACGACAGGGGAGAGGGTATGTGGATTACCTTCTACGAGCAGGGACACTTCGCACATATGGAGATGCCCACAATTTACGAACCCGGCGACCCAGAGTCCTGCAAAGGATACGCCGATTACTCAATGGAATGCAACGAGGCGGACATAGAACACAGCCTGGGAATCCCCTTTTTCATTGTAGGAGATAAAATGCATGACATGTTTGGCCCCCACTGTGGCAACTACCAGAACTGGCTACGCAAAATAAAGGAAACATTCGACCCTAACGGAGTCTCAGATCCCGGTCACTACATATCCTCAAAAAGGTGAACAAGCGTAGCAAAATAAATACAATCAAAGGAATCCACTCGGATTCAAAAAAGATTCTATTCCTAAAAGTGAAGGGTTAAAACAAGTTGTACAAGAAAGTTTCTTACCTCTACCTTTTTTCGGATTCATGATGATAAGCATCGTGAATTAGTGGGTTTAAATATTGATATTTCTTTAATTATTAGAGAAACAGGCGAAGGAGAAGTTTGGAATAAGTAGCTTCTCCATTAATTTTTAAAACGGAGCCCTATTACTGAGGATGGTCTAAAATGAGGGATGTAACACGTAGGGAGGTTAAACAAACCATCATAGATTTTGCGAAAGCGAGTCTAAGTAAGGTTAATTTCACAATTGAGGAACTTAAGAGAGCTTTTCCATTTCATAGTATATTCTTCCCCGAAAAGGCTTTATTATCTTACAAGATAAAGCGAAGTCTCATAATCGGAATAGAAAAAACGCTATATCCAAAACTGGCTTTTATCATAGCTAAGGAAAATTATCAAAGTGCACATCGTAATTATCAGATTTCGGGTAAAGTTCTGTCGGATAGAGTAAGTATAATGCATCGGATTATAGACGAGCTACTTTCTGGTAGAAGGAACCCTGATTATGATAGCGAAATGAGAGAAGTATTATCAGTGAGTTATGGTGAACCTATAGACATATCCTTTGTTGCGGATTTGTTTATAGGAGATTTTAAGCCGGGCCCACTTTTTCTTGAAATTAAAAGTCCTAAACCAAACTTCAAGGTCTGTGTGGAATCAAAGAAAAAGATGTTTTACTTTAAACTTTTATTTGAGGACAAGAAACCTGAAGCATATCTAGCTTTTCCCTACAACCCTTTTGTTTACAGAAAAAAGTACAACCATAGATTCACCAAGCAGATTATGGACCTAGACAGAGAGGTTTTAATGGGAGAGGAAATGTGGAATAAGATAGGCGGTAGTGGAACTTATGAAGAATTGTTGGAAATAGCTGAGGAGGCAAAAAAAGTTATTTGAAAAGGAAAAAATGCCATCCAAGGGATTGGACTTGTTTTTGTCTTCTATTTAATATCCCAGAGTAGGTTCCCTTAGAACATCTTTAAAAATGCGACCAAGAAAGGTTGTAATAGACAGGGAGAACAAGCAAGGATTTCACACATCTGAAATAGTAAAATATAAAACGAAATTTGTACACTTTCCAAATCAGAGCTAAAAAGCAAATTTTGCATATATTAATTGGGGCGAAACTGGCTTTGAAGATTAAAACCATAAAAAGGGCGAACAGACAGGGTTAGGGAATAAAAACATGCCAATCGACGTTGAAAAAAGGAAACGAATTGAGCAAATCTTTAAGCAGTTTTTATTAAAGCGAATTGAGACAGTCCGTAGATTAGGGATTAGTGATTTAAACATTAATCCATTCCTTATTCGGCTTCTCTCCCATGAATTGGGTCTTGATAATTCAGAAGCTATTGTGAGATGGCTCGTAAGCCAGAGGCTTGAACGAGGAACAGTTACATCGTTTGGCATCGCCTTACAGAACGCTGCCAAAGTATTCTCTGAGGGGACTGGAGTCGAGGGTGCCGACATTCTAAAAACCAAGAATGGGATTCATCATTATATTCAAATTAAGAGTGGACCAAACACTATCCCAAAGGATTTGGGAGTAATAACCGCCAAACTTTTGCTTTCCGCCCAGAGGCGAAATCGTGGCTCACGGGCCCTTTTCGGTATGTGTTATGGCAGTAAGAATCAGGTCAGCAGTATTGTGAAGAAATATGTGCAAGAAGAAGGTGGCGTTGACTGGATTTCGGGAAGGGAATTATGGGAATTTATTTCAGACGATCCTCAATGTTTGGAAGAGATTTATGAAATTGCCGCAGAGGTTGGTAGTACCTTTAAAGATCCAAAGGGACAGTCTCTCTCTGAGGTCATCGAATCTAAAATACAGGAGTTAATAAAGGAATTTGAAAGAATTTATAGAAAGAGCGGAAGTAGTATGTGGAAAAACCTGTTAGAATATAATTCATGAGGCAACAATATGAAATTTATTGAAAAGAGTTTCCCAGTCCAATATCTTAATTCAGTAGCAAAGGCTGAGGGAAACTCCAAAAAACCCGTTTACCAGATGCACAAGTGGTGGGCGCGACGACTGGGTAGTGTATTTCGCATGATACTCCTGTCCGCATTCAACGACCAGAAGGAGTCGGACGACGATTTATGGCATAAGTTCTGCAATGGAGCAAATCTCAACAATGCTATAGTGCTTGACCCATTTATGGGTGGCGGAACGACCATCGTTGAGGCAAATCGTTTAGGATGCAAAGTCATAGGGGTTGACATTAACCCCGTGGCTTGGTTCATAACCAAAAAGGAAATTGAACCAGTTGATTTGAATGATTTAGATAACGCCTTTCAGGCCCTTGAAAAGAATGCAGGTGACTTTATAAAACAATATTATCATACAAAATGCCCTCAAAACCATAAGGCAGAGGTTATGTATTTCTTTTGGGTAAAGGTTGCGAAATGTAAATCTTGCGGTATTACTGTTAAATTGTTTCCTAACTATGAGTTATCCCGCCGAGACCATGTTAATGTTGTCTTTTGCCCTCATTGCTTACAAATTGTGGAAACAAAAGAATATAACCCAAAAACAAAATGCCCTGAGTGCGGTACAATATTTGACCCACGTAAAGGGCTATCAGATAGAGGTGTATTTCGCTGTCCCGAATGTAAAACAAAGCAGCGAATTCTGGACGCTGTAAATGCGAATGGGGGACGCTTAGATATAGAATTGCACGCATTAGAAGGATACTGCAATTCTTGCGGAAGATTCTTCAAACGTGTTGATTCGGATGACATTGCTCTATGGGAGAGGGCTAGGAGGGAATATAAGAAGTGCGAGGATAAGTTACTCATTCCTCACCAGAAAATCCCCATAGAAGGACGCAGCGACCCCCGTCCTGTGAATCATGGTTATACTTACTTTAAGGATATGTTCAACGAACGTCAATTACTATGCTTATCTCACCTTTTAGAAGAGATTTTGAAGATTGCTGATACTAATATTCGGGAGTTGCTGCTTATTGCTTTTTCAGACTGCTTAGATGCAAACAACATGTTTTGCAAGTATGAAATAGAGTGGCATAAGATTTCTCTGTTCTTTGGCTTTCATGCGTATCACCCGATTGAGCGACCTACAGAAAACAATATTTGGGGAACAAAATATGGGCGTGGCACTTTTGCCAAATGTTTTGAGAAAGTGCGACGCGCTAAGATATTCTGTAAAAAACCCTATGAACGACTGCCCCAAAGTAAAGGTAAACGCTTTAACAAGTATACAGGGAACGAACGCATCGAAGCGAATATTGTGCAAAGCTTTGATGAACTTAAGAGAACTGATTGTGCATCCTTACTATATTGTGATACTGCCGAGAATTTGCCCTTTATCCCCGACAAGTCCGTAGATGCCGTAATTACTGATCCACCTTACTTTGATAATATCCAATATTCTGAGCTATCCGATTTCTTTTATGTGTGGCTACGACTCGGACTTAAGGAGTTATATCCAGCGTTTAATCCTGAATTTTCAAGTAATCCTAGTGAGATTGTGCAGAACGAAAAAATGGGAAAGACAATGGAATTTTTTAATAAAGGATTAAAAACAATACTTCAGGAATGTGGCCGTGTCCTTAAAGACGAAAGCCTGTTAATATTCACTTTCCATCACAATCAATTGTGGGCTTGGGAGAGCATTGGAAGGATTTTACTGGATGCGGGATTCTACATCTCAGCTACCCCAATCGTAAGATCAGAAGGCAAAAGCGGATATCACTCAAGTGAGGGAAATATCAAGTATGATTGTATTCTAGCATGTAGAAAAAGACCAAGTAAATGGGATAATAATAACTGGACATCTTTGAAAGAACTCATCTTAAGAGACGCTATTTCATGGACTAAGCGAACAATTGAATCCGGGATGACGGTTACTGGAGTCGATATCTTCACAATCATAATGGGAAAAACAATTGAATATTACACAAAGTCATTCCCAAACATAAAATACAAAAACGATTCCATTACACTTGCACAAGCTCTACAAGAGATGAAAGACTTTGCCGAGTACATAACCAAAAACGCTCAACCCGAACGAACTTTACCCAAGCCTTATGCTAAGAATGTGAAACAACTTACATTATTTATAAGCGAGCCACAAAAAAGTACGAAGTAAGAAGCGCTTAGGAAAAGCAATTATTTCGCCGCTCCCATAACACAGCATAACGCTTAGCCCCGTACAAAATAAAGGGGGCATTCGACCCCCAACAGAGTTTCAGACCCCGGTCACTATATATCCTCAAAAAAATAACCAAAACCAAGCCAAACAAAAATCACCCAAAGGGAGGAGGGAGGTTCGCAAAGGTGGGAGGAGGGAACAGCTTAAAATGCTAAAAACTAAATATTTATACTCCTAAGACTTAAAATCTAGTTTAAGAGGTAAATTCGGTATCCGAGGAGAATGATAAATGTGATAATTGATAATGCTAAGGTTAATCGTAATGAGCTGAAAGGTAAAGTAGCAGTGGTTACAGGAGCTGGACGGGGTATCGGAAGAGAAACGGCAAGAGTTCTGGCTCATGTGGGTGCATCTGTAGTGATTGCTGAACTCATGGACACTGGTTTGGATACTGAAAAACTGATTAAGAGAGAGGGTGAAGAGGCGTTGTTTGTCAAGACGGATGTTTCTGATGTAAAGAACATGGAGAATCTGTATCGCAAGTCTATCGAGAAATTTGGCAAAGTAGACATTCTCGTGAATGATGCGGCTACAACTGGCCCCGTGAAGCCGGTTTTAGAACTCTCTGTTGAAGAATGGGATAGATTCTTCGCAGTCAATCTCCGTGGGGCATTCCTAGGAATTAAGAATTTTCTTCCAGATATGCTTAAACGTAAAGAGGGTATCATCATAATCTTCTTGTCTGCTGAGGGAATGTCATATGTAGCACCTTACTCCGCTTCCAAAACTGGTCTACGTTCACTCACCAAATCAATCGTCCAAGAGATTGCGGCGGACAGCGGGGTTTCTATTTATAGTTTCGCCCCGGGCATCGTGGAAACTCCCGGGCTGATTGGTGCCTTCGAAAAACTTAGCAATTATTATGGAACCACTCTTGAGGAATTCGTGAAAATGTTGGGAATTCCGCTCATTTCAGCTGAACTCTGTGCTACGGGTCTTGTGGGAACAATTCTTCACTCTAAAGAATTTCATGGAAAAGAAATCAGCTTCTTTGAGGGACTCACAAAGATTGGGCTTGATGGTCAAGGCAATAGACTCGGAAAATAAAATACGAGAAGCCGAAGTTTCATTATTTGTCTAGATTTGTTCCTCAAGCCACTTAATTAATCCTATTTTCTTTCTTCTCATGAGCGCATTTTTTCTCTTAAGAGCAGATTGTTTCGCTTGTTCCGGGCTCATTGAGGGATCATTTAATTCCATGTCCAGAAAGGTTCTGCAAGGAAATTCGTCACACACACCGCAGTGCTCCAACTTTTTCCCGTTTACGCAACAGCCGTATAAAGGACAAACTTCAACATTCAAAAATTCTATCCAGAATGGTTTTCCTTTCAGATTTTCACAACCGGGACATTTTTGTTGATAATATTCGCATTTTCCACAATAAAGCCCACATATTGTTACCAATTTTTTATCTGGCATTAGAATCATCTCTTTTCCGATTTTAAGAATTAAGAATTGAAGCATTATAAAAAAATTATTACAAGGGGATTAGTTTTGCGAACGGTTAAGCGGCTCATTTTAATTCCCTAATATCTATTTTTCCCAAATCGGCTATACCCAGACCTTTTTCTTGTGCCAGTTTCAAGTGTTTTACGGAGAGTGGGTCAACTCCCAGTACATTTGCTCCAACCGCGTCCGCCGCCACCGGATCTTGGGAAAATATCATTAAATCGAATGTTTGGATTTCTCCTCCCAGTTCGCCTCTCACGTTTGCCTCTCTGCCGTCTATTATGGCTAGGTTTGGGGCTTTGTAAAGGTTTATGTCGACTATGCTTTCGTGTATTCCCCTCCGGTGAAATCTTCCCTTGTGTCCGCCGATGGTTGCACCCAGCATATTTTTGACGGAGAGCGTGACGCCGGCTTGGGAGTGTACTTTAAGAACCGCGGCTGACACGAGGTAGGAGTCTTTCAATGTTAGGGGAAGCTCATATTCCTCAAGCACCATAGCCTTGGGATTTTTCACTATTTCGTAATTGTCTATGTTTAGGTCGACCAGTTTTACTGCATGCCTTTTGGCGATTTCTTGGTATCCTTGGTCTCGGTATGCTGTGTAGGTATCGGTCCATCCCGCTCCTTCTGCGATGATGATTTCTTTTTTGAATTTTTTGAGGTTTTTGATGATGGTTTCTACGGTTTTTGATGAGGTGGTTGTGGGGTAGGGGTTGTTGGCTATGAGGTTGGGTTTTATCACTATCTTTTTCTGGGGGATTTTAATGTCTAGTTCACCGAGACCTTTTGTTACCATTGTTTCAGGGTCTTCTCCCCTTACTATTATCACCAAGGAATTGGAAATGTCCATTTTAACACTTCGAGTATTCATTGAGCCATGAATCATATGTATCTATGTTACTTTATTCCTGCGACTCTTTTTGCTCTTTCCTTGTATTCTTGGAGTTGGCTCAGGTACTCACCGTAGATCATCATCCTTTGAGCTTGGAGTGAACCCTCACCGTGTACTGCTAGGACTTCTATTCCTCCTCCGATGTCGGAGGCCATCCAGAGTCTTATTAGTTGCAGCATTCTTAACCTGTGCTCTGTGGGTATTCCTTTTTTGCCGCCCAGATACTTGTCTATGTAGTCCTTTAGCTCTGGGTTTTGGTAGTCTTTGTAGGTGGGTGATGTGACGAGTATTCCTCCGCATAGGTCCTGTATTGCTTTTACGAAGTTGTGGTAGTTTTCGGCGAAGTGGTATTTTGATATGTTGCTTATTATGGGGTTGGGCACTGCTATTCCTCTGTGCATCACGGGGTCGTTGCATGATGCCCTGGCTAGGGACTTCAGCATTTCTAGGTAGATTATCAGGTTTGTTATTTTTTCTCGAATATGGGAGATTCGGTCTATTCCGTTGTACTCGGCTATGGCTACAGCCATTCCCAGTTGTAGTTCGGTTAGGGCTATTCTGTAGCAGGAGGCGGTGTGCCTGTGGAAGAATGAGAAATTGTACGCCATGGTGCCTGCGTGTTGCCATTCGCCGCAGAGAAAGACTCTCTCCCATGGTATGAATACGTCGTCGAATATTAGTAGGGACTCGGTGTGCATTCTTATGGGCGAATCAACCGGGAATTCCAGTGGGCTTTGCTCATACCTCAACGGGTGGCATATGTGTTTTAGCCCTTTGGTGTTCGCCGGAACCGCGAAGCACACAGCATAGTCCTTATCGTCCTCCCTCATGGCTCTGCACGGCAGGACTAGAATGTCGTCGGAGTAAGCTGAGGCTGTTATATGCACTTTCGCGCCCCTAACTATTATTCCCTCATCGTTCTTATCCACTACGCGGACGTAGAAGTCGGGGTGTGTCTGATCTGGTGAGGATGGATGGAGGCTTCGGTCTCCTTTAACATCGGTCATTCCGCAGGCAACACTCAAATCTTTCTTTCTAACGTGTTCGTAGTATTCTGTGATTCTCTCTAGGTATTCTTCGTTTCCCATTACTTGTGCGGTTACCATTACTGCGTTTAGACAGTCGCCGGCGACGTCTTTGGTGAAGGGTATTACTCCGTCGCCGAGTCGGGTTGCGGTTACTATTAGTTCGTGTCTTTTTAGCAGGTCTTCCGAGGTTTTGGGAAGGTAGTAGTGTCTGCTTATTGGTTCTCCAGTTTCTGGATGTTTTGCCACCGCAATGCCTCGGTACTTGGGGTTCTCAGCCATTTTATAATCTACGGCGGCAGTTTCAACACCTACTTTCAGCATAGGGTGGGTGGTTACATCCCTTACTTTTTCCCCAAGAATCCAGACTTCTCGATTATCCCTCAAACCTTGTTTATACTCTTTTACGGTTCTCAAAACCATTTTGAGTACCCTCTCCAAAATTTGGTAAAAGTAACCTTACTATGATTAGCTTGTTTATCCGTTTTAAACTATTGCCTATTTTTCATCTTTAATAATGTTATTATTTTTCAGAGTCAGAAAAATTGTTGAAGGAGAGTTATCCACCAAAAATAGGCTTTTCAGGTTCAGCATTTTGTTGAACCAATTTTTGCATATCTATCATTATGTCATTAATTTTGTATAGATATTTTTCCTTCAGTTCTAAGAGCCTCATAATTCTATTGGGGAAGACTTGGAGGCCCTCACTCTTAGGGAAAGCTGTTGCTACTATATCAATTGCTATCTTCTTTTCTTCTGATCCCTGAGAAGCAAGATGTGCCTGACCCAATTCTGAAAGTGCCAGAGATAGTCCGAATGCCAGGTCTTTTATGGAGAAATTTTTTGGTACCAATCCTTCGGCTGGTATTTTAGATTTTATGGAATCTTCTATTTTGGAAAGAGCTACTTCTTCTCTTCCCCAGAGTGCGTTAAAAATGTGAAAAAAACAGTTGGCGAGGTGTTCATATGTTTTTATCATGTAATTAAATAACTGAGTCATATCCTCTCTCAATTTTTTGAATCGGCTGGAGTATTCAATGAAATCACCTGCTATAAAATGTGCCCAATCCTCGTCTGAAATCTTTATGGATTTTCTTGCTTCTATTATCTTTTCGAAGAAATCGACACACTTCTGAGCAATTAGGGTAAGCGTAGACACGATTTGGGATTTATCCTCGACCTGAGTTAGAGATTGAAGGGAGTTTTGCACTTCCTCGTTTACCATGAGCCAGCCCCTGGCCTGATTTTCTATTAATTCAGTAAACCTTTTGGATGACCCGGTTTTCAGGTGGTCAATCTCTTCTTCTAGAACACTTTTTGATTTCTGCAAAAGTAATCTGCATGTTGTTTCAAGATCTGAAAAGTTCGGATTCAAAAAGTTTTTAATCCTAAATTTTAGGAAGTTAATATCTATTTTTGATATGTTGATTACTTCTTGCAGTTCAACTTCTCCTAATAAAATTCTGTGGTATTCTCTGGAGCCCAGCGTATCAACTAAACTCGAAAAGGCTTCGAACCACTTCGAAAACATCTTTATGTATTCCTCAAGGAAGTAAATGTATGTTAACTCCGAGTTAACATATTTTCTAATTATTACGCCAAATTGACCGTATTTATACTCTTTAAGTTCATTCTCGTAAAGCCCAGATTTTCCTTCAAGTATTTGGTAAAATTCAACCATGCACCCGTAAGTCAAGTTGAAGAAGTCCTTTAATAGACTTGTTATTTTTTCTGGGCTCTCCATAAAAAATCCTTCACGCTTACTGATTAAATAATAAAGTTAAGTTATATAAAATTGTTATGTTTTTAGTTATACTAGCCAGATTGGACTATCGAATAGAATAGTTAATTTCTTAATTTTTAAATCAACAAAAATCAGAAACCTCAAATCTTATGCAGCCTTTCTAGGAATTAGTGTACAGCACACAGCCGACAAAATGGATCAACAACTTACGTTGATTCACAACATATCTGGGACAACTCGGTTGAAAGTACCAAAATAAAAGATAATATCCAATCCAACAAACAGGAATCATACTTTTGGCTTTTTTATTTTCATTAAAAACCGCGTGCAAACGCTTCTCCCAGAAAGGGGGTTGAAGAGTTCAGGGTTTCATTATTTCGTGGATTGTGTTTTGAATCTCTATCATTTTGTCGTAAATTTCTTTTCGATATTTATTTCTCAACTCAAATCTCTTTTTGATTCCCATGTACAAGTTTTGCATATCGTCGGTTATGACATATTTTGCTATTAGTTCAAATGCACCTATTTTTTCGTTTAACACCTGACCAGCAAGGCGTGCTTGGTCCCACTCGAAGATTGCTAGGGTTAGTCCGAATTCTATGTCTTTAAGAGAGAAATTTTCTGGTATTAGATCATTAATGGTTATTTCGGATTTCACAAGTAGTTCTAATTTGTGTCGGGCTTCTTCCTCGGTGCCCCAGAGCATGGTTAAAACTTGGAGGAAGCATTTCGAAGCATGTTCGTACACTTTTGTCGCGTATTCATAGAATTTAATTACATCTTCTTTGATTTCCTTGAATAGCTCAAAGAGTTCCACGAAGTCGTCTGCCATGAAGTTTTTCCAGACCTCTTCTGGAATTTTTATGAATGCCCGTGTTTCACGTATTTTTTCAAAGAAATCAATACACTTATCGATAACCATAGTTAATGTTTTTATACAGATGGATTCGTCTTCTTCTTTGATGATGAATTGAAGTGAGCCGTATATCTCATCGTGTATATCCAGCCAGCCTCGGGCTTGATTTTCTACAGTCTCAACAAACCTTTCGGACGACTCGGAGCGTAAATAAGCAATATTTTCCCGTACACCTTTTGACCTCTCCAATAACGAATTGTAAATTGATTTCAGATCTTGAAAGCTTGTATTCAAAACGCTTCTTATTTGAAATTTTAGAAAGGACACATCTATTCTAGATTCGTCGACAACCTCCTCGAGTTTGGCTTTTCTGTATAAAATGCGGTAGTATTCGTTAGCGCCGAGCACTCTAACCAAACTGGAAAAGAATTCAAACCACTTGATAAACCCATTCACGAATTCCTCGATGAAGCAAATGTATGCAAACGTCGACCGATTCAAGTTTCTAGTTTTTTCGACAATTTGACCGTAGGTATAATCCTCGGGTATACCTTTAGAAAGCTTAGACCTCCCTTCATAAGTTTGATAAATTTCAATTATGCATCTAGTAATAAGACTGAAGTAATCTACCAACAGACTTTTTACTTTCTCCAGATTCTCCATGAAAACTCACAAATCCCTCAATAACACTGCTACTATATACAAAAATAATATAGCAAAAACAGAAATATAAGTTGTTGCGTAAAATAACATCATTTGATTTCCCGATTAAGAAGCAACAGAAGCTAGAAACTTTCTTTTAATTTTTAAACGACAACTAGGAAAATCTTGCAGAAAATTGAATTTTTAAAGAATCATTGTAGCAAATTTAAATACTCTAAAGAATATGAAATAAATTAGTTATAAAGAATGGGAGAGAAAATGAAATGAGAATCTATAAGGGAGGACACCTCCACTATCCCGAAATTCCTTTTTATGGAATGCTGGACGATACTGTTGGAAGGTTTCCTGATAGAACCGCTTTTCTGTACCCGCAAAAAATGACTTACAAAGAGTTTGGTGAATCTGTAGACCGAATGGCTACCGCCCTAGTGGATATCGGAGTTAAGAAGGGGGATAGGGTCATAATTTATTCGCCCAACTGCATCGAGTGGGAGATTGCCTGCTTCGGAATATCCAAGGCGGGAGGAGCATTTGTTCCAATGAATCCCATGTTCAGAGAATCCGAGGTAGAATACGAGACCAAAGACGCCGAGGCCGAAACCATAATAATCCACGAAGGACTGTACCCCATCCTTAAGAATGTTAAAGATAAAACCAGCCTAAAGAACATAATTGTGATTGGGGAGAAGCAGCCAGACACGTACTCCTTCAGCGAACTCTTAAAAAAGTACAAGCCCAAACCACCCAGATACCAGTTCAATGTTAAGGATGATGTAGCCGCCCTCATGTATACTAGCGGAACCACCGGGCTGCCTAAGGGGTCAATGCTAACGCACTATAACATGGTTGCTAACACCATTCAATGGTCCAGCCACACCGACTTCAACGAAACAGATGTTTTCATCATTCTGATTCCTCTATACCACATATTCGGACTAATCCTCTCCATGACCATTACCATATGGAACGGCGCGTCTCAGGTTGTAATGTCTGGCTTCGACATAGCTAAATGGTGTGAACTTGTAGAAGAGTTTAAAGTAACATATAGCCTGTGTGTACCACCTCTACTTAACTTTATAGTGCGATATCTCGAGAACCCGCAGTTTAAGGGTTATGATTGGAGTTCTTTTCACGTAATGGGTAACGGAGCGGCACCAGTCCCCACAGAACTCGCGAGAAAGTTTGAAAAACTGGCGAAGGAAAAGTGCAAGGGCACTGAGGATCTTCTGGTTGGGCAGGGCTGGGGGCTTTCTGAGACTGGTGCGATAGCGGCTAATCCCTTTCACAAGAATAAATTAGAATCACAAGGTATTCTCATGGCAGATACCCAGCACAAGATAGTCGACGTTATAACAGATGAGGAGATTCTTGAAATTGGTCAGATGGGAGAATTAGTTGTTAGGGGGCCCCAGATTTTTAAGGGATACTGGAAGAAGTCCGAGGCTACAGAGAATGCTTTCTGGACGGATCCCAAAACAGGATTGAAGTGGTTCCGAACAGGCGATGTGGCATTCATAGACGAGGAGGGATACGAGCACCTAGTTGATAGAATGAAAGAAATGATAAAGTATAAAGGCTACGCCGTAGCACCCGCAGAACTCGAAGACCTACTATTCAAGCACCCGAAGATAATGGACTGCGCAGTGATACCGAAACCCGCACCTGACCCAGCCCTTGGAGAGATTCCGAAGGCGTTCATAGTACCCAAACCGGAGTACAAGAAAGACATAACCGAGAAGGAGATAATTGACTGGGTGGCGGAGAGAATAGCACCCTATAAAAAGATTAGGGAAGTAGAGTTTGTGGAAGGCATTCCCCGAGTAATTACGGGAAAAATACTGAGAAGAGACCTGATAAAGAGAGAGCGTGAGAAAATGGGACTGAAATAGACCCATGCGCCAAAAGACCATACAATTGATTTCATTTGAGTTCGGTGATATTGTTATAATGTGTGTTTTTTTCAGCACATCTATCTTTTTTTTACACAAAACTCATTTGCGGGAAAACCGTAACTGAGAGGATTCTCTATCTAAATAAACTTTACATCTTCTTTTCTGAGGCTTATGTGGGATGGGTGCTCAAAGTTGACTTGAACGACAAATCTAGCTTTTTTGGAATTATCATATTTTTATTCCTGTAAGTAATAAAAAATACCAAAAAATATAAATAGAGGTAATATTACTATGCTTATAACTGCGTTATGGAGGAATGACATACGCTAGAGAAGATTTACATTAAGACGCTTAGGTGCAGAGAATGTGGCAAGGAATACCCACCGGTCAGAATCTACGCTTGTCCACATTGTTTCGGACCCCTAGAAGTAGTCTATGATTTAGACTCAATCGAGCTTGATAGAAACTCGTTCAAGAACAGACCAAATTCTCTGTGGCGCTATAACGAATTCTTACCAGTAGAGGACAAAACAAAGACGGTGAACCTGGGTGTGGGTTTGACCATACTCCATGAATGTAAGAGATTAGCAGAGACACTTCGACTGAGAAAACTTTATGTAAAAGATGACACCGTCAATCCAACGGGTTCCTTCAAGGATAGACCGGCCACCGTTGCCGTATCCAAAGCCTTAGAACTTGGCTTCAAAGCCGTAGGATGCGCCTCCACGGGAAACCTTGCCGCAGCCACAGCAGCCCACGCCGCCAAGGCGGGAATACCTTGCTACGTATTCATTCCATCGAACACCGAGATAAACAAGGTTTTACAGGCGGCAACGTATGGAGCTAAAATAATCGCGGTGAAGGGAACATATGACGAAGCCAATAGACTCGCAGCCCAAGCTTCAGACTTGTACGACTGGGCTTTGGTTAACATTAATCTACGTCCCTACTACGTTGAAGGCTCTAAGACACTGGCCTTTGAGACTTGTGAACAGTTAGAATGGAATGCGCCAGATAACATTGTAATTCCTATGGGCAGTGGAGCATTACTATGTGCCATATGGAGAGGCCTAAAACAGTTTAGCAGAGTAGGCCTGATCGATGAGCTTAAAACTAGAATTATTGGTGCTCAGCCCGGAGGTTGCTCACCTATTGTAAGCGCCTTCAAGTCTAATTCTGATGATGTTATTCCTGTTGAGAAACCAAACACTATTGCAAAGAGCTTGGCTATTGGGGATCCGGGAGACGGAATCTACGCCTTGAATGCTATACGAGAATCGGGAGGAGCCGCTGAATCTGCTACTGACGCGGAGATACTGGAAGGGATTAAGCTCTTGGCGAAAACCGAGGGAATCTTCTCTGAACCAGCGGGAGGCGTTACCATCGCTGTTCTAAAGAAGCTTGTAGAGGCGGGTGAAATTCCAAGAGATGAGGATGTTGTTTGCTGCGTTACTGGCAACGGTTTCAAGTCTACTGACGCGATTCTAAAAATTTTTACCGAACCTGTAGAAATAGAACCAACCATTGAAGAATTAAAAAAGATAGTAAAATGAGGTGAGATTTGTGGGAAAGGTCAAGATAACCTTCTTCGGACCATTAACACAGACGACTGGAGAGAACAACACTGATATTGAGGCATTAAACCTTAAAGAGGCTATAAACACATTAACCGTAAAATACGGGGAACCCTTTAAGAGCAGAGTCTATGATGAAAAGGGAAGGCTTAGAAAATTCGTTAACATTTACATTAACGGCAAAGACATACGCTTCCTTAACAGTCTCGACACCGAATTGAATGAAGGAGATGGAATATCCATTATTCCAGCAGTCGGTGGCGGTTGAACCCAAAAAAGCGTATCATCTCTTCCAAACTTGTTTAACATCATTTCTTAAGATGCTCACATATTTTTTATGTGATTATCGAAAACTTAAATTTTAATGTTAAATCGGAGGTGGAAAAAATTTATAGTACAAAACCAAACCGAATATTAAATTGTACTGGCTTCCGCTGTCCTGAGCCAGTATTTAGAACCCGGATAGAGATTGACAAGATTTCTGCTAATGAAGTATTGGAGGTTATCGCAGACGACCCGGCTGCGGAGGAGGACATTAGTAGTCTGGTCAGAAGGCTCGGACAGGAACTAGTTGACACCAGAAAAGATGGAACAAGCTTACACATTTTCATAAGGAAAATCAAATAAATGGAGGTGGAAAAAAATGGCGGAAAAGCAAAAAATCTTGTACGTTCAGACTAGCGGAACGGATACACCTGAGAGATTGTATGCTCCCTTCATTCTCGGAGCGACAGCTGCGGCGATGGGTATCGAAGCAACCATATACTTTGTCATCAAAGGAGTAACCGTAGTCAAAAAGGGCGAAGCGGAAAAGATAAAGCTCGGAAGCTTTCCTTCCCTCAAGGAGGTAATGAATCAAGCAATAAAGGCCGGCGTGAAGCTCCAGGTTTGTGAGCAGAGCTGCCTACTATTAGGAATAGACAAAGGCCAATTCATAAAAGAATCTAAAATCGTGGGTGCGGCGACACTAAACGATCTATTGTTAGACGCGGATGCTGTTCTGAGCTTCTAAGAGATATCCCATAATTGTGAAATAAATACTGACGACCCAGGCGAACTAAGATCGATGTCCAGATGCGAGCTTTAACAGAAAAGCTTAGTGCTTAAACTTCTAAGGAAGGTAAATGCCTGGGCTTCAATTATTTTTTTGGCGTACATAAGATTGTAAGTGCACTAACAAAAGAAAAGCTCCTCAAAATCATTAACCAAGAAATAATAAAAGGCAAATAGAGAGTGATAAAAAATGAAGTCTAAAAATTTAGTTGGAAGTATTCGAGGGGAAGTTAAGGATCTTTCAGAGAAGGAACTGGAATTTTATTCGCGTCAGATAGTGCTTACAGAGATAGGCTACAGTGGACAATTGAAGCTTAAAAATGCCAAGGTTTGCTTAGTAGGTTTAGGCGGGCTTGGTTCTCCCGCGGCATTACAGCTGGTCGCTATGGGCGTGGGTCATCTCCGACTGGTCGACCGCGATGTCGTTGAACTCTCAAACCTGCAAAGACAACACCTTTACGGCGTAAACTTCGTAGGATACCCGAAGGTTGAAGTTGCGGCCAAAAGGCTACATGAATTGAACCCCAACATAGAGATAGAGCCCCTACCCTTATCCCTAAACGTAAACAATGCTGAAGACATAGTTAAAGGGATGGACGTAGTGATCGATGGACTGGACCGCATGTCACCCCGCTACGCACTAAATAAAGCATGCCTAAAAACGGGGGTTCCCTATATTTTTGGTGCTGCCATTATGACATACGGGAGCGTATCCACAATCATACCTAACAAGACTCCATGTTTAGAGTGTTTCCAGGGAAATCTCGAAGATGAATCGATGCCAACATGCGCCGTGGTGGGCGTCCATCCTTCAGTTCTAAGCATCATAGCTAGCATCGAAGTATCAGAAGCTGTAAGGATTATTCTCGGAGAGGAGCCGAGTCTGGCGAACAAGTTACTGTACTGCGACATTGGAAATATAGAGTTTAAGAAAGTGGAAATCTCAAAAGCGGAGAATTGCCCGGCATGTGGCTCAAAGCCATCTGAGCCTTCAATGCCACTAAAACAGAAACTAATCACTGAAGTCTGCGGCAGAGAGGGTAAGAGAGTCTTCGTCATCACACCGAAAAGAAACCTAGAATTAAATATGGACGACCTACACTCCTTTCTAACAAATAACGGTTTTAATGTAAAGGTTAAGGCGGACCTCGGCATAACGTTTGATAGCGGACTAAAACGAACTGCAAGCATTCTGAAGAGCGGCGTAATGATAATAGAGGGGGCGGACGACGAAAAAGAGGCTTACGACTTTTACAACAAAATAATAGTCGATGAATTGAAAGTTTCCCGCTTAAACATTGAATAATTAAATAATAAAGAGAAAATGATTTTCGGGTTTACCAAAAGGCAAACACATTTACCCTTTGAGGAAATGAGTGAGAGAGCTAATTAAACTTTTGAGGAAATAAGATGAAAGCATTGGCATTACTCTCAGGTGGACTGGATTCGACCCTAGCGGTTAAACTAATTCTAGAGCAAGGTATTGATGTTATTGCAATAAAATTTTCATCACCATTTTGTTTATGTGACCAAGGGGGGAAGTGTTATGCTCTTGAATCTGCCAGAAAATTTAACATTCCCCTAAAAACGATGCACAAGGGTGAGGACTACTTAAAGATATTAAGGAGACCAAAATTTGGTTACGGTTCAGGGATGAATCCCTGTATAGATTGCAGAATTTTTATGTTGAAAAAGGCAAAAAAGTATGCTAAAGAAATCGGAGCCAGGTTTATTTTTACTGGAGAGGTTCTTGGTGAAAGGCCTATGAGTCAGCATTATAAAGCATTGAAAATTATAGAGAGAGAAACTGGGCTTGAGGGTAAAATTGTTAGACCATTATCCGCAAAATTATTGCCGGAAACAGAAGCAGAGAAAAGGGGATGGGTTGATAGAAACCAGCTCTTGGATATTAGAGGAAGAAGCAGAAAACCGCAGATCGCTATGGCCAAAAAATTGGAAATAACTGATTATCCGTGCCCCTCTGGGGGATGCTTATTAACCTATAAGGAATTTGCAAACAAAGTTAAAGACTTGTTCAAGCATAAGAAGAGAGTTACCCTAAAGGACGTGGAGCTTCTAAAAGTTGGAAGACATTTCAGACTCGATGAAAATAAGTTAATCGTAGGGAGAAATAAGGCAGAAAACGAAACCCTGCTCAGAATGAAGAATAAAACAGACTACTTATTTGAAGTCCCTGATTGTGGAAGCCCCATAACAATCCTTCAGGATAAAAAGTTAAAAAAGGCAATAGAATTTGCCGCGAGGTTAACAGCAGCGTACTCCGACGCCGAAGGAGACAAGGTTTTGGTAAAATACGGAAAACTAAAACCTTCGAGAAAAATAACTGTGACACCAATGAGTGAGCAGGAAATCTCTAAATTCAGAATATGAATTTATTCGTTAAACTTTTCATTGTTATTTATTCGGATGGTGATATACCCGATTGATCTAATGCTCCCAATCTGAAGCAATGCGTCTAACGCCGTCCACTGGTTTTATACCCCGCATCTACAAGGAAGATTAACTACAAAATAGTTAATTTGAGTAAGAGTAAAAAAAAGTAAAAATGCTGCTTCACGAGCAGCCCCTTTTTAAAAGATGTGTTTAAAATAGGAAACCCGCACCTTTGGAGGTTGGTTTTACGATTTTTGAGTAGACGTTTAGTACTCCTCTTTTGACTTTAGGTTCTGGGGGTTTCCATTGCTTCAACCGTTTCTGTAGTTCTTCTTTGGGAATCTTTAGATCGAGTTTGCGGTTTGGTATGTCTATTGAGATGATATCCCCGTCTTTTACTACTGCTATTGGTCCTCCGTCCATGGCTTCAGGGTCTACGTGTCCTATGCAGGGTCCTCTGGTGGCTCCTGAGAATCTGCCGTCTGTGACTAGTACGACACTGTTTCCGAGCCCTGTTCCTATTAGTGCGGCGGTGGGCTTGAGCATCTCTTTCATTCCTGGTCCTCCCTTCGGTCCCTCATACCTTATCACTATTACCTCCCCGGAATTTATTTTTCGCCCCATGATTGCTGCTTGAGCGTCTTCTTCGGCGTCAAAGACTCGGGCCTTGCCTTCGAACTTTAGCATATTTGGTTCCACGCCAGCCTGTTTGACCACCGCACCATTAGGTGCCAGTGTTCCTTTAAGTATCGCGAGTCCACCCTCTTTATGAACCGGGTTATCTTTCGGTCTAATCACTTCCTTGTTTACCACAGCGGCGTCCTTTATGTTTTCTCCGAGACTTTTTCCGGTAACGGTCAGTGCATCTTTATGAATATCGTCTCCCAATTCTTTGAGCACCGCGGGTATTCCGCCAGCCTCGTCGAGCTCCTGTACCGTATAAGGTCCGCTGGGATCCATGTTGCAGAGGTGAGGAGTTTCTTTGCCGATTTTATCAAATAACTCTAGGGGCAGGTCTACATTCACTTGGGAGGCGATCGCGGGGAGGTGAAGCACAGTGTTTGTGGATCCGCCTAATGCCATGTCCACCCGAATAGCGTTTTCGAATGATTCGTAGGTCATTATGTCGTGGGGTCGGATGTCCTGTTCTATCAGTTTCATTATCTGCATTCCCGAATGTTTAGCTATCCTTAATCTTCGGGCGTCAACCGCGGGGATTGTAGCGGAACCGGTTAATGACATTCCCAGCGTTTCGGTTAAGCATCCCATGGTGTTTGCGGTGTACATTCCCTGGCAGGAGCCGCAGCCCGGAACTACGACCTCGGATATTTCTCTTGTTTGTTTCTCAAGGTCAGGGGATGGGCCGAGCAGTATGTTTAGAAACTGCATTTCTAAAGCTCTTCTCCCTGTTATTTTCTCCCCTCTGTAACATCCGGGAAGCATAGGTCCTCCGTTAACAACAATGGAGGGAATGTCGAGATACCCTGCCGCCATTAACATTCCCGGGACTATTTTGTCACAGGAGCCTATTAGAACCATTCCGTCAAGTTTGTGCGCTTCCACCATCATCTCTACCGAAGCCGCTATCAAATCCCTACTCGGAAGAGGGTAACGCATACCCTCGTGTCCCATGGCGATGCCGTCACAAGCTGCAATGGTATGGAATTGAAGTGGGGTGCCTCCGGCCATTCTTATTCCCGCTTCGACAGCATCCGCCACTGTATTAAGATGCACGTGTCCAGGCACTATATTGGTCCAGCTGTTAACTACTGCCACTAGTGGTTGATTGATTTCCTCGTCGGTAAAGCCGCACGCCTTAAGCAAAGTTCGCGCCATGAAACCTTCAGCCTGACCATAAACCTTCCTACTCCTCAGTTCAGCAGACATTAAACAAATCACCTTCAATTTTTCCTTTCTAATATCTTTAAAAAAATATTTCAGAACTACATTAAAAATTTACCCACCATCATTTAAAGGTTGGCAGTCGACCAAATCTTTAATGTAAAAATTGGGGACAAAGAAGAAAATAGGGAGTATGTTTGCAAGAGACCCCAGAATGCTTTGCGTGGGAAAAACTAAGTAGAAAGATAGAAAGAGCTGAGCGAAATATGTATACGTTTAGATTTCGAATATTCTTCCTCTGCAATCGGGCTCATCGAATTCTTCCAGCACGTAGTCGAAGTGTTTTCCTGTGATGATTTCTGCGGCAGCGTTGCCGAGCGCTAGAAGTGTGCAATGCAAACCTCCGACCATGCGTGATACCCCCTCGTCCACTAAAGCCCAGCACATGTCCTTGTACGGACAATCCGAGATTACTACGATTACTTCATTTTTTCCCTCAACTCTAATATAATGATGTCGAGTAACCTGTTTAATTTCTCTAATAGGCAACATTTTAATTGCTTCGTATGCATTTTCAGTAGTACCAATTAAACCCTTTAGAAAACCAGAGGTCTTGAGTACGTTTTTCATAGCATCATGGGCTTCTTTTCTGGTTCCAGCTCCCCCCTGGAGCTTGACCTCCGCTTTTAAGAGGCCGTAGTGTAGGGAGCAGTGTCCATTGGGGTACCGGTCCAGATTTGCTATGATGTAGTTTGCAACCTCCTCTAGTTCCTGGATGTTTTTGGGCGGCTTTTCTTTCAGCTTCTCCGCCTCAAACTCCAGTGCGTACTTCAAGGCCAGCCGTGTGTAAATGGGACCGTAAAGCTTCACGCGTTCCTTGACCGAATTTTTTTGAAAAAATATAGTAACCCGGGGGTCGAACTCTCCTTCTATGGTGCATTCGTTTTCAGATTTAGAAATGGAAATCTACCTCTGATATTTTTATTATATTTTCTCGCATTTGTCGTTTTGATCATGGGAGACTATAGTTGAGTATAAACCGTTTTTTGATGCTTATGACCGCATATCTCAGTATATTTTATTAGGATTTTGTCATTGTGGTCAATTTATTATTAGAGTATTATTTTTTATAAAATTTATGACTATTAAAAATAGATTCCAAATTAAATTGATTTTTATATAAGACTTGATACAAAAAAGCCGCATCCTCTTTATTTCTCCTTTAATGAAAGAGAAAAGCTCCTCAGTAAAAGACAGATTTTTGGAATACGAACTTGAAATTGGGATAAGACGGTTAGGATTGAGGGTAACAAGTCCTGTTTGTCACATATTTTTTATAGTCTTAAAAGTTAATTTTTCCAGATCCACTTGATAATTATGAAATAATCGGTATAAAAAAGTGAATGCTTTGCGGGGAAAAAATAAATTAGAAAAAAGGGAAGGGATGAGAAAGAGATGCGTTTGCTTAGACCTCGAATATTCTTCCTCTGCAATCGGGCTTATCGAACTCTTCCAGCGTGTAGTCGAAGTGCTTTTTTGTGATGATTTCCACACCAGCGTTTATGAGTATTAGAATTATGCACTCCAAACCTCCGATCATGCGTGATATTCCCTCTTCTAACAAAGCCATGCAAGCGTCTTTGTGCATACAACAGGCATGAAACACTATGTTTACCTGATTGTTCTCTCCCCGGATAAAACGCGTCGGAATCATTACTTTAGTTGATTGAACTGCAGCAATCCACTTTTTGCAGGCTTCGAACACATCTTCGGTGGTTCCAACTACACTGTTTAATATACCACTGTTCCCGATTATGGATTTCGAAGCACCATAGGCGGCTCTCTTGGACCCTGCTGCCGAGGAGCCCTGAAGCTTGTAGTCCGCTTTGCCGATACCGTAGACTAGGGCGCAGTGTCCTCTTGGGTACCGGTCCAGATTTGCCGTGATGTAGTTTATAACCTCCTCTAGTCCCTGAATGTTTTCGGGTGGCTTCTCTTTCAGCTTCTCCACTTCAAACTCCAGTGCGTACTTCGAAGCCATCCGTGTGAAAATGGAACCGTAAAGCTTTGCAGTCTCCTCAATCGCCATTTTTGCGAAAAATACCGCGTTTTTGTTATCCCATTCCCCACTACTTGTGAACTCATTTTCAGAACTAGATGTGGGAATCCGATTCGCATTTTCAACTCCCATAACATCTTTCTTCTCATTTGATATTTTGATCACCTCTAGTTTGCCGTTTTGGTCGTAGAAAATATATAGGAGTATAAACCCCCTTTTTAATGCCTATTAACCGCACGTCTCAGTATATTCTATTAAGATTGTATCGTTGTGGTCAGTATTATTATAAGGGCGTAACATTTTATAAAATTTATTTCTTCTACTAACGAATTGCAAATTAAATTGATTTTTATTCAAAACTTGGTACAAAAAAGCCACACCTACTTTATCTCTCCTTTAATTGGAGAGAAAAATGAGTAACTTAAGTTGTAAATAAAAAGAATTTTGAAATGTTCTGATTTTTCAGTATTGTCCACATTGGATAGACAATCATTTGAGCCCTAGTTAAAAGATTATTTTCGTTTATACTTTCCCATTAATACAGCTTCAGCTATCTTGTGCTCCTCCACTTTTTTGTAGAAAGTCTTTTTATCGTTGACACCTTCCAATTTTTCGACTTTCAACGCGTAGAGCTTAAAGAAGTACCTGTGCGTGCCGCTGGGTGGACACGGCCCACCGTATTCCGGTTTGCCGAAATCGTTTTTGACCTGCCTCGCACCCCTCGGTACGCTTCTTTGCGGAATCTCTTTCACCTGTGGAGGGATATCGCACAACAACCAGTGAACCCAGAGTCCTACCGGGGCGTCGGGATCGTCTACGATTAACGCGAAGCTCTTAGTTCCCGCCGGTACCTCACTCCACTCGAGATGCGGGGAAACATTTTCACTGTCGCATGTGAACCTGGAGGGTATCATGCCTTCATGTTCAAAATCCTTACTTCTTAACTTCATAAGTCCCATCTCCTAATTCAAATATAATTTATGGTTTTAGTATAAAAGTTTTATTGCTATGCAGTTAGCTTGTTGACACCTAGGATTATTGAGCAGGATACGCAAATCAATAGTAAGACGCTTGATGTGGGAGTGTAAAAAGTCAATAAACGGAGTGACTGGAGTTACTGGGAAGTGGCACTGCTATGTAACTAATTTTCAGATTCCTTTCGAAATAAGTTGGTGAGAATGTTTGAAAAGAAAAAAGATAAGTCCTATTATTCTATTTCATTTTTCTCGGTGTTTAAATCCAGCGTAATTTATCCTACACCTTGAGAGAATGGGGCTTTCTTGCTCAAATCTTTGTAAAGATGGACTTCAGAGGAATTGAAATTAGTGAGCGGTAGTTGTAATCCCAAAAAAGGTTTTATATTTAAAGGTTAAAAGACGTTCAATAGTATAGATTACAAAGGTTAAAAGGGGTTTTTTGATGAGTGATAAGGTTGTTTGTGTTGATGTTGAAACTCTTCGTAATTTCATGGTTGATGTTTTCGTAGGAGTGGACATTCCGCGTAAGGACGCTTATATCTGTGCCGAGGTTTTAATCACCTCCGACCTGTGGGGCATTGAGTCTCACGGTATCCAGAGGTTGAAAATGTATTACGACCGTATCAAGGAAGGCATCCAGCTTCCAGTCACAAAAATGAGCGTAGTTAGAGAGGGTCCCACAACTGCTTTGGTTGATGGTGGTAATGGCATGGGACATGTGGTCGCGTATCGCTCCATGCAAATGACTATTGAGAAGGCGAAGAAGCAGGGTGTTGGTGCGGTGTCTGTGAGGAACTCCAATCATTTTGGTATAGCGGGCTACTATGCCATGATGGCGGTTAAGGAGGGAATGATCGGGATGGCGGTTACCAACGCTAGACCCGCTGTGGCTCCGACATTTGGGGTGGAACCGTTATTGGGAACGAATCCTTTGACTTTCGGTTGTCCCACCGATGAGAAGTTTCCATTCCTTATTGATTGTGCCACATCTATTATTCAGAGGGGAAAGATTGAGGTTTTGGATAGGGCTGATGAGCCTACTCCCGAGGGATTGGTTATTGGTCCTGATGGCGAATCACTCACCGACACCAAAGCTATCCTTAAAGATTTGGTCGCGGGTACCGCCGCCCTCCTGCCTCTGGGTGGTGGGGGTGAGACATTGGGTGGACATAAGGGTTATGGATATTCCACTCTGGTTGAGATTCTCAGTGCGGCTTTGGGGGGCGGTCCTTACCTGAAGGGACTGGCTGGTGGGGATAAGAGTAAGAAGACGCCTTACAGACTGGGGCATTTCTTCCTTGCGATAAACGTGTCCAGCTTCACACCCCTTAACGAGTTTAAGAAGTCTGCGGGAAATATCTTGAGGGAATTACGAAGCTCCAAGAAGGCTCCAGGCCATGTGAGGATTTACACGGCTGGTGAGAAGGAGTACGAGAAGCAGAGGGAGAGAATTAAAACGGGCATACCCATCATTCCCAGCATCCAGAAGGACATGCTAATCATGAAGAAAGAACTGGGCTTAGACCAATATCAATTCAAGTTCTGAAAAAATTTTAACAAGTGGAAAATTTTCTAATCGCCGCAGCCGCTATGCTCGCTTTAGTAAAGTTTTTTATTCTATTTTCGGTTATTAAGTTTGTTTCGGGGAAGTTCTTCATGACGGTAAATGTGACATGTGCAGGAATATTGGTGGTTGATTTTATAGCAGCGGATATACTGAAGGTCTCTAATCCAGGCGAGGTTACATTCACTCCGGTGGGTATGCATATAGGAGGGCATTCGGCTAACGTTTCAATAGATCTCATAAAGTTGGGGTTGAAGAGGGGCGAGGTAAGCTCTGTGGGGGCTGTAGGAGAGGATATGCTGGGGGACTTCGTGGAGCAGACGTTAAACGATTACGGTGTAGTCACTCATTTAATTAGGACGGATAAGGTGGACACCTCTAAAAACTTGATACTAGTGGTTAAGGGTGAGGATAGAAGGTTCCACTTCGATGTGAGAGCCAACCTCTGCTTAGAGCCCAGATTCGTGGAGGGAATCATAAAGTCTGAGACGCCCTTAATATTCTATGGAGGTGCGGTCGGCCTCCTAGGCAAATTTGATGAGAAGCTCTCAGAGGTTCTTAAGAAGGCGAAGGAAAAGGGATGCGTAACTTTTGTCGACCCCATAAAGCCTTACGGTAAAGGATGGGACTTCCTACTGAAGGCAGCCCCCTTAATCGACATATTCCACTGCAACGACCGGGAGGCGGCAGAGATGACCGGGATAAGAGACGTGAAAGACGCCGCTGGAGAACTGGTGAACCGAGGCGTGGAGATGGCTGTAGTGAGTATGGGCGAAAAAGGCTTGGTAGCCGGTTATAGAGAGTCGGTATACTCCATGCCCGCTTTCCGGGTAGACACTGTGGATCCTACGGGGGCAGGCGACGCCTTCTGTGCAGGCATTATTAAGAAATTGTTAGAGTTAAAGGGTGAAACTTTAAGGAAGGAACTCAAGCTGGATGAGAAACAGCTCATAGAAGTGTTGGCTTATGGAGAAGCCGCCGGAGCCGCCTGCGTCACAGCAGTAGGCACCACTACCGCAGTCGAAGAGGCGAAGGTCGCAGAGCTACTTAAAAAACAGGGCAACTCAGTATTATCAAGAGCCAGTAAAATCAGATAATACCCTTAAATATAACGTGATTGGAGAAAGTAAAGAGGAATTTGTTAGTTTACGGTTTTGTTGGTTTGTCGGTTTATGGTTGAAATTTAAGAGGCTTGTCTGGATAGGAGGATGAGAATGGTATGAAGTTTAGCGATTTTGATAACTATGGCCTTAAGCTGGGTTTCGGCGAGGAAGTGATAGAGAGAGCGGGGCAGCAAGTGCTTGGCACCGCCTTTAGGGACATTAGGGTTCAAGCCTTAAGGCTTCCCGTAGAGAGATTTCTAGAGCGTCTTAAAGAGCCTTTTGAACCCAAATTTTCGGCTGGAGTCTGGTTTTTTGGCGGAGGGAGTTCCCGCTTCCACTTTCCTTACAAGGAGGATCTCTCAGTAGAGGCGCGGTTGGAGATAGCGGGTGAACTGTCTAGTTATGGTTTGAAGGCTGTGGAGGCGCACTATCCGTGGGAGATAAATGAGGATAACGTTCACCTCTACAGAGATTTGGAGAAGGAATTTGGAGTAAGAGTCTCGGTGGTTGGAGGCATAAGTGGAGATTTCAGGCAGAGAGATGCTCAGTTCGGCACCATATCAAGTCCGATAAGGGAGGTGAGGGAGAAGTATTTCGAATCAACTGTTAGGGGACTTGAATTAGCTAAGGAGCTGGGAGCCTTAGCGGTCTGCTGGCCGGGAATAGATGGCTATACCTATCCTCTGGGGACATTATTCTACGATATGTGGGATAGGTTTGAAGCGGCTATGGCTGAAGCTCTGGATAAGGTTCCCGGAGTGAGGGTAGCCATAGAGCCTAAACCCTATGAACCGGCGATAAATAACATCTATCGGAATACCACGGATGGAATACTGGCAGCCAGAGACATCGAGAGTAGATTAAGGAACCCTAAAAACATTAAACTGCTCCAACAGGGACACGCACTAGTTGGGTTGAACCCTGAGGTAGGCCACATAAGAATGGGCTTTGAGGAATTAGCCTACTCGTACTCCAGAGTCCTAAGAGAGGGGAGGCTTGCTCACGTCCACTTGAACAGCCAGCCTCTGGGAAACTTCGACCAAGACCTCAATGTGGGCGTGGTGGGGGCTGAAACTGTTGAAGCACTAATATTTGTGTTGAGGCTTTACGGATACACGGAGTATCTCGGAGTAGATGTAAATCCTGAACGGATGCCTGTTCAAGCAGCCTTGGCGAACAGCTTCAACGCAATCTACCTAGCCAACAGTGTGGTCGACAACCTAGACCATGAGGCAGTCCTAGAGCACTATTTTAACCCGCATGAAAGGAGGGGTGACCTAGAAAATCTACTAACCATTGCAAGGGCGAAAGGTGCAGACACATCGAAATTCGTGCCAAGGGAAGTAATAAAAACTTGGGAGGAGAGAAACTCAGGTCTTTAAACCAACCAAACATGAAATATACGTTATCCCTCTTCTCCATTTTTTTCTTTAATATACTCGAAAATGCCAAGTTTCTACAGTATGCTCTCTGAGTACTCTTAATTTCAAAAGAGACCTGCGTCTTCTCTTAGTATCCTTAAAATTAAGATGAAACAAAAACTCTTCGAATCACTCATCAAAATACGGTGCCCCCTTTATCAATAAAGATTTTTGTAGTTAAAATTAGAAATTCTAAATTCGGGTGATACATCTCTCAAGATTTTTACAAAAATAAGAAATTAGGGAATTAATTAGAATACTTTCTTTATTTTCAAAACTACTGCCACACCTACTACTGCTGCTGCGACTGCTCCGATTGAAATTATGGCTATGTTACGCCCTTGGCTCTGTTGTTGAGCTGACAGGGAGAGGATGACAATCATTATTATCCCCAGAAGATTAAACGTCAGAGGATACGAGTTAGGGTCGGTGGGATCGGTTCCCGCAAGGTACTCCTGAAGATTTGTGAAGCCATCTCCGTCCTTATCCTGATTGGCGTCATTACTCAGAGGAACAAGGTCGTACCGGACCTCCCAGCCGTCAGGCATACCATCACTGTCGGTATCGCTGTTCAATGGGTTTGTCCCGTAAGTGTTAACTTCCTGTCCATCAGTTAAGCCGTCACCATCACTGTCGCTGTTTGTTGGGTTTGTTCCATAAGTGTTAACTTCCTGTCCATCAGTTAAGCCGTCATTATCAGTATCGCTGTTCTGTGGGTTGGTTCCGAGTTGGTATTCTTGCAAGTTGGTCAGGGCGTCGCTGTCTGGGTCTCCGCTGGAGTCGTCCACCAAGGGGTTAAGACCGTTAGCTACCTCCCACCTATCAGGCATACCATCACTGTCGGTATCGCTGTTCAATGGGTTTGTCCCATAAATGTTAACTTCTTGTCCATCCGTTAAACCGTCACCGTCAGTGTCGGGGTTGAACGCATTGGTCCCTTGGGAATATTCTTGGCTGTTATTTAGGCCGTCTGAGTCGTAGTCTAGTGCATCATGTTCTGTGTAGTGGTCTAGGAGGTGCCAGAGGTATTCGTCCCACATATTGTCCTCGGCGAAGAGCAGGGAAGTATAGTAATCTTTTAAGTAGTTACCTTCTGTGTTTGGATGATAGATTGTTATGCCGTGTGCGTTTGGGTGATCATTCCCGTGGGCCACATATATTACAGCGTTTTGGATGGCGGTTTTAAGGTTGTTTGTAAGTGTTGTTAGTTGGGGGTCGTTAAGGTTCTGTGCCAGCTTGTCGGCGAAGTCGTAAAGGTCCACTAAGGAGCTGGCATTATATGAGAAGTTTTCCACCTGGTTTAGGGTTTGGAGTATGGTTGTCCGCCAAGTTGAGTTTAGAGTTTGAATGTCTAGGTACTTCGCAGTCTCGTTGAGGGCAGCGTACACATTGGCTATTTCCGGGGAATTGACTACTGCAAATGATAGGAATGGGGGGTCGCAGCTGCCATAGGCTTGAACTATCCACCGGCCCAGCTGGGCCGCCGGGGCCGAAGGGTTCGAAGTGAGGTTGTCTATGAAGGGGTAGAAGTCCATTGAGCCTAGCGAAGACGGATCGGTTTGTGTCTCTTCGGATGCAACTATTACGTCTGTTAGGCTTGCTACACTGTATAAGCCTTCGATTACTCCCGAGAGACAGGCTTTGTAGTGCAGGAGATTAACGCCTCCGGTTTCATTTAGCGCCTGGAATATCTCTGTGAAGTTTAGGTTGTCGCTGCCATCTGTGGAATCAAAGCAGACTCCTTCTATTCCTTTTCCGTGGTCCCAGAGGTTTAGAGCATAGTGTTGCGCTGGGAAGTGCTCTTTAACGTAGTTTATGAAGTCTCTTAGAGTGGTGTAGTTACCCGTGTTCTTTTCAGCGTCGCCAAAATCAGACAGCCACACGACGCCTTCATGATCTATGTAGTAGATTCTGGTTCCGCTCTGGTTTGTGTATGCAGGAATAAGTTCTGGATAGATTGCTCCTGCGTAGGGATCAACGAGGACGACTATGTTCACAGAGCCTGTGCTTCCAACTCCGGCCATTTCAGCTATGTCATTCATAGAGAAGGGGCCCATTCCCAAAACGCCGTCGTAATCCTCAGCCACCATGTAGCTCATGTAGGTCCACTGCGCTTCAGGCTTTGTAATCGATTGACTGGCGGATACATTCACCCTCAAGGTGTAGCTTCCAATACTATAAAACTCGTACTCCACTTCCTCCCATATTAGATAAGTAGTTGGAGCATATACTCCTATGGTCCAGTAGCCTGTTTGGTCTGTGCTATTAAGTGTGTATACAAGTCCCCTTCGAATGTATGTGCATGGTTCCCAGTATTGTGCCACAAAATACCCATCGGGATTAAAGAGTTGGAGCACGAGTCCACCAGGGTATGTTCCGTTGGTTAGTTGGCAGTCTATTGAAGCGTATATTGTGTATCCTGTTTCTGGGACTGAGACATTGTAGTAGTCGTATGGGTCCGAAGACCAATTGATAGTGTTGTCGGGATATGTTCCGGGTGTGATGGGTGTGGCTGTTGCCTGTGTGTTCCCAGCGTCGTTCGAAGTATTACCGTCTTTGGGGATTGTTCCTACTTGTGCTAGTTGGCTTGTGAGTGTACTTTGCAACATTAAGGCGTTTGCGCTTGTTCTGTTGGAGCCAGCAATGATAACTGTTAGAGGTACTGCTGCCATGATTAGTATGGTCGCCACAAGTAGTAGGGCTAGCATTTTACTTTTCGACATTCTGCTCCCGCTAATTTTATTTTGTTAATTTAAGGAACTTTTTGTTTAATATTTCTTTCTATTGTGCAAAAATTCTATATTTTTATCAGAATGTTAAAAGGGTGTTATAAATCTCAGTACCGAGATTTTTAATAATATTTCTAAACAATTTTAAGCCCAAAAACCATATGGATTTCCCTGTATTGCGAAAATAGAATCCGGAAGTTTATTTTGAAAGGGTCTTTTAAATTGTTGGCTTGATGTAGGCTGGTGAAAGATTATTCGGTAACATTGAAATTCTATTTTTCTCCAATGGCAATCATTCATTGAAAAAGCTGAAATAGACACTTCTGTTGTTTGGAGTTCAATTTTCCTAGCTTGGGTTACAACTGCTAAATACGTACTTGGAAAGTCGTTGTAAAAAAAAGAAAAAATGAGAAGGGTAGGTTTATGCTTTTGCGTCTTTGTAGATGTCTTGGTAGTCTTTTCTCAGTACTTTTTTGAGGATTTTTCCGCTGGGGTTTTTGGGAATTGCGTTTACGATGATTACTTTTTTGGGCACTTTGTATCCCGCAAGGTTTTCCTTGCAGTATTTTATGATCTCCTCTTCCGTTACGGTTTGTCCTTGTTTGGGCACCACGAATGCTGTGACTGCTTCCACCCATCTCGCGTGTGGGAGACCGACTACTGTGGCATCAGCCACCTTCGGGTGACTGAATATTACTCCCTCCACTTCAACTGTTGAAACGTTTTCCGCCCCGGATTTTACTATGTCCTTCTTCCGGTCCACGAAGTAGAAGTACCCCTCTTCGTCCATTATTCCCAGATCTCCTGTGTGCATCCATCCTCCTCTGAAAGTGTCATTTGTTTTCTTTTCTTCCTTGTAGTATCCTAGCATTACTGAGGGGCTTCGCGCCACCATTTCTCCGATGGTTCCCGGGGGAACCTCGTTGTCGTCCTCGTCGAAGATTTTCATTTCGACCGTGTGGTGGGGTTGTCCTATGGGTTCCGCTCCTCCGTATTTCTCCCTTGCCTCCTTCAACTTTCTTAGGAAATCCGGATGCTGCAGGGTTGTTCCCAGGGGGGTTAGCTCGGATTGCCCGTAGTAGTCCATCCAGTAAACGTTTGGGAGTATATCCATCAGTTTCTTTAGGCTCGCCTCTGCTATGGGGGAGCCGAACACTATAGCTTTGTTCACGCTTGCGAAGGCTTTTCCCATGAATTCCTTGAGGTTAGGTATGTTGAGTGAGAGAAGGTTGGTGTAGACTGTTGGAGGATAGACTATAGCGGTGATTTTCTCGTTCTGGATTAGTGAAAGGATTTCTATGGGGCTCGGCTCATGGTGCATAACCACTCTGGCTCCGGATAGAAGAGATGCGAAGAGTAGGTATTGACCCGCCACATGGTAGAGGGGTATGGAGTCTATCAGGGTGTCGTCCTTAGTCATGTGTAGGTCTACGGGAGCGCTCATGAATGTGGAATGCCAGTTGTTGTGTGTGTTTAGAACACCTTTGGGCATGGCTTCTGTTCCGCTGGTGTACATCAGGGTCAGAACGTCGTCCCCACTTATGATTATCTCCGGCTCTGTGTCGGGATATTTTTCTGAGCATAGTTCGTCGAAATCAATCCATCCTTCTGGCAATTTTACTTCTTTCTTGAGGTTTATCATACTGTAGGTTTCCACACTGGGCATATCTTTTACTAGCCCCTTAACATGTTCCACCAATTCGTCTTCTACGAATAGAATTTTGGGCTGCGCGTGGTTGATGAGATCCGTAATCTCTTTTCCTCTCAGGGCAAAGTTTAGGGGACATATCCAGGCTCCTACCTTCGCGAGTCCATACAGGTATATAGCGTATTGTACACTGTTGTGTGAAATGGCGGCCACTACGTCGCCCTTCTTGACACCCATTTCCAGCATAGCGTTTGCGAACCGGTTTACCATTTTGTTTATTTCTTCGTAGGTGAGGCGGTGTGTGATTTTTCCCTTAAAGCTGTAAACCAATGCTTCCTTCTTCGGATATCTGCGGACGCACCTTCTCAGGAAATCTCCCACACAGAATCTCCTCATGAGATTCATTTGCAAATCGTCCACCATTCAATTTTTACCTCCTGCAAATTGACCCTATAAGAAATCTGATTATCTTTATTAATAAATTATTCCCAGAATTTTGAGAGCACAGTTTCTTCTAATGCAGCTTAGTTAGTACAAAGAAAATAATGAATCAATTTACAACAAGAAATTTGATTTCTGCCAATGTTCCACCATAGTACATTAAATTAAAACTGGGGAAAATTTATATGACTACTGATTGTAGTTGAGTTAATATTTCCGTAAACATAGAGTTAGCGGCTTCACTCAAAATTAAGGAGAATGCAGTTCCCCAAGCTTATAAGATTAATAGAGTATTACCATAGGTTCTGAGAGAAGCTGAAAATAAATTTGAGGATAGGTAATAAAATAATTAATGGGAGTGATTTCGTGTACGCTATAGAGACGCGCAAGCTTATCAAAAAATACGGAGACCTGGTTGCTGTTGATGGAATAGATCTTAAGGTTAATGAGGGAGAAATATTTGGCTTGCTTGGTCCTAACGGAGCGGGTAAGACAACCACATTATCCATTCTCTCCTGTATGCTACTCCCCACCTCCGGCGAGGCTTATGTGAACGGGTACAATGTTGTCAAGCAGCCAGACCAGGTTAGAAAATCAATAGGAATAGTTTTCCAAGATCCAGCCATAGACGACCAGCTAACCGGACGCGAAAACATGGAAATACACGCCATGCTCTACAACGTCCCCAAAAAGGTCGCAAAGCAAAGGATAGATGAGGCTCTAAGGCTTGTAGAACTTACCGATAGAGCAAAAAATCTTGTAAGAACTTACTCCGGAGGAATGCGCAGACGCCTCGAAATCGCGCGAGGCCTAATACACAGACCAAAAGTCCTATTCCTGGATGAGCCGACCCTGGGTTTGGACGTTCAGACTCGGGAGCGGATATGGGAGTATATCGAGGCGCTGACTAAAAAGGAGAAAATGACCATGATTTTAACCACTCACTACATGGATGAGGCGGATAGGCTCTGTGATAGAGTGGCAATCATAGACTTTGGCAAAATAAAGGCTGAGGGAACTCCGGAACAGCTGAAAAAGCAGCTCGGTGGAGATGTGATCACGGTGAAAACCAAGTCGATTAATAAACTGACTAAGATGGTGTCTGAACTTAAATTCGTGAAGAGCGTGAATAAAACCAGTGACGCGGTAAAGATAACCCTCGAGAACGGCGAGGAGCATATAACGGATATAGCTTGCGCAGCTAGGGACAAAGGCATCTCTGTAGAATCGCTCACGCTTCATGAGCCCACGCTTAACGATGTATTTCTTTCCCACACGGGCAGAGAAATCCGTGAAGAGGGACCATTTATGGGAATGACTATGATGAGAGCTAAGATGGGGAGGCCTGTAAGATGAGGGAGAAAGGAGAAAATATAGAGAGTGAGACGCGTGCTGAGCTGCGCGGTGTGTACGCGGTGTGGCTGAGGGAAGTTAAAAGGTATGTGCGAGATAGAATGCGTATAATTACTGCAATTACCGCTCCTATAGTATGGCTGTTGTTATTCGGTGTGGGTTTTTCCAGCTTCTTCCGACAGTCAGGCGGCGTCAATTACTTAAACTACCTCTTTCCGGGTATCATAGCACAGTCTCTTCTCTTCACGTCTGTTTTTCTTGGAATCTCAGTAATCTATGACCGTCAATTCGGCTTTTTGAAGGAAATGCTTGTCGCGCCAATCAGAAGGATTTCGGTGTTCTCAGGCAAGATGTTTGGCGGAGCCACCGACGCATTAATTCAGGGATCAATTGTCCTCTCGCTATCATTCCTCTTCATCCCTGTCCAACCTCTTATGCTCCTAGCCTGCCTACCAATTATGCTATTAGTAACCATGGGTTTCGTAAGTATGAGTATAATTATCGCCTCCAGACTGAAAAGTCTGGAATCCTTCGGCTTAATAATGAACTTTGTTAACCTACCCCTCTTCTTTTCAAGCGGAGCTTTATTCCCGATAAATTCTGCGCCAGGCTGGCTTCAAACATTAGGCTACTTTAACCCGTTAACTTACGCCGTAGACGCCCTAAGAGGACTTCTGCTCGGCAACACGGTAATATCCTTCAGCATATATACTCTTCCGTACGACATAATCCGCTCACTACTATTAGGAAACCATCTTTTCCCGCTCTGGTTAGACCTAGCTTTACTGGGTGGCTTCGTAGGAGCAATGATACTACTAGGAGCATTCGCCTTCGCGAGAAGGTGAACTACCACATAGTTAGTATGTGATTTATCGCATTGCCCGCTGAACAGCTAAATTTATCTCGAGTCTCCGCAGATTGCGGAGTTAATTCCTTTCTAATTTAATTTTTCGGGAAGATTCTTTTATGGGTGCTTTATTTTGACTTTATTGTTCTTAGGTATTCGGTCATGCCTGTTCCGACTTCCCCGGTTTCTTCGGATTCCATTATTGTCATTTGTTCGAAGAGTTCGGTGTATCCTCCGGGAAAGTTTCTTGCGAAGCGTAGATAGGTTTTTTTTCCCAGTAGTCTTGATTTGACTGTGAAGCTGTTGCCTTTAGTGTCTGTTATGTGGTATGTTGATGTGAGTGGGGTTTGAAACTGATCCTTGTCATTGGTGGTTTCTATTTCAACTTTTGCTAGGGGTGTGTTTCCCTTCTTTGTAGCTATGGAGCCTGAGAGGTCTATTCGGTTTCCTTGGTGGTCCTTTCGGAATGCGCAGGCCCAGTCTTTGAATTGGATATGGGTTGCGTACCATTTGTCAAACTGGTGCCAGTCTCTGTAGCCCCAGCTTTTGTCGCGTTGACCGAATCCCTGGATATTCCTCATTGTTCCGTCTTCGAACTTGATGTAACCTTTCACTTTTCCTGAGGCTTCGAAGTGGCCATGCCAAGAAGCGGAGGAGTCTCTTCCAAAATCGTATGTGGGGAATCTTGTTTTGAAAATCAGATTGAATTCGAGTTTCGGACACGCGTATAGTATTTTCCAAGTTTGGAGCGGGTTGACCATTTGGTAGGTGAGGCTGTTGTCTGTCAACATTACGTTGATGTCGTCCACATATCTTTCAAGAGGTGGTTCCTGGTAGTGTATCTCAGTTTCATCGCCTATGAAAAGTAGGAATACGAATTCTCTTTTCTTTTCGTTGGGCAGTATGCCGATGGTTGTAAAACCGGATACGTTGTTTTCAGCATCTGCCCAGTTGAAGTAGTATGATTCTCGCCATTTCAGCCTGTTATCAGGTTGGTGAAGCAGTTCATCAGATCCGGTTAAGGTTGGCGTTTTATTAGACATTTTTAGACCCTCAAACCGAATTATTGTATTGTTATGTTTTCAATTCTGTAAAAAAGTAATCATACCCATCAAACATTACTTGTTACGAATTGTATTGGCTTATGGTTATAAGACTCTTTCTCTGATTATTTGGAACAAAGTGGAGACAGACTCAAGTGATTTTAGGCGGGTTAAGGCGTTTTCTTCTATCTAAAACCAACTATTCTCTCACAATCTCTTTTAAAACGAGGAACCTATTTAAGACCTGATTTTTACAATTAAAATTAATCTAGGAGTCAATCGAATGGCATAAAAAGAAGTGGAAAATGTAGAAAAGAGCATAAAAAGAGTAATAGAAAGTAAAAAAAATTGGGTGTTAAAAAAGCATAGAAGAATGCGTAGAAGAAGAGAATATTGGTGATGAAATCAAAAATCTATGATAGGGAAAGAGGTTCTGAGAGACTTGCCGAGAAAGAACACGTATCCCGAACCTAGGCCACGCATCGAAACATTATCAGATCTGATATTTGGACTTGCACTGTCAATAGGTGCACTCTCCCTTGTCACCAACCCACCAATTAGTATAAGTGATATCACGGTTGACATACTATCATTTGGATTCAGTTTCTTGGTTTTGATCTCTGTTTGGATCCTTTACACCGCTATCATGTCAGTGCTCCCGATGGAGACCAGGACAACAACGTTACTGAACATCATACTACTCTTTCTCGTATCAATTGAACCCTACGTATTTAATCTTGTCAGCCTAATAGGACATTTTCACAGTACCCAAATTGATAATTTTGCTTCCATCGTTTACGCCTTTGATATGGGAGGACTTATGGCGATCATGGCTTTCTTCGCTCACGCGTTGTCAATCGAAGAGAAAGGGCTTGTCTCCCCATTGCAAATGTCGCGATTCAAAGACATCAGAAACATTCTATTTATTTCAGCTGGACTCTTCTTCATATCCGTGATCCCTGAGTTCTGGATATGGACAATTGAAGGTACGCCCATAAGGTTCTATTTCTGGCTCATTCCGCTTGTCATCTCTTGGCTCAGAAGAGCTTGGATACCCAAGAAACCTCATCGATAGATTGAACCGCCAAGAAACATGAAACTCGTTGCGTGTGGTTTGGGTTCAATTCATGATGAGCCGGTGACCGAAATGCCGTCTAAAAACCAATTCTTCTCATCCCACAATCTTTGTTAAACCTAGAAACCTATAAAAGACCTGATTTTTATAATTAAAAACAAACCCGGTGGTTGATTGAATGGCAGATGATATAGGAAAGGCGATTGCTAGAGCTGCAGAAAGAGAGGTAAAAAAAGAGGTAAAAAAAGAAATAAAAAAGCAATTGGGTATTAAACCGAAGCGTGCAAAAAGGCGTAGAAAAAAGACAAGAAAAGTAGAAATATATTATTAATGAAATCTCTTAAAGATATTTTAAGTGATGTATTAGGTTGACTACAAGCGCTACCCAATTTGTTTCAAGTTGAGTTCAAAAAAAGGTGGGATAATGACAGTTTCCTTTTCCATTAAGAGGTCTCTCCCTCTCCTGCTTTTTTTCTACTCCCACCAAGATATCAATATAAGGCAAATAGGGCAACGTTATCTGAAATTGGTAATAAGTTAAAAAAATATTTTTTGGGATGAGAAAATATGGAAAAGAAGGAAATTGGTGCTAAGAATTATCTTTATCCCATGCCTGCCACTTTGGTTGGGGCAAACGTAGGTGGTAAGCCGAATTATCTGACTGTTGCTTTCTGCGGAATAGCAAACTTGAATCCTCCTGTTATCTCGGTATCTCTGAATAAAACGCATTATACTAACCCGGGAATCAAGGAGAACAAAACTTTCAGTGTCAATATTCCTTCTGCGGAAATGGTGAAAATTACTGATTACTGCGGCTTGGTTTCTGGAAGCAAGGTGGACAAATCCAAGCTTTTTGAGACCTTCTACGGGAAACTCAAAACTGCACCCATGATTAAGGAATGCCCACTTAATCTGGAGTGCAAACTTGTCCAGACTCTGGAATTTTCGGTTGACGAAGTTTTCATGGGGGAGATTGTTGCAGCCTACTCTGAGGAACGATACTTAACCAATGGTCTGCCGGATATTAAGAAGATTAACCCCATGGTGTTCTCCATGCACGATAATAACTATTGGAAGGTTGGAGAACTCGTTGGTCGAGCCTGGAATATTGGGAAGAAGTTCAAACCTAAAGAAGAAGGATAAGCAAATTCGGAGGGGAAAATTCCTTTTCGCTCGGCGTCTCAAGTCTTCAACTTGTGTTCAGCCTCAGGTTTTTAATTGTGATTTTTTGGTTCACGGGTTTTTAACGATACTAAATAGACCATAAATTTATATATAATTTATATATAATTATTTTTCAGGGTCACAAGAACTCAAGGGAATTAGCAGATAAAAGCCATAGCGTAGGTTCTCTGTAATACGGTACAAAAATCTAATTCAGAGTAACTTCACTACAGATCCTGTACCTTTATCTTGCGAGGAGTCAAGGAGGAGAATATAACGCTACAAATAATCCAGATATGGCATAGATTACCATCATTATACACTAAAGAAGACAAGGGGAAATCGAATGTAACCTTTAGAATAAAGATGACTAAAACCATTCCCAATCTGCCTTGGGAGGTTGATGTGGAAAAATGCATAGTTTAAAAATGGGGATTGTGAAGATTCAAAATCTTAAAATTCAGCGGTTGAAGATGTTAGAAGATAAAATGGAATTGAAAAATCTAATATGTCCTAATTGTAAAGGCAAGAATATCAGTGTTTATTGTAAGGACTTGAATGAATTTGTCCATTACTTACCATACTGCACCGACTGCCACTATTCTTTTAATAGTCATATACTCTTTTCTGAGAAACTCGAGAAATAAACTATAAGCTCCTTAAGAAGATTAACCCGATTGTGTTCGCCTCTCTCCCACCAACCTCGAAAAACGCGGAAAAAACATGGTAAAACCCCCGTAAAGCCTAAAAATCCTTAAACGAATCAAGAATTGCTGGGTAGCATGTTCCTCGTTAGTGGAGGGGTTTGGTTGAGGCGATGCGGTCACTTTAGAAGGTTTGCTTTTCCCTCTTAAATTCCCTACCCAAACATTCTGCATTTATCTTCTGGCCTGTAATTGCCAGATGTTAATTAGAGATAATTCCTTATCCTTACTTCTGGGAGATTTGCTTTCTTGTTTGTACTGGGTGCCGTCAAAAGCTTCATAAGCCTTCCCGTAACATAGGGTTTGTAAAATCTTGAAATTCATTTGAAATATTTTCAAAAAGATTAATATACTCTTTAGTTGAAGAATTTACTAAATCGGTGGTGATTGGGTTTGGAGTCTGAAGAGAAAATTTTGGGAGTATATGAGGTTAGAGTTTTTGTGAATTGGAGTGAGCCTATTGACTTTTGGACTGGTAAAAGCTATGCTAGGAGGAAGGCTTTAGGTTTTCAGAAGGGTTTTCCAGCTGTTTTCCTCATCTCCGAATCCCGAGCTTTCCTAATGAGCGAGTTCACCACCGGTCGGGTTTACACTGGAATTATGGTACCCATTATTCCCACTTCCAAGAAGAAGCACCGCACATTCTATATGGAGCTCGCCTTGGATAAAATAGTGAAATACTCTTTTAAAGAGACGAAAAATTACATTCTGTTTGAACCGCATGGTCAGCTGGGAACAATCATAATACAGTTCAAGGGTCTACCTGAAAACACCAAAAAAGAAATGGAGAAAGCGCTCGAAAAAGCTAGAGCCTTAAATCTAAGGGCACCAGACGCCGGAACACTAATTTCGGATAAACCCGTAAGAGAAATGTTTTCTCTAAGATGGCAAATCATTAACGCACAGAGGCGGAAAACACCAACGCCGGGAGCCGCTGCGGAAACGGTTGTAGAACCGGTAGTGGAAATAGAACCTGCACAAATCGTAATTCCCTTAGCAAAATCGGAACTGATAATAAATGCAGAAGCGGCCACCCCAGAGGCATCAACAATAACCGAAATTTCAGAAACCGCCCCAGCCTCCCAGCAGGAGTCAACCTTACTGCCCGTGGAAATTGAAGCAGCGAATCCTTCTGTGTCCTCCGAAAAGGTTGAATCGCTCTATTCTGGGAGTGACGAGGTAAATCCTGAGCAGGAGCAAAGACTGGAAGGAATTTGGAAGTCACTGGTTCCTAGAGAGACCATTTGTCCTTATTGTAAAACGCGTGTGTTCACAATAGATAGGACGTGTCCACGCTGTGGAGCAATAAACCTTTAGCAGCCGCCGCGATTAACCAAACCGATTCAATTTATAATACCCATTTGATGTTATCTTGTTGCCATACACTACAAAGAAAATATGAAAATCATGATGAGTAGAAGCTTATTTTATATTGAATAGTTTTGCTGCGTTCTCATAGGCTACTTTTCTTTTCACTTCTTCTGATAAGGGTAGTTTCAAGAATTCCTGTATGTTCTCGTGAATGGTTTGTACTCCGGGTCCCGGCCAGTCGCTTCCGAATATGGCTCTTTCGGCTACCATTTCAAATCGTGGGAAATAGTCGAGTAAGCGGGGCGGGGGGATGCTTGAGATGTCGAATATGATTTGTCGGTGTCTTCTGAGGAGGTAGAAGGCGGTTTCCATCCATATGGGTCTGCCTCCGTGGCTTAGGATTATTCTCATTTTGGGAAAGTCGAGAGGTAGCTCGTCCAGGAAGATGGGGTCTCCGTACTTGTTTCGCGCCTTGGGAAACATGCTGGTTCCCGTGTGGATGAGCATTGGAAGTTCATGGTCGCTTGCGAACTGGTATATCTGTTCCAGGCTTTTCAGGTTTCCCTCCTCGGGGCGATAAGCATTGGGTTTAACGAGCTGGTGCACAGTGTGCAGCTTCAATCCCCGTATCTCGTATTTACTGTACATTTCCTCCATTCTGGGCAAAGGATTTTTGTTTAAGCGGGGGTGTACCGACCCAAATTGGAGCAGTCTGTCTCGGTAACTCTTCACGTACTCGGCGACCTCATCCACTTGCTCGTCTCCGAACCCCATCACGTCAGGTGCGGGATAGGACATAATCGCAATCGCTTTTATGGATTGTTCATCCATGTATCTTATAAGATTCTTCGGATCTTTCGAGATACCCCTATAGAATTCCGGGTCGACCCTCATTAAGCTTGCAACTGCTTTGAGTAAATCCTCGCTAAAAAACTTGACAGGAACAATGTGAGTATGGGCGTCTATAAAATCCAAGAGCATTTCCTCTATTGTTTTAATTAGCTCAAAACAGGAGTTACATGGCATATAAGTTTAGCGGGTAATGATTGAATAATTAATATTGATAAATTAATTAATTTTACTTTATAATTATTTAAGTTTAAAAAATTGAGTTGAAATACTTTGCTAAGATAATTATCAATAAAATTTATAAACTTAATAGTTCAAAATTTATCTAACGATAGTAGTTCGGTTGTGAGCTTTGTACTTTCAATAATTGACCAACAGCCTAACCCAAAATAAAGACAATTCAAGTATAATGGATGGAAAGCGGCTATGGCTTCGCCTGAAACCCCAATTACGGGTAAGATGATTGAACTTGTGGAGCTGAATCTTGGTAATTGGAAACCGTTAGCAGTGGTCATCTTTGACATTAACCAAAAAATCTGGAATCAGAAGGGAAAAATTCTCCCCGAGGTTTTTAACTACTATAAAAAGTTCCCTTTAGCTGAAATGCATGTGGGAGACAGTATACATAACAACAATACTTTTCTTATGAAGGTCACAGAAAAAACGGGTGTTATAGTGGAGATGGAAAGTCTGCATGTGGCTAGGCTTGCAGCGATTAACCTACGAGGAAGAATAAACGCGCTATCAGAATTCTACAAATTAGAAGAATTCATACAAGAAGATAAAGAGACAACAAAATTTAAAGATGCTGCGAAATCGGAAAAGAGGATGTGGTAGTTATGGAACTTGATGCAATGCTATACTTTGTGGTTTTTGTTCTCTCACTATCTATTGCAGTATATCTCGTTTACTTTTACATTAAAAATAGACAGAGACTTACTATACTATTCATCGGGTTTTTCCTCTATTATTCAGCTGCGCATTTCGTCGTTGTTATGTCTTTGTCGGGCTTTTTTGAAATGAGTAGCCTTCAAATTATAATGTATCTGTCTTTGATTGACTCCAGTATACTATTACTCATCGCTATGGCTATGTTAAAAGTTAGAGAGCTTTATGCTGTTGCTCCAGCTCTTGCCCTGGTAGGGATTATTCACGCTTCGGTAGTGGATTCTTCCACATCAGTGATAGTAGAGTACACACAGTTTATTTCATACAGTTTGACCAAGCAGATTATAGGAAATCCGTTATTCATATATTTAAGAAGTGTAATGCCAATCTCTTTTAGAGACATTCCTCCTATTATTAGTGCCTATTTGGATCCTCTCTCAGTGATCATACCCAATTCTGCCAAGATAGTTCTGCTCATATATCTTGTTATAACTTCGGTTCCTGCGGCTATATTGTTCTATGCCCTAGCGTGGAGGAATAAAAGCGGAAAATCATTGGGATTTGCTTTAGGCATAACTATACTAGACATGATCGGCTCAACTGGTGTACACGTAGGAGTTATTCATGCGTCATTTACATTAGTAGCAACAGCGTTCTTTGCATTAGGCATATTTGGACTGCTGGATAAATATTTGTTACATAGGAAAGAATCTCAAAAAGCTGCCGTGAGAGGGAAAACTGGAACAGGTGAAAAGAAAAAATAATAATCTCCATTTTTTATTTTTTTGAGACTTTTCCGATTTATGGTATGAAGAAAAGAGATTAGCTTCAAGAGTAGTTGTAAAATGTTTTTTATTTTTGATTCTCTAGAATTCTTTTAAGAATTGATGCAGTGAGGTAGTACATAGAATTATTTTTTATTGTAACTAATCTTTACGATAAATGTACGCTGAGATGCGTATGATACCTTTTAAGGTGGGTCTGAAAGAAGAGATGTCGGTCATTGTTTGTTAAAATTTAGAGGTGTTTCTGACAAAGAATTTTCTGTTCGCTTTACTCTTTTTCCTCTGGCGGGAAGGTTACTAGGTATTCACAGTATTCATCACCCTTTGCAATGCACTTGACCTCTTTACAGTTGATCTTAGGTCCAAAGTAAATTCCCACCATTGATTGTATTATGCCTCCCATGAAGGCTCCCATCTCTTTGCCTAAATTTTTGAACCGGGTACATACAGGTGAGTTTTCGATTCGGATTCGTATGACTCCATTTTCAGGGTTGTATTGCTGGATGGAAAATTGTCCAAGTCCCATAAGTGTTGCTATTCTGGTGTAAATTGTGGAGGCATCTTTGAAATTATTAAATTTGAACAAGTTTGCGAAGTTCTTAAAAAGTATATTTGCTAATTTTTCACCTAGTGACTGGATTAGGTTGCAGCCTGCTTCATAGTCATACTTTTCAATCAGCATTTTGAAAAGCAGTGGAGACACTTCGGCAGGGATAAAAAACATTCTAAGACCCAGAAAGTCAATTACACCATTCTGCATCATCTTAGCGTTGTGTTTCCAACCCTCAAATTCCCTGATAATCTCTGTTCTTAAACTGATTCCGCTCGGGACAACTTCGTAGGGAACAGGATCGCTTACATAGTTTATTAACGGGGACTTGGTTACCCTCAGGTACTTCTGAAACCTTTTCTCCTGCTCTGTAACTTTTAGTTCTATCACGTAGTCGAAAGCGTGTTCAAGCGTGCTCAGAGTTTTCTCATCCATCATCCCCCTATTAAAAACAAAGACAGAGAGCCCGTACTGGCTCAGGGTTATCCGGGTTTTGTAGATCAGGTTAATTATCTTGTCAAGCTGTTGCCCCTTTGTCAAAAACGCATTACTCAGGAAGAGAACGCCAAACAGCTTGTTTTTATGCTCCTCGATGAGGGACATTAAATCGTAAAGGTAGGAGTCAAGATATACAATGTCACGGGGATTCTCTACCACGTGTTTTTCCTCCGTGGGCAACTGCCCGTATAGATTTGTGAATCCGTCCACGATGAAAAGGCGTTCCTCATTCTCAAAGCTTTGCAAATTCCAGTTGAAGGATTTGGACCACTCTCGAATCCTTACCGGAGGAAAATCCAAGTCAAATATAAGTCCGTAGTCTCCGTTTTGAACCCTGTGATTAAGAATCTGCAGAGGGAGAAGCTCACCCATAGTGCCAGTCTCGGTCAGCAGTAGAACAGGAGAATCTCTTATAAATCCGCCGCCAAGAAGAAGATCCAAATCACGCATACCAGAAACGATAAGCTCCATAAATAAGCACCTTCGAACACGCATGGATTCAAAATAATCCCACTTACTTGCATTACTTATCTACTGTAAATCTAGATAGAGCCGTTGTAATAAATGTTTGGCAAACTAATTCGAAATTAAGTTTTTATAAGAGTCTCTTAAAATTTAGATTTCTTAAAAACAAAAATAATTAGAAACTAAACAGAGGACTAATATATTATTATTTTTTTGCCCATATTTAGGCGACATACCTGAATGTGATTTTTTTCGGTTTGATTTTCTGTTTTATTTTTTCTCTGAAGGAAAAGTGACGAGGTATTCGCAGTATTCGTCGCCCTTTGAGATGCACTTAACTTCTTTACATTTGCTCTCAGGTCCTAGGTAGACTTCCGCGGCCCCTCCTATTACTCCTTCTAGGAAGGCTCCCATATTTTTACCCGAATTTTTGAACTGTGTACATATAGGTGAGTTTAAGGTTCGTAATCGTATGACACCTTTTTGCAAGTCATATTCCTGAACAGTTATTTCTCCAAGTCCTACAAGTGTTGCGAGTCTGGCGTAAAATGTGACTGCCTCTTCTAAATTGTTAAGTTTGAATTTTTCTGATAAATTATTAAAAATTAGACGTACTGTTTTTTCTCCTAGTAAGCGGGTTAGGACGTAGCCTGCTTCATGGTCACGCCCTTCGAATAGAAATTTGGTAAGCAATGGAAGTGCTGCGGCGGGGAAAAATGTCATTCTAACACCTAGAAAGTCAATGACACCGTTCTCCGGCATCTTAACGTTTAGTTTCATGCTCTCGAATTCTCTAATAATGTCTGTTCTCAGGCTGATTCCGCTCGGGGTAACTTCGTAGGGAACTATATCGTTTACATAGCTTATTAAAGGGGACTTGATGATTCTCAGGTACTTCTGAAACCTTTTCTCCTGCTCTGCGACCTTTAGTTCAATCACGTAGTCGAAAGCGTGTTCAAGCGTGCTCAGAGTTTTCTCATCCATCATCCCCCTATCAAAAACGAACACCGAGGCACCAAACTGGCTCAGGGTTATCCGGGTTTTGTAGATCAGGTTAATTATCTTGTCAAGCTGTTGCCCCTTTGTTAAAAACGCATTACTCAGAAAGAGAACGCCAAACAATTTATTTTTGTACTTTTCAATGAGGGACGTCAAATCATAAAGGTAGGAGTCGAGATGTACAATGTCTCTAGGATTCTCTATAACATATTTTTCCTCTGTGGGTAACTGGCTGTAAAGATTAGTAAATCCATCCACAATAAAAAGACGACCTTCCTCTTCAAAACTTTCCAAATTCCAGTTAAAAGATTTAAACCAATCTCGAATCCTTACCGGAGGAAAATCCAAATCTAATATGAATCCATAATCCCCCTCCTGAATCCTGTGATTAAGAATCTGCAGAGGGAGAAGCTCACCCATAGTGCCAGTCTCGGTCAGCAGTAGAACAGGAGAATCTCTTATAAATCCGCCGCCAAGAAGGAGATCCAAATCAGAAATACCAGAGCCAAGAAGCCCCATCTATAAACACCTTCAAAACACATATTCAAAATTAACCCAAGTACTTGCAAAAATACTTGTTGGTCATCATAAGTTAATACCAATTTAGTATAAAAAATGTTTTGCAAAAAAATGAAACCCCCATTTCTGGTTTTTTGAAGACAATAATTTAGATACACCAGTCAGGACTTATGAATTCCAAAAATTACCCGCCGGTGTTGAAAGTATTGTTATTCTGTAGTTTTTTAGTTGATGATGCCAAGTTGAATAGAAACCCGGTTACAAAGGCTAACGGAAGCTTTATTATTAAAAATCATTATGAATTTAGAGACTATACAAAGAGAAGAGGAGGATTAATTTTTGACTAAAAACCCAGGAATAGATAAAAAAATTCTTGACGAAGCCTACAAGCGTGGATACGATTATCTGCTCAGGTGGCGTGCCTGCGCCCCCACCGTTTTCGCCGCCGTTATGGACACCCTAGGATACGAAGACAACCCCACAGTTAACGATGTCTGGAAAGCCACCATAGGCTTAACCGGTGGAACAGGCAACATGGCTATCGGAACCTGCGGAGCTATGGCTGGTGCCGCCGCAGCGATAAGCTACAGCTTCGGCTTCACAAAGGAGGACATTGAGAAAGACTACGTAAAGATGCTCAACGTGTGCGGCGTGGTGGCTGAGGTCGGCAAAAGGATGCAGGAGAAGTATGGACACATACAGTGCCAGGAGGTTCAGTTCCACCACTGGGGAAAATCATATAGATTCACCAACCCGAAAGCGGGACTGGAATTCATGAAAATGTGGCAGGAAACAAAAGAGAATTTTGAATGCCACAAGGTAACCGGAGACCTCACAAGATGGGCAGTAGAGAAGATTTTGGAGTACAATCCACAATTTTCCAAGCGAAAATGAGTTAAATCTTATTTCCTGCATTTTTAAAAATTATTAATTTTTACCTTTTTTAAAATAACTGTAGGTTTATTAAAGATTGGTATGGACTCAAATGTGGATGGGATTGTGGGCATTAACTTAATATATTTTAAGCATTTTTAGTGATAATTTGAGTTTACACAAAGAGATTTGATGTGATGATTTTGGATTTGAGTTTGAAAGGAAAAGTGGGAATTGTTACTGGTTCGGGCAGTGGAATCGGAAAACAGATTGCCTTAACTCTTGCAGAAGAAGGTGTCGATGTTGTGATTAATGATATTGACGAAGGGAAGATTAAGAGAGTTGCTGAGGAAGTACGATCTCACGGAGTTAAAGTTCTAGAGGCTAAGGCAGATGTTGCTAGTTGGGAAGAGGTTAACAGCATGGTGGATAACACGCTGAAGGAATTTGGGCAGATTGATATTTTGGTTAATAATGCCGGAGTAGGTGCCTATGGAATGTTTAACGACATGGACAGAAAAAGCTGGGATCCAGACATAAATGTGAATATTTATGGTGTCCTCAACTGTTGTAAGGCAGTAATTCCAAACATGATTGAGAGAAAATACGGAAAAATAGTTAGCATATCCTCAGATGCGGGTAGAGTTGGAGAACAATACTTTCCAGTGTACTCAGGGGCTAAAGCATTTATCATCGGTTTTTCAAAGGCATTAGCAAAAGAATTGGGACGTTATATGATAAATGTGAACGTGGTTTGCCCAGGAACAACAAAAACACCGTTGATTGGACCTTTGATTTCTGCTGAAGAATTGGTTAAAAAAATATTGAAGGTTTACGCAATTCGCAGACTGGGAGAACCAGAGGACACAGCAAAACTAGTGGCATTTCTAGTATCAGACGTTTCAAGTTGGATAACAGGTCAAACTATCAGTGTCAGTGGCGGCTACTCCATGATTTGAACTACCACTCGTCAAAAAAGGTAGCTTCCTGCATAGCTCTCAGAATCTCTAGAATTTTAATCCTTAATCCAGTCCTTTCCCTCACACTAAACCTACTGATTACGTACAATTTCGGCAAAAATTGAAAATACATAAACCAGCTTTTGTTTCATAGTTTATGTATTTTCTTAGCGTTATCGCTTAGAATCTTTTTGACCTCTTCTTGCGTGAATTTTAAGCCATACTCCTTGCCTTTTTCGGGAATCTTTTTCACCCAGTCAACCCATACTTCTTCAGATAAGCCAATCAAGGCCAATTGCACTCCAAGAGGCCAATCGGTACCAAACATTATCCGATCCCCAATAGAGCGTCCTGCACTAACAGAGGGTATATTGAGATAATATCTCAAATCGCTCAACCACCGCTGGGGCATAGCAGCTGCAAACGTCTGATGTCCTGAGATTTCTACATAGACATTGGGTCTCCCACTCATTATGCCCACACATTTATAGGTCCAGTTAGGCGCACCGAAGTGAACCATAACTATTTTCAGATCCGGGAAGTGTGACGCGACACCGTCGAGATAGATGGGATCCGCCCATTTAGATTCCTGCCCGGGAAAGATAACCGACGCGGTGTGTGAGTGAACAGGCACACCGAGTTCCACGCACTTTTCGTAAAACGGCCAGAACTCGCGGTCATCGGGATAAAATCCGGTCACAGGCCATATCTTTACTGCCACCATTCCCCACTCTTCCACTGCCTTCTCCAATATTTTAATTGCTCGCTCTCCTCTTCTGGGATCCACTCCACAGATGCCAGCCAGTTTGTCAGGGTATTCCTCTACCTGTTTTGCAATATAATGGTTCATCTCTTCCACCGACCATGGTGCTTCTCCGACCCAAGACATCCCGAAGTCAACTCCCATAATCATCGCCTTGTCGATGCCCGCACTATCCATAACCTCAACTAATCTTTCGGCGTCGATATTCCATATTTGGGGCAGCATCTGTTCGAATACAGTCTCTTTGGGCAAGTTAAGACTAGAAGCGACCTGACTAGCCAGTAAATCCCAGTGCTTATCAGACCATACATTTCTAGGAAGTAAATGGCCATGTACATTGATTAACACTCTAAAACCTCCTTAATTTTTTAAATGTGGATATTTTTCCAATATGAAATTTTCTTTTGGATGGACTTTGATTACCAGTCTTTGGGTACCGCCTTTTCGTTTCGGGGTTTTCCAAGTACATTTCGGGAAACCTCTGCTTACCTACATATCGGATTAGGGGTATTGTCAACAGTATTATAATTATGAATATTATGATAATGATTTGGAAGCTTGAAAGTATGTTGGTAGCCCAACCTTCGTATATAGGAGTCATTAAGTAGGGTGCTAGAGTCTATCCAAAGTATCTCACACTATTGAAAACGGATTCGTGTATTTTCGGTTTGAGAACTTTTACTTTTTTGGTCGACATTTTTCTTGCCCCTTCCTGCGTTTTTTTATTTTTCATTTATAGTATACTATTATTTTTGCTTTGCCCTATAGCGGCTGTATTCCACCATTGCGGCCATTGTTTCCGCTGCGGCTTCGGGGGTTCGGAAGAAGGGGATTCCGTTTTCGGGCAGGGATCTGATTGCCTTGTCTTCCCAGGGCGCTGAGGTGCTCGCGGTCATTATTGGCTTGTGGTATTTCTTACTTAGTTGGAAGATTTTTGGGATTGCTTCGGTGAACGTTTTTACTATGACATCGCTCCAGTACTCTAGGTTCTCTCTGCCTACTTTTTCTAGGCGTTCCTTGAATTTTTGGGATGGGTTTTTCTGGTTTAGGAGGTGTGTCCAGGGATCCTCGCCGAACACTCCGTAGATTAGCATTCCGTCTATATCCGCTTCTTCGAACATTATCTCTACGCACCTTGAGTAGACTCCGAAGTCGCTTGCGAATGTGAGGTCCACCGGGTTTTTGGTTATGGCGTTGGGGGCTAGGATTTCTCTCAGTTGCTTCTGCACGTCCGAGGGCAGTTCTGGTACGACGAGCCCGTGTTCCAGGCAGGCGTCAACGAGGGCTACACCCGGTCCTCCGGAATTGGTCACTATTCCTATTCTGTTGCCTTTTGGTAGTGGTTGGTTTGCGAAGGCGAAGGCCCACTCGAACATTTCCTCGATGTTTCGAGGCAGGAGAACGCCGGCCTGCCGCATGGCCGCCCTGAAAATTTCGTGGGAGCCGGAAATGTTACCTGTGTGGGAGAGAGCTGCATTAACTCCTCTTTCGGTTCTACCCACCTTCAAACACAATATCGGTTTTCGCATGGATATTTTCCGGGCTAGTTCCAGAAAGCGTTGACCCCGCTTTATGCTTTCAACAAACAACATAATCACGCTGGTTTCGGGATCCTCACCGAAGTATTCCAAGAAGTCTGTGGCGTCGAGATCCGCCTCGTTGCCTGTGTTTACTATTTTGCTGAAACCCAGATGGATTCTTCTGGCTGTGAGGAAGGTTTGACAAGCAAAGCCGCCACTCTGGGAGATGAAACCCACACTGTCTGAAAGCGGCATCATGGGTATTGTAGTGGTGTTAAGCTCGTATCCCGGGTTCACAACCCCCAAACAATTAGGTCCAATAAAACGTATACCGTTTTCGTTACCAAAAGATTTAATCCTGTTCTGGAGCATTTTGCCCTCTTTGCTAAACTCTGCGAAGCCCGCACTCACCAGAATAACTATTTTGACCCTCTTTTCAGCGCACTCACCCAGAACCTCTAACACCTTATCGTTGGGAATCACAAACACGGCGAGGTCTACATCTCCCGGTACTTCAACTATGCTGTGGTAGGTTTGAAGACCGCATATCTTTCCATCGTAGCGGGGGTTGACCGGAAAAAGTTTTCCCTCGAAACCCAGTAAATAAATGTTTCTCAGTATCCATGTACCTATCTTAACGTGATCGGGCGAGGCCCCAATCACTGCTATTGCCCGAGGCCGCATCGCATAATTTATGGTTTCGTAAAGGCTAACCTTGCTAGTTTTACCCTTCTGCAAACAAATCACTCCCTTACTTGTTTACTGTTAAGGAAACTATCATACCATCAAATTCGACCAAAATAATATTTTTGCAACCTTTGAAGCGTAGCTGTGGCAAGGCATTCCCCATAGGTGGAAATTATTAACAGTTTGAATTTTGGCTGGTATTGGCTCGGTATGAAGTACCATCTTCCCTGCTTCTTGTTTGACTATTTTTATACTATTCATGATTATTACACCTCTCTTGACAACAATTTTTGAAAACGTTTAAACGGAACTTTAGTTTACATTTCATTTTTTAAAAATAATCGCCGGTCGTGGGCGGAAGTTAGCTTTCCCTGTCTTTAAACATGGTCGCAAAATTTTCTTCCAGCCGCTTACCGACGACAATCAGGACTTCTTTTTTATAGCTTTCAACGGCCACAATGATTTTGGAGAAAACCTGTAGACTAGTATGTTACTTTTTGGTAGTTTTTTGAGTTGGTACTCTTATATTCCAGACTGATTTTTAAAAGAACTCTTGTTCCTTTAAACGGAAGTGGAAGACGAACTGGCAGACTGGGTCTCCTCGAGCCCGGCAGAGAGTCTCATCGCAGGTGACTGATTCCGCGTTCCAATCATGCAATCTATTCCTTTCTATCCATTCAAAGATACCAGCTATATTATTACATAAGAACACTTGTGGTGATGGGGATATTAAATCTTTGCAAACTGGGCAGTCAGCTATTCTGTAAGTTATGTAGACATCTTTTCCGTCTCTCTTGAACTCTGTTTTATCAAAGGCTACGCCGAAGAAGAATTTGAAACCGAGATTGTAGGCTGACTTGGTGTTGGCCAACTCCTCTAGGCTTTTTGCGGGTTGTTGTGTCGCAACCAAGTATCGTGTGTATATGAACTCTCCCATATTAATTCCTATGTTTTTAAATGCCTGATTAACTTTTGCTGGATCGTTGTATTTTCTCATTAAATGGCTGATTGTTGATTGAACTAGCGCTCTTGAAAAGAACGAGTTCATTTTTTCGGCTTTAATCCTCCAAGCTAATGCACCTTTTACTCCCAAAACTACTTCACCTCTTTTATATTTTTATAATTTAGGTTGTAGTAACAATTAATTTCTCTATGCTTCTAGACATCACCTCTCAGTTCTTTAGTACGCTCTTTCAGCTGGCTCAGCATCCAATCGTCCCTGCGTTTTGTTAGGGCTTCCGCAGACTCGGCCGTGTACTCATAAAATCCCTTACCCGTCTTTAGACCCAACCTACCCTCTTCCACGTTTTGCCTAAGGAGATCTGGCGGTCTGAACTTATCGCCCAGTTTACTGTGTAAGTAGTCGTAAGCGTTGAGAAAGACATCCATGCCTCCCATGTCCACGATTTCCAGAGGACCAATGACAGGCAACCTGAGACCTAAACTCATTTTAACCGTGGTGTCGATGTCCTCAGCGGTTGCTAAACCCTGCTCTAGAATCGATATAGCCTCGATGACTAAGGCAGCTTGGAGCCTGACCCCTATGAAGCCCGGCGAGTCCTTGCATACTACCGGCACCTTCCCTAAACATTGTGTGAAATGCCAAGTGATGTCAACCGTCTCGTCGGAGGTTTTGTCTCCCTTGATTATCTCTACTAGGGGCATTAGCTGGGGTGGATTCCACCAGTGCATGCCAACCACCTTTTCAGGTTGCTTTGTCGCCTCAGCTATCTCGGTTATTCGGAGTGCACTCGTATTTGTAGCAAAAATCGTGTGTTCTGGGGCGTATCCATTAATCTCCTTAAATATTTGCTGTTTGAGTTTAAGGATTTCAGGAACTGCCTCTATTACGTAGTCAACGTCTTCCACGGCTTCTTTTAAGTGTACGAATGTCTTAATTCTCTCGGTGTCATTTTCAGCATCTTCTTCTGTTATCTGTCCTTTCTGGGCAAACTTGCTAAGACACGCCTTTATTTTTTCCATAGCCTTATCTAGGATTACCTCATTTGTGTCCCTCAGGTTTACTTCGAAACCAGCCATTGCCGCTACTTGCGCTATTCCGTGACCCATGGTACCGGAGCCGAGAACAGCGATTTTCTTAATCTCCACTTCATAATCTCCTTCTACATCTATTCATACAGCCATACACGGAATCACGAATCTTGTTACTTGGATTAGATACAAAAGCCGTGACACAATGGAAGCGTGCCATTATTCCAAGGATAGAGGCAATATTTCAAGAGTAATCTCTTCAGTTGTTTTGTATATACCACTAAGAATCTCATAATAGGGCGCTCTACCTTCTGTTCCCTTTATTGAATGTTTTTTTAGTCTCTTCAGCATAAACCTTTGGCAATATCTTTGCTAAATTGGCGAATTCTATTATGCTGTGCAGAGTTAATTCTTTAATAATAACTCGAACCACATCAGCATTAGATGTAATGGGATTACTTGTGTCCAGCACAGGTTTTTTATTTTCAATCTTATATCCTAGCCAAAAGCGGGAACGTAATTCAACTCCCCCCTTAATCTCACGGATAAAGTGGCACATAAACATTGTACAAATTGCAGTTCCAACATTCGGAGATTTAAAACGGCTCATGTCAAAACCAAAATCTTTGGGGGACAGAAATTTTAAACTTAAAGGGTATTCTTTCAGATCCGCCCCTTTAGGCGGCTGTGGTAGCTTTATACTGCCTATTTGCTCACTTACGTAGTGAGTGCACCCCCAATTTCTTTCGCGCATGGGGATATTTGGATCTAAAAGTCTTTTTCTGTCCTCATCACTAACTTGCACGTCGAAGTGATCCTCAGGATCCCAAATTTTATATCTTAGGGGTTCCAGTTGATGCCAAGCGAACCACCAGTCAAACATTTCAGGTGTTACACCAGGCATTTTCGTAAGAGCTGCTACTACGCCAGTTCCGTTCGGAAGCATGCAGTATCCAGTTTCTGCAGGAAGGTAGCCTGGATTTAACAAGTCATTCCTGTTTTCAATTCTTAACGCATCCTTTGGATCTATAGGCCCTGCATTCACCTTATCAATCAAGGCTTGATCCGGTTTCGCCATTTCCATATAATAGTATTTAGAATACGGTTTCGCCTTCTCTTCAGCAGTCAATTCTGCTCTTATTAAAGCTTGTTTTTTACTCATAATTGACCCTCCGAATGAATTTGACCCGTACAACATCATTCATTTGTCAATTTCAAACAATTCAGTACATATATCAATATAAATCCGCATTTTATACAACGGTCTTCGATTAACAAGTAATCTCTTTGATGGCTTTGTACATTAATACTGAGAACCTCAATAGTGAGACGCTATGCCTTTTATGTTCCGAAAACGTTTTTTTGATTCACTCTCGTATTTTTTAACTTGTTTATTTACTCCTTTTTTTAATTGAAATTGTGTATTTTTATATATAAATCTATCGTTAATTGTTTATCGATTATTCATTATCAGTCTCTTCTATACTAGGTGGAGATCAACTTCAAGCCACGAGCCTTCCTGAAGCCCCTCATAAGCTTCGTAACCTTTTTCATAAGTTTCTTTTAGTTTCCTAGTCGTCAAAGCTTTTAGAAGCGGTCTTTTATAACCACTACTTTCTTCCCTGCTAACAATAGTTACGAACAATTTTTCTTCCCTCTTACCCTACAGCATAGAAAGAAAATTGGCAATAAATATATATACAACAAATATTATTAGCAACTGATAAGCATTTCACAGAGAGTGTAGTAGGTAATGGATGAAGGTACGATAGCGTTAGAGAGGACGGATAAAGAACTAGAGATTTTGAAAGTACTTGCCAAAGAAAAATCACCAATCAGTTCTAAGAAAATAGCTGACGAACTTTTAAGAAGAGGGTATAAATTACACGAAAGTACAGTTAGATATCATTTACATACCCTTGAAACCTTAGGCCTTACGATGAATAAGGGGGTTCGTGGGACAATTATAACACAAAAAGGAATGGAGGAGTTGAACTCGAATTTGGCTGGTGAGAGAGTAGGCTATATCATAGATACACTTGATAGGCTCACAGTCGGGGTGACTTTTAATCCGAAGGATGGTAAGGGCAAGGTAGAAGTGAACGTCGCGTTCGTTAAAAAAGAGGATCTAGATCGATGTTTAACAATTATTAAGGAAACTCCTAGAGAACTTGTGCCGAGCCTAAAGGTCAAAATAGCAGATGAAGGAGAAATCTTAGGGGATACCCTCGTTCCTGAGGGCAAAGCGTGCATAGCTAATCTTGCATGTACTACTGTTGACGCAATGCTAATCAAAGAGGGTATACCAACAACCTCAAGATGTAACGGATTACTGGAGATAAGGGATCGTAAACCCGTCAGATTCACTGAAATCATAACGTTTGAGGGGACGAGTATAGACCCAGCAAGAATGTATATAAAGTCCGGAATGACCTCTGCCAGGAGAGTAGCCACTACTGGGTCAGGCATGATTTCGGCGGTGTTAAGTGAAATACCCTCCGCAGCTCTTGATAAAGCGTCTGAAATAATCAATAATTTACGCTTATTTGACATTAGTGCCACTCTAAAAATAGGAGACATAGGACGCCCTGTTTTTGGCTTAGGGGTTAGTAATAGTCAAAGGGTTGGGATAGTGAACGTTGCTGGTATGAACCAATTCGCAATGTTCTATGAGTCTGGAATCGAAGTCGACATGTCGTCCATTGCGACGTTATTAGACTTCCAAGACTTCAGAGAAATTTAGCACCTGTCCCAAGATTATCGATTAATCCTAAAAAAGCATAGTAATGTTTCTTTTTTTCGGTTTTCAGAAGCCCTCACCTAGCGACGGTCTGTTAATTAACAATCGATAAACGATTATCAATAGATTTATATATTAAAACACGCAAAACTTCTAAAAGAGCAAAGGGAGAGAAAATACAGTTCCTTTGAAACCCAAAAATACACAAAAATTCAGTTCCAGTTGAATGATGAAAGGTATAGAATTAAGAAATATAGCATCGTATAAAGAACGGGTGATATGAGAAATGAAAAAGGTCGAACTCAAAAATGGCAAGGAGTATGATGCTCCGGGTCATTTTAAGATGACCGCTATAAGACTTCATGGCAAAGAAGAAACCGGAACAAAGAAATTCTGGGTGGGACTCTCACATTTTCTACCAGGTGGTGGAGCAGAAATGGGATCAACTAATTTTGAAAGGGTTTACTTCATGCTTTCTGGCAAGTTAACCGTCTTGGCACGTGACAAGAAAGAAATAACTCTTGAACCAATGGACTCTCTGTACATCTCAGCAGGAGAAGAGAGGTCTATCATTAACCGAGAAAAAGTACCAGCAAGTATGTTGGTAATTGTTAGTTACGATTAGAGCGGGTATCGGTATGAAGAAGGATGAACTAGATTCTAAATATTTGCATGGAATGTTGGATGGAAAATTCCTTGGCAAACCTGAGGATATACTGAAGAAGCCGATCGTTGAAATCTTAGGGCGAGAAGTAGAGATTGTGGATCTATCTCACCCATTCGGAACCGGTATCCCACTTTGGCCCTACTTTGAGGATATAAAAGTTGAGAAAATGCATTATCACGCGAAGTCCCGCGTTTTGTCACAGACACTCACTCACACTATGCATGCTTCCACTCATGCAGACTCTCCGATACACGTTGAAGAGGGCTACCCCTACACTGATCAGATGCCTTTAGAGAGATACATGGGAAAAGGTGTTATAGTTTCTATACCCAAGGGGAAATGGGAAGTTATTACCCCCGAAGATCTCGAAAATGCGGAGCCTGCGATAGAGAAAGGGGATATAGTCATTATAAATTCAGGGTGGCATCGTTACTGGGGTGATAGCGTCAAATACTTCTGTTACTCTCCCGGACTCTACAAGGAAGCTGGTGAGTGGTTCGTGAAGAAAGGGGTAAAGGGAGTAGGCGTGGACCAGCAAGCGTTAGACCACCCACTTGGAACTAGGCTGACATGGTATCTAGGCAAAGGCGATGAGAGAAATATGATCCTACCGTGGCTTGCCGACGAATACAAGAATGAAACTGGACATGACGTTATTGAAGACTTCCCATACTGGGAACCCTGCCATAGGCTCTTATTGACAAACGGCATCGTCGGCTGGGAAAACGTTGGTGGCGATATAGATAAGGTAACGGGAAAAAGATGCACAATTATAGGGGTGCCTCTAAGATGGGCTGGCGGTGATGGCTCCATTGTAAGGCTTATGGCGATCCTGGAAAAATCGAAAAGGTAGAATCTCAGAAAGATGGAGTAAAAAATAAAATTAAAAAATTATTTTATTTTTAAAAAATTAAGCGGCAAGATATTAAAAAATGGACGATATGGTTCTAGGATATTGGTAATACTAGGACTTGTAGCGATCTTAGAGAGGTTGGTTAGAATGTTTAACTCGACGGAAGAATATGAAAGTGTGCTTGTAGAACGCATAAAAAGTGGCTCAATGGGCTACCGCAAACTTTTTGATTTAACGGATAGAGTCGCGATCGTAACTGGGGGAGCAGGGGGGCTAGGCAGACCTACAGCATTGGGGTTGGCTGATTTCGGTGCGAACGTAGTAGTTACGAGTAGAAATTTACAAAATCTTGAAAGCGTAAAAAAGGAGATTGAACAATTGGGAAGAGAATCTCTCGCCATTTCTTGCGATGTAACTAAGCATGAAGACGTTAAAAGGATGGTGAAACAAGCCTTGGATAGGTTTGAGAGAATAGACATCCTCGTCACCTATGCGGGGCTGAATATTCCTAAACCAGCGGAGGAGTATCCTTTTGATGATTGGAAGAAGATAATGGATACCAACGTAACAGGAGTGTTCCTTTGTAATCAAGAGGTAGGCAAAGTTATGATAAAGCAAAGGAGTGGAAAGATTATCAATATTTCTTCCGTTAGGGGAGGATACGCCCTTCCTAGGAATTATGTTGGGTACTGTACGAGTAAAGGCGCAGTGAATATGTTAACCAGAGTTTTAGCGTGTGAGTGGGCGAAATTTAATGTTTTGGTTAATGCAATTGCCCCCACGGTTATTGAAACCCCATTGACCGCTCATATACTGGACGACCCGGAATTCGCAAAAAGAATGAAGGAACGCATACCCCTAGGAAGATGGGGATTCCCAGACGACCTGATAGGCGCCATTGTGTATCTCGCATCAGACGCATCCAATTTCGTAACTGGACAAATCTTATACATAGATGGCGGAGTTACGACTTGGTAAAAACACATATTGTATTTAACTAAAATAAGAAAAATTTGGAACTTTGTAGGATGGCTTGTAATAAACATCATTGAGAGGATATGCGAAAAATTTGAGGAGAGTTGTCAAATCCACTTGTAAAATTCATTATTGTGGTTGTATGTCCCACTGAAGCGATTAATCTAACTAAAACAAGTTAAGAAGAGAAGTATGGAGACGTAAAAAATCATAAAAATAAAATCAATTTCGATATATGAAAGCTCTAAAATGCAGGGAGCAAATTTACGTGGCATAATGTGCTTCTATTTGAGGTGTCTTTCCAAGTGTCTAGAAACTACCATATATTTATTCCTATCTATCTTGCTGCTGCAATTCCAGCCATCAGCATAAGTGTAATTCTGCCTATGATTCCCGTTTTGAAGTACGATCTATCTGCCGATGTGTCTCTGATCTTGCTCTCTGTAACTCTATTTCAGATTCCGTTTGCTCTCGGACAGTTTTTTTCTGGGGGTTTATCGGATGTTTACGGAAGAATGAAACTAATACTGGCAGGTTTTATAGTAACAAGCCTCGGCTTCGCCTTAGCAATCTTCTCCACAACTATTTGGTTTTTCAACGTCACACGGATTATCCAGGGACTGGGATTAGCGATAATGTCTCCAGCTCTGCTTGCGCTCGTAGGGGATTTAACAGAACCCTCCCAGAGAGGTCGGTATATGGGTTTCTTTAATGCTGCAAGCCTAATGGGTGCAGCCATCGGCCCCCTTTTAGGGGGGGTGATGGCTAGTCAGTGGCGTTTTCTCTTTATGATTATGGCGATTTTTTCCGTCGGTTTAACCGTATACATCGGGGTGTTTCTCAGGGGAATCGGAGTCAAGGGAGGCGGAAGCCTTGGGGACGTTGCTGAGGATTTCAGAGATATCGTAAGATACAAGAAGGTTCTCATTCTAGGTGTCACCGGATTTGCAGCTCCCGCCGCTCTTTTCACTGTGATGTATTTTAGTTCGGATGCACTTTCTGTCTTTCCATACTACCTGGATTCGAGCACCATAGGGATAATTCTCGCAATCAGCGGTTTAATAGGCACTTTTGCAGCGATAATAGCAGGCTTTCTAATCGATAGGTTTGGCAAGCGATGGGTTCCTATTGGGGGTATAATAATTGCCGCTCTTGCCTTAATCACCCTGGCTCGGGTCACAACTTATAATCTGCCAGCATCCCCTCTCTCCTATATACCAAACTTGTTAGGGACTGCGAATAATATCCTAGATTTAAATCTACAGGTCTTTCTAAGTCTGCTTCCAGTTCAAATCCTGTCTAGATTCATGTTCGAATGGATTTCCATGGATTTTCTGGTTCTTATATCTCTTAGTGGATTTGGAATATCCTTCGTGGTCCCCGCGCTTATGGCTCTCTCAATAGAGTTTGTCCCCCCGCAGAGGAGAGGGGCATCCACATCAGTTTTCATGGGAATGCTATTCCTAGGACAAGCAGTGGGACCACTAGCCTTCACAGGGCTATACCTAGGGATGGGTCTAGACGCCGTATTCATTGTAGGAGCACTAATCACACCCCTAATAATAGCATTAATATTCATAGTAACAAGAAAGAAGGTGGAGCGAGAAGAGGTGCTAGTCAAGAAGGAAGGAACAACCGAAACCCGACGAGTGGCAAATGAAAACAAAAAGCTCGTAAGAAAATATCGTTCTGCCAAAAAGAACTAAATAGAGGCATCTAGGTTCACAGCATGCTGTTCGACCTAAGTTATTTCTTTACCTTTCCGAAGCCTAATTTATTAGTTTAAAAATACTTACCCAATCCCTGAACCGAAACACACCCATACTACCACGAAAAGGCACCCGCATCCAAAGACTACAAAAGGCGCTCGAGGTGAAAAACCTCAAGTTGACAGTATCCCGAAGCATTCATTAAGAATTTAAAAAATAATCGATAAACGATTATCAATAGATTTATATATTAGAGAAACAATAAATCAGCAACACGTTTTAAATAATGTGATTTGGAAATCCACAAACATAAGAGGGAGAATGGTATCATGGAAAAAAATACCTGGGACATTAAATATCCGAGGGAAACTCCTCCAGGAGTCGTACTTGAAAAGAATCATTATGCGACGATGCGGGATGGCATAAAAATTGCGATGGACGTATACAAGCCGGCGACGGGGGACGGTCCCTGGCCGGTGATCCTGTCGATAGCACCATACAAAAAAGAGGTTTTACACGAAGTAGGCAACATCGGCTTCTATGTTCCTAAAGGATATGTAATAGTCAATGCTCAAGCAAGGGGCAGCGGCTTGTCGCAAGGAAAGTACAACTTCGGTGACCGATTGGAGCAACAGGACGGATATGATCTTGTGGAATGGATCGCCCAACAGCCATGGTGTGATGGAAATGTGGGTATGTTGGGATGTTCATATCTTGCTATGAGTCAGTGGTATACAGCTCTCCAGAAGCCACCTCACCTCAAATGCATCGTCCCCTATAATGGCATGACAGACACATACAGAAATTCCATCTATCCGGGCGGAGTCTTCAATTCCGGATTCATGCATATGTGGGGGATAATGACGCTTAAAAGTTGTATATGGCCAAACCCCGTTCCTGGAAAGGAGCAGCCAGGGGATGGGCTTGGCGCTTGGTATTTCAGTCCCGAAGATGGACCATATTACTGGGAAAGGTGTGTGGATAGGCGTGTTGATGAACTAGAGATTCCCACATTCTCCATAATTGCGGCCCATGTCTACATTCATACAACTTCGCAACTTAATACGTGGCCAAAAATCAAGGCACCCAAAAAACTGATGGTGGTACCAGAGGTTCCATTGCCTTATATGTTGTTTTTCGATTTAAACTTGGGGGTAAACCAACAAATACTCAGATGGTTTGATTACTGGCTCAAGGGCATTGACACGGGAATTATGGACGACCCCCCGGTATTGATAGGCGATAGTGGTACAGGAAAATGGCGTTACGAAAATGAATATCCACTTAAGAGAACACGATGGACCAAATATTACCTACGGCAAAATCCTGCTGGACCTGCGACGGAAGCACCGTGGGGATTACTAACCCCAGAGCCGCCGAAGGGAAATGAAGCGCCCGACAAGTTAAAGCCTTCCCCTCTTAGTTCCATTATGCCTTTTATGCTTAATCTTCAGAGACTTCCAGCTGGTAGTGGCCTGGGAATAGATCCTAATCTGTTAAATATGCTTAACCCCAAACAAGAAATTCTGGCATACGCCAGCCCGCCTCTGACTGAGGATTTGACCGTTTGGGGTCCGCTAAGCATCACTCTTTACGGCTCTACCGATACAGATGATACGTCCACGTGGGCGTGGTTCGTGAAGGTAGGAGAAGTCGCGCCTGACGGCAAGGTTAGGGTGCGGACCTTAGGCAATCTCAAGGCTTCATTTAGAAAAGTGGATGAGACCAAGTCCAAACCGGGACAGCCCTGGCATTCCTTCCAAAATCCAGTTACTCTGAAACCAAACACAATCTACGATTTTCAGATTGAGATTCAACCCCTATTCCTTACATTCAAGGCTGGACATAAAATCTGGGTGCAGATAACAGGTATGGACCCTACTTACGAGAACGATAGCACAATCGACCCAGTAGCCTTGATGGGGGGTGTCTCTACCAAGATATCTGTTTACCATGACCTGAAACACCAGTCCCACCTGCTCCTGCCGGTCATTCCTGATGCTCCAGAAATCCAACCGGTGGGACCGCCGGTATCTGATATATATTGGGGTGGGCCTATGATCAAGGGGGGGCTACTACCCCTTTAGTAATAATAAAGGAGGAAGTATCAGTGACCGATATACCCAAAGAGCTAATAGAAGTGCGCAGCTTTGGAAAGGAAAAGATCGAAATCATTTTCGTAAAATGTAAACCGATAAATGAATCGCGTGGCACATATCCGCCCTTGGAACCGGGCGTAACGTTCGTGGACGGGATTCGCTATGAGCGCGATGTTGCCGTGCCAATGCGCGACGGCACCACCATCTACACCGACATTTACCGCCCGGATGACGCTAACAGGCTGCCCGCGATTGTCGCTTGGAGTCCATACGGGAAGCGTGCGGGTTATGCCGGGGGAATGCCCATACCTGGGGTGCCGCGGGCCTCCCCTATGACGAAGTTTGAGGGACCTGACCCGGCATACTGGTGCAAACACGGGTACGCCGTAATCAACCCTGATGCGCGGGGATCAGGCAATTCGGAGGGCGACATCACTGTTTTCAGCACACAGGAGGGGCGTGATAGCCACGACTTAATCGAGTGGGTGGCAGCCCGGGACTGGTGCAATGGCAGAGTCGGAATGTCGGGAAACTCGTGGCTGGCTATTTCGCAGTGGTTTGCTGCGGCGGAAAAGCCACCGCACCTAGTTGCCATCGCCCCCTGGGAGGGGTTTGATGACTACTATCGTGAGAGTATCTGTATTGGCGGTATCCCAGAGGTGGGATTCGCCGGAATGGTGTCCCTTATGATATGCGGGCCTGGGCGCGCTGAGGATGTCGTCGCTATGATACGGAAGTACCCGCTCATGAACGGCTACTGGGAGGACAAGATTGCTCGGGTGGAGAATATTAAAATCCCCGCCTATGTCGTGGCTAGCTGGAACCCTATCCATACGCACGGAACTTTCGACGGCTATCGGCGTATGTCCTCCCGCTACAAGTGGCTCCGCATCCACAACACGCAAGAGTGGCCAGACTACTACTCCCCCGAGAACGTCGAAGATCTGCGGCGTTTCTTCGACCGCTACCTGAAGGGCATCAAGAATGGCTGGGAAAAGACCCCTAGGGTGCGCCTCTCTGTTCTCGACCCTGGTGGTATTGATCAGGTAAGCCGTCCCGAGAGCGAGTGGCCCCTTGGACGCACGCAATTCGAGAAGCTCTATCTCGACGCGGCCACTGGAACACTCTCACCTAATCCGGTGACGAAAGATTCCCTCATCCGCTACAAGGCCGACGACGGCAAAGGACAGGCGGCTTTCACTTTCAGGTTCAACAAAGACACCGAGCTGACCGGTTACATGAAGCTGCGCTTATGGGTCGAGGCCGATGGGGCAGACGACATGGACCTGTTCGTGTATGTCAGTAAGCTCGATGAGCAGGGCAACCACCTTCCAGCCCTCGTGCTTGGATTCCCCAGTCCTGGTGCTCGAGGTTTGCTCAGGGTCTCGCACCGTGAACTCGACAAAGCGCGGTCCACTCCCTCTGAGCCTTTCCTCACCCATCGCCGTGAACAGTTACTCAAGCCCAAGGAGATTGTCCCGGTCGAGATCGGGATCTGGCCCGTGGGTATGCTCTGGCATAAAGGCCAGCAACTTCGCGTCGTGGTGCAGGGGTACGCCTCTTGGTGGATGGAGGATCAGCTCTTTCCAGGGGGACCGGTATTCCGTTATGAGGTGCGCAACCGAGGCTACCATATCATCCACACCGGCGGGAAGTTTGACTCGCACCTCCTTGTGCCGGCAATCCGCGGCTGACTGACATGAGGAATCCATGGGGCGAACTTGTCGATGTCAAGGTCAAGAAGAAAAATAGAGATTTATTGAATTGTTTAAGAGGTGAAAAAGATGGCTGTGTTCACCAAAAAAACCAGTAGAAAAAATCTTTTATCGGAAAAGGAGGTTGTGATGGAAAACGAAGCTTTGCAGAAAAAGATTGCCCTTGTGGAAGAAAGGCTGGCCTTCTTGGAAAAAGAGAACAAGAGGCTAGGGCGGGCAGAGGATATACATGAGATACAAAACGTGATGTCGTTGCATGAGTATTACCACTCATCCTTTAAACACAAAGAGGAGCTGGATGCCATATGGGCGCAAAAAGCCCCTGATGTCGCATTCGAGGAGGCGTTGTTCGAGGCCAGATTTGTGGGGCTTGAAGCAATCAATAGATATTACGTGGATTTCATGCGGAATTTTCTATTCAAATCAGCAGGCACCATGATACGAGAGTGGTACCCTCAACTCAAGGATGAGCCGGAGGAAGAGTTACCCTTTGGCCTTGCATATATGCACACCCTTACCACTCCCGTCATAGAGGTCGCGGAGGACAGGGAGACGGCAAAAGGCGTGTGGGTTTCCCCGGGGTTTATAACCATGCCTGGAATTAAAGGGCTTCAGGCATTCTGGCATTGGGACAGGTACGGAGTTGATTTCATAAAAGAGGACGGGAAATGGAAGATATGGCATTTCTTCGTGGGGAGAGAATTTACCACACCATATGAGAAGAGTTTCGTTGATACCGGCTTGGATAATGAAGAAACTTATGAATTAGCATTACAGTTGTTTAAAGAATGGCCGGGGCTTTCAGGAATGAAATCGAAGCCATTGAATGCCTTCGACTCATACAGTCCCTTCAAAGTTAACAAGCTCAAGCCGAGGCTGCCGGAGCCCTACAGGACATTTTCAGAGACATTCAGTTATTAGCACAGCTGGAACCGCATTCTTTGCGGGGCTCCCTTCTCTATGGGCTTTGAGCCGCCCGTTAAGCAGCATCCTCCGCCTCGGGGGACTATGGGTATCTTATACTTGTTGGCTATCCGCACTATCTCCGCCACCTCTTCCGTGGTTCCCGGTTTCACCACGTAGTCGGGAGGGTTCGGGGGGAGAGCGCTGTCTATGCCTCTTGCGTATGCGTAGGTTATAAAATCCTTGTCGGAAACGTAGTCGGTTCCTAAAGCGTCTTCTAACGCTTTCAAAACACTAACCATACCATCCTCTCACGTATCTTTAACAATATTAGAGTACTTAAAATATAAATAATAATATGGCATGATGTTATAATTATGTTTTTTATGGGCTGAGCGGTATGTTTTGGGCGTGTAGGATTTCCATCCTCGACCTAAGGAAAGTTCTCACCTCACCCCTCAGAAAACAGTAAGCGGACAATTTGCCACCACTAACCGAGAGGACTAGAAGGTTTCTCAGACTCGTTTTTCCGCCCCTGTTGGTGTACCTCACCCGAAGGAGCTGGTAGGGATGCACACAAATCTTGGGCTGCCTTTTGATGCTGGAGGTGGTGAGGCAGAGGACGTCTTCAAACCTTAGAAAGGGGGTATGTGAAAAAAGGTCGAGGAGGGCAAGGTTCACCGCTTTTTCCGAAGCAGCCTTCGAGGATATTATGGGGCTGATGATGGAGTTAACCCCCTCAACTGGGCTGCTGACAAGCTTCTTTTCACCAAACCCCCTTAGAAAAGTTCACTTCTTTTTATCCACGACGGGTACCATCTGTAATACTCGAGTGGTTTTGCCTTCTTTTGTCCTTCGTAAGTAGCCTTCACAAGTCTTATGTCGCCTTTTTTACCTCTGATAGTAGGAAGCAACAAAATTATTTTTTAAAAAATAAGAGGTATAAATTTTGACTGAAGATTTAGTGGATTTGATAGTAAGTCTCAACGAGAACGAAACTGTGGAGCTGGTTCAGAAAAAGGTTGAAGCAGGAGAGAACCCTCTGAAAATTCTGGAACAAGTCAGACACTCTCGAGGATAAGATTCTCGAACTACTCGTCGAGGATTACAGGGTGAATCCGGGACTCTACATTTATTAAATCATGCCACATTTTTAATGCATAATATTTATATAATATAATGCTTTAATAATAAATTGACCACAATGACAAAATTCCAATAAAATAAATTGAGGTATGCAGTTAATAAGCACTAAAAAAGATGGTTTATTTTATACTTCACTATATTTTCTATGACCAAAACGGCAAATTAGGGGTGGCAAAATGTCAGATGAGAAGAAAAGGAATTTGAGATTTGAGCATGAGTGGGATTCCCCATCTAATTCTGAAAATGAGTTCACCGTTGAGGGAGAGTGGGATAACCGAAACGCGATATTTTTCGCAAAAATGGCGGTCGAGGAGGCTAGAAAGCTTTACGGCCCCATTTTCCCAAGGATGGCTTCAAGGTACGCACTGGAGTTTGAGTCGCGGATGCTTAAAGAGAAGCCACCAGAAAACATCCAAGGACTAGAAGAAGTTACGAACTACATCATAGCAAATCTGGATCGGTACCCCAATGGGTGCAGCGCCCTAAGCTACGGTATTTTTAAAGCCGAATCCAAGCTTCAGGGCTCCACGGGGGCAGGAGCCAAGAGAGTCGCCTACGGCGCTATGAAATCCATACTCGAGAGCAGTGGTATTCTAAACAGTGTAGTTGGAACCACTGAAGATGTGTTCGAAGCCTACAAAAAGTTTACTGACTCAGTTAGATCAACTAAAGTAGTTATTCTGACGCGCGTCATCCGGAAAGAAAACAATCAAGTAGTCGTAGTGTTTCATGATTGCCCGTTCAAGGAGGCCTGTAGGGCTTTCGTGGACGAGGGAATATCCCGCATGATCGGAGGTTGGGAATGCATAGCACTGATAATCGTCAATGTTGGTATAGAAATCATCACTAAAAATACCTTAGACTATAAGCTGGAAGAATTCGATAAGCCCAATTGCAGAGGAAGAGTGTGGGAAGTCTAAACGCATCCGCATCTCTTTCATGTATCCTTCTATGGATTAGTAAAAGAAGGGATAAATTTCTCTCGATTTAATTTAATTCTAGTTCTTTGTTTATTTTCTGGGGTGTTACGATTGTCAGGGATGTCCTTCCCCTCCGGTTCAAAAAATTGTATATGAACATTTGAAGAAGACCAGAAAAATTACCTACGATGACTGGGAAAATTGATGGAAGAGGAGAGAAAACATCCCCGTCCTAAGGATGAGCAAAAACCTAAAGCGTTTTCTCGAAAGGTATTATCCAAATTATGATAAATTATTTTTTTACAAAATATGAATAAAAACCAAAACTCGGATTTCCTTTTTAGATATTCAGTTCCTAACCTTTAAAAAATAAATTTTAATATAATGATACAAATTGGAGATGTTGTTTTGAAAATTTTGGTTACTTATTTCACTAAGTGGTAATACTGAAAAGATCGCCAAAGCTATTTTTGATGAGGTCTCGAAAAAACATGAAGCGGATTTTAAGAAGATTAATGAAGTAAATGCAGCCACTTTTAACAATTATGATCTGATTTTTGTGGGAACCCCCGCTCATGCTGGTGATTTAGCAGCCCCCGTTAAGGAAATTATGAATTCACTACCCAAATCGCCCAAGTATAAACTTGCCGGATTCTACACCCACATGTCCGAAATTTGGCGGGATGAAGGACACAAAGGAGTTAGAGTCGCCTTTGAAAGAATAAGCAAGGGAAAAGGAATCGACTACAAGGGAACCTATAATTGTATGGGTAATCCAGACCCCAATGTTGCAAAAATGGTGCAAGAGGCTCAAAAAATTCCCGACGACCAGTTTAACAAATACATGGAGGAAGCAAAAAAGCACCCGAGTCCCGAAGATGAGCAAAACGCTAAAAAATTTGCTAAAAAAGTACTATCCAAAAAATAATTCTTTTTTTAGAGCTTTGGGCAGAATCATTGTAAATTTAAAAAAGATTGAGATTGGTAGATGTGCTGAGAGTTGAATTTTTCCAAAGCCTGGAATGCCTCTTTTTCAATTTCATAGCACTTCTTTAGGACCCAAGCTGCAACAGTGTAATTTCCTATCGCCTACAAATAAAGAGGCCCATTCCCACAATATTAACAATGAGCAATTGCAAGAACAAAGTATTAGTATAGTTAAAGGGTTTTCCCACTCCTCAAATTCATCAAATTGTAACTGAACATTTAATAAAAAACAAGGGCTATACAAAGAATAGAGCGAAACACAGGGCGGGTAAAGGCGAAAATCCTACCAAAAAGAATCATGCACCATAGAAATATACAGTAATCTTAATAAGTAAAATTTATTAAGAATAAATCTCTAACAATAAGTGAACACAATGATGACTGAAACCTTAAACAGAGCATAGTGAGCCATTCGGTTCACAAGAATTCCAAAAAATACGGTTTATACTCAACCATACTATGGCTCCTACAACCGAAACGAAATTTGAAGAAATATATAATTTAAAAATAGGTGCGGTAGACTTCCGTGACTAAATTTGAAGAATCATCTAAATCTCAAAGTAATCTAGGTTCTGAAAGTGAGTTCACAGGTAGTTTTGAATGGGATAGCCGAAACGCGGTATTTTTCACAAAAATGGCGATCGAGGAGACTGCGAAGCTTTACGGTCCCATTTTCAAACAGATGGTTTCGAAGTACGCACTAAATTTTGAAGCGGAGAAGCTGAAAGAGAAACCACCCGAAAACATGCAGGGACTGGATGAGGTTATGAACTACATCATGGCAAATCTGGACCGGTACCCCAATGGACACTGCGCCCTAGTCTACGGTATCTTAAAAACGGAGAGCAAGCTTCAGGGCTCCTTGGCGTCAGGGGGCAAGAGAGCCGTCTATGGTGCCCAGAAATCCATAATGGAGAACAGTGGTATGCTAAACAGTATAGTTGGAACCACCGAAGATGTGGTCGAAGCCTGCAAAATGGTGAATGATACAGCTACATCAACTAAAGTAGCGGTTCCGACGCATTTTATCCGAGTAGAGAACAATCAGGTAAACATAGTGTTTCATCCCTGTTGTACGCACAAAGACGCTTGCATGGCTTTCGTGGACGAGGGAGTATCACGCATGGTCGGAGGTTTGGAATGCATAATTCTAGGACTCATAAACGCTGGCGTGGAAATCATCACAAAAAAGCACTTCGACTACGTACTGGAAGAGTTCAATACCCCCGTTTGCAGAGGGAGAATGTGGGAGTCATAAACGCATACCCGTCCTTCCCTCATTTTTTCCTGTTTTTCTACTTCAGTTTTTCCCTTGAGAAGCACTTACTTTATATAAAGAGTCTTTAAGGGGAATATTAGGTTAGGATAATTGGTTTAACTTTTACTGATTGATTGATGCTTTCTTTCTGTGGCTTTTGTTCACAGCACAGGTATTGATAAGGACACGCATGTTTTTCAAAATACACCAGTTGGAGTGTTTAGCACATCGTTTTTTGTAATTCATAATTTTGTAATTTTCCCTAGTGGGTCGCATCAGTTTTCAACAAACATTATTTCTGTGTTAGAAATTTACTTTGTCTAACCCTTTTAGTCCGAGCATTTCTCTAGCCTCGTCTGGTGAGGCTACTTCTAGTCCCAGTTCGCGAGCTATTCGAACCGCTTTTTCAACCTGTTCGGCGTTGCTTTTCGCCAATTCGCCCTTGTTAAGATACAAATTGTCTTCCAAACCAACGCGTATGTAACCACCCATAATCATGTTCATTGTAACCATCGGAAATTGAAACCTGCCTGCAGCACAAACGGACCATTGAAACTCTCCCAGGGCCTTTCTAGCGGTATTGAGAAGGAATACGAGATTTTCGACGCTTGCCGGAATGCCACCCAAGATCCCCAACACAAACTGCAGGTAGAGCGACCTCTGGAGATATCCTTCGTTAAGGATGTGAGCAATATTATTGATTTGACCTACATCGTAAATCTCAATTTCTGGTTTGGTTCGAACCTCATTCATCGTCTGGCAAAAGACGTGGAGCGACCTAAACGTATTGGAGAAAATAAAACTCTCCGTTGAGGTAAGGAAATCTTCTTCCCAATCATATTTGAATTTCTTGATTTTGCTTATAACAGGATACAATGCGAAATTCAGTGATCCCGCATTAAACGTCGCCATTTCGGGTTGCAATTCTCTCACAACAGCAATTCTCTCTTCCGGCGTCATTGCCGCGGTTCCACCAGTGGTCGGGGTAATAATAAGATCGGTCTGTGCCTTGATGCCGCTCAGGATTTTCCGATAGACTTCGATGTCGGTTGTTGGTTTGCCGTTTTCCGGGTTCCGCGCATGCACATGGACAATCGCCGCCCCTGCATCCCGGCATCGTACCGCCTCGTCAATCAGTTGCTCAGGCGTTAGCGGCAAATAGGGGGACATTTATATTTCCTGTCAGCGCGGCGGTAATGATTACTTTGCTACTCATCGTAACAACACCCATCCGTATATGTTATACCCTTTTTTATAAAAAAATAAGATGTTATGGTTTGTACTTGTATTTATCTATCGGTGCGTAAATAGCTCTGACAATTTTTCACCTAGATACTCGCCTTTTTGTTAGTGTATTTGCCTTTCCATTCCTTTCCAGTAGGGTTCTCTAAGTTTTCTCTTGTCTACCTTTCCTGTTAGTGTTATAGGAACTTGGTCTACGATGTCAACCGATTTTGGTTTCTCGTACTTGGCGAGGCGTTTTCCAGCGAACTTAATGATTTCCTCGGGTGTGACTTTGGATCCATCTTTCAGCTGGACTATCGCCTTAACCGCTTCTCCCCAGTCCGAATCGGGCACTGCTATTACTGCAGCGACGAGTACGTCTGGGTGTTCCATTATTGCCCGTTCCACCTTTGTGGAGTATACGTTATATCCTCCGGTTTTTATCATATCTTTGTCTCTGTCTATGAGGTAGAGATAGCCATCTTCGTCTATGTATCCAATATCTCCTGTTTCCACCCAACCATCTTTCACTGTTTCTTTTGTTTTTTCGGGGAGCTTCCAGTAACCCTTCATGCTGGCGGGGGATTTTACCGCCACTACGCCAGGCTCGTTTACTCCTAGTTCCTTTCCTTCTTTGTCGATAATTTTTATTTGGGACAATAACATTGGCTTGCCGCAAGATTTTAGAAGTTCTTCCTTTTTCTCTAACGCATATTTGTGCTCTTCTTTTGTCATTGTTGTTATGCACAACTGTTCAGTCTGGCCGTATAATTGTATGAAAATGTTTCCAAAAACTTTTATGGCTTCTTTCAGCCTCTGGGGTGACATTGGTGCTGCAGCGTAAACTATTGTATTCAATGAGGAGAGATCGACTTCCTTTATTTTCGGGCTTTCAAGCATCCTGTTTAGCATTGTAGGAACAACCAGCATCCAAGTGATTCTCTCCTTCTCAATGAGTTCGAGTGCCTGCCCCGCATCGAATCCAGGGGTAATTACAGATGTTGCACCCTGCGTACCACCGCAATAAAAGAAGATACCCGCAAGGTGTGACAAAGGAGCCATGAGAAGTAATTTTTCACTTGGCCTTATTTCGTGTTCACGCGTCCAGGATAAACAAAAATTAACTGAATTAAAGTTAGTGATCATCACACCCTTTGGTCTTCCGGTTGTCCCACCAGTATAACCCAAACCAGCTAAATCATCAGGACTTGTCTCAACATCAATATACTCAGTGCTACCCCCATTTACGAGTTCATTAAAATCGTAAACTCCCTCTGGAAGATTCTCCTCTCCAATCGGAATCCCAATTAAGTGTTCAAGTGTTTCTATACTGGGTTTTTTCTCTCTTATGAAATCTAAGAACCAAAAATCGGCAATCACAGCTTTCGCTTCACTATCTTTTATTATGTACTCGATGTCGCTTTTAGCGAGGAGCGGGTTAATCCCTACTTCAACTAGTCCAGCCTTAGCCATAGCGTATTTTAAGGTTATATATTCAGGTTTGTTAAGCATAAGGCCGGCTACCCTGTCCCCTTTCTCTACGCCAAGCTCTAATAGAGCGTTTGCGAACTTTGTTGAAAGAAGGTCAAACTCCTTGTAAGTAATCTCTTTGTCAACAAACTTCACAGCAACATTGTTAGCATATCTATCCAAAGAATATTCAATCATATTCTTTGCAGTAAACACTTTCTCACCTCAAATTTCAAGTTGGCACTATTAAATATCCCGTGGGAAAACTTATATATAAGTTTTCCTATGGAAAAATAATGTATAGATTTACCTATGGAAAATATGTTCCCAATTATCATTGTTGTGAGGTGAAATAGATGATTAAAAAGTGTCTAGGTTTCAGTATTCGTGTAAAAGACGTGAAAACAGTCACAGAAAGATTTGGAAAGCTATTGGGAGTAAAGCCAGTTGGAGAAGGTTCGAGTGAGGCAACTGGTGCTATGGGCAGTGCATTTTTGTTGGGCGACTTTAGGATATATATTATTCAGCCACCGACTCCCGATTCACCATTGGCTAAGGTTCTTGATAAGTTGGGTGAAGGGATTCACGTGGTTCAATTGATTGTTGATGATATTGAGAAGGTAATGGAAGAATGGAAAAAAGAGGGTGTGGAGTTCGTTTTAGATAAGCCTGGTAAATATGCTACAGGAGAAAGGTTCAATTTTACACGCCCTTCGACAACAAATAGAGTAATGTTTGAATTGACTGAAGAAGGTCCAATGTTTTTTTGATAATGTTGCAGAGGCAAATTTCGTTGGGGATTGCGATGTGATGAATCAGAAAAACTCTGACCTAATGAAAGCCCCATAATAATTGACAAAAAATCTATAAAGAAAGTAAAAAAAATCCAATTGAAGTAAAAATTCTTAAACTTTGGGACGACGGTCAAATCATTGACGACATTGCTAAGGGAATTCATAAGCCCATAATCGGGGTTATGATAACTTCCGGCGATTATAGCGCCAAGGGAGTAACAAAAATATTTCGGATTTAAAAAAATAAGAGGTGAAAAAATTATGGGAGTAAAGGGTGTATTAGCGTGGAGAATTAAAGCCGAAAAATTAAACGCAATTATCACAACATCCTTAATAAATTCGGTAGTAACTAATTTTTTAAACAGATACGGCGACCCCGCTGTAGTTAACCGTGAATTAAAAAACATAGGTAAAGATATGGGAGAGTTCATGTTTACAAGATACGTGCAAGCGTCCCAAAAAACCGTAAAAGGCATAAATGATTTAGCCGACCCCAAGGCTGCCTACAATCTTGCCTGGAAATTCTTTTGCGGTAAAACCTTTGATAAAACTGAATTTAAAAAAGAAGGGAACGATGTCTATGTAACCTACTCCATAAAAGATTGTCCAATCTGCAAAGACTTGATATCCCCCTCACCACAATTGTTCATGTGCAATGAAAATGCTGGGATCATGGAATGGGTAGGGGAGCAGAGATTAGAGGATTTCCAAGCGGATTCAGTTACCTGCGATGAGGTTCTCTGCCGGGCTCGAGGAGATCCAGTCTGCCAATTTGTAATCCACTTCCATTTAAAGGAACCAGAATTCTTTTAAAAATCAGTCTGGAACATAGGAGAGCACCAACTCAAAAACTATCAAAAAGTAACATACTAGTCTACAAGGTTTCGCCCCAATTCATTGTGGTCGTTGAAAGCTATGAAAAAGAAGGAGTACTAATAGTCATCGGTAAATATTCTCTGAAAAAAGGAAAGGAGCAGTGCAAGAAACATCTATGGAAGCCTCACTTGAAGAAAAAGGCGGAAAACTGTAAAGGGGAACTCCCCTTAATGGACTACACTGAACTAGATGAGGCGAAGGACAAAATAACCCTATTGTTAATAAATCAAGAATTTAAAAATAGATTAAAAGATCCTAGTTTACTCCTAGAATTCATATGCTTACCGGGATTGCATCAATTGATTCGACGGTTCTTAAGAAGGTGTAAAGCGTCTTCACCGGTGAATCTTCAAACTATTCAATTTTTCGTTTATACTTTAATTCATCTATAATGCCTGAAGGTGATAAGTTTGATAATTGATTTATAATTAGCGGAATAACACTTTCTGCTTTATCTGTCAATTTGTAGTATTTCACAGCCTTTGGAGCTCCTTTAGAGCTTTTCTTTGGGTTTTCAAGTTTCCATTCAGCCTCAACAATTCCAGCTTTGCTTAAACTGGTTAAATGGTATGAAACCAATCTCCTTTCTTCACCTATTTTTTCTGCAATTTGAGCTATGTATAATGGAGCTTCTTTCAGTAATAGATTTACAATTTTAAATCTAATAGGAGGAAGTACGTTATATGTCATCTCTCTTGCTTCTTCAGGTATCAAGCTTATTACCTCTGGTCTTCTGTCTTTGTACTTATATCCATACATTTATTTATATTTAAACATTTCCTAATGGAAAATATTTACGCATAGGCTTGTTTAAAAAATTTTCTTCCTCTTATTTTTTACCTTAAGGAAAATATTTTTCCTTATATTACAATAAAAGTTATATATGCGTAGGGAAATTATTTTTTGAGAATACAACTGGAAAAATAGTATGTTAGGTGCTGAAATTGATTGAGAATCTATCGGAATTAAAGCGGTTTTCTGAGTGGGTTGACACTCGTCACGACTACGCTCAGAGATGGAAGAAGGAAACTGGTGGTAAAGTAGTAGGTTACATTTGTACTTATGTGCCTGAAGAGATTCTTTATGCAGCGAACATTTTACCTGTTAGAATTTTGGGATCCAAAGTGCCTGACAGCAGTTCCAGGGTCTATCATCATGATATGTGGTGTCCTTTTTCTCATGATTGTTTGTCAACAGCGCTTAGAGGTGATTTTGATTATCTGGATGGAATAGTTACCACTCTAAGTTGTTTACATATGAGACAAGTGTTTTGGCTCATGAGAGATAAATGCGAATTTGATTGGAGCTATTTTATCCCATTTCCTCATGGCACTACAAACAACCCTTATGCTGAGGAATACGCAGCCTCTGAATTAGAAAATTTTAAAGTTGCTGTAGAAGAATGGACAGGCTCAAAGATTACAAAAAGTGACTTAGAAGCTTCTATAGAAATATATAATAAAAATCGAAAATTGATGAAAAAAATTTATGAATTGAGAAAAGGGGATAATCCTCCCATTACTGGGCTTCATTCTATGGAAATGGTATTAGCATCCCAATTGGTTGACAAAAAAGCTCATAATGAAGTTTTAGAGTCACTTCTCGAAAAATTAGAAAATGTGGAATCTGATAGGGAACAGGGTAGTAGACTAATGCTAATCGGCAGTGAAAATGATGATAGAGATTTTATGAGGTTGGTAGAATATGAAATAAATTATCCTGCTACATTCGTGTTCGAGGAACATTGTACTGGAGCAAGATATTTTTGGAGTCAGATTTCACAAAACAATAATCTTGTTGAAGCTTTAGCAAAATATTATGTGGATAGAATTCCCTGCCCATCCAAGGATTGGGGGGCAGCAGAAGGCAAGGATGAAAGAAGGAGATTTAGTTTTATCAAAGAAATAGCCAAAGAGTACAGAGTGGATGGAACTATACTTATGCAACAAAAATTCTGTAACCCTCATGAATTAGACATTCCAGGATTACGAGATTTATTTAAAGAACTAAACATTCCAACCTACACTCTGGAATTTGATCAAACAACTCCTGTTGGTCAATTTAGTACAAGAGTGGAGGCATTCCTTGAGAGTATTGGAGAAGAAATTCTTTTTTAGTTGGTGAGTTAGATGACCGAAGTCAAAATTAGGCCTATAAAGGTTTGGGACGAATTTAAGAAGGTTCGTGCAAAGTACTACAAAGATATCTCAGAAGCAAAAGAAAAAGGAGGACTACTCTGGTCAGGCTCAGGATGGAGTTTGGCCAATATTCCTTCAGGTTTAGGGGATGATGTATACTTTTTATATGGTGAACCTTATGCCGCTACCCTTGCATGGTTCAAAGACTACGCAGCAGAATCGCAGGAGTATATGGATCAGATAGGGGTTGCAAGGGATGCCTGCTCATATCTAAGAGTCTACTGGAGTAGTGCGCTTAGAGGTACTTTTATTCTAACTGATGGAACTGTTGTTAAGTATCCAGAACCAAATTTCTATTGGACTGTCCATATTTGTGACTCACACGCCAAGTGGTATCAACACATAGCTGTGCGGAGGGGCGTACCAATGAAAGCATTAGACGTCTGTGTGGGTCCAGGTAACCAACTGAATGAGAAAAAGATACGCTATGTGGTCAACCAATTACATGACAGTATAAAATGGATGGAAAAAGTAACGGGTAGGGAATACAGCGATGAGCTACTTATTAAAAGAACTTACCAGGCTTTAGAATACATGTGTCGATGGTCTAGAATTGTAAATTATAACAAAAGCGTACCAGCTCCTATAGAAGAAAAAAGTTTATTCAGTTTCTACACGGTATTTGAAGGACCTTGGGATAAACTAGAAAAAGAGATTCAAGAAAGAGTAAAGAAAGGGCTTGGAGCACTTGAAGGTGTTGAAGAACGAGGTAGAATTCTTGGCGACATGCAGCCTCCGTGGCCAGTTTTGACTGAGTTCTATAGGTATATGGAATATAAATATGGTGTAAATCCTATAGGTTCTCTTTATATTTATGCTATTGCTGGCGCATGGAAAGCATTGGATGAAAAAGGAAACTTTGTCTGGGAACCGGTAAAATTTGAAGAACTATTGGAAAAGTATGAGCTTACAAATAGGGACGAAGCACTACGAGCTACGGCGGAAACTTTCTTAAGACATCATGGCATGTGGCAAACCTTTTACGATAGCAGTTTTAAAAGAAAGGCAGTTCTCTCTATGACTGAGGAATGGAAAGCGGATGGAATGCTTCTTTTCATGAACAGAGGATGTGAAGGACTGGCTATATCGCAGTTAGATTACTATCATGCTCTAAGAGAAAAGGGATTCCCTGTTGCTACATGGGAAGGTAATTTTGCGGATCCAAGAGATTTGGACATACCGAAAATACACCATACAATTGACACTTTTATGGCACGCTTAGGAATAAATCCTTTGGATTCTGAAAGTTAATTTCGGAGGTGTACAATTGTGATAAGTGTTGGGATAGACGTAGGTTCTAAGTATACAAAGGTAATTGTGATTAAAGATGATAAGGAAATCTTGGGTAAGTCTATAGATGAAACTGGATTTGACGTAAAGGCTAAAACTACTGAGATGTTCAAATCCACTTTAAAACAAGCGGGTATAAATGAGAAAGAAGTAGGAAATGTTACGGTTACCGCTATCAGGAAAGAGTTGGTTCCCTTTGCAAATAGAGAAGTACCTAAAGTGGTTGCTATAGCGAAGGGTGCCTACTTTATATCTCCTAACGTTAGAACAGTCATAGATGCTGGTGCAGAGGAGGTAGTAGCTGTAAAAGTCGCAGAAGATGGTAAATTTACAGATTATGCAGTTAGTGAAAAGTGCGCCGCAGGTTCTGGAGCGTTTATTGATGCTATGGTCAATGCACTGGGAGAACCATATGAAAAATTCGGTGAATTGGCCCTTGAAGGTACACAAGACATTCCCATAAATGATCAGTGCGTAATATTTGCGGAATCAGAAGTTGTAGGTCTAGTAAGTTCCAATGTTCCATTGTCCAATATATCGAGAGCCATTCATGTTGCATTAGCAGATAGAATAAGTTCCATTGCTAAAAAAATTGGAATCGAAGAGGAGGTAATGATCATAGGCGGCCTTGCAAATGATGTAGGATTAATAACATTTATGGAAAAGAATCTAAATGTAAAAGTAAATGTCCCATCAGAAATCAAGCCACAACTTGTCACAGCAATTGGAGCCGCATTATCATACTAAAAGGAGGAATTAATTTGACTGAAGTGTTAAAAGAAAAGAAATCATATGCAGACTGGCCTGGTACAGTTTGGGTAAATGAAAGCCTAGACTGGAAAGAAGCTAAAATTGTTTCTGCTGGCATTGATGTGGGATCTGTCTCATCAAAATTTGTGATTATGAGCGATGGAGAAATAGCTGGCTATAGCGCCTTTAGAACACAAAAGAGCAGTGAATATAGTTCTCAATACGTGACCAATGCTCTGTTTGATAAAATGGATCATATTTCTTTAGATAATATTCATTACATAGTAGCAACCGGTTATGGAAGGGTTCAGGTTCCATTTTCAAATAAAGCAATAACGGAGATAGCGTGTCATGCCAGAGGGGCAAACTACATTTATGGTCCAACGATAAGAACAATTTTGGATATGGGTGGTCAGGACTTAAAAATAATCAAATGTGACGAAAGAGGTAAAGTGCTAAATTTTGTTATGAATGATAAGTGTGCCGCAGGATGCGGAAGAGCTTTTGAAGTTTTGGCCGACCTAGTTAGAATTCCCATAGAAGAATTAGGACCTATGTCTTTAAAGGTCGAGGGAAAAGTTGACCCTGTGAGCAGTACTTGTGTTCTTTATGCCAAATCGGAAGTCATGGGACTTCTAAGAGAAGGTGTACCAAAAGAGAGAGTTTTAGCAGCCTATTTCGAAGCAATGAAGAATAGGGTAATAGAACTTATAAAGAGAGTTGATTTTGAGCCAGAATTTGTAATCACCGGAGGTATTGCTAAAAACCCAGGGATGGTTAAGAGAATAGAAAAAGAGCTAGGAGTCAAAGTGCCTGAGTCAAAGGTCGATCCAATGATTGCAGGAGCGGTAGGCGCGGCGATATTTGCCAAAACGCTTTGCGAAAAAACAGACAAAAAGAGTTCTTAAAACAACTAGATATGTTTTATCTTAAGGCTTCACATTTGCAGAAGCCTTACAATTTTCAATTATATCGAAGTATATTTACTCTGTAGGTGGGTTTTTTAAAATTGAAGATAAATTATGGATATAAGGATGGTTCTGGGAATTTTTTCATTACTATAGATACAGAGAAGTGCATCGAGTGCGGTAAGTGTGTAGATTGCTGCCCGGAAGGAGTCTTAGAAATGGTTACTAACGAATATGATCCTCTAGAAGAAAAAATAATTCCAGCTGTTAAAGAAGGACACAGAAAGAAAATAAAATATAGTTGTGCACCGTGCAAATCTACAAGGAGGGGCGGTAGTCTGCCATGTGTTGTAGCCTGCTCAGAAAATGCAATTACTCATTCTTGGTAAGAATAATAAATTGCTCATATAATACGGTTGGTGATTATAATGGTTAGCGTAACTTTGGATGGTAAAAAAGTAGAAGCCGTTGAAGGAGAGTTAATTCTAGAGGTAGCCATGAAGAATGGAATATACATCCCAAATCTGTGTTATTATCCCAATTTAAGTCCAATAGATCAGAAACCAGCAAATTTCGTATTTAGAGGAAAAGATAAAATTGAAAATCAATCCATTGGCCACTTTGATGGCTGTGGTATTTGTGTAGTTAAAATATTTGATAAAATGAAAGGAGAATTTCTAGGAAGAGCCTGCGCCACTCCTGTCGGTGAGGGTATGGAAATAATAACCATTTCTGATGAATTAAAAGAGATAAGAAGAGAAAAAATGGAAGAGGCTCTCAGAAATCATTTCAAATTTTGCATCACATGTAAGCAAAGCCATGGATGTGACCGAATTCAATGCATTAACAATTATTCAAGTGAAGAAATATGTTGTGATAGATTTCAAACCTGTGAATTTAGGAAAATCGCAGATTATTTGAAAATAAAGGATTTTAACGATTTTGAACGAAAAAATCTTCCCATTGTGAATGAAGGGCTATTTCAATGGGATTTTAACTTTTGTATTGGTTGCTTAAGATGTGTGAGGGCTTGCAGAGAAATAGTTGATGCGAATGCGTTAAACTTCGTAATTGTAGATGGCGCGATTGTAGTTGGTAGAACAGAAGAATCTGCAAAAGATTCTGGATGTAAATTTTGCGGGGTTTGTGTCGATGTCTGCCCCACTGGTGTAGTAAAATATACAGAGGAAAAACTTCCCGAAAATAAATGGAGAAGACAACTTGAGAAAAAGGTAATGCCTCCTTCAAGCGAAGTCTTATTAGAGTTTGTTCCAACGAATCTAGGCATTGTCCCAGAATCCGAGGGAGTTTTAAAACTATACGACCAGGAAGGAGAAATAATATATATTAAAGGAACCCCCAATCTGAGAGAAGAATTAAAAGCACAAATGGATAAAAACCGAGAAACAAAATTTTTTGAATTCGAAAAGTTTGGATTATTTACTATAAGAGAAAGTGAATTACTCCAAGAGTATCTTCAAGAACATGGCCATCTACCAAAACAGAATGATGAACTAGAAGAACTTTTTTAATCACTTTATAATTTAAAGGTTATGAGTTTAACAGTAGAATCCTATTAGGTTTGAGTAATATATTTATAATAATAACTTTTCAGAGTTGTAAAGGTTGAATTATATGTTTTTATTTTGATAATTTTTAGAAGGAAGAATTATGCCACTTGTAGAGTTTAATGGGAAACGTCCCAAAATTCATCCTATGGCTTTTATTGCTCCCACGGCCACTATTATTGGGGATGTAGAAATTGGAGAGAAAAGCAGTATTTGGTATGGATCTGTGGTAAGAGGTGATTTTTCACCTATAAGGATTGGTCGATTAACCGCGGTTGAAGACAATTGTGTGGTACATGGGGATACTATTATCGGTAATGAGGTCATGATTGGTCATGCCGCAGTGGTGCATGGGTGCAGGATAGGTGACGGAGCGTTAATTGGCGCGGGTGCCATAGTTTTTACTGGAGCGGTCATTGGTGAAAGAGCGATTGTAGCTATGGGCGCTGTTGTTTTAAGAGATACGAAGGTCGAACCCAGAGTAATAGTTGCTGGAGTTCCAGCTAAAAAGATTAAGGAGCTAAATGATTCTGAGTCAAATCTTTCTATCCTGGGTGTCCAAAACTACGCTGGGTTGGGCCAAAGATATAAGGAACAAAATCTAGAATAGAATCAATTTGATAATGTTAAATTTGTACCGAATATAATTTTCAATTTAATAAATGTTTCTTACCTTAAGGTTAAGAGCAAAAAAAGGTTAATAATTCCTCTTTTTAATAGTATTCATAGTGAGGTCGAAAAGCGATGGAAAATAAACTCTCTGATTTTAAAATGTTGGAAGAGGCTCCCTATGAAATACCCGAATGCAGAGCCAATATCGAACTAATTATGAAAGGGTTAAAACAAGCAGAAAAAGTGTACGGTCCGGTATTCACCGCCAATTTCATAAAATACGCTTTATTGTTTGTAGCCCGAAAATACGGAGAAGAACCCCCTGAAGATATCAAAACTCTGGATCAGTTTAAAGAGTATATAATCTTAGTATCTGATAAATACCCCCTCGCTTGCTACCACGTAATCTTATATGCCCAGATTAAGGTTGAAAACGAACTTGAAGGTAGTTCTGGAGTTGTAGGGACTCGGATGTTTCATACAGGTCTTGCTAAAAGTATTTTGGATGTCTCGGTCATTAAAGAGAGAAACGTTGACTTGGAAGCTGTTATATTAAAGCTTCGCCAGATCTCAATTGCGACGAAAATAGGCCCCCAAAAAATCGGATATAAGATAAATGAAGATGGAAGCGTATTAATACTCAACCCAAATTGTTACTTCCTTGAAGGATGCCGAGAACTTTTTTATGAAAACTTGTTAAAAAGGGCAGATGGTAGTATTAGATGTAGCATCAGCGGATCTGTAATGCAGTACCTTAAGCTGGCTACGGGTTATGACTGGGACTACGTCGTCTTAGAATTTGACGCACCATATTGTATAGCTAAATGTTTTATGATCTAATCATTCCTTCGGGCGAGAGGCTTTCAGAGAAATCTCTACACGGAAAAAAGAAATAATACACCCCGCTTGCGCTACTTCTTTTTTTCAAAAAATGCCTTTACTCGTTCTCGGTGTGCCTCTGTTTGGGAGCATATCGCCTGCATGGTCATTTCGTAATCCATCGCTTCCCTCAAGCTCGTGGTCATGGCCTTGCTAATCGTTTTTTTAGCTGCCAAGTGTTCTCGATGGCAGATTAGCCAGTATCCTAGACGCTCAATGTGTGCAGCGCGGCTGCCGAGGTAAGCAAAAGATGCAGAAAAAACTGTCAGATATAGTGCCAGGAAGTTCAGTTCCACTACTGGGGGAAAGCGTATAGATTCACAATCCGAAGACCATGCTAGAATTTGCAAGCATGTCAAGCGACAAGAAGTCAAACCCAAAGTGCCAAGAGGTAACCGGCGACCTCGCAAGATGGGCAGTAGAGAAAATTCTAGAATACAACCCGCAGTTCTCCAAAAGTAAATAAACGACAAAAAACTAGAACTCCCCAGCACACAGCCTTATCATATGGTTATCGCTGCAATTTAACTTCTATTTTGCAATGTAAAAATAATCCAAAGCTTTACAAAACCGAATAAAAATTTGCATCAAGTCCCAAACGTCTAGTTATTGGACAAACTATTTTAGTGGGAAATTTTTTATAGTGGGAAGTGGGACATTATTTTGGTGAACATATTTGGTGGAAACACTTGCTAAAGTTGATAAGAAAGGGAGAGTCCTTATACCCGCCAGAATCCGAGAGGAGTTAAACATCAAAAACATTGTAGAGATCGAAGTCCAGGGAAAGAAGATTATTCTAAAGCCCGTTGAGGATCCCTTAGACTCCTTGGAAAAACTTGTTATTAAAGGCACGAAGGATGTTGAAAAAGAGATTAGAACACTTCGGAGAATAGCTGAACGTGAACTCTCCAAAGGGGGAAGCTAAAATCGCGTCGTTTCTCATCGAAACAGATATCCTACTTGCTCTGATATCACCAGAAGATAAGCATCATGCTGAAGTAATTACGCTGCTCGACAAGTTCGCAGGAGAAATTCAGCTCTCCCCTTACTCACTCATAGAGTTAGACCTACTTCTAAAGTCTAGAGAGGTCATTATCGCCGAAACCAAAACCTTCTACGCACTGATAGATAAAGTCTTGAAATATCGGCAAATAGGATTATCATCGATCAAGCCAGCATACCATGGCGAAGCGTGGGAGCTTAGAGAGAAATATAAAGAATTAACCTACTTCGACAGCCTTCACGCAGCGGTCGGAGTAATGGAAAACTTAGAGCTACTAAGTTACGATAAGGAATACGCAAAGATAGAGAGGTTAACATATACCCACCCAAATAAATACACTTGATGGGATAGGGATGAGAGGGAAATGTTTTTGATTTAAATGAACCAGCCAAAAAACATACCTATTACATTGCCGAACTTCCCCCAAATTTTTTAAATGACTGTTTTGATACGTCCTAAGAGGAAGACCTATGCCCTTAGTGGAGTTTGATGGCAAACGACCCAAAGTTCACCCAACAGCTTTTATCGCACCCACAGCAACAATAATTGGAGATGTGGAAATAGGAGAAAAGAGTAGCATCTGGTATGGAACCGTAATAAGAGCGGATTTCGCACCCATAAGGATTGGAAGATTAACCGCAATCGAGGACAACTGCGCACTACATGGAGGTAGGGAAACGATAATCGGCGACGAGGTTCTAATCGGACACTGTGCCGTGGTTCACGGCTGCAGAATAGGTAACGGTGCGCTAATAGGAACCGGTGCCATAATTTTTTCCGGAGCAGAGATAGGGGAACGTGCGATAGTAGCCATGGGAGCAGTTGTCCTAGAAAACACAAGGGTTGAACCCAGAGTAATGGTTGCTGGAATCCCCGCGAAAAAGATGAGAGAACTAAACGAAACCGAGGCAAAAAGCATAACTAGGGGAGCCCAAACTTACGCAGAACTAGCCCAGAAATACAAAAAATTAAAACCTGAATGAACGGATAAGAAAAAGATAAAAAATAGTAAAAACTTGAATCGATGATGAAAAATTGGCAGATACAACATCACGTTTTCTAGCCCTTAACATACCTTATATTTAAAGATTAGGATTCAATCGATGTTAAAGAATCAATATTTCAGTGTTACCTTTCATTCTCTCTAAAATGCTCGGATTCAGGTGGCGGCAACTCGGATAATGCCTCCCTTAATGCTTTCCCACTTTCTGGTTTTTAGAATTTTCTTTAGAAACATACTAAATTTTGCTTCGTATGTAAAAGTACTGAAACCATTTCCTTTAAGGGAAAAATCTTCTGCTATCTCAACATCAATTTTTATTAACCATCTAACTTGGTATATGTATTTCTGATTCTGTTTCGAAAACGTTACTAAAATAAAAAAAAGGTGAAAGATGAAAGTTTATCTAGTAACACTCTATAGAAAGGCGGACATAAAAGTAACTGCACTACTTACCGCAGCACTAGACGCCCAGACAAGATGGCCATAGCCATCATAAAGTATTAGACCTGTAACTGCCATATTCTGGAAATAATGAAATCGATCGTACAGTATATCATTGTAAAGCAAATTAGCATTGCTGTCAGGCATAGTTGTATCCCAATGGTTGTGATAGACGCCGAAGGCTGTTGTATAAATTGTGTCGACGTTATCCAAATCCGATGGAACACCACCACCAATCTCGATGGGTTGCAGCGCATTTTCAAATAAGACCCAATTAGTCACAATCCAATTGAAAAGTACTTGTCCTCCAGTAACTTGCTGCGAATAAAAGAATGCAATTAATGCGTACCTATCTATCCACAAATCATATTTTAACTTAGCGTAATTATACGCGTCCATATAACTATTGTATAAGAACTGCGCTTCAGTGTATAGGTTAGCGGGTCCTGCTCCTTCAACGACTACCTTGAGACTGGTAAAATATTCTTTGAGAAAGAGAAAACCTAGGTCTGAACAGGCAGCCATTGTTACCACGTAGGATCCTAAGCTGTGTCCAACCAAGCCTATCTTAGATCCATCAATCATACCGGGATTGCCACCGTAAGTATCATTTGCAGTGTCAATTACTTTGTAAAGGTCCATCATCAAGTAATCAAAACTACCAACCCAATCAGGTGTCGAAGCCCCACGTCTCTGGGTATACGCTACCACCGTGTAATTCAGGTCTAGAAGACTTGTACGCATACCATTAAACTCCTTTTCCCATAACTCACTGGTGCTCCCAAAACCGTGAACTAGTACCACCAGAGATTGACGCGTTTCCGCGTGGTTTGTCCAGAGCCTCGCTTGTAACACAGTACCATCAAAGGATGTAACTGTAAAATTCAGAGTTAAGGGTCCTTGCCCCCAATTCACCTTTACGTGTCTGGTTGCCGTCCCAACGAGACCCACTTGATCTTGAACAGTGACTGTCACATCAAACTCACTCCCAGATATATTTGGAGCCTTGAAGCTGAAGGGGCCAGTTACACCGTAGGGACCTGAATCCGTGGGCTCTGGCACCACTCGGATGAACCGGTTGTCGTCTATGGTTATGCTGGTAATCTGGCTTCCTAAGCCGTTGTAGGTTCCGTTAATCCAGACATCACCCGGAGTAACTGGAACATCATCGCTGGGGGGAGTGATGATTTCTACGGTGGGTTTGTCTTGGTCTACTATCACGTGTCTTGTTGCCGTTCCAGTGAATCCCATCTGGTCCTGGACTGTGACCGTTACGTCGAATTCATTTGTTCCTATGCTTGAGTTTTTGAAGCTGAAGGTGCCGGTATAACCGTAAGGCCCTGAACCACTGGGCTCCACAAGTTTGAACCGGTCGTCGTTTATAGTTATGCTGGTAATCCAGCCCGGTGGTAAGTTGTTGTAGGTTCCGTTAATCCAGATATCGCCGGTGTTAACGGTGTTGTCGCTGGCTGGGACTGTGATTGTGACAGACGGGTCATAGAGGGGGAAATTAAACTCGACATCTTTGTAAAGGGAATGTTCCCAGTGGGGTTTGATTTTCACCGTGTAGTTCCCGTCTACCAGAGGAGTACCAGTTATTATCTGGTGGTCGAAGATATCAGTCACATCAGCTTGGTACACCAGTGTTTTTCCTCCGTTCAAGTTCTCTTTCCAGAGTTCGAGTGTGCAGAGTCGGTGTGAGGTTGGATTAGCGTATCCGTCCATTTCTATTATTATTCCCTGTACATGTAGGGGATTAGCAGGGACATATATAGTATATGGAGGCTCGGGTATAGAATAGTAATAACCGGGTGTTCCCAACTGTCCGGCTGATTTATCTCCCCATACGTAGAGGTAGGGTTCGCCGTCCTGGTAAAAACTGTTAACTTCTATTCTGCGGCCGGTTAGAACGTAGTCAAACTCTATATACTCGTTTTTATTGGGTTCGTTCCATTTTGCCCCAACGTGGAATCCGTTGTAGGTGTTTCCGTCGGTAATGTTATTTTCAAGGGTCTGCCAGGCTCCACTGGTTCCGCTGAGAGTGATTAGTCTAGCTTCACTGTTAGTTTCATTAGTAAGCCAGAAGTTCCACGAATTAGTGCCGTTTGTTCTGTACCTTATCGAGAGCCAGGGGTAGTCGTTGGTGTTGAAGGGTGTGCCGTGGTAGGTTAGGTTCGCCCAAGTGTATTGCCAGTTGTAGTTCACATCAACCCTGACCTGGTCCAAGTATATAATTGTATTAGAAAAAATCCAAAACCACGGCCAGACAAAATATGATTGCGCTGCGGCTCCGGCGCCGTAAATTAGGATGTCGTTGTTAGCGCCTAATAGCACTTGGTCGAAATTACTGGTGATTGATTTAGAGTAGGTGGCTTCCGAGTTTCCTATAGATCCCCAAGTATACCATCCACTATGGTTTTTGTAGTAGAGGTTTGCAAATATACCCCATGCTTGTAGATATTTGTATCCCACAAAGTAGTAGGTTATGTTGTTGAGTGATCTCGAGGTGTTTTCGTCCTGGGTGCGGAAGTAGGACAGGTTGGTGCAGTACCTGTTCCAGACCAGACCAGTAGCACCGTAGGCTGCCGGCTGCTCCCACGAAGCTACTATGCTGTCGTTATATCGGCTGTTGTTATATTCGCCTGAAGTGAACGGGGTGCTCGCCCAATCAATGGTTGAACTGCTGTCCGTGGTGACCCTTTGGTAGCACTGCATCTGTGGGTCTCCCGGTAGTATGGTGCTGGTGTTAGTCCACGGACCGGTATTATTTAACTGGAGTCTTAGGGTGCTACCATTTCTGGTGATTATTGCCCCATTATTATAGATTACGGGTTCATTCCCGCTGACAAAGGTTAACCCCGAGTAGGTGTACAGTTGGTCAACGGTGAAATTAACTATGACAGTTCCTGTAGGTGATTGGATCCAGTAATAGTTTCTCTTAGTTGAATCCTGATATGGTGCAATTGTTCCGTTTGAAACTGAATAAAAATTCCACCCGTCCCTGTATCCTACCAGTAAATAATCAACGTTGGGATTTTGGACGCTGTGTATAATCTGTGCAAGGATTTTTCCATCAGCATATTGGTATATCCAAGGATCACTATAGTTGTAGTATCCTGAGCTATTCTTTTCGATTACTTCAATTGTTCCGCTTCCCAATTGCCAGTCTATAGGGTAATCTTTAGCATTCACGTTGTTAGTTGGAGGGTAACTAATAGGGAGATTCAGATAGTAATTAGTGAGGAGATTTAGAGTGTTATTGGTAGATTGAGAAAATGCAAATACAGTTACGTATAATGAACCTATGAAGAGTGAAATTGTCACAAGTGCGAGTAGTGCGCGTTTGTGTTTATTGAAACGTTTTTTTATGCTCATTTTTTTCATTGTCCTAATTTTTTGGGTACTTATTTTGTCATTGCGCCCCTCCTCGGCGCTCCTCGTAAGAACTGTTTGAGAGTTTCCTCTCGGCAGGTTACCCTTCTCGTAGTCATGTCTCCCTCACTTCTCTTCAAGAACCCCTGCATAATCCGATTTTCAAGAAGATTTTCTGGTTGAACCCTTAATTTTGAGAATTGTATCTATCAATGTTTGTATTTTGTTGACCATTTCAGCGCAATCCCCCGATAACACATCCACAGCCAGTACAGTCTGCCCTTCCACCTTTGCAACCCTTCAACCGCAGAATAAAACGCCACCACCAAACGCAAGGGTTGAACCCCAAGTAATGGTTGCGGAAATCCCCACGAAAAAGATGAGAGAACTAAACGAAAAAGAGGAAAAAAGCATAACAAGGGGAGCCCAGACCTACACAGAACTAGCCCAGAAATAAAAAAAACAAAGCCTCGAATGAATATTGCCGCTTTAAAAGGGTTTTAATATCTAAACAATGTTTATTTTTTGTAGGATACTTATGGGAGGGATACTAAATGGGTGTTTACAGGCCTCTAGGTATAACCGCAATGGCTATAGCTCTCATAATTTTGGCTCCACTGGGAGTTATCATGGGAATAATAATTACTACCTCACTTCTCCCGCAGGAATATGTTTACCAATTTTTAGTAATAGGGAGTTTTATATGGGTTCAGAGCCTTCCAGTTTCATATCGAAACCCTCTCGGCGGAACCAGCGTCGGTTTTACTTTATCTGATATAAATGATGTAATTTCTGTCTTTTATTTGGGGGCTGTGGTCTTTCCTATTCTTTCAGGAATATGTGTTCTCGCAAGTTATGGTTTGCTTCACATGAAGAACTGGGGACGCTACACCACAATTATATTAGGAATAATAGCCATAGGCACCGGAATAGCCTTTTTATTTACTTTCTCTATATACGGTGTTATACTTGGTCTACTTATCATGATAGCCGGAATAGTGGCAATTGTCTACCTGTCTCGCAACGTAAAATACGAGTTTCAATAGAGCAATATTCTCCTCCCATTTTTTAACTCGCCATATTCTACCTTTGTTGAGAAAATTGTTGATGAAGAAGAACTAATTAGTGCTGAATTTATGTTAGAAAGGATTTTAAGTGAGTCTTTTTTAGATTAGGCGGTGTAAGTGGATTGGTAGATCAGGAGAAGATTCACAGTTTAGCCTTGAGCAGTGAAATACTGGATTGCAGAGCGGCGGCACTTCTAATTCGCGATAATTTTGCAGGCCTCCCTGACAAGGAGCAGGCGTGGAAAGATCTGCACCAGCTGACACAGGATGAAACCAGTGTTGTACGGGGTGGTGCAGCATATGCATTGGGTGACACGTTTTCCCACATCGGGGACGAGTATAAGGAACAGGCATGGGAAGATTTACATCGGCTTACACAGGATGAGGACATCTTTGTACGGTTGCACGCAGCGGGTGCTTTGGGTGGTGTGTTTCAGTATGTTCTAGACAAGTATAAGGAACAGGTGTGGAAAGACATACACCAGCTAATACAGGACGAAGAAAGCGATGTACGGTTTAGCGCAGCGTATGCGTTGCGCGCCGCGTTCCCACATGTCCCAGACGAGAACAAGGAACAAGCGTGGAGATACTTATACCAGCTAACACGAGACAAAGACGGCGGTGTACAGTATCAGGCAGCAGGTTCTTTGGGTACTGTATTTCAGCATGTCCCAGACAAGTATAAGGAACAGGCGTGGAAAGACATACACCAGCTAACACAGGACGAAGAAAGCGATGTACGGAGTGGAGTAGCATATGCGTTGTGCGACACGTTTCCCCATGTCCCAGACAAGTATAAGGAACAGGCGTGGAAAGACATACACCAGCTAACACAGGACGAAAACAGCGTTGTACGGAGTAACATAGCATATGCATTGGGTGGCATATTCTCACACATCTCAGACGAGTATAGGGAACAGGCGTGGGAAGACCTGCACAGACTAACACAGGACGAAGATAGCACTGTACGGTATGATGCAGCGAGAGCATTGCGCGACGCGTTTCCCCACATTTCCCCTAAGAAAAAGGAGCAGGCGTGGAAAGACCTACACAGACTAACTCGGAACGAAGATCTTTTTGTGCGTTGGATTGCAGCAGAAGCTTTGGGTGCTATATTCCCGCACATCTTAGACAAGGACAAGGAACAGACATGGGAATGCCTACACAGACTAACACAGGACGAAGACAGCGATGTACGAAGGGATATAGCAGAAGCACTGAGTGCCGTATTCCCACACATCCCGGACAAGGACAAGAAACAAGCGTGGGAAGACCTGCACCGACTGACACAGGATGAAAATGTCTATGTACGGAGGTACGCAGCAGGATCGTTGGGTGCCGCGTTTCCACACGTCTCAGACGAGTATAAGGAGCAGGCTTGGGGAGACCTACACAGACTAACAAAGGACGGAGCAGCCAGCAGTGTACGGAGAAGCGCAGCAGTATCGTTGGGTGTTGCGTTTCCATATATCCCAGATAGGGAGCAGGCGTGGAGAGACATACAAAGACTAACAAAGGACGAAGACATTGCGGTACGGTTGGATGCAGCAAAAGCGTTAGGTGCTGTCTTTCAACACATTCCAGAAGAGTATAAGGAGCAGGCGTGGAAAGACCTACACAGACTAACAAAGGACGAACACGGCGGTGTACGACATATAGCAGAGTCAATTGTCAGGAGTATAGAGTTGATTTGAGATTTAGGCACTGACATATTCTCAACTCCGAAGGGGTTAAGGGTTCTACACTTCTATTATATTAGGGTTAGAAGGGTGGACGTCCGACTGCCCTGTTACTGGTTTCTGCGCACCTCTTCGGGTGAGCCAGCCCTATTACTCGCTTTCCTATTTTTTGGTATTTATTTAAACTCTGCAAATCTTCCCTTGTCCTAAAGAAATTTGATTGGGCTTTCCTGCTAATCTCTGTAATTGTTAATAGTGTTATCAAGGATTTTAATAAACGTTACAATTTCCTTGGTTTACATCCCCTAATTTTGAGAATAATTTAAAACCACGAATCCGTCTATCTCTTACAGTATGGAACAACTCTACAGTCCAGAAACAGTTTTTCTGAGTTGATATAGGATGGTTGAAAAGAAAGTTATTAAAACGGATAAAGCACCAGCACCAGTTGGTCCTTACTCCCAGGGAATCATTGCTGGGAATTTTATCTTCGTTTCAGGCCAAGTTCCTTTGGATCCCAAGACTGGAAAAATGGTTGAAGGTACCATTAGTCAGCAGACTGAACAGGTATTAAAGAATATGCAAGCGATTCTCGAGGCGGCTGGAGCAGGTTTGAAGGATGTTGTTAAGTGTACGGTTTTCCTTAAAGATATGAATACCTTCTCTGAGATGAATCAAAAGTTCGCAGAATTCTTCAAGGACAATCCCCCTGCAAGAGCTGCTATAGAGGCTGCTCGTTTACCAAGGGATGTTGGAGTGGAAATTGAAGCAATAGCCATTAAGCGTTAACATATCCAAAATTCGCTAATCTCCCCTCATTTCGAGACCCTATTACTGTTTCAAGTTTAGTCTCCTTGTTACCTCATTTTTCCTTTTTCATCATTTATTCTTTGAAAACCATTTATCGAAATTTAGGTTTATTTTAGTTATTTTTGGTGAATTTCCTTTTATTCCTAAAATTTTTTTCTTTTAAAAGATTGCAAGAAGGTGTTGATCGAAGGCTTGGATATAGATTTTTATAGCTTATGTGTGTTTTTCTTAATTATGGATTACGAAATATGGGAAGAAATAGGGAAGGAGATTGGAGAAATTCTGGACTTAATGTTCGCTGGCAAGTTACTGGAGACATTAACATTAAAAAAAGAAATTGTGGAGGAGCACATGAAAAACATCACTAACTATTTCTCTACCCAATCCAAGAGAAACCATTTTTCGCACTCCATCTTACAGAGAACCATTAGGGCTATCTTCTTCGATTTGCTGGGCTGGGATCCCGGCTTTGAGATACCCTCTGGAAAACTGCACCCCAGCCACAGGTACGATGTGGTAGCCCAGAAGGGTTCCCGAACAATCGTGGTGGAAATAAAACCCAAAATTACGGCGAAGAATTTAGATCAGGTTTTAGGATACATATCTGAGGTGAAAAGAAGATTTCCAGAGAGCCGAGTTTTCTTAGGCACGGACCTTCTGAACTTTGACTTGGTTTTCAGACCGGGGGAGATTCGAGACATAATCTTTGACATGGCCAAAAAGAACGGTTTAGGGGTTATCTTCGTGGCCAAATTTATGTTCTGGTTTTTACCCGCAGAATTTTTCATGGTCTTAGAACAATTCAAGTAGCGGAATAAAGGTGAGAAAATCTGAGACGCCGAACCGGTTTTTTGGCGCATAATATATCCTGAAGTCGGTCGACGCCAAACACATTATCCATCCAAGTATTCTCAACATTTCCATGGCAATGCTGCAACGCATACTCTTGAACGTCCCCTTGTCCAACAGCCATATATATTTAAAAGGGAGCGTGTTATTTATAAGCAGAGAAACCATTTATAAGCAAAAAACATCCCACTAACAAAATTAAGATTTTGAAGCATAACAAACCTAATGCAAAAAAAGGTGCTAAAATAAAACTCATAGGGGGCATTCCATACTATGCCGAAAATCCAATTCATAAACATAGAAAACGTAGTCGCATCGGTAAAAATAAACCAAAGAATAGAACTCGTAAAAATCGCACAGTCAAACCTAAAATCAGAGTACGACCCCGAACAATTCCCCGGACTAGTATACAGACTAGACAAACCCAAAACCGCCACACTCATATTCAGCTCCGGCAGAATGGTGTGTACAGACCATCTGTTTAATTAAAACTTTTGGGTACAAGCGCCAAGTCTGTTAAGGAGGTTTATGCGGCGGTGAATAAGATTGTTGAGGAGCTTCAGAAGAGTGGTGTTTTGGGTGATAATATTGAGCCGGAGATTGAGATTCAGAACATTGTGGCTTCCGCCAGTCTTGGGGCTGAGCTCAACTTGGAGCTTGCGGCGTATGCGCTTCCGGATGTGATTTATGAGCCGGAGCAGTTTCCGGGTTTGATTTATCGTATGAGGGAGCCTAAGGTTGTGATTCTTCTTTTTACTACGGGTAAGCTGGTGATTACGGGTGCTAAGAAGGAGGAGTATATTCGTACGGCTGTGGAGAATCTTATGCAGACTGCTATAGAGAAGGGTATAATTAGAGCCGAAAAATAAAAGAACGCATAAGCGTGCAGTTGCGTGGTTGGTTGGAGCGTGCAGTTGCGTGGTTGGTTAAGTTTCGGTTACCTCGTAAATGATTTTTACGGGTATGGCTTTTTTTATTAGTCGGATTAGGTGGCAGTATTCTTCGGCTAGCTGGGCGCATGTTTCTCCTTTTTCTTTTTCCCCTTTTTTCACGGTTGCTTGTACTTTTCCCTCGATTTCTGATACGTAGTAGCCGTCTCTTGTCTGTCTTATTGACATCTGGATGGGGACTCTCAGCTGTAAGAGGTTCAGCTTCATCTTATTCTTTATGAAGAGGAAGGTTTCGAGAAGACAGCCACCAACAGAGGAAACAAAAAGCTGGTCTGGACAATAGGACCTGCCCTGTCCACCCCACTCTGCGGGGGTGTCGATCTGGAGTTCGGGGAAGTCTTTGATGGTTATGTTTCCTCCTGTTTCTCCGTCCCAAGCAACAGTTGCTTGAAATAGGTGGTTTTTCTCTGGGTGTGTAGTCATATTTTCATCCTCAAACTGTTCCATGAACTTAAAAATAAGAAAAGAATCGTGCTATTAAGTTTTATTGGATTGAAATCCATTTTTTAGAGGATTGGTTTTCTGGACTAAATAGTACGGTAGCTGCGATTGTGCATAACGAAAAAATAAAAAAAATAAAAGTTAATCGGGAAGTGTTGAACATGTTTTTAATCTTCACTCAGTTTTAGTGCTTGGTATGATGGGTAGGAGTAGGTGTGAGGGGTATTCTGGGTTGTGGTATATGGTGTTGTTCATTTTTCTGCCGCTTAGTAGGTGGCCGAAGATGATTGAGTAGAGGTCGGTTGGTGCCCCGTCGTCGCTGCTTATTTCCAGGCCTATTTTGTGTCCAGCTTTGAAAACGTTTGATGTGGGCCAAATTTCAATTTCATAATCGTAGACTTTATCCGGTTTTATCGGCTTTATTTTGTCGTGGGGGTGGTAGGGTTGCCAAGGTTTGGATTTGCCCCTGTCTACATCTCTGTGGGAGGCTTTCAGCCACCCTCGGGTTAGAACCACTTTCTTACCGTTCTGGTCTATGTCCTCGATTCTGATTATCCAATCTGGATCCGTGTCTGTGGAGGAAGCGTAAAGGTTGAGAGCAATCGGACCGGTGACTTCCACGTCTTTCTCTAAGGGGGAGGTTTCGTACCGGGCGCGGTATTGGGTCTCGCCTTTTTTCCTTTGGTTTAATGGTTCATAAACGTAGCTGTCTGGTTTTTCGCCGTTTCCGGGCGGGTTTGTGTCTAAGACTCCCTGGTTATGGAGGTAGTATTTCGTCCACCTAGTTCTTTCGAGGGGCCATTCTTTTTCTTCTCTCCACTGGTTGGTTCCTTGGATGAAGATTTTTATTGGGGGCTCTTTCATAATTTTGGTGTTTATACCCTTTAGCCAGTAATCGTACCATCTCACTATGACATCGTGGTATTGGTTCCAGGGTCTCACCATTCCCGGCGGCCCTATGAGCATTTTTTTGGGAGCTTTTATCGATCCGTACGCAGTGAAAGCGCCCCTAAGATGTATCCCTATCTTTCCCCAGTCGGAGCCAGTATATGCTGGAATTTTTATCTTTCCGAGTTGTTTGTGAGAAGATCTCTCCCAATAGTATGGCCCATCAGTCGAGGCTAAGAGCAAATCAAAAATCAAGGGGTTTATTTCGGGGTTATTTAGGATTTGAATGAGTTCGGGGCGGTTTTTAATCGCATCGCTGTTTATGGCTTCTTGAACCACTTCGTCTAGTTTTTTGCCCAATATTTTTGGTGCTTGAGGTACGGCTCTGGTTTTTTCTTTTATTCCATGATACCATAGGAGTGGGAATCCGGTGTTGCAGATTCCTCCATGGTATACAAAGTCGCGGTAGACGTCTGTGAATCCGTCGAAGGGGAAAATTGCTTTGAGGTGTGGTGGCGGTTTTTTCATTGAGGCTAGTAAATACTGGATAACCGCGAAATAGGATGCTCCCACCATTCCAACGCTTCCATTGCACCAGGGTTGTTGGGCAATCCACTCTATTAGGTCGTAGCCGTCCTCCTGCTCCTGCGGGGAGCAAGCCATGTGATACTCTCCCTCGGATTTGAAAGTGCCTCTCACGTTTACGATTACGTGCACGTAGCCTCTTTTCACAAAATACTCACTTACGCCAGCTTCAATAAAACCAAGCTTCATTATAGATGCCGGATCCCTACCGATAGTTTCTAATATATTCTTTGATTCTAGGGAAATATTCTGCATCTCTTTATCGTAAGGTGACATTGCGAGGAGCGCGGGAAATTTTCCCACAGCGTCTGGTCGGTATATGTCCGCCGCTAGTCTGGTGCCGTCACGCATTGGAATATAGACATCCTTATCGATTTTTACTCCGAATATCGGCTGCGAACCTTTCTCTACCTCCGCCTTCATTTTTACTCACCCATAAAAAACACATTTTATTAAAATACGTCTTTTTCGAAATTAAAGGTAACGCAACAATAAACCATCCCTTAGAAAAGTGTATGCCTCTTTAAACGAGAATGCTTTAAAATACTAAAAAATTAATAATTTATTTCCGTGAGTGTTTGCAATATTGAATGAGTTCTTGGACTTCTGGCGGCTTATTATTTGGATCCACCGCTTTGAGAAGATGTAGTAGCTGTTTCTTGTGCGTTTTGTCTTTTTCAGCGAACTCGCGGAGTACCCAGAAGAGACTTCGGCCGACGTCACATTTGGGGTCGGTGTGGCGGTGTTTCTCGAGCGCTTTGGTAAGCGTGGGGACCGCGAAGGAAA